>JACCDS011357252.1_pt1 | contig 14677 bp, 14 predicted proteins | sample 7446441 | NCBI WGS metagenome assembly JACCDS01 (sample SAMN15323445, study PRJNA562643) | freshwater metagenome | isolation source: river surface water | place: USA:Blue River Watershed | collected 2017-08-17 | reverse complement strand
TACCTGCGACGAAAATTTAGTTAGCCTGCCACTCGCAGTTTTCACGCACCATAGCATTTAAAATCGTTATCATTTTTCGCATGCAGGCCGTAAGTGAATCTTTTTTGTATCTGCCTTTCTCGACGAGCTTCTTATAAGGTTTTTTGAAAGCCTAAGAACGCTTAGGATAAGTTGGCTAATTATTAATTGGTTGTAGGTAAGTTAGTTAATTGTTGGGCTTTTCTACGGCTTTGTTAATTTACAAAGGAGTTAGTAATGTACATTTTGCATATAGCCAATAAAAACTACTCATCATGGTCTTTGCGGCCTTGGGTGCTGATGAGGGAATTAAATATTCCCTTTGAAGAGGTAATGCATCCATTTGGTAGTGAGTCATTTTCAGTTTTTTCTCCAACAGCTAAAGTTCCTTGCCTTAATCATTTTGATACAACAGTGTGGGATTCTCTGGCTATAACTGAATACCTTGCAGAAAAGCATAAAGCTGTCTGGCCAAGTAATGAAATCGCTCGTGCATGGGCAAGATCGGTTTCTGCTGAAATGCATTCAGGTTTTTTCGCGCTTCGCAACATTTGTGGAATGAACGTCGGAGTGCGAGTTAGTATGCATAAATTATCTGATGACTTGATGCGCGATATTAAAAGGCTGGAAGAAATTTGGTCTGAAGGGATTGCAAGGTTCGGTGGTCCGTTTTTAGCTGGAAAAGAATTTACAGCAGTAGATGCATTTTTTGCGCCTGTTATGTTTAGAGTGAAAACCTATAAGCTTAATCTTGGTCAAGTCCAACAAGAATATTATGAATTAATGCTCTCATTAAAAAGTATGCAAGTGTGGGAAAGTGAGGCTCTGAATGAAGTATGGAGAGACCCAGCGCATGAGCGTGAGGTTCAACAATACGGCACTATTGTTGAAGACCATAGAGTGGTTTGATTTTGAGAGGGCGTGCAACGAATGATTTATATAGTCATTTACTTTTAGGGTGTAAGTATGGAAGTTCAAGGTCATATTAAATTTACGGTTACTGCAAGATCATCAGATGAAGTTATTTCTGAAATGCCGATACAGCCCGGCATATTGAATCCTCTTGAAAAATTACCGTTGAACTTGGTATTAGGTCACCAAATTTTCCTATATCAAAATAAGCTTTTCTAGGCAGCTATAAAGGCAAACCTTTAGACGGTAAAAGTACTACGCGAGGCGTTAAGGAGAAAAAGTGAAGAAATTTCCAATAGTTTCAATAGGATTAGGATTTGTTACTGCACTATATTCAATGATAGTAGCTTATCTAGTCACTGGTTCGATACTTGGTTCAGTCACAATGATTCAATTGAAATCATTCGGAGGAATTACTGTTTCCCATATGGAAAATTGGGAGATTTGGCGGCTCGTAGCGTCCCAGCTTATTCATGCAAAACAATATCATATGTTCTACAACGTCGCGTCGTTGATTGTATTAGGTTTTGCAATAGAAAAGCGCGTAGGCTGGGGGGTGTTTTTGTCAGTTTGGCTTTTGGCTGGTGCTTCGGGAACCTTATATAGCACTCTTTTTGTGCCAGAACCTTGGAATACTGGTACAGGTAGTTCTCAAGCCATACTAGGAATAGCTGGCTTTGGTGTTGTTCTTACTACAATTGCAAAAAATAATCGTTTTTTGATTGCTGCTTTAATATTTACATTGCTACCAGCTTTTGCTTTGGATTTTATATTTGCCCATTATCCAAAACCAGGTCATATATTAGGCTTATTGGTTGGTATGTTAATCGGCGTTTTTTACATAAACAGACTAACAAAAAGCTCAAGCAAGGATCGATCTTTCCCACTGATAAAATAAAAATTTATCTACCCACAGTAGGATCAATTGAATGTTTAATAGACGCGACTTTTTGATTGCCTCCATGGTGGCAGGCACAATTCTGGCAATGCCTGTTGCATCAAAGCCTGCCAAGCGCCGTTTTGATGCCGCTGAGCGGCTTCAGATGTTGGAAGTGGGGCAGGCGCGCCTCGGTGTTTGTTTCCTTGACACTGTTACCGGTGAGGTCAGTGGTAATCGTATCGAGGAGCGCTTTGCGATGTGTTCGTCATTCAAACTGGCGATGGTTGCCGCTTGCCTTCGCGAGGCCGATAACGGGCGGTTGAATCTGGAGGAGATATTGCCTTATTCAGAGGCGGATCTTCTTCCTTGGGCGCCGGTCACAAGAGAGCATCTCGCCAAGGGAGGTTTGAGTATTGCCACCTTGGCGCAAGCGGCTCAAGAAAAGAGCGATGGCGTTGCGGCAAATCTTTTGGTTAAGCGTTTGGGCGGCCCTAAGGCTGTCACCGCAAAGTTCAGAGAGATGGGCGATACGGTCACTCGCCTTGATCGTTATGAGCCGGATCTAGGTTTGGTTCTTTCTGCCGATACTCGCGACACTACTTCACCTCTTGCTTATGCCCAGCTTGTCAGTCGAATTTTGACTGGCAGTATTTTACGGCCAGATTCGCGCGAGCGACTTCTGGGGTGGGCACGAAATACAACTACGGGTGCTCGGCGGTTGCGAGCTGGTCTTCCCACTGAATGGCGTACTGGGAACAAGACTGGAACCGGGCGTGATGAGGGAACGACTAATAAGTGCAATGACGTTGCTATTACTTTTCCCCCTGGCAAGAACCCCATCATCATTGCAGCCTATTTTGATAGTGGTGAATACACGGAAAAAATAGAAGCAAGGCATGAAGCTGTTCTCGCTGAGGTGGGGAAGATTGCGGCGGAATGGGCCATAGGTTAGTCGTGTGGAATTGCAGCATATTGAGGCACTTGGTATATGCGGCTCGACTGAAAATGAAAGAAAATAACTTGTATCAATGGAGTGAAAATGAAAAATCTATTAATAGCACTAATCGTACTGGCATTTTTTTCTGTGCCCGCACAATCTAATGATCTTAAGAAAATTCTGATTATTGCCTCTAATGTTGAAGATATGGGTGATCCTGATAAGCATGATGCCAGGAATAATCTATGGGAGTACGCGCCTCCATATCACGTTTTTGTCTCTCATGGATATGATGTGGAATTTGCATCCGCCTCGGGAGGCGTCGTGCCGTTTATGATGGAGCCAGTAGGCATTAGTAGCTACACCATAAAATATGAAGGTTTTTTAGAGCGGGCCAATAGTTCTCTGGCGCCGGATCAGATAAAGCCTGATGAATACGCAGCCGTTTTTATTGGCGGAGGATACGGAACACTGTTCGATGTGGCTTCAAATAAAAAGCTGTTAAATGTCATGGCAGCGATTTATGAGAAAGGCGGTGTGATCGGTAGCAGTGGGCATGGTGCTGGCGGTTTTGCAAATGTAAAACTGAGTAGCGGAAAGTTTCTGGTTGAGGGAAAGCAAGTCGCCGGATTTCCTGACTCTACCGAAAAAGAAAAGTCATGGGCCAAACAAGGCTCGCTCCTCCCATTTTTCGTCGAAAAACAGCTTCGCAAGAATGGGGCGCTGATAATCAATAAAGATAACATCGCGGATAAACATGATGTCATTATTGATGGACGCATTGTTTCCACAATGTTCCTCCCTTCTGCTGCATTGGTCGCGAAAGAAATGATTATTTTGCTTGAAAACGATAAAAGGATTAATAAATCAATTCAGTCGCCCTCTAACGTGTCAGGCGATTAAGATGATTCAATGCCTTATTTTTGACTGCGATGGAACGCTGGTGGATAGTGAATTCCTCTGTAACTTGGGTCTGGAAATCCAGCTCAGGCATTATGGAGTTGCCGCATCAGCTCATAAAATGATGGAGAGGTTTCGTGGTGAGAAACTTGCAAAAATTATTGATGAGTTGGAAGCAGAGTATCAAGTAGAGCTGAAGGAAGGCTTTGTTTCGTCTTATCGTGAAATTGTCGATACATTGTTTGAAGAGAGGCTGAAACCATGCATAGGTGTTGCTGAAATGCTTTCGGCAATTAGCCTCCCCATGTGTGTTGCCTCAAGTGGGCCGCTAAATAAAATTAATAAGGCATTAACTTTAACGGGGCTTTCTGGCTATTTTAATGGCAACATTTTTAGCTCCTATGACGTTGGTTCGTGGAAGCCTGAGCCAGGTATATTTTTACATGCTGCAAAGGCTATGGGATTCGCTCCTCAAGATTGCGCAGTAGTCGAAGATAGTCCTGTTGGTATTACAGCAGCGCAACGCGCAGGAATGCGGCCTATTCTCTACGATCCAACTGGAATTCATGCTCATATTAATGGCGTTTATAAAATTCAGCACATGAAAGAGTTAAAGCATGCAATCGCTTGACCGCCAGTTGGGATAAAAATCAATATCTTCCTCACCAATTTAGCTTACGCGCACTCGCAATTACCATGCGTTATAGCATTCAACACAGTCATTACTTTTAACCTGCCCAACTTTACATAATGGAAGCATTTAACCACAGGTGTGAATAAATACTGGCGACATAACCCAAGGCGACTACCGGCGTCCATTTTAAATGGCCTAGAAAACTGTAGTAGCCGCGGGCTTGGCCCATGAGAGCGACACCGGCGGCGGAACCGATTGATAGCATGCTGCCGCCGACACCGGTTGTTAAGGTGATGAGCAGCCATTGGCCTTGGGAGAAATCCGGAGCCATGGTGAGTACGGCGTACATGACGGGGATGTTGTCGATGATGGCGGAGATCAACCCGAGGCTCACGTTGGAGACGGTGTGGCTGAAATTGCCGTAGAGCGATTCTGACAGCAGTGTTAAGTAGCCCATAAAACCTAAACCACCGACACACATAATCACACCGTAGAAAAATAACAGCGTGTCCCATTCCAGGCGGGCCAGAGGTTGAAATACATCAAAGGGGAGGGGCACTTTGGTGATGGGGTTTTCGTCATTTTTCGGCATGAAGTCAGAGGCACTTTGCTCTGCATTTTTTAAATCTACTATGCCTTTTTTGCGCAAATAGAAACCGTAAATTTTCAGGTAGGCCAAGCCCAGCATCATGCCGAGCACTGGTGGCATATGAATGAGAACATGACCGAGTACTGCACTGGCGATGGTGGCTAAAAATAAAAACAGGATTGGAAAGGCGCCCTCTTTGTAGGTGAGGGTTTCCAGAAATACATCCTCTTCATCTTTATGTGGTTTTTTATTGTTGATGAAAAAACTCATAATCGCGGCGGGTAGGGCAAAGTTGACCAGCGAGGGGATGAATAAATGGAAGAAGGTGAAAAAATCGACTTTGCCCGCTTGCCATACCATGAGTGTGGTGATGTCACCAAATGGGCTGAAAGCGCCACCTGCGTTGGCGGCGACAATAATGTTCACGCAACACATATTGATAAAGGCTTTTTCATTTTCAGCGATTTTTAATACTACCGCGCACATCAGCAATGCGGTGGTGAGGTTATCGGCAATGGGCGATATAAAAAATGCCATCAAGCCGGTAATCCAAAACAGTTGGCGATAGGTAAAGCCTTTTTTAATCATCCATCCGCGCAAGGCGTTGAATAAGCCGCGTTCATCCATGGCATTAATGTATGTCATGGCGACTAGCAAAAATAACATCAGTTCGGCAAATTCAAGCAGGGTATGGCGAAAGGCTTGCTCCGCAAGAGCGGATTGTTCGTGCTGCGTGTAAACCCAGCCAATAACGACCCAGATGATACCGGCGGCAGCCAATACCGGTTTGGATTTGCGCAGGTGCAGTTTTTCTTCCAACATCACAAATGCATAGGCAATCACAAACAAGCCGACACAAAACCAGCCAGCCAAGCTGTTGGTTAAATCCAGCCCGGTGGAGGCCGCGTTTGCCGAGGTACACCAGCCCAGAAACAGCAATACTAATAATGAGCGTTGTTGCAGCATGAAAGCTCCCCCAAGTGTGTGGCTATTGTTGTTGTATTTGTGAGTTATGCAGGTGGTTGAGTGTGACACAGGTGAAAAAAAAGGCAGCCAGTGTGGCTGCCTTTTATGCGTTTTTTTACGCGGATTTTTACGCCTTGAGCGGTTTGTACTTCATGCGCTTGGGCTGTGAGTCGTGGCCTTTGCGTTTGACGAAATCCTCGTGGTATTCCGTGTAGTTACCTTCGAAGAAGACAATATCGGAATCGCCTTCGTAGGCGAGGATGTGGGTGGCGATACGGTCGAGGAACCAGCGGTCATGCGAGATCACCAGAACGCAGCCGGGGAAGGCGAGGATCGCATCTTCCAGGGCGCGCAGGGTTTCGATGTCCAAATCGTTGGAGGGTTCGTCGAGTAACAGGACGTTAGCGCCTTGTTTCAAGGTGTTGGCCAAGTGCAAACGGCCGCGTTCACCGCCTGAGAGTTCGCCCACGCGCTTTTGCTGATCTGAGCCTTTGAAGTTAAAGCGGCCCACATAGGAGCGCGAGTTCACTTCATAGTTGCCGATTTTCAGAATATCCAAGCCGTCGGATACGGCTTCCCACACGGATTTTTTATCGTCCAGATTTTCACGGCTTTGCTCTACATAAGCGACTTTCACGGTATCGCCAATGGTTACGGTGCCGCTATCGGGTTGCTCGGTGCCGGCAATCATACGGAACAGGGTGGATTTACCCGCACCGTTACCGCCGACAATCCCCACCACTGCACCTTTGGGAATGCTCAGCGACAGGTTGTCGATCAGCAGGCGATCGCCATAACCCTTGCTGACGTTTTCCAGAACTATGACTTTATCGCCCAGGCGCTCACCCGGCGGGATGTAGATCTCGTTGGTTTCGTTGCGCGCCTGGAATTCTTGCGATTGCAATTCATCAAAGCGGGCCAGACGCGCCTTGCTCTTGGCTTGGCGGCCTTTTGGATTTTGGCGAACCCATTCCAATTCGGTTTTCAAGGCTTTCTGGTGAGCGGCTTCTGCACGTTGTTCTTGCTCCAAACGGGCATCTTTTTGCTCCAGCCAACTGGTGTAGTTACCTTCGTACGGAATACCGTGGCCGCGGTCGAGTTCCAGAATCCAACCGGCGGCGTTATCGAGGAAGTAGCGGTCGTGGGTAATCGCCACGACGGTGCCGCTGAAACTGTGCAGGAATTGCTCCAACCAGTAAACGGATTCGGCGTCCAAGTGGTTGGTCGGTTCGTCCAACAGCAGCATATCGGGGCGCGACAGCAGCAAGCGGCACAGGGCCACACGGCGGCGCTCACCGCCGGAGAGTTTGGTTACATCCGCATCCCATGGCGGCAGACGCAGGGCATCGGCGGCCACTTCCAGCGTGTGTTGCAGGTTGTGGGCATCCCAGGCCTGGATGATGTCTTCGCACTTGGCTTGTTTTTTGGCCAGGTCATCGAAGTCGGCATCGGGTTCGGCGTAGGCCGCGTAGATGGCATCCAGCTCGGCCAGTGCATCTACGGCTTCACGCACGCCATCTTGCACGTTGCCCAGTACATCTTTGGCGGGGTCAAGCTGCGGCTCTTGGGGTAAATAACCGATTTTGATGCCGGGCATGGGGCGCGCTTCGCCGTTAAAATCCTGATCAACGCCCGCCATAATGCGCAACAGGGTGGATTTACCTGAGCCGTTCAGGCCGAGTACGCCGATCTTGGCGCCGGGGAAAAACGACAGGGAAATATCTTTCAAAATTTCACGCTTGGGTGGCACAACTTTGCCAAGCCGGTGCATGCTGTATACGTATTGAGCCATGGGGGCTATACCTCGGTAGAAAAAGTCATTGGCCTTGCGCCGATGACAGGGAATATTTTCAGCGGGCGTACTATAAAGAAAGCATCCCTTGAGTTAAAGCATTGCCCCGGAAAACCACACTATGAGCCATCACCCGATTAACCTTGAACAAGCGCTTTCCCAAGCCGCCAGTTGGATCGCCGAGGCAGATTCGCTGGTGATTAGCACTGGCGCCGGTATGTCGGTGGATTCGGGCCTGCCGGATTTTCGCGGCCCGGAAGGGTTTTGGCGGGCATACCCCGCACTGGGGCGAGAACAATTGGGGTTTACCGATATCGCCAACCCCAGAGCGTTTTATGATAACCCCGAGCGCGCCTGGGGGTTTTATGGTCATCGCCTGAATTTGTACCGCCGCACCGAGCCCCATGTCGGTTATGGCTTGCTGCTGCATTGGGGGCATAAGATGCCCAATCACTATCAGGTATTTACCAGTAATGTGGATGGGCATTTTTTTAAGGCCGGGTTTGATTTGATGCGCGTGCATGAATGCCATGGCTCCATCCACTACCTGCAATGCCTTGAGCCCTGTGGCAATTTTGTGTGGAGCGCAGCGGAGTTTCAGCCCGAGGTCGATGAAAATTTGTGCCGGCTGCGCAGCCATACGCCGCGCTGTACCCATTGTGGTCGCTTGGCGCGCCCGAATATCCTGATGTTCGACGATGTGGATTGGGTCTATGAGCGCACGCGTAAACAGCATTTATACCAGGAGCGCTGGCTGGAGCGGGTTGCGCATCCATTGGTGATTGAGATAGGGGCGGGCACGGCGGTGCCCTCGGCGCGCCATTTTTCGGCGCGTATCCAGCATGAACACCACGCGCGGCTTATCCGCATTAACCCTAACGATGAATTAACAACGGAGGTGAATACCCTGCATTTGCCCTATCCCGCGTTGATGGTGCTGACGCAATTGCAGGCCGAGTTGGTGAAAGCCTACGGCAGCGACTGGCAACTTGAGTGAATCTTCGCCTACGCATGGCTCTGCTGGGCAATTGAGCGTAAAATGCGCGCCAGCAAGCACCCATAACAATCAATAACAACAAGGCATACACAACAACTTCCACTCATTACTGGCCTTACGGAACACATGAACCAAGAACGGATACTTCATGAATTGAACAAAGGAGCTAGCGCCTGGAACTTATGGCGCAAGCAAAACGCGCCTGGCGACATTAATCTGGACGGCATTGAATTGCACGGCATGGATTTGAGCCACTATGATTTCTCCAAAATCTCGCTGCGCTACGCCACCATTACCCACTGTGTTTTTAAGCATACAGATTTAATCTGGGCCAACTGCGAAGGCTCGCTGTTGCAGCATAACGATTTCTCCCAGGCCAAATTAATTGCCACTAATCTGACACGTTGCAATTTAAGCCATTCACAACTGCGCTTGGCCAACCTGCTCACCGCCAATACCACTAATGCTATTTTGGATTACATTGATTTTCGCGGGCAGGATATTAGCGGCTTAATGCTGCGCGATGTTTCTTTGGTGGGGAGTAATTTGACCGGGCAACAATTGGCGCGTGTGGATTTGACCAATACCAATCTGGAAGGCGCCAATTTGCAGGATGCCGATTTAAGCAATGCGCTACTGGTCGGCGCCCGTTTAATTAACTGTAATTTCCAAGGCGCACGCTTGAGCGGCGCGCTGTGTAAATCCGCCAATTTTTCCGGTGTTGATTTGTCCGGTATGGATTTACACAAAGTTGATTTTTCCAATGCCGATCTCAGCGATTGCGATTTGCGCAGTGCCAGCCTGAGCAAAGCGAAACTGATGAATACCGACCTCAGCGGTGCAAAGCTCTGGGACACCAATACAACAGGTTGGGTTATCAATAATATCCGCTGTACGCACAGTTATTGGGATAAAGCAGGTAAGCAAAAAACCGCCTACCGGATGCATGAGTTTGAACGAATTTTTGCAGAAGCCATCACCATTGAATTGCGCTACCCCTATCGCCTTGCCGACCATGAATTGGCGACGCTGCCTATTTTTATGGAGCATTTGGCGGCGGTGCATTGGGGCACTATTTTGCGCCTGAAATCCATTAGTGATGTGGCGGGCGGCGCACTGGTTAAATTTGTGGTGGAAGAGGTGGGTAGCCACAACCCTACGGAATTAAAAAACCAGTTGCAGGCTGAAGCAGAGCGCATTCAATTAGCGCAATTAATGCTGCGAAACAACACCCAATTGCATTTGCAACTCAAGGAAAAGGTTGCTGCCATTCGCGAAGAATTCTGGCCGCGTTTATTGGAGCTGGCGGTAGACCACGAGCACGAGCAGGTGCGCAACCTCACTATTTTGTTTATGGATCTCAAGGGCTTTTCCAAATGGTCAGACGGCGAACTCTCTGAAAAGCTGTCACTGTTTCGCGGCTTGGTAAAACCCATCCTCAAAAAGTTTTCAGCCGGGCACCCGAATATGGAGGGAGATTCCCTGCGCGTCACCTTTACCAATGCGACGGCGGGTGTCTCTTGCGCCTGCATGATTCGCAATGTACTCAATGCTGCCGGTTTTGAGTTACGCATCGGTGTGGAGTTGGGGGAAGTATTGGTGGTGCACAACGAAGTGACTGATGTGCCGGATCTGGAAGGGGTTGCCGTTAGCATGGCCGCGCGGATGGAAGCGGCAGCAGAGCCGGGCGAAGTGTTAGTCAGCCAGCGCGTGCGCCACTATGCCGAGCGCAGTGAATTATTCCAGTTCACTCCACGTCATGTACCGCTTAAAAAATCCATTGGCAGCCTTGCCCAAGGGGAGACCATTGAATGTTTTGCCGTGCACACGGTAAAAAATATTCAGGAAATGCTGGCGTAATTGCCAGCGATTGATCGCACACACGGGTGTGCGATCAATATTACAGCCAGCCGGATTTTTTAAACCGGTAATACAAATACACACAAATCACAGACACCACACTGAGCGATATGGGGTAACCATATTTCCATTTTAGCTCGGGCATGTGTTCAAAGTTCATCCCCCAAATACCCACAAATGCTGTCGCTACCGCAAAAATAGCTGCCCAGGCGGCCAAGCGTTTATTCACTTCACTTTCGTCGATACTCACCATGGATAAATTCACTTGAATGGCAGTGCCAATGGTATCGCGAATTGCATCAATGGAAGCGTTAATGCGATAGAGGTGATCGTGCACATCGCGAAAATAATCCTTGGTATTGGCCACAATGGGCGGCACCCGCCCGCCGTCCAGCTTGCCTACGGCTTCCAGTAGTGGTGCAACGGCATGTTTCAATATGGTGACTTTGCGTTTTAGTTCGTACAGCCGCTCAATATTGTTGCGTTGTGACCCTTTGGTAAAAATCTGGTCTTCAATAATTTCCAGTTCCGTTTCAAATGCCACCACCACGGGAAAGTAGCGATCTACCACCGCGTCCATCAAGGCATAAAAAACAAAGGCGGAACCCTGAGCCAGGTGATGGGGCTCGCGTTCACAGCGGGCACGCACACCCAGAAAACCTTCGCGGGTGCGATTGCGGGTGGATAGCACATAATTTTCACCGACAAACACATCCACCTCGCCAATGTTTAATTCGCCATCGGTAAACTCAACGGTGTGCATCACCGCAAAGAGGGAGTCTCCATACTCTTCGATTTTGGGGCGCTGGTGGCCGGTGTGTGCATCCTCCACCGCCAGTTCGTGCAAACCAAATTCCTGCTGCATTTGTTCCAGTTCACCGGGTTCTGCATCTTTCAGGGCGACCCACACAAAACAGCCATCTTTTTTGACATAATCGCTTATCGCTTCCACCGGGACATTGCACAGTTTTTTCCCTTCCTGATAAGCCACACAGTTTATGAGCATGGGTAAAGTCTCCAATCGCAATACGCTATAAATACCTGTTATCAGGCTAGTCTAGTGCAAAATGTCGACTATCCAGAGTAGGGGCAATAAGTGCAAGTCAAATCTACCAATAGGCTATACAGGTCACGAGTATGAATGAACCCAGTAAAACCAAAACCAGTTTTTATCGCCGCATTTATGTAGCCTATTTAATTACCCAGGGGATCAATACCGTGCCTAAGGTGATTGCCGCCACCGGCATGCCCCGACGTACCGCGCAGGATACCTTGGCCGCCATTCATGAAGTCGCTATCCGGCTGGAAAATAACAATGGGGTTTATCGTGTTGCCGATTGGGGGGCGGTGAATGTCCAGTGGGTGGAGGAAAATCTGGCGGAGTTAAAAGCGGTACTGAGCTATCCATAGGGTACCAATAATCTATTGGGCGCTGAAACATTCATAGATTGTCTATACTCTTCGGGTTGAGGTGCGGGAAGCGCCGTTTGTGAGGTTTACTGAAGGCTGGTTGTGTTATGCGGGACTCTTATGCTGTTGTTAATATTGTCAGATCAATAGCGACCGGTTTGCTATGGGCTGCTACCTGCATTCTTGCCAATCCGACGCAGGCAATGAGCGACGTTGAGTCCATTTACTATTACCAAAAAGATGGCTCCTACGGTTACTACCAAACCTTATTAAACCGGGCGCTGGAAATCACGACACCGGAATACGGTGCGGCGGTACCCGCCATGTACAACCCGGGCGACAACAATGCCACTGAGGCACGCGGTTTATCGCTGCTAAAACAAAAACGCATTCAGGTGATTTTTTTATCGGTCAGCTATATCCGTGAAACGCAATTTCGCGCAGTACCTATTGCATTGGAAGAGGGGTTGTTAGGGCTGCGCCTGTTAATGATTAACAAAAATACCCAACCCCGGTTTGATGGTGTCCAGAGCGATGATCAGCTGCGCAGTGATTTTCTTGTCGGGTTTAATCCACTCTGGGGGGATTATCCGGTCTATCAACACAATGGCTTTAAGCTGGCACCTGCCACTAAATACAACCTGTTATTTAAAATGTTGTCCTCAGGGCGTTTCGATTTTTTCCCCCGTGGTCTGACCGAAGTCTGGCGCGAGTTGGACGAATTCAACAAACAATACCCTGATCTGCAAGTAGAAAAACGCTTCGCCTTTTATTACCCCTACCCGGTGTATTTTTTTGTGCATAAAGATAACGAACGGCTTGCATCCCGGCTTGAGTTAGGGCTCAAGCGGCTACAAGCCAACGGCGAATTTAAGCGGCATTTCCAGCAACATTTTGGTGCAAATATTGCGCGCGCGGCTTTGGATAAGCGTCACATTGTCCTACTGCATAATCCCTTATTATCTGTTGATACACCCTTGGTAAAACCTTCCTGGTGGCCACCCACAACGCCATTTCCCACCCCGTAAAATCATGTGACCCGTGATTAAGGATGAGTAAATACGTCTTGAGATGAGCAGAAAAGACTGGATAAATCTGTACGCCTGTCATCGATTCTGTGTATTGTGTCGTAAGAGTCTAATTAACCGTGTTTGATTTGGGAGGATGTTATGTCAATTGATTTCTCTTTGCGTGATCCACTGCCTGGGGTTGTGGAACAGCTCTCGCACCGTTGGTCACCACGTGCCTTTACCAAAACCAGTCTGGCGCCAGAGGTACTGGCTCGCATTATTGATGCTGCGCGTTTTGCTCCCTCTTGTTTTAATGCGCAGCCTTGGCGTTTTTACACCTCGAATGACAGTAACTTCGCTGATTATTTGGCACTCTTGGTCGATGCTAATCAACTTTGGGCCAAAGAAGCCGCAGTGATTGGATTTCTGGTCGCGAAAAAGAATTTTGAGCACAACGGCAAACCCAATGCACACAGCGGTTTCGATTCTGGTGCCGCATGGATGAGCATGGTGCTGCAAGCACAGCATGAAGGTTTGCACTGCCATGGCATGGCGGGAATCCATAAAGATGCCGCCAACGCATTTTTTGCACTGGATAATAATAGCGATGAATTAATCATGGCGTTTGCGTTGGGTAAGCTAGGCAACACTGCCGATTTACCTGAAGCGCTGCGCAGTAAGGAAGTGCCCTCGCCACGTAAACCCTTGCAGGAGATATGGGTACAAAAATAAATGATCCGGTAAAAGATTGTTGTTGGAGGTAAGGGCGAGTTTTTGCCTTTACTTCCCATCCGCTGCACATTGGGCTGATATTTGAGGGCGACTATAAATGAACAGCCTGGATGTAATAGAGCGCAATGCATTTATGAGTGCTGCGTTGCCGCTACTGCAATTAATTACGCATATCACGGGTTTAAAAACATCCTTTGTTACGGCAATCGATTGGCAGCAACAGCAACAAATGGTTATTGTTGCGCAAAATTCCGGCAGCCCACTGGTGGAAACTGACTCGCAAACATCCTGGTCAGAATCCATGTGCAATCTCATGATTAACCAACAACTCACTGCAACCAGTCAGGTGAAACTCCTTTTCCCTGACAGCCGTGGTGCAGCTGCCGGTATGGAAAGTTTTGTGGTGTTGCCCATCAAGGTGGCAGACGAAACGATTGGTACACTTTGTGGTGCCAGCGAAGAAAAAATCGAATTAACCGAACATCACATTGCCAGCCTGGGTTTTATTGCCGATGCACTTTCGTTACAGTTAAAACTGTTAATCGATACCCGCAAGGCAGAGGCCAAGGTCGATTCCCTGCGCGATCAAATTGAAAACCTTGCCGCGCTTGCCAATACCGATCCACTCACTGGCCTGCTTAATCGCCGCGCCTTTCAGCACCGCTATGAGTTTGCTATCAAACTCAGTAAACGCACCAATCAACCGCTTTCAATCATGATGATCGACATTGATGGATTCAAACACTTTAACGATGAATTTGGCCATGAAACTGGTGATGCTATTATCAAAATAGTGGGTGAGGGACTGCAATATATCGCGCGTAGCACCGATATTCCCTGTCGCGTCGGCGGTGACGAATTTTTACTGGCCGCACTAAATACCGATAGTGAGGGCCTGAAATTATTGGCAGAGCGATTAAAGGATTTTGTTAAACAGCGCAGCAGTCAATTACAGCGTCCTTGCTCACTCAGTGTAGGCATCGCCTGCTCACGTCAGGGCGCCCCGGAAGAACTGATCCGCTTTGCCGACGAAGCGCTCT
>JACCDS011618876.1_pt1 | contig 14680 bp, 15 predicted proteins | sample 7446441 | NCBI WGS metagenome assembly JACCDS01 (sample SAMN15323445, study PRJNA562643) | freshwater metagenome | isolation source: river surface water | place: USA:Blue River Watershed | collected 2017-08-17 | reverse complement strand
TTAAAGGAAAGTATCATACACCAAGTATAATTATTTAGACGATTAATATTAGAATCAATAAAATATTGATAGCATTATGACAATGTTTTTAACCATAGCCGTAGTAGTTCTCATTTTTGTAGTCATATTTCAGATTGCAAAAGCGAGCGAATATGTATCTGTATTAAAAGGCGAAGAAGTAAGTCGCAAGCAAAACAACAAAATCAATGGTTTATTGATGGTTGTTTTCTTGGTATTAGGTTTAGTGGGTGTTTGGTATTGCAACGAATTGTTGTATGACAAAACATTGCTAGTACAAGATGCAGCGAGTGTAGAAGGCGCAAGAGTGGATAGTATGTTGTGGGTAACACTTGCTGTAACAGGCATCGTGTTTATTGCTACACAAGTTATCTTATTTGTTTTCGCATACAAATACCAAGAAGATACCAACCGTAAAGTTGTATTCTTTGCGCATAGCACTAAACTAGAATTAATTTGGACTGTAATTCCTGCAATTGCTTTAACAGTGCTTGTAGTAATTGGTCTTCGTAACTGGTTTTTATTTACAGGTGAGCCTCCAAAAAATGCAATGGTAGTGGAAGTTACCGGAAAGCAATTTGGTTGGATTTACCGTTACCCAGGAAAGGATGGTTCTTTTGGTAAAAAGTATTATAAAAATATTGACAATGCTAGCAATAGTTTAGGTCTTATTTGGGATGATGAATTAGCACAAGACGATATCGTAATGGAGCAAACTGTTTACCTTATTAAAGGTAAGCCTGTTAAGCTTGTGTTAGGTTCACGTGATGTGATTCATGACGTAGGTTTATCTCATTTCAGATTAAAGATGGATGCGGTACCTGGTATCCCTACTACTATGTGGTTTACACCAAAATATACCACTAAAGAAATGAAGGAGCTTACAGGTAATCCAAACTTTGTATATGAAATTTCTTGTGATCAAATGTGTGGTAACGGTCACTACTCAATGAAAGGTGTTATTGAAGTAGTTGATCAAGAAGAATTTGATGCAATCATGGCTAAGCAAAAGCCTTACTACTATACTGCATTTCCTGAAAAGGATCCAAGTGCTGCACCAGCAGACACAACAGTGGTAGCAGCGGTAGTTAAAAAATAAATTAAACAAACAAAGAATTAACTTTTTTAAATAAAACGGTATGAGTCACGAAGCAGTTTTACATGGAGATGCACACGGACATGATGATCACGGTCATCACGAACACCATGACACTTTCTTAACTAAATACGTATTTAGCCAAGACCATAAAATGATTGCGAAGCAATTCTTGATCACGGGTATGGTATGGGCTGTGTTGGGTGGTTTAATGAGTGTACTATTTCGTTTGCAATTAGGTTATCCAGATTCAACTTTCCCTTTCCTAGAAGATCTTTTGGGTAAATGGGCTAAGGGTGGTCGTATCACTCCAGAAGCTTACTATGCACTTGTAACTACACATGGTACAGTTCTTGTATTCTTTGTATTAACTGCAGGTTTGTCTGGTACTTTCGCCAACTTCTTAATTCCTTTACAAGTGGGTGCACGTGATATGGCATCTCCTTTCATGAATATGCTGAGCTACTGGTTTTTCTTTGCGGCTAGCATTGTGATGTTATCTTCTATGTTTGTTGAAACAGGCCCCTTTAGTGGTGGTTGGACAGCATATCCTCCATTGTCTGCATTAGGTGATGCTTCTCCAGGTTCTAAAACAGGTATGGACCTTTGGATTGTTTCAATGGCGCTTTTTGTGGTTTCTTCTTTATTAGGAGGTCTAAACTACATCGCAACCATTTTAAACATGCGTACAAAAGGTATGAGCATGACGCGTTTACCTTTAACTATTTGGGCATTATTCTTCACTGCAGTACTTGGTGTATTATCTTTCCCAGTATTATTTTCTGGATTTATTTTATTAATTTTTGATAGAAACTTTGGAACAAGCTTTTACTTATCAGACATATTTGTAAACGGTGTAGGCGCTTTACCTAGCGAAGGTGGATCTGCCATTTTATACCAACACTTATTCTGGTTCCTTGGTCACCCAGAGGTATACATCATCTTGTTACCGGCCATGGGTATGGTGTCAGAAATTTTATCCATCAATTCACGTAAACCAATTTTTGGTTACATGGCAATGATTGGATCTTTATTTGCAATTGCAATCTTAGCATTCTTGGTTTGGGCGCACCACATGTTTGTGACCGGTCTTAATCCATTCCTAGGATCTGTGTTTGTATTATTAACTTTATTAATTGCCGTTCCTTCTGCTATTAAAGTATTTAACTGGTTAACTACTTTATGGAGAGGAAATATACGTTTCACCCCAGCAATGCTCTTTGCAATTGGTTTTGTTAGCTTATTTATTTCTGGTGGTTTAACAGGTATTTGGTTAGGAAACTCTGCACTCGATATTCACTTACACGATACCTACTTTGTAATTGCGCACTTCCATATTGTAATGGGTGTGGCATCTATGTTTGGTATGTTTGCGGGTATCTACCACTGGTTCCCTAAAATGTATGGCAAGCAGTTAAATAACACACTTGGTTATATCCATTTCTGGGTAACCATTGCAGGTGCTTACTTGATTTTCTGGCCAATGCACTACGAAGGATTAGCAGGTATGCCACGTCGTTACTACGATTTTAGCATTTGGGAAAGCTTCAAGCAGTTTGGTGAGCTTAACAAGTTTATTAGTTTGGTATCTATGATTGTATTCATGGTTCAATTATTATTCTTGTTCAATTTCTTCTATTCTATTTTCAAAGGAAGAAAATTAACCAATCAAAACCCATGGGATGCTACAACACTTGAGTGGACAGCTCCTATCAATCCGGGTCATGGTAACTGGGTAGGTGAAATTCCTGAAGTACACCGTTGGCCTTACGATTACGGTAAAGATGGCGTAGATTTTATAGCACAAACAACACCTGTTGGAGCAGACGAAAGTCAGCACTAAAATGGACAACGAAAACAATCGTTCTAATTCTTTTGCTAGCAAGGCTAAAGATTATTACCAGCTAATTAAATTTACGCTGAGTTTTACGGTTGTGTTTTCTTGTGTCGTTTGTTACTTACTTGCTCCAAAAGTAAAAGCGTTTGATTGGTGGATGATTGCCCTTTTGTTTCTAGCTGGAATGCTGGTTACAGGAAGTGCAAACGCTATTAATCAGGCAGTAGAAAAAGATACGGATGCCGTAATGAAGCGAACAGGTTCAAGACCCGTTGCTGCTGGAAGAATGTCTCAAACCGAGGCTTACACTTTTGCAGTAATTGCTGGACTTGTGGGTGTTGGAATGATGTGGTACTTCTTTAATTTGTCATCGGCACTTTTATCTGCATTTAGTTTGTTTTTGTATGCTTTTATTTATACCCCGCTAAAAAAAATAAATTCTATTGCAGTGTTGGTGGGCGCTTTACCTGGCGCATTACCTTGTTTGATTGGTTGGGTGGCTGGCAATGATGATTTTAGCATGGGCGGATGGATTTATTTTGGCATCCAGTTTTTATGGCAATTTCCTCATTTTTGGGCAATTGCTTGGGTGGCGCATGAAGATTATAGTAAGGCAGGATTTAAGTTGTTACCCGCTGATAAGGGTCCAACTAAATTTACTGCGATACAAGGTATCATGTATTCAGTACTAATGATACCTGTAGGGTTCTTGCCTTATTATTTTGGTTATACAGGATTTGTGAGTGCGGTAGTTGTGATGGTTTGTAATGTGTTTATGGTGGTGCAAAGTATCAGATTGTACCAGCAAATGGATGTTAAAGCGGCAAGACGCGTAATGTTTAGTAGTTACATTTATTTACCTATTGTATTACTTGCATTACTCGCTGATAAAATAAAATAGTAGCAACGAATTAAAATTTATTGAGTATGTCTACAATAGCAACAAACGAGCCACAAAGAATTCATCCACACCGTTTTATTATGTGGATCGCTATCGGAAGTATTGTGATGATGTTTGCCGGTATGACCAGTGCTTATATTGTTAAAAAAAATCAAGGTAATTGGTTGGCGATTGAGCTGCCACAAGTATTCTGGTATTCTACAGCTGTAATTTTAGCAAGTAGTTTAACAATGTTTTTGGCCAATACGGCTTTAAAGGCAGGTAAAATAATTTCTTATAAATCCCTAATAACCATAACGGCTATTTTGGGTGTGGTATTTATAACCTTCCAGTATCTTGGCTTTAAAGATTTAGAAACAAGGGGTATTGCGCTTATCGGACCTCAAAGTAACTCTGCTTCTTCCTTTTTGTTTGTAATTACGGGCCTTCACATGCTCCACGTACTTGGTGGTGTTATTGCCCTAATTGTTACGTTTTTCAGGTCTTTTTGGGTACAAGAAGGCCAAATAAACCTTGTTCCAACCCAAATTGTAGCTACATACTGGCATTTTGTAGATGTACTTTGGATTTACCTATTTATATTTTATCAATTGATCGCTTAATTCAAATAAAAAGTTACCCAGAAATCGTCTTTTTTGACTGATAGCCAATATTTTTGCAACGAAATTTTTTATAAGACATGTCAACAGCAACAGTAGAAACAACAAAGTCTTGGGGTGGTGGAAAAAGCCCATTTAACGTCGAGTACGGTAAGTTAATGATGTGGTATTTCTTAATGAGTGATGCCTTTACATTTGGTGCTTTTCTAATCTCTTACGGTACCATTCGTTTTTCAACCAATGGATGGCCTGACCCTAACGAAGTGTTCAGAAGTTTTCCATTTGCTCCAGAAGGAGTACATGCGCCACTTGTGTTTGTGTCTGTTATGACATTTATTTTGATTGTTAGTTCTGTAACCATGGTACTTGCTGTAAAAGCAGGACATGAAATGAATAAGAAGGATGTTGTTAAATACATGATTTGGACCATCATTGGCGGTATTGCATTTTTAAGCTGTCAAGCTTGGGAGTGGAATCACTTACATCACGAAGGTGCATGGTGGGGTCGCAATCCATTTTTAAATGCGGATGGAACTGCATCTTCTACCAACTTTACCAATTACTTCTTTACCATCACTGGGTTTCATGGGTTCCACGTATTCTCTGGTGTAATTATCAACATCATTATGCTGATCATGACACTCCTAGATAAATTTGAACAACGTGGTCATTACCTCATGATCGAGAAAGCTGGATTATACTGGCACTTTGTAGATTTGGTTTGGGTATTTGTATTTACTTGCTTCTACCTAGTATAATTTATTATTTCAACAACATTAATTTAGAACCTGATGTCACATACTGCGCAACACGAAGAAAACCACGGTAATGGTGAAGTAAAAAAAGTAACCATCATTTTATCAGTATTAACCATTATCGAATTAGTTCTTGGTTTCTGGATGATTGGTATCACTTCCGAAGCTTTAAGACTTGCTATTAAAGGTGCTATTATCATTTTAATGATGGCAAAGGCGTTTTATATCGTTGCTTATTTCATGCACTTAAAGCATGAACTAAAAAACCTTATCATGACGATTGTGGTGCCTCTAGGCTTGTTTATTTGGTTTATTATCGCCTTCTTATACGATGGTAATTCTTTCAGAAACTTACGCAACACCTACGATCCATACTTCAAAGAGCGTTCTACTATTAAAGTAGAAAAAAAGGCAGAAGGTCATGGCGCAGGACATGAAGCGGGTGCTACACACGAAGCTGCTGCAGATACCACTGCACATGCAAAAGATACTGTGGCGGTACAGAACAATCACTAAATGAAATTGTTATCAAATAAGTAAAACCACCGACCTTTGTTTGGTGGTTTTTTTATATGAACCTCTTTACATGAATAAAAAATCAATTTTAGGTTTACTTGTTGCCCTCGGTCTTCCGCTGGTTTGCTATTTGTGGCTTAAATCTGCAAGTGAAAACGCCGTAGATATGCCTCGTAAATACCTGTTAGATACGGTGGTTACCCGCATCGAAAAGGGCAAGGAAGTAACGGATAGCATTTGGCATAAAACGGCCAATATTACCCTCGTTAATCAATTAGGTGACACGGTAAGCCTCTACGATAAGAGCTCTAAAATAATGGTGGTAGACTATGTTTTTACAAGTTGTAGAAGTATATGCCCCAAGCTTACATATAATATGCAAAAGCTCCAGCACTCCTTTAAGCTGGGTGGCAATGTGCGCAATAAAATTGATACGGCTGTTGTTCAATTTGTTTCATTTACCGTAGACCCCGAGCGTGACTCTGTTCCGGTGCTAAAAAATTATGCCGATATTTTTAGAGCCAATCATGACAACTGGTGGTTTTTAACAGGTAATAAAGACAGCATCTATAAATTTGCTTTTGAAGAATTACGCGTAGATAAATTTAGCGAAGAGCCTATCAGTCCTGACTTTGTGCATACTTCAAGGTTTGTGTTGCTTGATAAAGACCGTTATGTACGTGGATATTACAATGGACTTGATTCAACTTCGGTAGCAAAACTTGCAAGAGATATTGGTTTATTAATGCTCGAAAAAGACAAGAAAAATAAAGGTGCTATTTTTAGAAAAATACTTGACCTGGCTTGGCTTTGGTTGATCATTATATCTGCTACTATATTTTTTGTAGTGTATATACGTCAACACAGAAAAACGAATGGATAATAATTATAAAAAACAATATTATGTTACAAGCATCTATTTCAAAAAACGACAAACTTGCTAAATGGCTTATTGGCATATTTTCTGTAATAGTGTTTACTGTTGTTGTACTGTTAAGTAAATTTAAATTAGATATAGACTTAGGTTTTGACGTGCACATTTTTGCTAAAGCCAATGCAGTTATCAATACCATTATTGCTGTGTTGTTGGTAGCGGCACTTGTAGCTGTTAAAAATGGCAACTATCAAATGCACAAAAAAATGATGATGGCAGCGCTTGTGTTATCCGTTTTGTTTTTAGTGTCGTATATCGCCCATCATTTACTAGCTGGAGAAGCTAAATTTGGCGATATTGATCATGATGGAATTTTAAATGAAGCAGAAGCTGCTACAGTAGGCTCTTTCAGAACCCTATATTTAGTTATTTTAAGCACGCATATATTTTTAGCAGCCGTGATATTACCATTCATTTTGTTTACAGCTTATCGTGCATTAACTGCGGAGTTTGCTACCCATAAAAAATTAGCAAAAATTACCTGGCCATTATGGTTTTATGTGGCAGTAACAGGTCCGGTGGTATACTGGTTTATTGCGCCTTATTACGCTTAGTACAAATAGGTTTAAAAACCTAGTTCTTTTGTTGGGTCCCAAAAGTGTTTACTAAAGTTTTGGATGGTTTCGTCTTTGACGGTAACCCCTTCTTTTTCTAGTAGCTCTTGCATCCGCGTAGGTGTTTCAAAATGCGCTTTTCCGCTTAACATACCATTTCTATTCACCACTCTTTGCGCTGGTACTTTTGGTTTTATAAAATGTGCGCCATTGAGTGCGTAGCCAACTGCTCTGGAACTTTGTTTGCTTCCTAAATATGCTGCAATAGCGCCGTATGTTGTTACGCGCCCTTTAGGAATAAGCCTTACCACCTGATACACGAGTTCAAAAAAACTAGGTGAGTCTGCTTTATTAATTGCAGCGCTTGTTGGTGTTTTTTTATTGCGGCTCGCGGAATTCATGAATTTCTTTATTCAGTAACATTTGTTTGCGTGGCTCTGGCACTGCTTCGTAGGCATAGGGGCAGTGTCTGCAACCATGACCACAACAGTATCCTTTTGCAAGGTGATACGCTTCTGTAAATACAAAATTACCAGAAGGGTCCGTATAGTAATCTACATCTTTAATCAGGTTCTTGCTCACTTAGTAAACTTTTTAATTGCGCGTCTAATGCTAGCGGCAATTCTTTGTTAATGGTAAAAGACAAATAATGAATACGGTTGCTTCCTGCAATGTCTAAACCCTCATAATGCGTTTTTATCTGCAATTCAGGTTTAATGTTTGCGCCTGCGTATACATTGTCCATATCCTCTAACAACGGAAGTTCAAATAAGTTGATAACAAGTTTGGTAAATTGATATAAATCTGGACTATCAGTTTTTAAATGGATGATTCCGCCGGGTTTTAAGATTTGCTGGTACAAGCGCAAAAATTTAGGGTGGGTGAGGCGCTTTTTAGCCTTAGAGCCACGGAGTTGTGGATCCGGGAAAGTGATCCAGATTTCGTCAATTTCGGTAGGGTTAAAATAATCGGGTACTTTATCAATTAATGACCTGATAAATGCCACGTTTGTGAGGCCTAGTTCCAGTGCATTGGTAGCCCCTCTCCAAATCCGGTTGCCCTTAATATCGATACCAATAAAATTGCGGTTGGGGTGCATTTTGCCCAGGCCTACCGCGTATTCTCCTTTGCCACAAGCGAGTTCAAGCGTTATGGGGTTGTTGTTTTTAAAAAAATCGTTCCAAGTACCCTTGGCATTAAGGGGGTATTCAAATACGTTTTCGTACCCTTTAATAGCTTCAAACCGGATTAATTTTTTCTGTCCCATGGGTACAAAAGTAAGTCAATGCTAATATCTCTAAAAATTATTATAAATTACAATCATTAGAACATCTAAACCACGTTTTTAAAATGGCAAAGCAAAACATTTTTGATGCAATTGTAGTAGGCTCTGGAATTTCTGGAGGATGGGCTGCTAAAGAATTAACAGAAAAAGGACTCAAAACAATTTTATTAGAAAGAGGTCGAAATGTAGAGCATATCAAAGATTATGAGGGTACCGAAAAAAATCCGTGGGAATTAGAACACCGCAATGGATCGACGCAAGAAGACAAAAAAAATTCACCCATACAAAGTAAGTGTTATGCTTATGACGAAGTCTCAAAAAAGTTTTTTGTAAACGATAATGATCATCCCTACAATCCAGTAAAACCTTTTGATTGGATTAGAGGAAATCATGTAGGAGGTCGTTCACTGATGTGGGGTCGTCAGAGTTACCGTTGGAGTGATTTAGATTTTGAAGCCAATGCAAAAGATGGTCATGGCACAGACTGGCCCATTCGTTACAGCGATTTAGCACCATGGTATAGTTACGTCGAAAAATTTGCCGGCATCAGCGGGAATAGAGATGGGCTTTCTATGTTACCGGATGGTGAGTTTATGCCAGCGATGGAAATGAATTGTGTAGAACAGCTTGTTGCAAGTGAATTAAAAACAAAAATGGGCCGTCCCATGATTATTGGACGCTCTGCCAATCATACTGCAAAAATTGGAACCCGCGGTCCTTGTCAATTTAGAAACAAGTGTCATCAGGGTTGTCCATTTGGTGGTTATTTTAGTTCCAATGCGGCAACACTTCCTGCTGCTTTTGCAACCGGTAATTTAACATTACGTCCAGATGCTATCACTACAGAAATTTTATACGACAAAGAAACAGGTCGTGCAAAAGGTGTGCGCATATTAGATTCGAATACCAATTTAACGGAAGAGTATTATGCAAAAATTGTTTTTTTAAATGCATCTACTTTGGGCACTTCTCATATTTTACTCAATTCTGTATCGGAAGTTTTTCCAGAAGGATTTGGTAATAGTAGTTTGCAAGTAGGACATAATTTAATGGATCATCATTATGGTGTGGGTGCTTCTGGAACCTACGAAGGATTTTTAGATAAGTATACCTATGGCCGACGTCCAAACGGTATTTATATTCCAAGGTTTAGAAATTTAGATGGCGGTTCTTCGGCTGGATATTTGCGTGGCTTTGGTTATCAAGGTGGTGCGGGTAGAGGCAGACAACAAGGAGAAGGTATTGGTGCGTCATTTAAAGAAACCATCACAGAAGCAGGTAACTGGTCGATGGGTATTGGCTCATGGGGTGAGCATTTACCTTACTACGAAAATAAAGTAACCTTAAGCAAAACCAAAAAAGACAAGTGGGGTTTACCATTACTTGATATTGATTGCGAGTTTAAAGAAAACGAAATGAAGATGCGCGTGGATATGAAAAACAGCGCAGCAGAAATGTTAGAAGCAGCAGGGTTGAAAAATGTTTCTACTTACGATAGTATGCCAGCACCCGGGTTTTGTATTCATGAAATGGGTACGGCGCGTATGGGTAAGGATCCTAAAACATCGGTACTTAATAAGTGGAACCAAATGCACGATGCAAAAAATGTTTTCATTACAGATGGTTCTTGTATGGCGTCATCGGCTTGTCAAAACCCTTCATTAACCTATATGGCGCTTACAGCAAGGGCCACAGATTTTGCGGTGAGTGAATTAAAAAAAGGGAATTTGTAAGTTCGCCAAAAAATTAAATAAATTTTATATAAATCATTAAACTTATATAAAAAAAAGTAGATTTGTGCATTAACCGATTTGCATGCACATTTCTAAGTTTAGCAACTTATTTTATTTACTGCTGTTGATGTGCTTGGCATGGTCATGCCAAACTGTTTTAACGACTACTACATACAAGCAATTCAATAAAATAGAAGGGGAGAGTTTTGTGCTTGCTGCAAATAATCCTGCTAATTTTTTATATACTGCTATTGTTAAAGGATCCGTTACAGTTCGCAGCACGTATTTGCCTACCGATTCGGGTAGCATTATTTACACTGAAGGAACAGATTACACCATCGATTATAAAAAGGGTACACTTGCCCGAACAGTTGGTTCGCGCATTCCAGATTATGCAAAACATCCACTATTTGAAAAAACGGATTTTAACCAAAATAACTTTCCCAACTATAGCAACAATCCATTTTTTGTATGGGTGGATTATGCTTCTAAAAAAAGTGACGTTTTAAACGATGATAAAACCTCAACCGTTTATTTATCTAAGTTTAAAACCAAATTAGAAAAGGGTGAAAAAGTTTCCATCGTATCTTATGGCAACAGTATTACAGCCGGCATAGACCTTTCAAATATCAATGATCGGTTACAAAATAGATGGGCGCGTTATTTGCAAACGCAGTATCCAAAGGCAAGCATTGAGCTTCAAGATGCATCTTTGCCAGGCTATACAACACTTGAAGCCATTGCGTATTGGGAGGCTTATATTGGTAAAAAAAATCCTGACTTAGTACTGTTAGGTTGGGGCATGAATGAAGCCAATGTTGGCGGTATGTCACCTTCCGAATATCAGAACAACCTTGTTAAGCTTGTGCAAATCACAAGGGCTCAAAAAAATGCAGAAGTAATTATTTATTCTTGTTTTAGACCCAACGAAAACTGGCATTACGCTGGCCACTCCATGAACTTATATACAGAGGCGGCAAAAAAAGCGGCTGAAATAGCTAACTGCGCTTATGTGAATGTGTATGATATTTTTGAAAAAGTATTTACCCGAAAAGATCAACCTTCTTTATTGAGTAACAATATCAACCACCCCAATAGCTTTGGGCATTGGTTATATTTTCAGGCCTTCAAGAATTTGAAGTTTTAATTCTTCTGTAAACAAAAAAGCCGCTCCAATTATTCCGGCCACTTGTTCTGTACTATGATGATTCTAGAATTAATGGATAATATATATCCATTCTGTATTTGATTTCTTCTGGAAAGCAGCATATAGATTATCAATACTATCTATGGGCGTTAAGTCCTTTTTATGTACTACTATTTTATATAATGAATTATGACTTGGAGTAACACCATAACCACCTTTAGTTTCGTCAACTCTAAGGCAAGTATCATTGGGGACTATAAAGGATGTGCTTAGTTGTGCGGAATCAAAAACATATGACAAGCCAGAAGTTTCATTGATGTTATTAATTGACAAGAAAACTCGCTTTTTATCTTGCACAAAAACACTATCAAAATAAGGCTTATTAAATAAAACAGTCACTATCACAGTGTCTCCAGAATTATTTGTGATGTTCGAGACGACATTATAATCCATAGCGCATTGCAAGAAACAAATCGAAAGAAAGAAAGATATTATCTTTTTCATTTTAGTTTATTTTGGGAAATAAGTACTTAAAGCGATTGCAGATGATGGTCCAAAAAAGCTTACAGCTTTTCTGTTAGCATCAACCTCTGTCCAGAAAAATCTGTGTCCAATAGGATTTATTGTAGCCGATTTTAAACTAGCAGGAACTATTTGCGTATAATAATTGAATTTACCTAATTCAAGCGCTTGAAGATAATGACCATATTCATGTTCGATATCAGCTATACCATTATTATTAAGACTTATATGTATGCCTCCATTTGCTGTCGTAACGCCAGCACCGTTTAATACGCCAAAATCAGTAATTGTTACCCCAGGCAATATAATTTGTACTCCAGTAGATTTATATGTAAAAATTGCCTTTTTGCCACCGACATCATTGGTGTAATTTTGAATACTTCCATCACTATAATTATAAATATTTCCATTTTTCCTATATCCTTGGGAGTCCCTAGGACCATCTGATACAATATCGTAAATAGGGAAAGGTATATTATCATATTCTTCAGCTTCCCAATATCTTCCAAGACTATTTGCGAAGAGGGAAAGATTTTGTTCTGAAAAAGGATCGTCTTCTAGTTGATTTAGTACTTTAGAGTAATTTGAAGTGGAATCAAAATAATATCTGCCAAGAGTACTACTTGATGGCGGAGTTAATAAAGACCAGTTACTGCCACCTGTTGTTGGAATTGGATCAGGTCCAGAAATTGGAAAAATTACACCTGCCAAAAAAGCTGGCCAGTTAATGCTTCCATTATCATTAGCTTCAATTTCTGAATAAGTTGAATTTTGATTAAGGCTACTTGCATTTTCCCCACCTAAGACCCAACAATTATTCCATTCGCCAGATTCATCTTTTGCTGGTACAGAAATAATATAATGAGACAAACAGAATAATAATTGATTAAACCAACTATTATCTAATTGACTCATTGGCATAGTCTCATTTATTGACTCTTTAATTGTAAAAGACATTTTACGCATGCCGGTTGTCTGTTTGTTTCTGAAAGATAAAAATCTATAAGTAAATTTGTTTAAATCTATGATTTCAAATTCTAGATTTAGGACATCTCCTGTAATATTATTTTTTGTACTAACTTCTCTAATGAATACAACTTCTAAATACTTATTTTTTGCGAAGTACACATTGCCTGTACTATTTATTACTGGAATTCTGATATAAAACTGGTTATTAAAAAAGCATTTTTCAGCTAGTTCTAATTTTAATTTTGGCGGATTTGGGAATGTTTTCTCAAACCAACTATACCAGCTAACTATTTCAGAAATTTGGATATTTTCTTGTTGTTTCCTTAATGAATTTTCAATATTCTTATTGCATGCAACTGCAAATATAAATATTGCTAAATTAAGCGTTAGAAATTTTAAACCTTGAGTTCTTTTTTTTAATATCTTTTTCAATAGCAATACTTTTATTGTCGATACTTAATATTTATAATTTATTTTTTATAATTAATTTATATTACTACTTTATTAGTAAATTAATAAACAATTCAAAGTTAAATTCTTTTTTACATGAATGGTTCAGTATTAATACATAATTAATCACATTAGATTTTCACAATATTAGGTGCAACAACATCCTATTAACAGAGAATAAATCAAATTAAACCAGCGACTATAATTTTGTTCCATAAAGAACTAAAAGTAGAGAAAGTTGCAGTTTTTACAAGAATTAAACAAAAGTTATAAAAAACGTTAACCGGCAAGAAAAACAATACTTTTATAAAAGGGTAATCGTATATGATTAACGATAAATTCCATTTTCAATTGAAAATTTGACTATTCCTGCTGTGCTCGAATTGTTCAACATTATGAATATTTTCAAGAACACATGCTCTGACATGTGGGTTACTTCGTACAAGAACCTGGCACCCGATTTGCGTAGCGGGTACGTGGAAACCTTCTTCTTTCGGATACCAACAAACCGAGCACCTAATTGAAGCAACCTAATCGTGTGGCGAAGGGAACCCGGAATTCCTAGGTCATGAATTCTAATATACTAGTTTAAGAAATTTACATTGACTTCTCACTAATCGATATCAACTTTAGATCCAAAACAGCAATTATATTTACTATAAATTCATCCAGGCTAATGCACAAAGCTGATTAAGAATTGTTATTTTTTAAAATAACAATTCTTTTACTGATTCATTAGCTTAGTATCAAAAATCGCCCTGACATCCAAGCAAATTCTTCCAAAGTCGCTCCTATGTAAGTTTTCAAGATTAACATCAAAATTTTCCTAACTTTTTCAGCAAATTCTTTCAAGGACACTGATATTGACTCCATAATGTCTTATTTTATACGCAATAATAGTTTTTGTTTATACTGATTCGTATGCTTAGCTTATAAACGCAGCATGACATTCCTATTAAAACCTTTCAAAATCAGTCCTATGAATGCTAGGAACTGCTATTTTGTATTTTTTCTTGTATCATGTTACAACTCAGCTTCAATTTCAATCGAACTCATCCCAGCAAAGGGCAGGTTCATTATTATGCTCATATAGACAATGTTATATTAATTTTATTTTAGTGTCACCCATAGTGTCACCTAATATAAATCAAAAAGCTCCTAAAACATTATATATCAATGTAATAGGAGCTTTTTATTGCTGTAGGGGGAGGGGTCGAACCTCCAGGAGGCAGTTAGCTATAACACAAAGTTCAGTGGTCGACCCTGGTCGCTTATTGCTAAGCGGCTCTATGTTACGTTTATCCCGTTATCCTCACCCTCGAGACAAGAGGGCACGTTTGCCTAATATTTCGTCACCCCACAAT
>JACCDS010365896.1_pt1 | contig 14680 bp, 11 predicted proteins | sample 7446441 | NCBI WGS metagenome assembly JACCDS01 (sample SAMN15323445, study PRJNA562643) | freshwater metagenome | isolation source: river surface water | place: USA:Blue River Watershed | collected 2017-08-17 | reverse complement strand
AGTTCTATAACTATTACGCGTACACCAGCGGCGTTCCGACCGTGATGGGCGCGGCTGCGGCCAAGTACGTCCGCTATGTCGGCACCTGGAACGTGAACAACGAAACCTACGCCGGCAAGGAGCTGGTCGAGAGCTTCAAGAAGAAATTCAACGACGACTACTACGGCGAAACCACGTACTCGGCGATCCAGTTGCTCGGCCTCGGCATCCGCCAGGCAAAAACCACCGATCCGGTGAAGGTGGCGTTTGCGATGGAAGGCCTGCGTTTCAAGTCGCTGAACGGCGACGTCGAAATGCGCAAGACCGATCATCAACTCCTGCAACCGATCTACATCACCACCTGGGTGAAGACCAATGGCAAGGATGTGAAGTTCGATCAGGAGAACACCGGCCATGGCTGGAAGACCGAGCAGAAGATCGATGCGTATGTCGCTTCGCAGCCGACGTCCTGCAACATGAAGCGGCCATCCTGATGCGCCGGGCCGCGGTACTGCGTTACCGCGGCCGCCGACGCATTTTCATCGTCACAGGGTATTCTCCGCACCACAGTTGACGCGCGTTGATGGACAACGCGCGCCGGCCTCCTACAATCAGCCCCGTTCATGAACTCGACCGGAGATTCGCATGCGGGGCACTCGTCACTGGCTGGTCACGCTGACCGGCACCACGCTGCTGTTGACCTTGCTGGCGATCGCCTTGCCCTGCGGGGCGCAGGCGATACGCATCGGTCTCAGCGGACCTTTCACCGGCGGTTCGAGCCCGATGGGCGAAAGCATGCGCAACGGCGTGCGGCTGGCCGTCAGCGAGATCAATGCGATCGGCGGCGTCCACGGGCGCGAGATCGAGCTGATCGAACGCGATGACCAGGCGAACAATGACAAGGGCGCGCAGATAGCGCAGGAGATGGTGCGGATGAAGGTCATCGCCACCATCGGCATCGTCAATACCGGCGTCGGCCTGGCATCGATCGACCATTACCAGAAGGCGCGCATACCGCTGATGATTGCCGTCTCCACCGGCCCTGCGCTGACGCGCAAGCACGCGCCGCCGGCCAGCGCGGCGAATTTCGTTTTCCGGGTGTCGCCCACGCTGGATCTCGAGGCAAGGATGCTCGCCGGCGAACTGAAGAAGCGCAGCCGCCTGAAAGCCGCGCTGCTGGCCGACGACACGCCGTATGGCGACAGCGGCGTGGCCGCATTCACCGCGGCCGCGCGCGATGCAGGCATCGCCATCGTCGCCACCGAACGCTTCCGGATCGGCGCGACCCGGATGGACGACGCGCTGCGGCGCGCCCGCGCGGCCGGCGCGCAGGCCGTCATCGGCTGGGGCATCGGCCCCGAGCTGGCGCAGGTCGCCAACGCGATGCGGGCAGCGCGCTGGCGCGTACCGCTGTTGGGCAGCTGGACGCTGTCGATGCGCAATTTCATCGACGCCGCAGGACCGGCCGGCGAGGGCGCGCTGATGCCGCAGACCTTCATCCATGATGCCGGCTCCACCGCAAAGAACAGTTTCCTGCTGGCCTACCGGCGATATGCGAAGTCGGACCAGATTCCTTCGCCGATGAGCGCCGCGCAAGGCTACGATGGCATGCACCTGCTGGCGCTGGCCTTGCGGCAGGCTCGCTCGACCGACGGCGATGCCATACGCCAGGCGCTGGAAAACCTGGAGAGCCGCTACCAGGGCGCGGTGACCAGCTATGAGCGCCCGTTTTCGGCGTCCGACCACGATGCAATTACCGCGAACATGATGGTGATCGGCAAGGTCAACGGCGGCCGCGTCGATTACGCGTACCGCGAAGACCAGCAGCGCAGCGCACTGCTGAGAGTGAAAACGAAATAATACGGTCGTTCTTTTCTGCGGTATAGTTGGCGGATCCATCCACGGCCTCGCGTCGGCCGCCACGAACATCACAGGAGACACGTTTCATGACCGCGACCTATCAGGAGCACGGCGACATTGCCGTCATCACGCTCGACAACCCGCCGGTGAACGGGCTGGGCCACGAGACGAGGACGGGCATCGTCGACGGCGTGAATCGCGCAATGGACAATCCCGCCGTGAAGGCCGTCGTACTGGTCGGTTCGGGCAAGGGCTTTTCGGGCGGCGCGGACATTCGCGAATTCAATACGCCGAAGGTGCTGCAGGAGCCTTCGCTGAACACGGTGATCCGCGTGGTCGAGGGTTCGGACAAGCCGGTGATTGCGGCCATCCACGGCATGGCGATGGGCGGCGGCCTCGAGCTCGCGCTCGGCTGCCATTACCGCGTTGCGACGGCCGGCGCGCAGATCGCGCTGCCTGAAGTCAAGCTCGGCATCCTGCCCGGTGCCGGTGGTACGCAGCGGCTGCCGCGCGTGATCGGCCTCGAGCCGGCGCTGAACATGATCGTCTCGGGCACGCCGGTGATGTCGGAGAAGCTGGCCGGCACGAAGCTGTTCGACCAGATGATCGATGGCGACCTGATGGCCGGTGCGCTCGCGTTTGCGCGCGGCGTCGCCGAGCGCCGGCCGCTGCCGAAGGTGCGCAACCTGAAGGTCGACATGCCGAACGCGGAGGGCTTCCTGCAGTTCGCGCGCAATACCGTGCGCGCTGTCGCCGGCCCGTTACCGGCGCCGCTGAAGTGCGTCGATGCGGTCGCTGCCACGGTCACGAAGAAATTCGACGAGGGCCTCGCATTCGAACGCAGCCTGTTCCTCGAACTGGTGCAGACGCCGGAATCGAAGGCGCTGCGCCACTCGTTCTTCGGCGAGCGCGCGGCATCCAAAATTCCCGATGTGCCATCGGATACGCCGCTGCGCGAGATCCGGTCGGCGGCCGTGATCGGCGCCGGCACGATGGGTGGCGGCATTGCGATGAACTTCGCGAACGCCGGCATTCCGGTAAAGATGCTCGAGATGAAGCAGGAAGCGCTCGACAAGGGCCTGGCGACCATCCGCAAGAATTACGAAAACTCGATGAAGAAGGGCAAGCTCACTCAGGAGCAACTCGACAAGCGCATGGGCCTGATCAGCGGCACGCTGTCGTATGACGACATCGGCTCGGCCGACATCGTCGTCGAGGCGGTGTTCGAGGACATCGGCGTGAAGGAGACGGTGTTCAAGAAGCTCGACGAGGTGATGAAGCCGGGCGCCATCCTTGCCTCGAACACATCGACGCTGGACGTCGACAAGATTGCTGCGTTCACGAAGCGCCCGCAGGACGTGATCGGCACGCACTTCTTCAGCCCGGCGAACGTGATGAAGCTGCTGGAGATCGTGCGCGGCGCGAAGACCGGCAAGGACGTGCTGGCCACCGTGATGGCGCTGGCAAAGAAGATCAAGAAGACCGGTGTGGTGTCCGGCGTCTGCGACGGCTTCATCGGCAACCGCATGGTCGAGCAGTACATCCGGCAAGCCTTCTTCCTGCTCGAAGAAGGCTGCCTGCCGGAGCAGGTCGACAAGGCCATCGAGAAGTTCGGCTTCGCGATGGGGCCGTTCCGGATGAGCGACCTGGCCGGCAATGACATCGGCTGGTACATCCGCAAGCGCCGCTATGTCGAGAAGCCGGACGTCGTCTACTCGAAGGTCGGCGACAAGCTGTGCGAGAAGGGCCGCTTCGGCCAGAAGACCTCGGCCGGCTGGTATGACTACAAGCCGGGCGACCGCAAGGCCTATCCATCGGACGAGGTGAACCAGATGGTCATCGCCCACTCGGCCGAGATCGGCATTGAACGGCGCAAGATCAGCGATGAGGAAATCGTCGAGCGGCTGGTGTACGCGCTGGTGAACGAAGGTGCGCTGATCCTGGAAGAGGGCATCGCACTGCGCGCGTCCGACATCGACATGGTCTACCTGACCGGCTACGGCTTCCCGCTGTTCCGCGGCGGCCCGATGTTCCACGCCGACACCGTGGGACTGCCGAACGTGCTGCGCTCGATCCGCAAGTATGCGCAGGGCCACCATCCGGACGCATGGAAGGCAGCGCCGCTGCTGGAGCGCCTCGCGGCCGAAGGCAAGTCGTTCAACTGAGGCACGCTTGGTGAGGCCGGGCGTTGCGTCCCGGCGTGAGCTCGGTAATGGGCCGTCACACCTCAAACTCAGGCTGGTGTTTCTCCGACCGAAAGGAAGTCCCCGTGGTCGTCATCGCTCAAGCTGATGTATTCCAACCGCCACTGATCCACGCGCCTGAGGTCGGCCAGCGTGATGGAGGTGTCGGCGACTGCCTCGCAGGCATCGAGCGCGATTTCTGTCGCAGCGTCCGGCTTGCCATAAACCTGCTCCAAAAGCTCACGCAGTTGGCTGGCGACTTTTTCCGCCGACTGCCGCGCCTGTGTGCCACCCTCGATTGCGTCATACACCACGGATATCGACAACGCGTAGGGTTCGCCCACCGCAACTTCCGCTGACCGCTGTTCGCCCAGATCGAAGAACAGGCCGACCAGATGCTTTGCTTCAGGTTCGAGAATTTTTCCGATCTGCCGCTCGACCGTGTTCTTCTTGCCGACTGACTTTCGCAGCCGATCCTCGAAGGGGTTTGGAAACGCTGGCCGTCCATAGCGGGCGGCGAGCCATTGCTTCAATGCGCGCTTCGCATCGACGGGCAGCGAGGCAGTGCCATCTTTGGCCGCGTGTTTTGCAAATTCAGCTTTGGATACGATGCGCCGTTCTCCGTGCCGAAGCTCAACCACGATGGACTGCCCGCCTGCGATCTCGTAACCCAGATGGAGCTTACGCGGGTTCTTGGCGTAGGAAAACTGTGGGTTCGCGGCGGCAACAACATCGGTGACAATGACCTCTACCGAGGTTTCCCCGTCATTCGGGAGATCGCAATCGTGCGTAATGACGACGATGCGATGCGTTTCGCCAACCGCGCCGTTCAGCGCCGTCAACTTGGCCGCAGCGTCCAGAGTAAGAAGATCACCTTGTCTCCAGTCGGTATCACGCGTCAGCATCCATCGTCCTCTGCACTGTCACTCGGAGGAACCGGGGATGGAAAGCTCCGCGCGCCAATCGTCCGACGCCACAGCCTTCGACTTCGCCAAACCGGAACGGCTGTAAGCCGCATCCATTGCGTTCGCTTCAGCAACCAGCGTCTGGATGTGCTCAGGCAAAAGCTGCCCGGCAGCAACCAGATCCAACAGGGAACGGCCTTCAAATGCCTTCATCTTCAAGAAGGAAGATGCGCGCGTCACACCTGCTTTCTGGAAGGCATCAGCGGCCAGGCTGAGAGAGCGAATGCGCTTCAGCTTGTCATCTTCTGGCGTGGACTCGTCGCCGATCCACTTATAGATGGCCTGCCGCGAAACGCCAAACGTCGTCGCCAAGTCCGCGATGGCAGGATTCAGCACCTGACGAATATTCGCAAGATGCTCGGCAGCAGAACGAATGTCCGGGCGCACGGCATCCGCGTCAGCCGTCTGGACATCGAAATAAGGAACGCGCGTGTCCAGCATCTTGCCCCACTCATTGACGTGAGACAGGGCGAACACGCTGCCGGTGCCGCCAAGCGCGCAGGCAATCACGACGACGGCAGCACCCATGGGCTGCGGGATCGGCATAGGGCGATGAGCGGGCAAAGTTGTGGTGTACATAAGCACCTCGATCCTGATTGCGTCAGGCCCACGCGCTACGCGCGTGATCCGTCGTGGTCGCACCGAAGACCAATTTGATCGTGCCGTGCAGCGAAAGCAGTTGATCGTTCAACTTATCCATTTCCACGGGCATCCGGCCTTCAACGTAGTGATCTGTGTCGATGATCGCGTGCTCGCGTGGCTCCTTGATCTCGAACTGCGGCGCTATCGCCAATCCGGTCGGCAGCATATCTGGCGGGAACCCCAAGGGAGCGACCGCGCGATACACCCTGACGACCAGCGCGCCCTTCGGCACGAGCGGATGAGTGTCCGTAGCGAATACGGATTCCGTCATTGCGTGGCGGCGCGCCGCATTGAAATCAATGCCGTGCAATCCACCCACGAGGTATTGCTCCGTGGTTTCTCCGGTGCGCGGCAGGACGGCATCCAGATAGCGCAGCCCCAGCCGACTAACATGATCGAGTGAGACGGCCTCGTGCACCGCTGTCAGGCCACGCAGCAATTCAGGAATGAATTCTTTGTGCGTCTGGTAGTGGGTCGTGTGGTACGAGATTGTCGAAGGCGAAAGAATGAAGCCTGCCGTCCGGTCACTGCGCGTCATCAACCACGACACCGCCTGCTGAATCTGCGGCTCCTGCGGCTGCGCTTGCCCCGGCCCCGGCACGATCAGTTGCATAAACTGCTGCGGCTCAAACAGCGGATATCCCTCGCGCCGCAGCCGATCCTGGATCTGATCGACGTACTTCGCCATCGCGGCAACGGGATTGAAGTGCGCCTGCGCCAACGCGTAGTAGACAGGCGCATTCGACATCTTCTCGTTCACAGGTAGCTCCGGTTCTCACGTGGTTGACAGCTTTGTTGTCAGTTTACACCGCGATTGACAGTGGCGCCACCTTTCCGCAGATCGCCCCACGGTGCACGTCTGGCCTATTGACAAGCACCGCAATCAAATCGCTTGACAATGCTATGTTTTATTGCAAACATATCATACATGACGAACGAAATCGATCTCCCCACAACCCTTCGCACCCTCCGCGCCAAGCTCGCCCTCACGCAGGAGCAGCTTGCCGAGCGTCTGGGCGTGTCCTTCGCCACCGTCAACCGCTGGGAGGCGGGTGCCAGCAAGCCGCAGCGTGCTCAGGCGCAGGCCATTGCCGCACTCACGGCAGAAGCGGGCATCGAAACCGAAACCGCTGAGGCCGGCGCACCGCCCATCCTGCCACGCCGTGGTCGGCGCGCAGCCGCCGCCACCACGCCCACCACCAAGCCCATGGAGCAGATGCTGTGGGACGCCGCCTGCTCCATCCGCGGCGAGAAGGACGCCGCCAAGTTCAAGGACTACCTCCTGCCGCTGCTGTTCCTGAAGCGCTTGTCCGACGTGTTCGACGACGAAATCGCGCGTCTGGCCGAAGACTACGGCGACCGCGCCACCGCACTGGAAATCGCCGAATCCGACCACGGCCTGCTGCGTTTCTACCTGCCCGTCGAAGCGCGTTGGGCCGTCATCAGCGGGCGTGAAGCCATTGAATGGCCTAAAGACGCCCAAGGCCGCAGCACCGCCCCGCGCGACATTGGCGAGCACCTCACCCGCGCCGTGCGCGCCGTGGTCAAGCACAACCCAGACCTCTCTGGCGTGCTCGACGTGGTCGACTTCGCCGCCGAGCGCAACGGCGAGCGCGACATCAACCCTGCCAAGCTGCGCGGCGTGGTCGAGACCTTTTCCGACCCGCGCTATCGCCTGGGCCTCGCCGACGTGCAGCCCGATTTCCTCGGCCGCGCCTACGAATACTTGCTGCGCAAGTTCGCGGAGGGCTCGGGCCAAAGCGCGGGCGAGTTCTTCACGCCAACCGAAGTCGGCTTCCTGATGGCGCACATCCTGCGTCCGCGCCCTGGCGAAACTTGCCACGACTACGCCTGCGGCTCGGCGGGCCTGCTGATCAAGCTGCAACTCGTCGCCCGCGAACTCGACCCCACCAGCCGCGTACCCGTCAAGCTCAGCGGCCAGGAACTGCAGGCCGAGAGCTACGCCGTGGCGCGGATGAACGCCATCATCCACGACATGGAGGTCGAGCTGGCGCGCGGCGACACCATGATCAACCCCAAGTTCCGCGACGCGGCAGGCAAGATTCGCGGGCACGACATCGTGGTCGCCAACCCGATGTGGAACCAGCCCTTCGCGCCCGACCTGTTCAAGAATGACCCGTTCGAGCGTTTCCAGACCGCTGGCGGCATCACCAGCGGCAAGGGCGACTGGGCTTGGCTGCAGCACACGCTGGCCTGCCTTGCCAGCGACGGTCGCGCAGCGGTGGTGCTGGACACCGGCGCGGTGACACGCGGCAGCGGCAGCAAGAACGAGGACAAGGAGCGCAACGTCCGCAAGTGGTTCGTGGACAACGACCTCATCGACGGCGTGATCCTGCTGCCCGAAAACCTGTTCTACAACACCACGGCGGCGGGCGTGATCGTGGTGCTGAACAAGCGCAAGCCCGCCGCGCGCAAGGGTCGCATTACCCTGCTCAACGCCAGCCGGCATTTCAGCAAAGGCAGGCCGAAGAACTACCTGCCGGAGGACGACATCAAGCCGTTGGCGGCGATGTACCTGAAGGGTGAGGCGGTGGACAGCGAGGTCTCGGTCATCACCACGCAGCAGGCCGCAGATGCGGACTACAACCTGAGTCCGAGCCGATGGGTGGGGCAGACGGATGATGCTGAGACGGCGGACATTCCTTCGTTGATTGGCAGACTGCGTGAACTCGCTTCTGACCTGCATGACTCGGATAAGCGCGTGCTCCAACTTCTTGGGAGCCTCGCCAAATGAACGGGTGGCTCGAAACGACGCTTGGTGAGGAAATTGAGCTCGCCTATGGGAAGTCGCTACCTGCCCACGCGCGGGAAGCCGGACGTTTCGGTGTGTTCGGCTCGAACGGCCTTGTGGGAACACACACTGAGGCTTGCGTTGAAGGCCCGGGGATTGTGGTTGGCCGCAAAGGCTCGGTTGGCGAAGTCTGCTATTCCAGCGATGCGTTCTGGCCGATTGATACGACCTACTTCGTCGTCAACAAAGGTGGGCACGACTGGCGCTTTCTCTACCACTTGTTGCGCCACAGCGAACTTACGGGGTTGAACAGTCACAGCGCGGTTCCGGGCTTGAATCGGGAGGATGTCTATGCCATTGCGGCAAAGCTCCCACTTCGCGACGAGCAGTGCAACATCGCAAGGGTGCTCGATTGCGTTGAGAACAGCATCGGCCTAGAAACGGCGGCGATGGGAAACGCGCAAGAACTCAAACGCGCCGCCATGCGCGAACTGTTCACGCGTGGCCTGCGCGGAGAGGCGCAGAAGGACACCGAGATCGGGCTGGTGCCGGAGAGTTGGGAGCTTGCTTCGATTGGAGCACATCACTCGGTCGTTTCCGGCGGCACGCCGTCGCGTGGCAACCCCGCGTTCTGGTCGGGCGGCACGATTCCGTGGGTCAAGACCACCGAAGTGGACTACTGTGTCATCAACGAAACTGGGGAACACATCACGCCGCTGGGTCTTCAAAGCTCGGCAGCCAAGATGTTGCCTGTAGGCACGCTACTGATGGCCATGTACGGCCAAGGCGTGACGCGCGGCAAGGTCGCCATCCTCGGTATCGAAGCAGCCTGCAATCAAGCCTGCGCCGCCATCACGCCGAAAGACGATGCCGTTTTGCCGCGCTATCTGTACCACTTCCTGACTTGGCGCTACGACGAGATTCGCTCGCTGGCCCATGGCGGCCAGCAGCAGAACCTCAACCTCGAAATCGTGCGCGACCTACCCGTGGCGCATCCACAGACTGATGACGAGCAAAACGAAATCGTCATCATCCTCGACGCCCTCGACCGCAAGATCGCCCTGCACCGGCAAAAGCGCGCTGTGCTGGAAGAACTGTTCCAGTCCTTGCTGTACAAGCTGATGACGGGTGATATCCGCGTTGCCGACCTCGACCTGTTGGCGCTGGCGCAAACACCGGAGGCCACGGCATGAACAAGCCCCTGAAAATCAGCGAAGCGGGCACCGTGCAGTTCCCGATGGTGCGCCACGCGGCGGAAATCGGCTGGACGACGATCACGCCCGACGACGCCCGCGCCAAGCGCGGCGGCGATGCCGGCACCTTCTTCCGCGATGTACTGGAAGCCAAGCTCGCCGCCTTAAACCCGTGGCTGACGGCGGATGCGGTGCGCTCCATCGTTGAAACTCTGGATGCGCTGCCCGCCAGCATCGAGGGTAACCGTGAACTGCTCTCTTGGCTGCGCGGCGAGCGCGCGTGGTACGACGAGGCCGAGAAACGTCACCGTGCGGTCACCCTGATCGACTTCGATCACACGGCGGACAACGTCTTTCACGTGACCTGGGAATGGAAGATCAAGCCACCTGCGCGCAAGGGCAATCGCGCCGATGTGATGTTCGTGGTCAATGGTGTGCCGGTGGTCATCGTCGAACACAAGAACCCCAAGGACGGCGACGCCATCGAGCGCGCCATCAAGCAACTGCGCCGCTATGAGTTGGAAACGCCGGAACTGCTGGCCACGACGCAACTGTTCAACGTGACGCACCTGCTTGATTACTGGTATGGCGTGACCTGGAACGCTAACCGCCGCGACATGGCGCGCTGGAAGCAGGCGCCGGAAGAAAGCTATCGCTTTGCGGTGCAGGCGTTCTTCGAGCCCACTGAGTTCCTGCGCACCTTGCAGCACTGGATTCTGTTTTACGTGCAGGACGGCGAAACGCGCAAATCGTTACTGCGCCAGCACCAGCGCCGCGCCATCGACGCCATCCTCACGCGCTGCGCTGACCCCGCCAAGACGCGCGGGCTGGTCTGGCACACGCAGGGTTCAGGCAAGACCTTCACACTGCTGACGGCGGCACGGCAGATTCTGGAAGACAAGGCGCGCTTCCAGAACGCCACGGTATTGCTGGTAGTGGACCGCACCGAACTCGAAGGGCAGTTGAAGGGCTGGGTGGAGCGCCTCTTGGGCGAGATGCAGGCGCAGGACATTGCGGTGGAGCGCGCCAGCACCAAGGCGCGGCTGCAGGAACTGTTGGATGCGGGTTTTCGCGGCCTGATCATCTCGATGATCCACAAGTTCGACGAAATCAAACGGGATAGCTGCACCCGCGACAACGTCTATGTGTTCATCGACGAGGCACACCGCTCGGTGGCGAAGGACTTGGGCACCTACCTGATGGCGGCGCTGCCCAAGGCAACCCTCATCGGCTTCACCGGCACGCCAATTGCGCACAGCACACAGGGTGAAGGGACGTTCAAGATTTTCGGCACGCAAGACGAGGCTGGCTATCTGGACAAGTATTCGATTGCCGAAAGCATCGCCGACGAAACCACCCTCCCCATCAAGCACGTGATGGCTCCCAGCGAAATGACCGTGCCCGCCGAACGGCTGGACAAGGAGTTTTTCGCGCTGGCGGAGAGCGAAGGCGTCACCGACGTGGAGGAACTCAACAAGGTGCTCGACCGCGCGGTGGGCCTGCGCACCTTTCTTACCGCCGACGACCGCATCGAGAAGGTGGCAGCCGTCATCGCCCAGCACTTCAAGGAAAACGTGTTGCCGCTGGGCTACAAGGCGTTTGTGGTGGGGGTGAACCGCGAGGCCTGCGCCAAGTACAAGCAGGCGTTGGACAAGCTGCTGCCGCCGGAATGGAGCGCGCCGGTCTATACCCAGAACGCGGCCGACGTGATAGACCGCCCGCTGGTAGCGAAGTTGCAGCTTTCCGACGAGGCCGAGGAGCAGGTGCGCCTGCTGTTTAAGAAGCCCGCCGAGAACCCGAAGATTCTGATCGTCACCGACAAGCTCCTGACTGGCTACGACGCGCCGCCGCTGTATTGCCTCTACCTCGACAAGCCGATGCGCGACCACGTGCTGCTGCAATCCATAGCGCGCGTGAACCGTCCCTATGTGGATGCCGAAGGCGTGCAAAAGCGCGTGGGGCTGGTGGTGGATTTTGTCGGTGTGCTGCGCGAATTGAAGAAGGCGCTGCAATTTGACTCCAGCGACGTGGGCGGCGTGATCGAGGACCTGGATGTGCTCTTGCAGGATTTTCTGCAACGCATTGCGCAGGCAAAACAGGAATACCTCGACGCCCATGTGGACGGCGCACCCGATGAGCGGCTTGAAAAGCTGGTGTTCGGGCGCTTCCTCGAACCGGAGGCGCGCAAGACCTTCTTCGAGCAGTACAAGGAAATCGAAGCGCTGTGGGAAATCCTCTCGCCCTCGCCGGAATTGCGCGACCACATTGCCAGCTACAAGCAGTTGAGCCAACTTTATGCAGCAGTGCGCAATGCCTACGCGGAGAAGGTTGGGTTCATCGCCGATCTGGCATACAAGACGCGGCGGCTGATCGAGGAAAGCGCCGAGCAGCAGGGGCTGGGCCGACTGACCAAAAGCGTGACCTTTGATGTCGCGACGCTGCAATCCTTGCGCGGCGACAAGGGCAGCGACGAAGGCAAGGTATTCAACCTTGTGCGCGGCCTGCAACAGGAAATCGACGCTGACCCCAACGCCGCACCGGTGTTGCAGCCGCTGAAAGACCGCGCCGAGCGCATCCTGAAAGACTTGGAGGAGCGCAAGACCACGGGCCTGGCCGCGATGGATCAATTGGCGGCGCTGGCGGCAGAGAAGGAAGCGGCGATGAAGGCGGCCCGCGACAGTGGCCTATCGGCCCGCGCCTTCGGCGTGTTCTGGGTGCTGCGCGAGGACGCGGCGGTCAAGACGGTGGGGCTGGACGCGATGGCTCTGGCGAAGGACATTGAGGAATTGCTGGGCCGCTTCCCCAATGCCCTGGTTAATCCGGACGAGCAGCGGCGCTTGCGCGCGGCGATCTACAAACCCTTGCTTGGCCTGCCGCCGGAAGAACGCGCCCGCGCCGTCGATCTGGTGCTGAAACTGCTGCTGGTGGAGGCGGACGAATGAAGTCCTCCCTCTATCCCGCGCAAGACCTGCACCGTCGTGCATTGACGTGGGCATTGAGACTCAAGGTCAATCCGCGCGTGGTGCGCGTACAGGCGATGCGACACAAGTGGGGTTCGTGCTCGTCGGCAGGTACGGTCACTTTGGCCAGCGACCTGCTGGATCAGGACGTGCGGTTTCAGGACTATGTGATCGTCCACGAACTACTGCACCTGCGCTACGCCACACACGGACGCGTATTCAAGGCGTTGATGAGCGCCCACGTGCCCGGGTGGCAGGCGATGGAAGCACGGCGGATGCGATTGATGTGATCGGGAGGACGGGCAATGGACATCGAAATCTTCGACGTTGAGCATGGCGGATGTTCTTTGGTCACCGCCGACAACAATCGCAGGATTCTGGTCGATTGCGGACACAACACTTCCACCAACTGGCGTCCCTCGCAAGCCCTGCCAGCGCGCGGCATTCAGTACATCGACCGGCTGATCGTCAGCAATTACGACCGCGACCACGTCAGCGACTTGCCCGGTGTGCTCGCCAACATTGGAGTACCTGTTCTGAGCCGCAATCCTTCGGTTTCGCCAAACCTGCTGCACATCATGAAGGCTGAGAACGGAATGGATCAAGGCATCCGCACGTTGGCGTATATGGCAGGCAACTACTACACCCAAGACCTACCCGTCCCGCAGGATTTTGGCGATCTTCAGATTTCGTATTTCTGGAACACATATCCCACATTCAAGGATGAGAACAACCTCAGCCTGATCACCGTCTTGCATTACCACGACTTCGGAATCATTTTTCCGGGCGACATCGAGAAGGCTGGCTGGCTCAACTTGCTCCGACTGCCGGATTTCCGCACCGCGCTGACAGGCGTCAACATTTTCGTCGCCTCGCATCACGGGCGCGAAAACGGCTACTGCGCCGACGTTTTCAATTGGTGCCATCCTGAGGTCGTCGTTTTCTCCGACGGCACGGTCATTCACGAGACGCAGAAGACGGCGAACTTGTACCGGCAGCACACGAAAGGCATCCGGTTTTTCGATGGGACGACGCGTCATGTGCTCACCACGCGCCGGCATGGTGCGATTCGCTTTCGCCAAGCTGGATGGGGTGGGGGACATGTTTGGATCAGCAAGGGGTAACCAGTGATGAAGCAATTCGACTTCTACGAATTCACCGGCATCCTGCTGCCCGGAGCCATTGTCATGGCTGCGATGGTGCTGCTGTTCCCGGGGTGGGGTCTCCCTACGCTCGTCAAAGATATCAGTGTGGGCGGTCTGGGCATTTTCATTGTGCTGGCCTACGCAGTCGGGCACCTTGTGCAGGCCATCGGCAATCTAATCGAGGCCGTGTGGTGGAAGTGTTGGGGCGGAATGCCCACAAACTGGCTGCGTACCAAGCCTGCTCGACTGTTAGCCGAGCAGCAGATTTCGCTGCTGCAAGAGCGTCTTCGCAAGCAGCCGGGGCTGGCCAGCTTCGAAATCACATCGTCTAGCCTGAGCGACTGGCATGCGATCACTCGACAGATCTACGCCGCAGTGGCGGGCGCTGGGCGCGCCAGTCGAGTAGATACGTTCAATGGCAACTACGGGTTGAACCGTGGACTGGGCGCCGGGCTGCTTGCAGTGCTTGCACTCCTGCCTACGCAGACATCGATGGACTGGCGCTTGGTCGTCTGTGTGCTGGTCGGTGCTGCTTTGGCGCTGTACCGGATGCATCGCTTTGCGCGCCACTACGGGCGCGAGCTATTCATCCAGTTCCTTGAATTGCCAGCGAGGGAGAGCAACAAGGAGAAGAAATCGGAGGCCCATGATCCCCAGTAGTGATGGTTAGTCAATCAGTCTCCGTGGTACCCCTTTCGCCGCCGGGTTGCGTGGTGCCTGCCTGCGAGTCGTAGTGGTGGTCCAGAGTTGGGGAGAACAAGCCGCTTGGCTTCACCAGTAGTTTTCGGTCAGGAATTGCCCTGCCGCCATCCGGCGGCAGGGCTTCAGTCCGCGCGCATGCAGCCTTGTGCGCATGTCTTCGATCATTTGCGGGTTCCCGCACAACATCACGCGCGATGATTCGACCGTCACCGGACATCCCGCACGGGCCTCCAGCACACCCGCATCCCATGTGTCCGTGATGCGCCCGGCCAGCCGCAGCGCATCAGCCGCCTCGCCGT
>JACCDS010967937.1_pt1 | contig 14681 bp, 14 predicted proteins | sample 7446441 | NCBI WGS metagenome assembly JACCDS01 (sample SAMN15323445, study PRJNA562643) | freshwater metagenome | isolation source: river surface water | place: USA:Blue River Watershed | collected 2017-08-17 | reverse complement strand
CGACAACGGCTTCAAGATCCAGTGGGAACACTTCATCCGCCACGTGGTGGAGAACGAGCCCTACCGCTGGACCCTGCCCGAAGGCGCCAAGGGCGTGCAGCTGGTGGAAGCCGCGCTGCAGAGCTGGAAGGAACGCCGCTGGGTGGACGTGCCGGCCTTGAAAGTTTGACCCCCCCGAAGCGCCTGCGGCGCCTCCCCCCTGAGGGGGGCGCCACCAGCGGCCCGGCGAAGCCGGTTCCGCGGTGGCCAACGAAAGGAAATCCCATGCCCTTATCCATCAAGCTGCCCGGCGGTTCCGGCGCACTGGAAAACTACACGCTGAGCGGCAACACCCCGGTGCAGCCTGCGGGCAAGCCCGCCTTCAACCGCATCGCCTACTCGGCCGCCCACGTGGTGGCCGACCCGCGCGCCGCCATCGACCCCTGGCTGCAGTGCGCCGTGGACTGGGATTCAACAATAGCCTACCGCCGCCGCCTCTGGTCCCTGGGCCTGGGCGTGGCCGAGGCCATGGACACGGCACAACGCGGCATGGGCCTGGACTGGCCCACTTCGCTCGAACTCATCCGACGCTCGCTGGATGCAGCGAAAGACATGCCGGGCGCGCTGGTCGCCTCCGGCTGCGGCACCGACCACCTCGTGCTCGAAGACGTGAAGACCGTGGACGAAGTCATCCGCGGCTACGAGACGCAGATGGAAGCCATCGAGAAACTCGGCGGCAAACTCATCGTCATGGCCAGCCGTGCGCTGGCCCGCGTGGCCAAGAGCCCGGCCGACTACGAGCGCGTCTACGACCGCATCCTGTCACAGTCCAAACAATCCGTCGTGCTGCACTGGCTCGGTGACATGTTCGACCCCGCGCTCAAGGGCTACTGGGGCAATGTGGACGCGGACAAGGCGATGGACACGGCGCTGGCCGTGATCGCGGCGCACCCGGCCAAGGTGGACGGCATCAAGATTTCCCTGCTCGACAAGGACAAGGAAATCACCATGCGGCGGCGCCTGCCCAAGGGCGTTCGCATGTACACGGGCGACGACTTCAACTACGCCGAGCTCATCGCCGGTGACGGCTGGGGCAAGGAGCCCCTGCACGGCCAGAGCGACGCCCTGCTGGGCATCTTCGACGCCATCGCCCCCGCTGCCAGCGCCGCCCTGGGTGAGCTCGCCAAGGGCAACACCCAGCGCTTCCACGACATCCTGGGCCCCACGGTGCCGCTGTCGCGCCACATCTTCGCGGCGCCCACGCGCTACTACAAGACCGGCGTGGTCTTCATGGCCTGGCTCAATGGCCACCAGAGCCACTTCACCATGGTGGGCGGCCAGCAGAGCACACGTTCGCTGGCGCACTTCGCCGAGCTGTTCCGCCTGGCCGACGCGGCCCATCTGCTGGAACAGCCCGAACTGGCCGTGCACCGCATGAAGACGCTGCTGGCCCTGCACGGCGTGGAATAAGAAGAAAAGAAGCCGCTAGAGTTTCCGCTGACCCATCCCCTTGCAACACCTGGAGACACACCATGAAAACGCGCACTTTCCTCAAGGCCGTTCTGGCCGCCGGCCTCGCTGCCGCAGCCTTCGGCGCCGCGGCGCAGGCCTACCCGAACCGTCCGGTCAAGGTCATCATCCCCTTCCCGCCCGGCGGCACGCTGGACGCGGTGGGCCGGCAGCTGGCGCAGAAGCTGGCCGACCAGCTGGGCCAGCCCTTCGTGGTCGAGAACCGCGCGGGCGGCAACGGCACCATCGGCGGTGCCGCCGTGGCCCAGGCCCCGGCCGACGGCTACACCCTGCTGTTCAATGCCTCCACCTTCACCACGGCACCGATGACCATGAAGTCCGTGCCCTACGGCGTGCTCAAGGACTTCACGCCGATCGCACTCGTCGCCAAGGCGCCGCTGTCGGTCGCGATCAACAAGAACCTGCCGATCACCGACATCAAGTCGCTGCTGGCCCACGCCAAGGTCAACCCCGGCAAGATGACCTTTGCCGTGGGCTCCATAGGCTCGGCCGGCCACCTGTCCACCGAACTGCTCAAGCGGGCCGGCGGCATCGAGTACACCGTGGTGCCCTACAAGGGCACGGCGCCCGCCTTCCAGGACCTGATCGGCGGGCAGATCGACGGTTTCATCGACCCCATCCTCGGCTCGCTCCAGTACCACAAGACCGGCCTGCTGCGCGTGGTGGCCACCACGGGTGACAAGCGCACCCCCAATCTGCCCGATGTGCCGACCGTTTCCGAGACCATCCCCGGCTACGAGTTCTACAGCTGGTACGGCCTCTGGGGCCCGGCCAAGCTGCCGGCCGACATCACGCAAAAGCTCAACGCCGAAACCAACAAGGCGCTGGGCTCCGACATGCGCGACAAGCTCCTCCAGCAGGGCCTGGTGCTCACGCCCGGCACGCCGGAGGATTTCGCCAGATTCCAGAACGCCGACATGGCGCGCGCGCAGAAAATCATCACCGACGGCAACATCCGCCTCGAATAAGACCGTCCACCATGGCCGCACAGGAAAACCGCCGCGCACTGGTCACGGGCAGCAGCTCGGGCATAGGCCTGGCCATCGCGCAGGCCCTGCTCGAACAGGGCTGGCAGGTGAACGGCCTGGACCTGGCGCCTCCGCCGCTGGTGCATCCGGCGTTTGCCGCCACCACCGTCGACCTCTGTGATGCCTCGGCCACGCAGCAGGCCGTGCGCGCGGCAGGTGATGTGCAGGCGCTGGTCCATGCGGCCGGCGTGCTGCGCGTGGGCCGGCTCGGCGCGCTGTCGGACGAAGACTCGGCCCTGATGTGGCGACTCCATGTGGACGCCGCCACGCGCCTGGCCAACCTCCTGGTCCCGGCCATGGCCCAGGCCGGCGCCGGCCGTGTCGTGCTGATCGGCAGCCGTGTGTCGGGCGGCATGCCCGGGCGCAGCCAGTACGCCGCCACCAAGGCCGCGCTGGTGGCCCTGGCGCGCAGCTGGGCGGCCGAAACCGCGGCCCGGGGTGTCACCGTCAACGTCATCGCCCCGGCGGCCACCGAAACCGCCATGCTGGCCGACCCGGCACGCGCCAGCACAGCCCCCAAGCTCCCGCCGCTGGGTCGCTTGATCCGCCCCGCCGAGATTGCGGCCCTCGCCTGCTTCCTGCTGTCAGCGGATGCCGCTGCCATCACCGGCCAGGAGATCCAGGTCTGCGGAGGCGCGTCGCTCGCGGCGTGACCGGCATGGCCACAACACAAGCTTCCGTGGGCATCGTCGGCCTCGGCCTGGTCGGCAGCGCGCTGGCGCAGCGGCTCCTGGCGGCCGGTTTTCGTGTCACGGGGTTCGATCTGCGCGCCGAAGCGCGCGCGGCCCTGGCTTCCAGCGGTGGGCAGGCCGCTGCCACGCTGGCCGAGGTTGCAGCTGCGGCTACATGTGTCGTGCTGGCCGTTTTCAACACCGACGACGTGCTGAGCGTGGTGGAGGGTGCAGACGGTCTGCTGTCCCTTCCTGGCGTGCGCCACCTCATCGATTGCTCCACCGGCACGCCCGAGGCGCTTGAAGCCCTGGCCGCGCGCCTCAAGGCGCGGGGGGTGGACTTCATCGAAGCACCACTCTCGGGCTCCAGCCAGCAGATCGCGGACGGTGTGGCCACCCTGCTGCTCGGGGGCGAGGCCCAGGCCATCGACCGATGCGCACCGGTGCTGGCCGCCATCGCTGAACAGCGCATCCATGTGGGCGGCGCCGGCATGGGCGCACGGGCCAAGCTGGCGACCAATCTGGTGCTGGGCCTGAACCGGGCCGTGCTGGCCGAAGGCATGGTCTTCGCCGAACACCTGGGCATCGCCCCCGAAAAATTCCTCGCCCTGGTGCTGGCCAGCCCGGCCACCTCCGGTGCGGCGCAGGCCAAGGGCCGGATGATGGTGGAAGGCGACTTCGCGCCCCAGTCCCGCATCCGCCAGCACCTCAAGGACGTGAACCTCATGATCGAAAACGCCGCGGCGAGCGGGCAGAAGCTGCCCCTGTCCGAAACCCATGCGGCCCTGATGCGCGCCGCCATAACCGCCGGCGATGGCGAGCTCGACAACGCGGCCATCATCCGCGAACTGCGGCGCCAGAAGACCTGAGCGCCCCCACCGAACCCCATCCTGAACCCCAATTCCATGCGCGATTTCTCCACCGACCACCGCTGGCTCTCCATCAACACCGCCACCGTGCGCAAGCAGGAAGGGACCGAGGTGCCGCTGTCGCGCATCATCGACCAGTGCGCGCAGCGCGGCATCCGTGCCATCAGCCCCTGGCGCGACCAGGTCGCGGCTGTCGGCCTGGACAAGGTGGCGAGCCAGCTCAAGGCACACGGCATGGCGCTGTCGGGCTATTGCCGCGGCGGCTTCTTCCCGGCACCTGACGCGGCCGGCCTGCGCGCTGCGCTAGCCGACAACCGCCGCGCCATCGACGAAGCCAAGACGCTCAACGCGCCCTGCCTGGTGCTCGTGGTCGGCGCCCTGCCCGGCGCGCTGGCAGGCAAGGCCGCCTACAAGGACCTGGGGCGCGCGCGCGCCGAAGTGCGCGACGGCATCGCGGCCTCACTGGAGTACGCGCGCGAGGTCGGCATGCCCCTGGCCATCGAGCCCCTGCACCCCATGCAGGCGGCTGACCGCGCCTGCATCAACACGCTGGAGCAGGCGCTGGACCTGTGCGACGAACTCGACCCCAAAGCCACTGGCATGCTGGGGGTGGCGCTGGACGCCTACCACTGCTGGTGGGACCCAAAACTTGAGCAGCAGATCGCACGCGCCGGCCGCGCCCGTCTGCTGGCCTACCATGTCTGCGACTGGCTCACCCCCACGCGCGATCTGCTGAGTGACCGCGGCATGATGGGTGACGGCGTGATCGAGCTGCGCAAGCTGCGTGGCTGGGTCGAGCAGGCTGGCTACGCGGGTTACAGCGAAGTCGAAATCTTTTCCGAGCTCGACTGGTGGAAGCGACCGGGCAGCGAAGTGCTCGACACCTGCATCGAGCGCCACCGCAACGTGGTCTGAACGTCAGGCCGCGACCGCAACGGTGCGGCGCGTGCGCCGCAGCCGGAAGGCCGTGGCCACCAGCACCAGCTGCACCCCGGCCAGGCCCAGGAAGAGCATGCGCCAGGCCTGCTGGTCCATCAGCAGGCCGAAGATCAGGGGCGAAATGGCCTGCCCTATGTCCAGGCCCGAATACACCACGCCGTAGACACGCCCACTGGCGTTCTCGGGTGTGGAGCGCTTGATCAGCAGGTCGCGCGAAGGGCCGGCAAAACCGGATGCGAATCCCATGAGCGCAAAAAGAACGGGCACGGCCAGGGGCGGCAGGCTGCTCAGACCCAGCACCAGGGAGATGGCCGCCGCCACCGCGAAACCGCCACCCACCACACGCTCGCCGCGCGCCGGATCCGTGGCCAGGAAACCGCCCACCAGCATGCCGCTGGCGCTGGCCACCATATAGGCCGTGAGGCACACCGCCACCAGGGACAGGGGCACGCCGTGCAACTGGCGCGCCGCCTCGGGCGCGAAGGCCTGCACCACGCTGAGCGCCACGGCGAAGATGAAGAAGAAAGCAAAACACATCCACACCGCGGGGATGCGCAGGAAGTCCAGCTTGCCCGCGCCGGCCTCGTCCGTCGCGGTACGTGCCGGCGCGCTGGGCGCCAGGGACAGGCGGCGTCCCTGCACCCAGCACAGCAGCAGCACGGCCAGCACCAGGGCCCCGGCCGTGGCCAGGGACACGCGCCAGGAATACAGCAGGGCCAGCGGCACCAGCAGGGCCGGCGCCACGGCCCAGCCCAGGTTGCCGCTGATGCCGTGCACGCTGTAGGCATGGCCCAGGCGCGGCGCGCTGACCTTGCGGTTGATCAGGGTGTAGTCCACCGGGTGGAACACGCCGTTGCCCAGACCGGCCACCACGGCAAAGCCCATCAGCATCACGTAACTGCTGCTCAGTGCAAAACCAAAGGCCGCCAGCGACAGCAGGCTCAGGCCCGCATACAACACGGGGCGCGGGCCGTAGCGGTCCACCCAGAAACCCGAGAGCGCCTGCACCGCGCAGGAGACGACGAAAAAGATCGTCATCAGGAAACCCAGTTCGGCGTAGCTGGCGTCGAAGGCGTCCTTCAACCAGGGGAAGAGCGGCGGCAACAGCAGCTGGCTGAAGTGGCTCATGAGGTGGGCCAGGCCGATCAGTCCGATCAGGCTGGCGTCCTGGCGCAGGGGGACCGGGGTGGCCGTGAGGCTCGCGGGGCTCATGGCCTCATGTTAATGCAGGCCGCCCCGGGCACGGAGCGCGCCGGGGCATGCGGCGTGTCGCCTTGCCGCACGCGCGCCGTGTGAACTATTGCGCGTGATGCCCCTCGTCGCAAGCGGCGAAGCACAGGCCGACCGGATCCGTGAACTTGTCCCTGGACGATCGCGCAAGGCGGCTCAAGAATCCAGTCATCGACTTCACAAGAGTCCCGGCATCGTCCACAGCATCTTCAGGGAAACCGCCATGATCGTCCTTCCACTCGACCCAGAACACGGACCCGCCCCCATGGCCACCCCGGTGTCGCGGCCCGTGCCGCTGCAAAGCACGCTGAAGGTCCTGGTCTTCGGTTTTTCGCCGGCCGAGCGCGAACTGATCCAGGGCATCGTGGCGCTGTCGCAGCGCCGCCCCCTGCGGCTGGAACTGACCCGCTCCGAAGCCGCCGACACGGCCGACGTCATCCTGATCGACGGCGCGGACGAGAAGGTCATGGCCTGGGCTGCCAAAGCCAGCATGCTGGTGGGCAAGACCCTGATCCAGGTCGACGGCCACAGCGCGCCCGCCGGCGCCACCCACCTGCAGCGGCCCATCCAGTGGCCCAAGCTGCCATCGCTGCTGCTGCAGGCGCTGGATCCCGACTCGCCCTTGCTCAGCACACGCCAGCCGCTGATCTCGACCTTCTGAAACCGCAACGCCCCTGCCCGCGGGCAGGCTGCCCTCGCGCGGGCATACTGGCAGGCATGGCGCACGAGCCTTCCCATTCCGATTCCCACGGTCATCATGCCCCTGCCCACGCGCAGGGTCACACGCACGGGCATGCCCACGCCCCGGCCGACTTCAACCGCGCCTTCCTGATCGGCATCGCGCTCAACACCAGCTTCGTCGCGGTGGAGGCCTGGTACGGCTGGCAGGTCAACTCCCTGGCCCTGCTGGCCGACGCCGCCCACAACCTCAGCGACGTGGCCGGCCTGCTGCTGGCCTGGATGGCCGCCCTGGCCGCGCGCCTGCGCCCTGATGCGCGCCACACCTACGGCTGGCAACGCGCCTCCATCCTGGCGGCCTTCGGCAATGCCGTGCTGCTGCTGGTGGCCATGGGCTCGCTGGGCTGGGAGGCCGTGCAGCGCCTGGGCTCGCCCGAGCCCACGCAGGGCTGGACGGTCATCACGGTGGCGGCCATCGGTATCGTGGTCAACAGCGCCACCGCCCTGCTCTTCCTGCGCGGCAGCGCACACGACCTCAATGTGCGCGGCGCCTTCCTGCACATGGCGGCCGACGCCCTGGTCTCGCTGGGCGTGGTCATCGCCGGCGCGCTTTACCTCTGGCAGGGCTGGTCCTGGCTGGACCCGGTCATGAGCCTGGTGATCGCCCTCGTCGTCATCGTCGGCAGCTGGGGCCTGCTGCGCCAGTCCCTGCACCTGCTCTTCGACGGCGTGCCCGAGCACATCGACCTGGCCGCCGTGCGGGCCTGGCTGACGGCGCAGCCCGGTGTGGCCCAGGTGGACGATCTGCACGTCTGGGCCATGAGCACCACCCGCGTGGCCCTCACCGCGCACCTCGTCATGCCGCAAGGGCCTCCGGGTGACGCCTTTCTGCGCGACACCAGCGCCGGCCTGCAGGCGCGCTTCGGCATCAGCCATGTGACGCTGCAGACCGTCACGGCAGCGATGCTGCAGCCCTGCCACGCACCCAGCTCCGGCACGCTGTCGCATTGAGCGCCGCCACGACGCGCGGCACCACGATGGCGCTTGCGCGCACCATCGTGGCGTCCGCCGGCCGCAGCCTGTGCGCTGCGGCCGGACCCTCGCCTCCCTCCCCCCTCTATATAGACGCCCGCCAGCCCAGCCGACCCTGAATGGACTTGGCACGCTGCTTGCTCTAAGTCAAGCGGAGTAGAAGCTGTCAGTTGATCCCGTGCAGGGTTCAGCAGGTCATTGCTCCGGTAACGGACGCCTCGTGCGGCCGGCATGGGCCTGGGAACAGGCGCATGCGTTCGTGATGGAACTTGCCGGGGATCGAGTGGACACGCAGTCTGATCCTTCCTGGGCCGGTTCCGGTATTTCGCATGGCTTGCATGCGTCACTTCTCAACGGAGAACCGGTATGTCCACAAACTTCAAACGTCTGACGACCCGCCTGGCGGGCAGCTTGGCCCTCGCCTGCCTCCTGTGCGCCCCCGCGCTGGCGCAGGACAAGATCACCTTCCTCACCTCCTGGTACGCGCAGGCCGAGCACGGCGGCTTCTACCAGGCACTCGCCAAGGGCCTCTACAAGAAACACGGGCTGGACGTCACCCTCAAGATGGGCGGCCCCCAGGTCAACGGCATGCAGCTGCTCACCGCCGGCCAGGCCGACTTCATCATGGGTTACGACCTGCAGGTGCTCAGCGCCATCGAGAAGGGCCTGCCCGTGGTGACCGTGGCCACCTCCTTCCAGAAGGACCTGCAGGGCATGATGACGCACGAGGACGTCAAGTCCCTGGCCGAACTCAAGGGCCGCACCCTGCTGGCCAGCACCTCGGGCCAGACCACCTGGGTGCCGTGGATCAAGGCCAAGTACGGCTACGACGCGGCCCAGTTCCGCCCCTACACCTTCAACCTGCAGCCCTTCTTCGCCGACAAGATGGTGGCGCAGCAGGCCTACCCCTCGTCCGAGCCCTTCCAGGCCATGAAAAACGAGGTCAAGACCAATTTCTTCCTCTTCGCGGACGACGGCTACCCGCCCTACGGCACCACCATCGTCGGCATGCAGAAGATGGTGACCGAGAAGCCCGACGTCGTGGCCCGCTTCGTGCGCGCCAGCATCGAAGGCTGGAAGAGTTACCTGGCCGATCCCGAAGCGGCCAACGAGCTGATCAAGAAGGACAACCCCAAGATGACGGACGAGATGATCGCCTTCGGCATCCGTCGCATGAAGGAGCTCAAGGTCTTCGACGGCGGCGACGCCGCCAAACTGGGCGCCGGTGTCATGACCGACGCGCGCTGGGAACAGACCTACAAGTTCATGGTGGCCGCCGGCCTGCTCAAGCCCGAGACCGAGTGGAAGAAGGCCTACACGACCCGGTTCGTCAAGGACCTGAAGATCATGCCCTGAGCCTGCCAGGCCGGCCCGTGCGCGCGAGCCGGCCACAAGCACCCGGGCTGCGCTGCGCCTGTGCAGCACAGCCCTCCGGCGAAGGCGACCGTATTGGCACGCCGGCCGGTGACGCCTGAACCCCACCCGGCGTCTGATCTGGAGCGAAAGAAATGCTGGTCACCCGACAACCCGTGCTGCGCCGTTTCTGGTACGCACTCATGCCCCTGTCCCATCTCGACCAGGGACCGAAACCCTTCACCCTGCTGGGCGAAAAACTCGTGCTCTGGAAAAAGGCCGACGGCCAGCCCGCCGCCCTGCAGGACCGCTGCTGCCACCGCACCGCCCGCCTGTCCAGGGGCTTCGTGGAGAACGACCACATCGTCTGCGGTTACCACGGCTGGACCTACGACTGCAGCGGCGCCTGCGTGCGCATCCCGCAAAACAGCGACGGCGCCATCCCCGCCGGCGCGCGCGTGCGCGCCTTCCACTGCCAGGAGAAATACGGCTACGTCTGGGTGGCGCTGGACGATCCGCTGCGCCCCATCCCCGATTTCCCCGAGGACGGCGCGCCCGGCTACCGCCGCATCCTGCAGTTCTACGAGCAGTGGAAGACCAGCCCGGTGCGCATGATGGAGAACTCCTTCGACAACTCGCACTTCAGCTTCGTGCACAAGGCCAACTTCGGCATCCTGGAACAGCCCCGGCCCGCGCCCTACGAATTCCGCGAGACCGACTACGGCTTCGAGGCCGAGACCCTGGTGCCCATCCGCAACCCGGCCGCCGGCCACCGCATCACCGGCAGCACGGCGGACATCACCCACCGCCACCTGGTCAACCGCTACTACCTGCCCTTCGCGCGCCGTTTCGGCTGCCAGTACCCGGACAGCGGCATCGACCACATCATCTACAACTGCGCCACGCCCATCGACGACGACAACATCATGCTGGTGCAATGGCTCTACCGCAACGACAGCGAGGAAGCCTGCAGCACGCAGGAGCTGATCGCCTGGGACGCCGACATCACCGCCGAAGACCGCGACATCCTCGAAGCCACCGACCCGGACGCCTGCATCGACACCCGTCGCCGCCAGGAATTCCACATGGTCTCGGACAAACCCGGCCTGATGATCCGCAAGCAGCTGCTGGACCTGCTCAGCGCGCATGGCGAGGTGGAGGTGCACCGCCCGCCCGTGATCCCCATCACCCCCGCCTGAGATGGAGCCCGCCATGCTGATGAAAACCAGCGGCAGCCCGCCGCCCGCCCTGGACACCGCCGTCGCGCCCGATGCCGACACGGTGCTCTTTGCCAACCGGGTCGAGAAGACCTACCGCAACGGCACGCGCGCGCTCGACGAGGTGCGCCTGCGCGTGCAGCGCGGCGACTTCCTCTCCCTGCTGGGCCCCTCGGGCTGCGGCAAGAGCACCCTGCTCAAGATGTACGCCGGCCTGGAAGAGGCCTCGGCGGGGCAACTGCGCTGGCTGGGCACGGACACGCCGGCCAAGTCCCGGCTCAGGATCGCCATGGTCTTCCAGGAGGCCACGCTCATGCCCTGGGCCACGGTGGCCGCCAATGTGCGCCTGCCGCTGGACCTGGCCGGTGTGCCCAAGGCGCAGAGCCAGGCCCGCGTGCAGCAGGCCCTGGAGCAGGTGGGCCTGGGGCGTTTCGGCGCCAGCTACCCGCGCGAACTCTCGGGCGGCATGCAGATGCGCGCGGCCATCGCGCGCGCCCTGGTCACCGAACCCGATGTGCTGCTGATGGACGAGCCCTTCGGCGCGCTGGACGAGTTCACCCGCAACAGCCTGGACGCCGAGCTGCGCCGGCTCTGGGAAGCGCGCGGCATGACGGTGGTCTTCGTCACGCACAGCATCTACGAAGCCGTCTATCTGTCGAGCCGCGTGGTGATGATGGCCGCGCGCCCGGGCCGCATCGTAGCCGACCTGCCCATCGGCGAGCCGGTGCGCGACGAGGAATTCCGCCTCTCGCCGGCCTTCACCGCCCACTGCCGCGATCTTTCGGCCCGCCTGCTGGCGGCCAGCGGCGGCGTCCTGCAGCACGATTGAGGAGCCCCCATGAAAACACCCCTGCTGCACAACCCCGCGCTGCTCAAGCTGGCCGCGCCGCTGCTGCTCGGCGCGCTGCTGCTGCTCACGTGGCAGGTCCTGTGCACGGCCTGGAAGGTGCCGGTCTACCTGGTGCCCAAGCCCAGCGACATCCTGGCCACCCTGTGGAGCGACGGGCCGGGCCTGCTGCGCGCCCTGGGCGTCACGCTCAAGATCACCTTTCTCGCCTTTTTCCTGTCGGTGCTGCTGGGCGTGGCGGCGGCCTTCCTCTTCGTGCAGAGCAAGCTGATCGAGACCAGCCTCTTCCCCTACGCCATCCTGCTGCAGGTCACGCCGGTGGTGGCGATCGCGCCGCTCATCATCATCTGGGTCAAGAACCCCACGCTGGCCCTGGTGGTCTGCGCCACGCTGGTGGCGCTGTTTCCCATCATCTCCAACACCGTGCTGGGCCTGCGCAGCGTCAACCCGGGCCTGCTCAATCTGTTCCGTTTGAACGGCGCCACGCGCTGGCAGACGCTGGTGCGCCTGCGCATCCCCAGCGCCCTGCCCTGCTTCTTCGGCGGCCTGCGCATCTCCAGCGGCCTGGCCCTGATCGGCGCGGTGGTGGCCGAGTTCGTCGCCGGCACCGGTGGCACCGGCGCGGGCCTGGCCTACGAGATCCTGCAGGCCGGCTTTCAGCTCAACATCCCGCGCCTCTTCGCCGCCCTGGTGCTGATCTCGCTCACGGGCGTGCTGCTCTTCGCCCTCATGGCCTGGCTGGCCCGGCTCACGCTGGCGCACTGGCACGAAAGCGAGCTGGCTGCATGAAGGCCCTGCTGATCCGCAACGCCGCCGCCATCCTGACCGGCCTGCAAGGGGATGCGGCGCGCCACGCCGGGCCCGACATCCGCATGCAGGCCGGGCGCATCACCGCGCTGGGCCGGCTCGCGCCCGAGCCCGGTGAACAGACGCTGGACGCCAGCGACTGCGTGCTCTACCCGGCCTGGATCAACACCCATCACCATCTCTTCCAGGCCCTGCTCAAGGGTGAACCGCAGGGCCTCAACGCCACGCTCACGCCCTGGCTGGCGGCCACGCCCTACCGCTTCCGCGCGGGTTTCGATGCCGCGAGCTTCCGGCTGGCCGCGCGCATCGGCCTGGTGGAGCTCGCGCTCTCGGGCTGCGCCACCGTGGCCGACCACAACTACCTCTATTACCCCGGGCAGGACTACGACAGCTCGGCCATCCTCTTCGAGGAGGCCGAGCGCCTGGGCCTGCGTTTCGTGCTCTGCCGCGGCGGCGCCACCCTCACGCGCCAGCTCGAGGCCGAGCTGCCCCAGGCCCTGCGCCCCGAGTCCATGGAGGCCTATATGGCCGACATGGAGCGCCTGGCCGCGCGTTTTCACGACCCCGCCCCCGACGCCATGCGCCGCGTGGTCATGGCCCCTACCACCCCGCCCTATTCGATGCGTCCGGGTGAACTGCGCGAGGCCGCCGCCGTGGCGCGCCGCCTGGGCCTGCGCCTGCACTCCCATCTCTCGGAGACCGTGGGCTACCAGGACAGCGTGCAAACCATGCACGGCATGAGCCCGGTGCGCTTTTGCCAGAGCGTGGACTGGCTGGGCGAGGACGTGTGGTTCGCCCACCTGGTCAAGCTCGACGCCGACGAGATCGCCCTGCTGGGCGCCACGCGCACCGGCATCGCCCACTGCCCGCAAAGCAATGGGCGCCTGGGCAGCGGCATTGCACCGGTGCGCGCGCTCGAAGCGGCGGGCGTGCCTGTCTCCATCGGCGTGGACGGCGCGGCCTCCAACGAGGCGGCCGACATGGTTTCCGAAGCCCATGCCACCTGGCTCATGCAGCGCGCCCGGGGCGGCGAGGCGGCCGTGGCGAAATGCCACGGTGGCGCCGGTGAGGTGGGTGCGGGTGATGCCACGGTGGAGGACGTGGTGCGCTGGGGCACGGCTGGCGGCGCGGCCGTGCTGGGCCTGCCCGGCACCGGCACGCTGGCGGTGGGCCAGGCGGCCGACATCGCCGTCTACGATCTGTCGCAGCACCCGCGCTATTTCGGCCTGCACGACCTGGCCATCGCCCCCGTGGCCTGCGGCGGCGGCGCGCACCTGCGCAGCCTGCTGGTGGGCGGGCGCGAGATCGTGCGCAACGGCAGCCTGCCCGGCCTGGACATGGCCGAGCTGGCGGCCCAGGCGCGCCAGGCCGTGCGCCAGCTGATCGCCCGGGCCGAGGCCGCCTGAGGGCAGGCAACCACGCACCGGCTGTCGATTGCTATATTTTTAGTAGCATACCGTTCCACCAGACTATCGTGTTGAGGGTCACCCCGGTCCGCGCTACCATGGGCTCGTCCAACCCCTGTCAGGTCGGCACAAGGAGTTTGCATGGATTTACTCGACTGGGTTCGTGGTCCGCTGCTCGCTGTCGCCCTGCTGGTGTTCGTGCTCGGCGTGGCGTGGCGCTTGTGGGTGCTCTGGCGATTGCCGGCCAGCACGCGGCCGCAAGCCCCGGCCCGCCAGCCCTTCGGCACGGCCGATGCGCTCGCCGCCAGTCTGGGCCGCATGCTGCCGCACCGCGGCTTCCACCCCAGTGCCACACTGGTCACCCTCAACCCCTATGTGTTCCACATCGGGCTGGCGCTGGTCTTCTTCGGTTACGCGCCGCACATCGCCTTCGTCCAGCGCCTGAGCGGCCTGGGCTGGCCCGCCCTGCCGGACATGGTGATGTACCTGGCCGCGGCGGCCACCATCGTCTCGCTGCTGCTGGCCATCGTGTTCCGCCTCTCCGACCCGGTGCTGCGCAGGATATCGCGCGCCGATGACCACATCACCTGGGCGCTGACGCTGTTGCCGCTGATCACCGGCATGGGCGTGGTGGGCGAGCCGTCCAGTTCACTGCTGGCGCACGCCAGCCCGGTCTACCGCGACCCGCTGGCCATCCACCTGCTGAGCCTGGAGCTGCTGCTGATCTGGTTCCCCTTCGGCAAGCTGATGCACGCCTTTCTGGTGCTGCCCAACCGCATGCAGCTGGCCCGCTCCCTGGGCCGCCGGGGAGTACGCACATGATCGACATGGCCGTGTTCAAGCAGTTCCAGGAAGCCATCCGGCACCTGGGCGAGATGGCACAACCCGAGGTGCTGGGCGACGAGGAGCGGCTGGCCCGCGCCAAGGCCGTGATGCACGACAAGACCGACCGCGCGCTGGCGCTCGATCTGGAATCCTGCGTCAACTGCGGCTACTGCTCCGAGGCCTGCCACTTCTACCAGGGCACGCAGGACCCGAAGTACACCCCCACGCGCAAGCTCGACCTGCTGCGGCGCGTGCATATGCGCGAGACCT
>JACCDS011621741.1_pt1 | contig 14685 bp, 12 predicted proteins | sample 7446441 | NCBI WGS metagenome assembly JACCDS01 (sample SAMN15323445, study PRJNA562643) | freshwater metagenome | isolation source: river surface water | place: USA:Blue River Watershed | collected 2017-08-17 | reverse complement strand
GTTGCCGCTGCGGCGATCCAGCAGCGCTTCTGCTTCCTCGCGGCCATCACGGCCAAAGTACTTGTGCAGCAGGTAGACCATGGCCCAGAGATGCCGGCCTTCTTCGACGTTGACCTGGAACAGATTGCGCAGGTCATACATGCTCGGGCAGGTCAGGCCGAGGTGGCGTTGCTGCTCGACCGATGCCGGTTCCGTGTCGCCCTGGGTGACGATGATGCGGCGCAGGTTCGCGCGGTGCTCGCCGGGCACGTCTTGCCACGCGGCTTCACCCTTGTTGTCGCCGAAATGGATCTTGCGATCTTGTTCGGCCGGGTTCAGGAAGATGCCCCAGCGGTAGTCGGGCATCTTGACGTGGCCGAATTGAGCCCAGCCTTGCGGATCCACACTGATGGCGGTGCGCAGGTAAACATCAAAGTCGTGGGAGCCTTCCGGGCCCATGTCCTGCCACCAGGCCAGGTAGTTGGGCTGCCAGTGTTCCAACGCGCGCTGCAGCGTACGGTCTTCGCTGAGGTTGACGTTGTTCGGAATCTTTTCGCTGTAGTTGATGCTGCTCATGTCCGTTGTCTCCTTAAACTCGATTCCAATCAAACGCGGCCTTTTCACCCTTGCCATAGACCTTGAGTGCGCCTTTCTCCCCGACAGCGTTGGGACGCTGGAAGATCCAGTTCTGCCATGCGGTCAGGCGGCCGAAGATGCGGGTGTGCATGTTTTCCTGGCTGTTGAAGCGCAGATTGGCTTCTAGGCCGGTCAGCGCGTCGGGCGACATCGCGACGCGCTCTTCGATGGCGATGCGAACTTCGTCGGCCCAGTCGATGTCGTCGGGGTTCGAGGTCACCAGGCCCAGTTCGAAGGCGGCATCGGCGTCCAGAGCCTGGCCGGCCTTGGCGCGCACGGCATCCAGAGGGCCTTGCTCTTCATAGAAACGACGCGCCAGACGACTCTGGCCCGTGGCCATGGGATAGAGGCCGAAGTTGGTTTCGCCCACGACGATCTTGGGCGCCTTGACCTCGTCATCGGGGAGTGCGAGGTGATAGCTGCGGTCGCAGGCGAGCGCCAGCTCCAGGAAAGTGCCCGAGAAGTAGGAGCCGGGCTCGATGAGCGCGAACAGGCTGCGCGAGGACACGTCGAGGCGGCTCAGGACGCGGCGCAGCAGGCCGATGGTCTCGCGCACCAGCCAATGGTTCTGATGCTTGATCAGCACGGTGTCCAGTGCCTGCACCGCGGCCGCATCGCCCTCGGTCTTGAGTAGCCAGATGCCGATATCCAGTTCATTGGTTCGCATGGACAGAATGGCATCGTCGAGTTCGCGTGCCAGCTGTAGGGCGTACCAGCCCGAGCCAGCCGCTTCGATGGCAGCGACATCGCCAGGCTGTGCGCCTTGCGGAGCCTTGACCGTGAAAGTCGCTGTGCGGGCAGTGCGGTCGATCGCGACGGTGACGTGTTGGTAGCGCAGCGCGTTGGCTTCGACCACGCGTTGCAGCGGCGTCAGGGCCACGCCCTTGGCGTTGCTGGGACGATCGCTTTGGACGGCCAGGGCCAGGGCGCGTTCCTGAACCTTCTGGGCAAAGACGGCGGGTTTGGCGATGTCGTCAACCAGGCGCCAATCCTTGGCCTTCTGTCCGCGCACGCCTTCGGACGTAGTGCAAAAGATGTCGGCCAGGTCGTGACGGACGTGGCGCTTGTCGGTGACGCGCGTGAGGCCCCCGGTGCCGGGCAGCACGCCCAGCAGCGGCACCTCGGGCAGGCTCACGGCGCTTGAGCGGTCATCCACCAGCAGGATTTCGTCGCAGGCCAGTGCAAGTTCGTAGCCGCCGCCAGCGCAGGCACCGTTGATAGCGGCGATGAACTTCAGGCCGCTGTTTTTGGAGGAGTCTTCGATGCCATTGCGTGTCTCGTTGGTGAACTTGCAGAAGTTCACCTTCCATGCGTGGCTGGAGAGGCCCAGCATGAAGATGTTCGCGCCGGAGCAGAAGACGCGGTCCTTGCCGCTGGTGACAACGACGGAACGCACTTCGGGATGTTCAAACCGGATGCGGTTCAACGCGTCGTTGAGCTCGATGTCGACGCCAAGGTCGTAGCTGTTGAGTTTGAGCTTGTAGCCGGGGCGCAAGCCGGCGTTTTCATCAATGTCAACGCTCAACGTCGCGACGGGGCCATTGAAGCTCAGCTTAAGGTGCTTGTATTGCGACGGATGGGTCTGATATTCAACACGGGGGTCGGTACTCACGGTGCCTCCAATAAGCAAAATAATGCCTGAAATAAATCGGTATAGGCATAATAGTGCATATTTTATGCCTGTCAAGCACTATTTTGCATATTTCAATCCGTGCGTTGAAGTGCCTTGCGAACAGACTCCCGTAATAGCTGGAATGTCGGCTCCAAGGCTTGGGCGCTGGTATTGAGGGTCAGGTCAGCCTTGGAGTAGAACGGTGCCCTGCCAATCAGGATGCTCTTGAGGTCCTCCATGGCTTCTTTGCTGGCTGCCATGGGGCGCAGATCACCTTGAGCCGTGACGCGCTTCATATGGTCTTCCGGATTGGCCTGAAGCCATACGGTTGTGCAGTGCGCCAGCAGTAAATTGAAGGCGGCAGGATCGGAGACCAGCCCGCCTGGTGTTGCGATGACGGCTTCAGAGTAGATCTGGATCGTCTCTTCGAGTGCTCGCAACTCATAGCGACGATAGGCGTTGATTCCATAAAGGGCGGTGATCTCGGAGATGCTGCAGCCGGCGAACTTCTCAATTTCGCGACTCAGCTCCACGAAGGGATAGCCAAGATCGGCGGCCAGTCTCTGCCCAAGTGTGGACTTACCCGCGCCACGCAGACCAATGAGCGCCACTCTGGGGCTCCGCGCTGCATTCTCACCGCCCGTACCCAACATTTCGCCTATGGCCACACGAACCCGGCGCAGAGTCGCCTCGTCTCGTTGCTCCAGCATTTCCCGGATCAGCAGCCACTCAGGTGACGATGTCGTGATATCGCCCAGCAACTCGGCGAGCGAACAGCGTAACGCCGTGGCGACCTGCAGCAACACAAGAATCGAGGCATTGCCCACGCCATATTCCAGGTTGGCCAAGTGGCGTTCAGAAATATCGGCGGCTACGGCAAGTGCTTTGCGAGTCATGCCCCGACTGGAGCGCAGCGAACGGACCCGCTCGCCGAGGACTGCCAGAAATGGATGGCGTTCCTCTTGTCCGAGATCGCCAGAGCGCTCGGCCTCGGCCCCGCCACTGCTTGGAGTAGGTACTAACCCTGAATCATGCAATATAGTGCTTGACATGGTGCAATAGAGTGCTTAAGGTTCTCAAGCACAATAGTTCATCTTTTGGAAAAACGCAAGCCCGGTTAGTCAAATTGAGCTCACTCTATGACCCAAGAACAGTTCAAACAGACGCTCGCCAGTCTAACGACCCAGATCAATGGGCGGCCTCTTGATGCGGCCCTGGAGCAATGGCTAAACGAGCAGCACGGTACGACAAGCGCCATGTATCAATCTTTGAAGAAGGCCTGCCAGGCTGGTGCCGAAGAGGGCTGGCTGTGCAATCGGGAAGGTGGGGGACTGCGTTACGGCCGGATCTTCAAGCCCACGCCTGAGTTGCACGGCTTCTCGGTCGATGTCGTCGACATGAAGGATGTCGTTGGCCCGCACCATGTCCACCCGACTGGTGAGATCGACCTCATTATGCCGATTGAAGGTGAGGCGCTCTTCAATGGCCACCCTGCTGGATGGATGGTCTGCCCTCCCGGCAGCGCACACAACCCTACCGTAAGCCAGGGGCGCGCACTCGTTCTCTATCTGCTGCCAGAAGGCCGCATTGAATTTACCCGTACTTGATCAACCTCCCAAGCAAATGACTGAACTTCTCTCTAACTACTTGGCTGGCCGCTGGCAAAACGGTACTGGCGTGGGCGCCGAGTTGTACGACCCCGTTTTAGGCAACGAACTTGTGAGAGTCGATGCGACGGGACTGGATCTTGCTGCTGGTTTTGACTACGCACGGCGCCAAGGCGGCCAATCTCTGCGAGCCATGACATACCGCGAACGTGGCGTCATGCTGTCGGCCGTAGGCAAGGTTCTGCAAGCTCATCGTGATACTTACTATGAGATATCCACGGCTAACAGCGGCACAGTAAAGAATGACACGGCGGTGGACGTCGATGGGGCGATCTACACCCTAGGAACATACGCAAAGCTGGGCGAATCACTGGGAGACCGGCGTTTTCTGCTCGATGGTGAAGCCGTTCGGCTTGGGAAGGACCCCCTGTTTCAGTCGCAGCACGTGCTGACCCCGACCCGGGGTATTGCGCTTTTCATCAACGCTTTCAATTTCCCGGCTTGGGGCCTGTGGGAGAAGGCTGCTCCAGCGCTGCTGTCAGGCGTTCCGGTCATCGTGAAGCCGGCTACGGCTACGGCCTGGCTGACTCAACGCATGGTCAAGGACGTCGTTGATGCGGGCGTGCTGCCCGCCGGTGCCTTGTCAGTCGTCTGCGGAAGTCCTTCCGGTCTACTGGACGCTCTGCAGCCATTTGATGTCCTGTCGTTCACGGGATCTGCCGATACCGCCGAGAAGATTCGCGCGCACAACGTCGTCGCTCGCAATTCGGTTCGAGTGAACATCGAGGCGGACAGTGTCAACTCGGCGTTGCTGCTGCCGGGCGAGGCGCACGACAGCCCGGCATTTGAGCTGTTCGTGAAGGAAGTTGTCCGTGAAATGACGGTGAAGTCTGGTCAGAAGTGCACGGCCATCCGGCGTGTCTTCGTGCCGGAAGTGCTTTACGATGCCGCCGCCCAGGCCATCAGCGCCAAGTTGGCTAAAACCACCGTGGGAAATCCACGAAATGAGGCTGTCCGTATGGGGGCCCTCGTGAACCGATCCCAGCTGGCAAGCGTTCGGGAGGGCTTGGCATCTCTCAGTACGCAAGCGGATGTGCTGTTCGATGGATCGAAAGCCGCACTGGTTGATGCCGATCCGTCCGTGGCCTGCTGTGTCGGACCAACTCTGTTCGGTACCCGGAATACTGATAACAGCGTGATTCACCGGACCGAGGTATTCGGGCCTGTGGCCACACTGCTTCCTTACAAGGAAACTTCCCAAGGCCTGAATCTGGTGCGCCGCGGTGAAGGCTCTCTGGTTGTATCTATCTACGGTAGTGACCATCCGTCGCTCGGTCAAGCTGCGCTGGAGCTTGCCGATAGTCATGGCCGCGTCCACGTGGTGTCTCCGGACGTAGCACAGCTGCATACCGGACATGGCAACGTCATGCCGCAGTCATTGCATGGCGGTCCGGGGCGTGCCGGTGGAGGTGAAGAACTTGGCGGGCAACGCGCCATGAATTTCTATCACCGCCGCAGCGCGATCCAGGCCAGCACAGCCGTATTGGGCAGCCTGTAGACGTCAACAGAAAAGTCAAGGCACGCCGCGAAGAAATAGGAACAGGAGACAAACATGCCAACGGACATTCGCCAGCCCGGCGAGCGATTCAATTTCGCACAACATCTGATTGAGCGGAATGCGGGTCGACTTGAAAAAACCGCGTTCATTGATGACGCAGGGACATTGAGCTACGGACAACTAAGCGATCGTCTGCGTCGATTGGCTGCTGGGCTGCTTGCCTCCGGCGTACGGCGCGAAGAGAGAGTTCTGCTGCTCATGCATGATTGCGCGGACTGGCCGGTGAGCTTTTTGGGCGCGATGTATGCGGGCATCGTTCCGGTGGCGGTCAATACGCTGCTGACAGCTGAGGACTATGCCTACATGATGCAGCACAGCCGGGCGCAGGCCGTGCTGGTTTCGGCGGCGCTTTTGCCTGTATTGCAGAGCGCGTTGGAGAAAGCGACGTCAAGCGGCGGGCATGAAGTGCGCCGGATACTTGTTTCCCGACCAACAGGCCCCTTGCCAGCCGCAATGGAATCGCTGGAGGATGTGATCACACGGCATGAACCTTTAGGGGCAGCTGCACCAACAGGTCCTGATGATCCGGGTTTTTGGCTGTATTCGTCCGGTTCGACCGGAAAGCCCAAGGGCGCACTGCATACGCATGCCAACCCCTTCTGGACCGCCGAGCTCTATGGCACGCCGGTCCTTGGGGTAACGGAAAAGGATGTGTGCTTCTCCGCCGCGAAGTTGTTCTTCGCCTACGGGCTGGGCAATGCACTGAGCTTTCCACTCAGCGTGGGGGCCACAGTCATCCTTATGGCGGAGCGACCGACGCCGGAGGCCGTATTCAAGCGCTGGCGTGGAGAAGTCGGCGGTGTCAAGCCGACGGTGTTCTTTGGCGCTCCCACGGGTTATGCGGGCATGCTCGCTGCGCCCACATTACCAGCACGCAAAGAAGTGTCGCTTCGTCTCGCGTCGTCCGCTGGCGAGGCGCTCCCCGCGGAGTTAGGGCAGCGTTTCACCAGCCAATACGGCGTCGAAATCGTGGATGGCATTGGATCCACGGAAATGCTGCATATCTTCCTGTCGAATCTGCCAGGCAATGTGCGATATGGTACGACGGGATGGCCCGTTCCTGGTTATGAAGTTGAGTTGCGCGGAGAGGATGGCCGGGCCGTTGCTGATGGGGAAACCGGTGATTTGTACATCAAAGGTCCGAGTTCCGCATTGATGTATTGGGGCAATCGCGCCAAATCTCGAGACACCTTCCAAGGCGAGTGGACCAAGAGCGGCGACAAGTACGTTCGCAATCCGGATGGGACCTACACCTATTCCGGGCGAAGCGATGACATGCTCAAGGTCAGTGGCATTTATGTCTCGCCGTTTGAAGTCGAGGCCACGCTGGTTCAGCATCCGGCCGTGCTTGAAGCCGCCGTCATCGGTGTCAATGACCAGAACGGCTTGACCAAAACCAAGGCTTATGTCGTGCTCAAGGCGGGGCAACAGGCGAGCGAGGCAGACCTTCAGGTGTTTGTCAAAGACAAGCTCGCAGCTTACAAGTATCCTCGCTCCATCGAATTCATCAGTGAACTGCCGAAGACAGCGACGGGGAAAATTCAGCGCTTCCGCCTACGGGAGCGTGAGGCAACTAGCTCATGAGCGAGTCGCCTCAGTTCGCGAAGATTCTCTGGCGGGATCGAATCGTGAACATCGAGTATCGATGGATTGGTTCCAATCAGGAAAAGTCACCGCTGGTGATTTTCCTGCACGAAGGGCTCGGATCCCTGGATATGTGGCGAGACTTTCCCCGGCGTCTCTGTGAAGCAGTTGGGTGCCGAGGGTTGGTCTATTCCAGGCCAGGCTATGGCCGCTCAACACCGCGGGACGCGAGCGAAATCTGGGGAGCGGACTTCATGCACCGACAAGCATATGAGGTACTACCCGCCCTCATGAATGCCCTGGAAATTGATGCCGTGATGGATCCGCCCTGGCTTTTTGGCCATAGCGATGGCGGATCAATTGCTCTATTGCATGCGGCGCGATATCCCGCAACAATCCGCGGTCTTGTGGTTCTAGCTCCTCATGTCATGGTGGAGGACATCTCTGTGTCCAGTATTGAACAGGCGCGTGCCGCCTATGAGACGACAGATTTGCGCGAGCGTTTGGCGCGTTATCACACCAGTCCAGATTCGGCCTTCTGGGGATGGAACAACATCTGGCTTGATCCCGCATTTCGCAGCTGGTCGATCAAGGAAGAGATCAAGGGCATTCGATGCCCCACCCTGGCGGTCCAGGGTTGCGATGACCAATACGGGACGATGGAGCAGATTCGTGAGATTGCACGTCTCGTCCCAGGCACACGTCTTCTCGAGTTGGAGGAGTGCGCCCATTCACCCCACAAAGATCAGCCCGAAAAACTGACTGCTTCCGTAAGTGATTTCATCCACGGCCAATAAGGAGACAAACATGAAATTGATTCGTAGAACAGCCATTGCTCTCACCGCAACTGCGTTGGTTGTGCCACTCGCCATGGCGCAATCTACTCAGAAACTGAAGGTCGGCCTGATGCTTCCTTACACAGGAACCTTTGCGTCCTTGGGTAATGCGATCGAGAATGGATTCAGGCTTTACGTCAACGAACAAGGCGGCAAGCTAGGTGGCCGCGAGATCGAGTTTTTTAAAGTTGATGATGAGTCAGCTCCGCCCAAGGCGACCGATAACGTCAACAAGCTGATCAAACGCGACCAAGTCGATGTTTTGATCGGTACGGTGCATTCTGGCGTGGCCATGGCCATGGCCAAAGCGGCCAAGGACAGTGGCACCATGCTCATCGTGCCCAATGCTGGCGCAGACGCGGTCACTGGCGCCATGTGCGCGCAGCACATCTTCCGCAGCTCATTCTCCAACTGGCAACCCGCGTACGCGATGGGCGAGGTTGCCGCCAAGAAAGGGCACAAAACTGCGATCACTGTGACCTGGAAATACGCTGCCGGCGAGGAGTCGGTGAATGGCTTCAAGGAAGCTTTCGAGAAAAGTGGGGGCAAGGTTGTCAAGCAGCTGACAGTTCCCTTCCCGAACGAGGAGTTCCAGGCTCTGCTGACTGAGATCGCATCCACCAAGCCGGACGCTGTCTACACCTTCTTCGCTGGCGCGGGCGCCGTGAAATTCGTGAAAGACTACGCCGGGGCCGGTCTCAAGAAGTCCATTCCGCTCTACGGGGCAGGTTTTCTTACCGATGGCACGCTTGAGGCCCAAGGGGCGGCAGCGGATGGACTTCTTACGACGCTGCACTATGGTGATGAGTTGGGCAGCAAGCGTGACGCCAGTTTTCGCTTGGCTTATGCCAAGTCCTACAAGCTGCAACCCGATGTGTACGCAGTGCAGGGTTATGACGCCGCGCAAATCCTTGCTATTGGGCTGAACGCCGTCAAAGGGGATATCAGCAAGAAAGCTGAATTCGCTGCCGCGGTAGAGAAGGCCAAGATCGACAGTCCACGCGGGACTTTCACGCTCTCGCCAAGCCACAACCCCGTGCAAGACATCTATCTGCGCGAGGTCAAGGGCAATGTCAACAAGGTCATCGGTGTCGCCAGCAAAGCGCTAACCGACCCGGGTCGCGGCTGCAAGATGTAAGTACCTCACGGCACCTCCACCGATTCCCGTGTCGGCGCACGCCATACCAGCGGCGCGTCGCGGGGCTTCGGTGGTGCCTTAGCGCATAGCGGGTGCCACTGATTGAGATTCCATGGAAATTTCGACTTTTCTCATTCAATGCCTCAACGCACTGCAGTACGGCTTGCTGCTGTTTCTGGTGGCATCAGGGTTGACGCTCATCTTCGGGATCATGGGGGTCATCAACCTCGCCCATGGCAGCTTCTACATGATCGGCTCGTACATGGCCTATGCGCTTGCGCCCATCGTGGCCGCAACGTTCGGAGGTGGCTTCATGGCGACGCTCGGCGTCGGCCTGGTTTTAGCCGTCTTGTTGGGCTATGTCTTGGAGTGGGCGTTCTTCAGCTTTCTATATGACCGTGAGCATCTCCAGCAGGTTTTGATGACCTACGGGTTGATACTGGTCTTCGAAGAACTCCGCAGTTTGCTGGTTGGGGACGATGTGCACGGGGTGGATCCCCCTGCGTGGTTGGCAGGAAGTTTCGCCCTGGGCGACGTCATGACCTACCCGGTTTACAGACTCTTCATCTCGGGGGTCTGTGTGGCAGTGGCGTTGCTGCTCTATTTCGTCTTTACCCGCACCCGGTTGGGCATGATGATTCGCGCCGGATCTACTAATCGGGAAATGGTGCAGTCCCTCGGAATTGACATCAAGTTTCTCTACCGTGTGGTGTTTGCCGCTGGGGTGGCACTGGCTGCGCTGGCGGGCATGGTCGCTGCTCCGGTTTCATCGGTTTACCCGGGCATGGGTAATCAGGTGCTGATCATCTGCTTTGTAGTTGTGGTGATTGGGGGCATCGGTTCCATCCGCGGAGCCTTGCTGGCATCGCTGATGATTGGCCTGGTTGATACCTTCGGAAAGGTATTTTTCCCACAGGCGGCAGGTGTAATGGTTTATGTCCTCATGGCGCTAGTGCTGCTGTGGAAGCCGGATGGCCTTTTCAAGGCCGGTTGAGTAGGTAGCCATGAAACATTCAAAGATTCTTTTTGTGCTGGCGTGCTTCACGCTGCTGGCTGTACTTCCGTTCATGACAGGAAGCTATGGCGTCGATCTGGTGACCAAGATCATGGTTTATGCCATTTTCGCTCTGAGCCTTGAATTGTTGGTGGGTAGCACCGGGCTGATTTGCTTCGGTCAAGCCGCCTTTTTCGGCATTGGTGCCTACGCCACGGTTCTATTGTCACCGGGCTACGAGTCAAGCGCGGTCTGGTGGTTGTTGCCTGCGGCCATGGTTGCGGCGGGGGCCTATGCGCTTTTCATGGGCTCGCTGTCGCTCCGCACCAAGGGTGTCTATTTCATTATGGTGACACTGGCATTTGCTCAGATGGCTTATTACGTTATTCACGACACCCCTCTCGGTGGCGGAACAGATGGAATCTATCTCAATGCAAAGCCAACTTGGGGGAGTTGGTTGAGCTTGGACAAGGGCGGCACTCTGTACGCTTTTACTCTGGCTTCATTGGCAGCTGTCTTTGGATTTTTGGCTCTGTTGCTACGTTCGCGCTTTGGTCGAGCGCTGGCAGGTATCCGTGTAAATGAACAACGCATGCGGGCGGCCGGATATTCGACCTATCCCTACAAACTGGTGGCATTCGGGATTTCTGGTGCCATTGCGGGGCTGGCTGGTTTCCTGTTTGCGGTTAAGGATGGCTACGTCAATCCTGAAATGCTGGGCTGGCATCAATCAGGAGCGGTGCTGATCATGATCATTTTCGGTGGCCTGGGTCATTTGCGCGGCGCGCTCATGGGAGCGTTCGCATTCGTTCTCCTGCAAGAGCTCTATATGTCGGAAGCAGTATTTGGAAACTTCGCCAAGCATTGGCACCTGGGGCTTGGTCTGACCATCATTGGCAGTGTGGCGCTGCTGCCCCGCGGTCTCGTTGGAATTCCTGGCCAGATCTCGGAGCGAATTGCCGGACAGCGTAATACCGCACCACAGGAGGACGCCGCATGAGCAGCAACAAAGCCCTCCTGAAGTGCACGGGCATCACACGCCGCTGGGGTGGGCTGGTCGCCGTTAACGGGGTGTCGCTGGAACTGGAGCGCGGTAGCGTGCATGCAGTCATCGGCACCAACGGCGCAGGCAAATCCACGTTGATCAACATCCTGTCCGGCGAGATCCCCGCATCCGCTGGCCGCGTCGAACTGCTCGGGCAAGACGTCACGCGCTGGCCGCAGCCCCGGCGCGCGCGCGCGGGCCTGGGCCGCAGCTACCAGCGCAATACCATCTACCCGAGCTTTACCGTTTTCGAAAACTGCCGCCTTTCGGCGCAGGCCCGCATGCAGAAACCGTGGACTTGGTGGAGCGACGCGCAGCGCTGCGAGGCCAGCACCCAAGCCGCACGCGAGGCCGCGGCGCGTGCGGGCCTGAGTGATGTACTCGATCGACCGGCAGGCCTGCTTTCGCACGGCCAAAAGCGGCAGTTGGAGATCGCCATGTGCCTGGCCACCGCACCTGATGTGCTGCTGCTGGATGAGCCGCTGGCCGGCATGGGCGCCGAGGAAACTGAGCGCATGCTGGCCCTGCTAGGCGACCTCAGGCAAGGCCACGCCATCTTGCTGGTGGAGCACGACATGGACGCCGTGTTCCGCATCGCAGACTGCATAACTGTCATGGTCAATGGTAGCGTGCTTGCCAGCGGCACGCCCGAGGCCGTACGCAACAACATCGACGTTCAGGCAGCCTACCTGGGTGGAGGCCATTGAAATGAGCGCTTCTCCAAAAAAGGACCTCATCCTCGACGCCCACGGCATCCATGCCTGGTATGGCTCCAGCCATGTGCTGCATGGCGTCGATGTCCAGATTGCACGCGGTGAAACCGTGGGCCTGCTGGGGCGCAACGGCATGGGCAAGAGCACGCTGATCCGCACCCTGCTGGGCCACGTGCCGCAGCGCGAAGGCGGCATCCACTTCTTCGGTCAGGACGCCTCGCGCGCGCGGCCGCACGACGTAGCGCGCCTGGGCGTGGCCTATGTGCCCGAAGGGCGCGGCGTTTTCCCCAACCTCAGCGTGCGCGAGAACCTCATCATGGCCGCGCGCGCCGGCCAAGACGGCCGCGCCGACTGGACGCTGGAGCGCGTGTTGGCCACCTTCCCGCGCCTGCAGGAGCGCCTGACGAACCTCGGCGCGCAGCTCTCGGGCGGCGAGCAGCAGATGCTGTCCATCGGGCGCGCGCTCATGACCCACCCCGACCTCATCATCCTGGACGAAGCCACCGAGGGCCTGGCGCCGCTGATCGTGGGCGAGATCTGGCGCGTGATCGGCGAGATCCGTGCCAGCGGCATCGCGACCCTGATCGTGGACCGCGACTATCGAAAGGTGCTCGCGCGCTGCGACCGTGCCTACGTGCTGCAAAAAGGGCAGGTGGTCATGCAGGGCCGCGCCAGCGAGGTGGCCCAGGATCCCGCGCTCGCCGGATTCCTGGGCGTCTGAGGCGCCCCCGGGCTGGCGGCGTTGCACACCGGCCCGTTCAAGCGCAGCGGCAAATCACGCGCCCGCTGCCGGACGCGGCTCCTGGACCCGAGGGCGTGAGTACGGCACGGACGAAGCCTGCGTGCTGCCCTGGATGATGTGGCTCACCATGTCGGCCGTGACGGTGGACAGCGTCCAGCCCAGATGGCCGTGCCCCGTGTTGTAGTACACGTTGGCCTGCCTTCCGCGGCCCACCCGCGGCATCATGTTGGGCATCATCGGGCGCAGGCCGGCCCAGGGCACCACCTGGCGCGTGCTGACGCCGGGAAAGCATTGTTCAACCCAGTTGATGAGCGGCCGGATCCGGTCCGCGCGGATGTCCTTGTTGAAGCCGTTGAACTCTGCCGTGCCGGCAACGCGAAACCGGTCCAGCCCCAGCCGGCTGGTGACCAGCTTGGTTTCGTCGTCCAGCAGGCTCACCGTTGGCGCTGAGCGCTGGCTCGCGTCGTCCAGCAGATTCACGGTGATGGAATAGCCCTTGACGGGGTAGACATTGACCCGGTCGCCGAGCTGGTTCGCGAATTGCCGGCTGGCCACGCCAGCGCACACCACCAGCGCGTCGAAGGTCCGGCGCTGCGGCTCGCCTTCGGCAAGCGACGCGACCTCGGCTGTGCTTCCGTTCGCCTGCAGCCGGGTGACGTCATGCCCATAGACGAACTGGACTCCCAGCCGCTCGCAGGCGCCGGCCAGACCCGTGGTGAACTTGTGGATGTCACCGGTCGAATCGCTCTCCGTGTAATAGCCGCCGTGGTACTGCCCCGCCAGCGTGGGCTCGATCGCCTTCATCTCGCTCGACGTCACGGCGCGACGCTCCAGCCCGCCTAGCGCCAGCAGCTTGCTCACTTCGCCCGCATGGTCGAAGCCCTTCTTGTCGCGATAGATGTGCAGGATCCCCTGCCGCTTCACATCGAAGACTATGCCTTCTTCCTCGGCCCAGGAGAACAGGTGCTTGCGGGCCTCGATGGCGAGACGGGCCGTCTCGATGGTGTTTTGCCTGTAGCTCGGGATGCTGGCAATGAACTCCGCGAACCAGGACAGTTTGTGCCAGGTCGGCCGGGGGTTGACCAGCAGGGGCGCGTCGCTCTGGAGCATCCACTTCAGTCCCTTGATGAGGGTGGCGCTGTGGGTCCAGACTTCGGCGTTGGATGCGGAAAGCTGCCCTCCGTTGGCAAAGGAGGTTTCCATGGCGCAATACCGGTGCTTTTCGTACAGCGTCACGCGATAACCCTTGCGGGCGAGGGCGTAAGCCGTGGTCACTCCGGTGATGCCGCCACCGATCACTGCAATTGATTTCATGTTCATCAAGCTCCAAACAACGTCATGGGGATGAGCAGGCCGGGCACCATGCCTGGTTTGCGCCCCCTCTGTTTGGAACCTGAGAGATTCGCCCCAGGCGAGACGCCTGGAACTTGCTCCTTCGGTGGGCCGGGAGACGAACTCCGACCGCTCTCCAGAGTGCAGGTGATGACCCGGTCCTGGGGCCTGAGAGATTCCGGGGCGGTTGCTCCTTCGGCGATGCGCTCGCGCGCATACTCTCCCGAGTCATCAAGAAATCAAATCAGTCGCGCTTGAGTGAGGCCTCCACCAGACGGATCCAGAGCGCCGCAGCGGGCTCGATGATCGCGTCGTTGAAGTCATAGCCGGGGTTGTGCACCATGCATGCCCCCGGTGTTCCCGCGCCGCCATTGCCAACGAGGAAATAGCAGCCCGGGACTCGCTCCAGCATGAACGCGAAGTCTTCGCTGGCGGTCAGGGGCGCGCCCTCGCGCTCCACCCGGTCCTCGCCCAGCAGGTCGATGGCGACCTGGGTCGCAAACTCGGTCTCCCGGCGCGAATTGACCAGCACCGCGTAGCCGTCGCGCCAGTCGACCTGTGCCTCGACCCCGTAGCTGGCCGCCTGCAACTGCACCAGCGCCAGCAGGCGTTCCTTGAGCAGCAGGCGCACCCCCGGATCGAGGGCCCGGATGCTCAGCTCGAGGGTGGCCCGATCGGGAATCACGTTGTTCGCCTGGCCGGCATGCAGGGCACCGACGGTCACCACCGCCGTCTTGAGCGGATCCACGTTGCGGGCCACGATGGTCTGGAGCGCCATCACGATGGACGAGGCCGCCACCACCGTGTCCACGGCCGTGTGCGGCATGGCGCCGTGGCCACCCCGGCCGT
>JACCDS010852233.1_pt1 | contig 14685 bp, 14 predicted proteins | sample 7446441 | NCBI WGS metagenome assembly JACCDS01 (sample SAMN15323445, study PRJNA562643) | freshwater metagenome | isolation source: river surface water | place: USA:Blue River Watershed | collected 2017-08-17 | reverse complement strand
GCAATTGTCACAAAAATGAAATCAATCCCTGTGATTACTAGTCTGCTAGAACTACACATTGCTCAATAGCCAGTCATCACTGCGTCATCGCAAGTTCATATGCTAGATGTTTTATTTTATTCATAAATAATTAATCTACAAGAGGAAAAAGCAATGAAAAGCCGTCTTATTACTGCGTTGGTGACCACCCTGTTTATACCCCAATTGGCCTTGGCTGATAGCGTGATTGAAAGCATTAGTAAATCATGGACATTTAGTCATGCCAGCACCGGGGTAACATCAGAAATTAGTGCATTTGACAGTGTAAGTAATACACTCTGGGTTGCTGGGGTAGTGGGCGTAGACGTTCTTAATTTGGCGGACGGCAGCTTAGTACAACACATCAACACAACAGGCTTTGGCAATATCAATAGCATTGCCATTCACAATGGCATTGCTGCGTTTGCAATTGAGTCAACCACTAAGACGAACCCGGGCATTGTGCAGTTTTATGACACCACTACACGTAGCTTAACCGGTGGCACCAATACGCTGACAGTTGGTGCTTTGCCAGATATGCTGACCTTCAGCGCCGATGGTTCTAAATTGCTAGTGGCTAACGAAGCCACACCATCTACTTATGGTACAAAAATTGCCTCAAGCACACCTGTAGTATTTGGACCTGCAACTTTAGATCCTGCTGGCAGTGTGACTGTGATTGATATGAATACGCGCACTGTGACCGCAACCGCAGGTTTCACCGGAGTGACGCAAACAGGCGCCAATATTCGCACAAATACAGGCATGGACTTTGAGCCTGAATATATTGCCATTAACAATTCAGGCACGAAAGCCTATGTGACCTTGCAAGAAGCCAACGCAATCGGTGTGTTGGATTTGAATACTAATAGCTTTGAAAAAGTCGTGGGTTTAGGTGTAAAAGACTTTAGTTTGCCAAGCAACCAAATCGATCCGCTTAATAATGGCACCACTAGCTTTATTTCCCCCAACGTAAAGGGCTTATATATGCCTGATGGCATTGCTGCTTACCAATTTAATGGTAAAGATTATCTGGTCATGGCCAATGAAGGTGATTTTCGTGAAGATGACGGTGACCGCATTACCGCAGGCAGCTTGGGTGCTACGACACCGCTGAATAACTTGCGTGTATCAGCCACAGACTCATCAGCAGGCAATTTATATGCGGCAGGCGCAAGAAGCTTTTCGATTCGTGATGGGGATGGCAATTTAGTATTTGATAGCGGCGATTTCTTAGATAAGAAAGCAGCAGAACTCGGCATTTACGACGATGGCCGTAGCCGTGATAAAGGTGTGGAGCCAGAAGGCGTGGAGTTGTTTACGATCAATGGTAGAACTATTGCTGCGATTGGTTTGGAGCGCACACTGAAATCTGCCGTTGCACTCTACGATGTTACCGACCCGGCAAACGCTAGCTTCTTAGATATGATTGTGACTAATGGCGATTTAGCGCCTGAGGGCATTGAAGCGTTTTATGTCAATGGCTCTCTGTACTTAGCAGTTACCAACGAGACATCAAACACCACATCGCTCTATGCGGTCACCTCAGTCCCAGAACCAGAATCTTATGCCATGTTACTGGCCGGGTTAGGTTTTGTTGGCTTTAGCGTGCGCCGTAAACGTAGCGTTTAAAATTGCATTGATTCTGTTATTCAAAAAAACCTCGACTAGTCGAGGTTTTTTCTTGGTTTAAATGACCAACGGTTTTGATTGACGGTATTCCACATCATCCAAGGTGACATCCAACCCACCAACACGGATACCCAACAGGTCAAGCAGAGGGTCTAAGAGGACGCGCCCAATCTCAGCTAGGAGTGGGCTAACGATGGTCGAGACAACGGTGTTCACTAGACCAAGGTTCAGCACACTGAGCACAGTGATATTAAGAGCGTTAGATTGCCCCAAAGCATTTTCTAAACTAGCCCCAAGTGGACTGGAAACCGATTGCATCTGCGGCAAGTGATTCTCAACAGGATGTGGAACAGGGTATTCAAGCATCTGAGAAGCCGCGGGTTGCACTGGTAAATTTAAACCAATATCTGCAATCGGGATATTCAGTAGAGTCGAAATTCGTGCTGGACCTGTGCCTGCATTATTCGTCAATGTTAAGGCTGCAATGCCTGGCGTTGCCTCAATTTCAACCAGAGTTTCGCTATCGCTCTGTTGAATAGTCCTTAATCCGGCGGTGCCTTGAGCGACTTCGGTGTTGAGTGCTAAATCTATCCTTGCAAGGAGTGGAATATTCAATAACACACCAACACGTGCCCGAATTTGCGCGGTACGTACTTCTGTACAAATATCGCCAGTACCTGCACTTGGACCAACAGCAATCTGAGGTGGCTCTATAATGGTGAGTTGTGCGTTGATGCTAGTAATGGATGGCACGTTGACAGCGAGAGGCAGATTAACAGCATTGGCGCCATTGGCAATCATGGCTGCGGTGGTGATGAGCGATAATGCATTTAAGCCTATGGTGGCTGCGGCATTTGTATCAGGGGTGGTCACTGTAAGCATTTCGCCAAGATTTATAGTGGCATTGCTAACTACTAAATTGGCAATCGTTTGCATCGCGGCGATGGCTTGAATATCCGCCGTTGCATTCTGGCTGGCAGCATTGGCGAGCAGCGTCATCACGTCTGCAATTTGCATATCGTTATTCAGCAACTCCTCTAAGGTGCCCACCTGGCCAGACACTGCTAGCATGTCTTGCAATGTAATTTTTGTTTCAGCAATTCCGCGATAAGACAGCACATCTAAATTGACTGGTGCGCCAAGCATGGCAGTGAGTAGGCCATTAAGTAGTTCTGATTGCTCAGTGTCCAAACTGGCTGTGAAACTGCCCGCAGTAAAAGCTGCTAATGAGGGATTGGACATGGATACAGCCTCGGCTCGTAAAGTCATGGTGCCTCCCATCAAGCCACCAGCAATCAAGCTTCTAGTTACCTCTTCAGTAGCTCTCACGTAGACAGCTTCGCTACTGCCATCCGCTGTAAACTGACGAACACCTGCTACAGTATCCAATCTGCCAAGCAATACTTGATTCGGATTGTCCGATAGCTGACCTCCAAAACCATTATTTACAGCTGCCAGCTGCGCCATTTGGATGACATTCTGCAAAGTTACATTGCAGCCTAAATGACGAGAAGCATGGATGGATGCCATATCGGCAACTAGTTGCAATTGCCGCTGTTGCATCCAAAGGCGCCCGCTATCTACCACTAAAGCAGTTAATAGTACTGCCATCAATAGAATCAGTATGCCAGCGATGCCAATAGCCCCGCGCTGATGGCAAGCGCTAGCGGGTAGCTGGCATCTCATGTTCATAGAACTCCGGAATGGGTCTTTCAAAGCTCTTGATGTAGCGTTGATGCACTTTATCCATGACCTCGCCGGAAATTGGCTGTGCTTGTGTTGAGGCAGCTTTCCCCGAGCGTTGCAGTTCTAACCATTTCTGCGTGGATGAGGGCTCATGCACTTCAGTTACAATCGCGTCTTCTGACTCATCGGCTAGAACGCAAGTGCTAAAAATCTCAAACAGCATCAAAATATAAATATATTTCATCATCACCTCTCTCCCAACTAGGGCAATCGTGCGTTAGTTTGCGTTGCAAGTTTTTTGAGTTGTTGCTGTTCTTCCGCCTCAACGCCAAAACGTGTTGCAAATGTAGCTGCTTTATCTGTATCGCCTTGTTGATAGAGCAGCAGAATAAGGTTGTGAGCCGCTTGTTTGTAATCAGGTGTTAATTCCACGGCGGTTAAAAATTCATGCAAGGCTGTGTCATATTGCCCTGATTGCATCAACACATAGCCGTAATCATTACGTATGGTATGTTCTGTAGGTAAGGCAGCGCTCGCTGTCTTAAGATAATCAATCGCAGCAGTTGGGTTACCAGCATTGCTCGCAATTAGACCCAAACCACGATAGGCATAGCCAGAGACACAGCTATTAGCGAGCTTTTCATAAATGGCTTGTGCCTGTGGGGAGCGTCCCGTTTGACGTAACCCATCTGCCCGCAATAGCTCAGCCTGTTGATTGTTAATCTGTGAGGCATCCAGATGCGCAATCGCCGCATGTGGCTTGCCTTCAGTCAACATTTGCTTTATCAGTCCAAGCCTAGTGGCATCTTCTGCTGAAATATCTGAACATGCTTTAGTTGTTAAGTGTTTTGTTTTTTGTGATGACTTCTTGTCATCATCGGCAGCAATCGCCTGGAAAGTTGCAAACATGCATAAACACGCAAATACCATCGAAATTGTTCTAGTATTCATAAACCACTTACTCCTTTTAGTGCCTTGGCAAGCCCCAAAAATCCTGGGCCAGCTAAGAATGTGATCAGTGCAGGGAATAGGAATAGAATCATCACTACTGTCATCTTCGCAGATAATTTACTCACATACTCACGCATTTCCGAAACCTGACGCTGCTCAATGAGCGCGGTATACTCAGCTAGCGAGTCCCTGATATTGCCACCATATCTTGTGACCTGTTTTAACATTGCGACTGTGTCATTCAGTTCCGCCACATCCAAAGGTGCAGCCATTTCAACTAACGCTTCACCTCTGTCCTGACCATTCTGGATGCGTTGCGTTACCAAGTGCAGTTCATCTGCAAGATTGGGGATCAGGTCTCGACCTTGTTGCTCAATTACCAATAAAATGTGTTCCATCGACAAACCCGCATCAAACAACATGCGTAATAAATGTAAAAATGGAATCACTTCTTTACGAATGACTTCACATCTTTGACGTGCTTTCCAGCGTAATAAGCGACGCACCAGCACGAATGTGGCAGCAAACACAAAAGTGCCATAAAAAATCACGTCACTAAAAGATTCTTGGTTCAGTACTGCATAGCCAAAAGCGATCACGCCTAGCATCAGAGGTAACACCCACCCAAGCATTAAAAATATGCACTTGGCCTTGGTGCCATGCCAGCCAGCTTGAATTAGAAGCTGCTGCATTTCTGCCATTTCGCTACGAGAAACCTTATCGAGAACATCATGCATCGCTTCTTCAAAATTAAGCGGACCAAGTTTTGCAGAGATATGAATACCTTCTTGGTGCAAAGCTTCTCGGAAGCGACGTTGAATATGTCTTGGGTGGCTATCCATTTGAGAAATATAAATGAGCATGCCAGCTGCAAGTAGCATGAATACAATTGTGATTAACCACAGCAAATTCATTTTCAGACGCTCCGCATCATTCGCCAGAGAATGAAGGTGCCAATGCCTTGTAATCCCAGCGCTGTCACCATCATGGTTCGCCCAGATGGGTCTTGAAGTAATATGTTCAAGTAATTAGGGTTCATCACCATAATATAACTCGCAATGGCAATTGGGGTGATACCCAGTACCCAAGCAGAGATGCGGGTTTCACCAGTCATGGCGGCAAGCTCACGACGCGCCAATTCTTGTTGGCGTATCATTTTGACCACACTCTCTAACATTTCGCGTGGGCTGCTGCCGTAATTGTTGCTGATGCGCATAGCCAGCGCGATTAAATTAAGCTCTCGGAGGGCATGCAATCTAGCTGTTTCGGAGAGATTTTCCACCATATCAGCACCAAGATCCGCCGCCCGTAGTACGCGATTTAATACATGGCGAAGTGGGGGTGGTGTTTCACTTGATGCAAATCGAAAAGCACTTTCGAGGCTACGTCCGGTACTTAAACTACGTAAAACCAAATCGATGAATAAAGGAACTTGAGCAACAATCTGCTTTCTGCGCCGACTTAGACGAATATTGGGTAGTAGGAAACCAAATACAAACACGGTAACAAGCAATAGAAGTAGGGCGCCTCCAATACCGTTAAGCATCCAACCCAACAAGCTGAGGCATGCAAGCGCAAGGGTGAATGTCATCACATGCAGTCTTTGCAGTTCAAATCCAACGTATATTGAAGCGCGTATCTTTAACTGATCCCAATTAGATTGGCGTGGTGTTGAGATTGGTTTGGTCAGCATGCCACTATAGGGAAGTACCTCTTTAAAGTGATGCATCATACGTTCGTGCAATTGTTTTTCTTTACTGTGCACAAACACATAGATTGCTATCAGCAACAGCACTGAAGCCATTAAAATCATGATGATCCCAACCATGGTTACCACAGCCCCTTAATGGCCAAATCTTGTAATTTTTTATTACATGGTCGCACGCCGGGATGAGCAAAGCGGCCAACTGTGGCGTCATAGGCGTACAGCTCGTTTAGCACAAAGTTACCATCGCGCACACCGACGACTTCGGTAATCGAAACAACTTTACGTTGCCCATTTGGCATACGCTCAATCTGTACAATGAGTTCAATGGCAGCGGCAATCATTTTGCGTAACGTACTCTCGGTGCCGTGAAACTTGGCCAATCCAGCCAGCATTTCAAAACGCAGCATGGCATCTTCAGGGTTGTTTGCATGCACTGTGCTCATGCAGCCATCATGACCTGTATTCATGGCTTGCAACACATCCATCACTTCTTCGCCACGAACCTCTCCCAAAATGATACGGTCTGGTCTCATCCGAAGCGAGTTTTTTACCAACTCACGGGCAGTAATTTCGCCATTGTTATCAATATTAGACGGCCTTGTTTCTAAGCGGACAACATGGTCAAGTTACAATTGCAATTCCGCGGCATCTTCAATGGTGACAATCCGCTCGCCTTGAGGAATGAAACGGCTTAACACATTCAGCAATGTGGTTTTTCCAGCGCCAGTCCCACCACTGACGACAAGGTTGCAACGACGATCGACGGCTGCAGTTAAAAAAGCCAGCATGTCATTGTCAAGCGTGCCATATTGCAATAAGTCACCCGATAACAAAGGTTGCTTACTGAATTTACGGATAGATAAACAGGGGCCATCCAACGCCAATGGAGGAATAATGGCATTGACGCGGCTACCATCCGGTAGACGTGCATCGACCATCGGACTGGCTTCATCAATACGACGACCCAAATGAGCAAGAATACGTCGAATCACACGCAGCACATGGTCATCATCAATAAATCGTAAAGTGGTGTTCTCTAAGCGCCCATCGCGTTCAATAAAGATTTTGGTTGGGCCGTTTACCAAAATGTCATTGATGCGATCATCTTTAATCAGACTCTCTAAAGGGCCATATCCGGCTAGCTCATCCACCACATCTTCAACAAGATTATCTAGATCATAGCCACTGATAGGTAAATGACGATCAGCAACATAGCTAATCACTTTTTCACGCACATAATTAGCAATATCTTCACGCGCCAATTCAAGCAGACCTAAGTGGTCACGCTCGATTTCTGCAATTAAATGCTGATGCAGCTGAAATTTGAGTTCTTGATAACTTTGCGCCTGCTTCAGGCCATAATCGTATCCATTTAACTGTAAATTCATCATGCTATATCGCTCACTTGTCTCATGTGGAAGTGATTGAAGAAAGAATTCTGTTCAATAATCCAGGCTTTTTGTCTGTTTCAATAACAGGTGCCCCTAACAAACGCTCTGCAAGCTTACGCACACTCAAACTGTATGTGTCATTGGGAGATAGCTCAAACATACTTTCACCCGAATTCATAGTAGCTAATCGCGCCATGCCAGAAGAGGATAGGGTGGCCAGCAAGGGGAGACCGAAAGACTGCGCAATGCTTTCTGCATCTGGGGGGAGTTTGGATAGGTAATGGTCTACTACTACGACTGCATTATCTAATAGCACCTTTTCTTCACGTAGATGTTTGATGAGTTGCATGTTCTGCCTGCAGCTCGGCACACTTTGTTCTACAAGCAGCACCATCTGATCAACATTACCTAGCAATAACTTTAAGAACTCTGAACTAGCCATGCCTCCCAGATTCAGGATGATTCTGGAAAAGTGTCGACGCAAACTTCGCAATAACACAGAAACATCTGCTGCAGTGAATTGCACACCCGCCCAAGGGTCTTCTGGCATAGAAAGCACAGTTAAGCCGCTTTTGTGCTTGCCAAAACCTGTTTTAATCAATGTCGAGTCAATCCTACGTAAGCTGCGCACAGCATCTACAAAGCTAAACGAGGCGGTGAGTCCCAGATACAGCATGGCATCCCCGTGAGGTACACCCAAATCTAAAAGTAACGTGGGCTCTTTTTCTTGGGTTGCTAACGCCAAGTGAAGCGCTAGCATCGGTGAGTCACTCCCGGGTCTAGCACTGATGATCGCTGTGATTTTCCCACCTTGATCGGATTGCGCAGCATGCAAGGCAGCATCTCTAGGTATTAAACGTTTCACTTCAGCCACTACTTCACTTGCGCGTGTGCCTGTTTTAATAAAATCACGTGCGCCTAAGCGCATCACCGTTAACAGCAAATCCTGATCAAATGACTCAGCCACAACAATGACCGGCAAAAATGGTTTGGCTGCAATCAAGCCTTCTATAAGCTGAGCCTCTTGTCGGTATTGGGTTGGGTCTAGTTGTACAAAAACGGTGGCAGCCCCAATCGCATCAGCAAGTTGCACAACACGTTCTAGAGAAGGGGAGTCAGAAGGAATCACTTCGCCTTCTTCTCTAAGTGATTGTGTTAACCATTGCAGGCATTCTTGGCTACGCGTGATAGCTATAAAACAGTTGCGTTCGCTCATGATGACTACCTCGAAAAACCAGTGGTAGGGATTCCAGTGTCTGGTTTTACCCCTGTTTGAAAGAACAAATCATTAAAACTCGGGTTGTAGTCGTGCAAATTTCCCCCTGGTAATGCCGGAAGTCCTGCCTCTTTTGCAATTGGGCGAACCAAATGTGGCGTCACAATCATTAATAACTCTTTGTCTTCAAGATCAAACCTTGTAGATCGGAAAAATGCGCCAATAATTGGTAAATTGCCCAACCCTGGAAACTTGTCTACGTTTTGTAAGGTATTACGACTTACCAACCCACTAATTACAAAACTCTCACCGTTGCCCAGTGACACGCTGGTATCAGTTCTGCGTACGCGCAACCCTGGCACAGACACACCGCCGCTCTGTACTGCATTTGCAAAATCGAGCTCACTTACCTCTGGGGAAACTTTCAGATAGATTCTATTGGTGTCCAATACGGTAGGGGTGAGCATCAAACGCACGCCATATTCTTTATAACGTATGGTGACCGTGCTATCTCCACCGGCGCCAGCTCTAATGGGCACTGGAAACTCACCCCCTGCAAGAAATGTAGCGCTCTGTCCGGAGATTGCGGTCAGGCTGGGCTCTGCCAGTGTATAGGCAAAGCCGTTCGCCTCAAGTATGCTTAAAGTACCTAGCAAGCCTCGTCCAGCGTTGCCCGCAACTAGGTTAAACGCACTCGTATTTGGCAAAAAGCCGGAAGCGCTATCCAGAATGAAACCACCGCCATCACCGCTTTGAACGCCGCTGAGGTTCCCAGGTGAGCCAATTGCAAGCGTTGTGTTGCGACGATTTTTACCAAGAAAAAAGCCAGCGCGCATCATATTTTGGCGGCTTACTTCTACCACTTTGATATCGATCTGCACCTGATTGTCGAAACTGCTGACAGTCGCATCAATAGGGCCTTGCTTGTTCTTATCCAGCGCTGTTTTCGATAGGCTATGCTCCTCCAGCGACTCGACTTCACCCGAGATGGCCACTTGATTGCCTGCGGGTGTTAGTTGGATTGATTTCGCGAACTGTAATTTTTGTTGATCAAGTGTTGTATCTAACACAACATTCACTTTGATTTGCTTGGCAGGGTTTGCGGTTTTCTCACTCTCCCATAGTGAAACGACAGTCACCCCTGGTTGTTTGCCGGTAAGCATGATGTTTTTGGATGTCAGCATTGTGATGCCCACAATATCCGGATTTCCCACAGCAATACGCTTAACTGATTTTTCGTGCACATACATTTGCTGTGCGCCATTGTTGAGCTTAACTTCTCCTTGAATGTCAGCTTGTGCAACCATCGCCAAACTGCATAAACTACCAACTAACATCAACCATACATACCTAGTCATTTTCATGATGAACCTTAGTCTTTCTTGTGCTTATCTGACCACATTGATGACTTCAACTTGCTCTCCACGGTGAATGGTCACGCGTTCTCTTTTTAAAGTTGATTGTTTAACCGTTTTCTTAGGCTGCGGAGCCATACTCACAGTATTGTTTTTAGCGAGATTAGCGCTAGACATGCTATTTGGCTGGGCAATTTCACCCATGCTAATAAACCGGTTGCTGTCAGACCCGGATGAGGTGGTTGATTGGTAGGACTTAGCGCGTAAGGCTAAACGTAATTGTCCTGCGCTTTCGGCCAGCATCAGCTTGGAGACGTCTTGCGCTGCCACTGCCAAAACTGCAGAGCGGCTATCGTTTTTTTTGCTAGTATCGGTTGACTTTTTGTTGCTGCCTAATGTTAGCGATGTCGGTCCTGTAGAGGTGTCAGTTTGGCCGACTTCAGCTTCAGACAGTAAATCTCCGTAAACGAGTACTCTGACATTACTTAATACGATTTGCGCCGAACTTGTATCGCCATTCTCTTTATCTGCACGCAAGTAAAGCAGCACATCGACTTGGTCGCCAGGCTTAATAAACCCGCCTACGCCTATTACTTCATTGACTTTGATGGCAACCGCGCGCTCATCTGGTGCTAGTGCGTGCGAGATTACATCGTTGGACGGGATGTGGGATGACTTCAGCGTAGTACCTTTAGCAATCTTTACAGTAATCACTTTGCCAACCAAACTATGGGGTTCACTAAACGCTTTCTTATCCGGCTGCTGGGTATTAACCACTTCAAGATCTTCAGAGGTTAATGTGTGGCCTGCTGGTAAGTCTTTTCTAGCAACCACTTGTGAATAAGTTGGAACAACCACTTTTAGCGTGCTAGCAGCCTGTTGATGGCTTTGGCGGTAGCCTAAAAATGCAGTCACTAAAGCCGCGATGACCATTAGCGCTGCCAAAACTCTTAAAAATGTACTATTCATAATGGTATCCGCTCTTCTAATTATTATTTATAACTCAATCACCGCGGTGCCCGCCAAATCAACTGGCACCTTGGGAATCTGCCCAATGACGGGTAAAGTAAGCATGGGCATCAAAGGGTCACTTGCATAGCCAGGGTATACAACTCTCACAGTGAGCTGATTGCCATTCATGCTAAGTTGTACTTGGCTATTGCCAACACCAAGCACTTTGTCTTTTGGTTTAGCAGGCAGCCAGTTGAGTGAGTCGCCAACTACTGTGCGAACTCTGGGGTCGACGCCTGCATTTAAATAGTCTTGATTGTTCACATATGCCAATCGATCGACGGCAATTGCGGCACGCGCACCTTCTTCAGCCGCGTGAACAAAAGCAGATTGCATTAGCATCACCAATGCGTAATTCACTAAAGCGTAAAACAGCCCAAAGAACAGAAGGAATAGCAACGCAAACTCAATGGCGACCGCGCCATGTTGTGATTGGGTTGGTTTTTGGCAGCGTTTTTTGTTGTGTAGTGTCATGCTGCAATCCTCATCGCACATACCAACCCGGCGCTGAAAGCTGCACCGTAGGGAATCCATCTTTTGGGTTTTCTGTTGACAGAGCGGAATTGCGCCAGCAGTAGATGTATCAGGATAAATAGAATGGCCAGCATAGTAGCAATCACAAACGCTAGCATTGTGAAATACCAGCTACTCATCAAAGATAATGCAAACATGAGTTTGACATCACCACTGCCAAGTAGTCTGAGCGCATAAGAGGGTAGGGTAAGCATAAGACCAATGCCAACCCCCATTAGCATTGATTGCCAACTGGAGCCAAGTATCGTTTGACCTGTGACCAGCACATGCACAATCGCTACTGTGCAAGCGGTCAATACCAAAGTGTTTGGGATGCGTCTTTCGTATAAGTCAAAGCAGACCACACACAAACACCAAGCAACAACCAATGTCTCTAGGATCGACATAATAAATCTCTTATCAATCGCCAATTGAGACGATTGAAAAGAACAGTATTTATGAAAGTGATGCCTGTATGTCTGTAAAGATGCCTGTAATTGCCAGATTGATAGGTTGAACGAATGCAACTAGTGCAATAGCAACCATTGCGGCAATCAATGCATATTCAATTGCACTAGCACCTTCTTCGTCGCGTGAAAAGTTCAGAATCGCCAATTTAATAATGTGTTTCATAATTTACCCCAGTCTAAAAAGGCCGTAGCCTTATACAATAATAACGGCATCAACTATTAATAATTTAGTATTTGCCACTTTCATGTTGCCTCAAGAGATCATTCTTTCACTCAATGTAATAGGCTTGATACAACTTAATTCGCGTTGCTAAGCACTTCTACACAAGCATTTATAGTTTTCATAAATTAACCAGCAAAAGGCATGCCCACTGTTTGTCAGTGCATACGCCATTACGAAATATACATTTAATTAATTGATTTACTTAGATAAAATTGAAATTAGCTTGATGAAAAGTCTGAAATAAACACTATTTTCGATTGAATGGGCTTGTCAAGATTATGACAATTTTGGATGAAATTTCGTGGGAAGTATTAATTACGTAGGCTATTGATTATTGTTTAAAATTTGCCATTCGGCACGATTTCGACCATTTTCTTTTGCGCGATACAGTGATTTGTCTGCAGCTTCAACCAAAGACTCCATGTCGTCTTTAACGGTAGGTACCATAGTGGCGATACCCATTGAAATAGTGACAATATCATGCGTAGATTGCTCATGCCGGATATTTAAACTACGTACTGCAGCTAACCTAGTTTCGCTGATATTGCGCGCTTCGTTAAGCGTGGTGTGAAAAAGTAAAACAGCAAACTCTTCACCACCATATCGCGTCACAGAATCACCAGCTCTACGTGCGCATCCATCCAAAGCAGCAGCTACTTTGCGCAGGCATTCATCTCCGGATTGGTGGCCATATGCATCGTTAAATTTTTTGAAGAAATCCACATCCACCATCATGAGTGATAACGGGGCATTATTACGCGTTGCTTGCGACCACATCTTTGCCAGATTGGCGTCAAAACTGCGTCGATTACCTATGCCGGTCAATCGATCTTGCCATGAAGCCTGTTCTGATGAGACTTGCTTGAGCAGTACTTCAATCAGGATGCGCCTGACTTCTCTTGCTGACGCCCAAAGGGTAGCCCCCACGACTAGTAACATGACCAATACCATGTGCATGCTTTCATGGTCCAAAAATGGTGTAACCAGCAATAAAGGGATATAAACGCCAGCAGCAAAACCAAAGAATATAGGCAGAAACACCACTAGACGTGGCAACACCATGATGACAGAGATTTGCATGATGATAAGGATTGCAGCCTTACTTGGACGACTAAGCAGCGGTAGGGCTATGGCAAGCGCACCCCAACCTAAGCCGGCAAACACTGCGGCAGTAATATGGCGATTAATGTGCGTTAATTCGACACTCACATTAGCAAGAGCCCAGTCTAAGCGACCAAACCACCAATGCCATGCATGCGCCAGCAACAACCATGCATACCAAACGCCAGCATAGATCCAGCCAATATCTATTACCAGCATGGATGCAGCAACGGCAGCGATAAACAGTGAAATCAATTTGCCGCCACTTCTGCCTTTGTAGATGTGTCTTAGTTCCTCACAGGCAAGATCGTGTGGGTCAAAATTGAAATCTTTAATAGCGCTCTCTCTGGTGATGTTGACCAAAACTGCTCCAATCCTAATATTAATATTATTTGTTAGTAGTTGGCGCACCTAAGAGCGTTCGTTTACAGACAAGGCGCCAATCCTGCGAGCGATATTATTATGCTGTATTTTGTGTGAATATGCTTGTTGTATGTGGGGAAACCTACAAGCTTTGTATTACATAGAAAAACACGAGCGAGCTGATAATCTGTTCAAGTTGAAACAGGTTTTATAACAAAGCAGTGTGTTTAAGGACTAAGACCAAGCTCAAGCTTAGATGGATACCTAGACCAGATGATAAAGTTTGGGCGGTTGTGACTAAATTTGAATATAAATACGCATGCGAGTTAGGCATCAATGCCGACTCGATGTATAGATTCTTGACTTATTTGGAATTTACTGCGAATTAATCAATTAAGATTAACTGGCGTCCCCACGGGGATTCGAACCCCGGTCGCCTCCGTGAAAGGGAGGTGTCCTAGGCCTCTAGACGATGGGGACCTAAGAAATTTACAACAACCGCATTTTACTATAAATCGCTTAATTCTGACACGATTTATTCAATTTTTTGGTGGAGGTAAGCGGGATCGAACCGCTGACCTCTTGCATGCCATGCAAGCGCTCTCCCAGCTGAGCTATACCCCCGTTTACCCTATTTGGCACCGCTAAATTTGGGTTCTTTGAAAGTGCTGCAAATCAAAGAAGGCGCAATATTAAAGACGGGCAGGAACCTTGTCAATGACTTTTTTTGATTAATTTAAATTAACCGCGAATGTTGGATTGCGCAGTGAATTGCAATAAATCAACTTTAGGTTGAGGTAGCCAGCCTGCTTGGCGATGTTCAGCCACCACGTTAGTAAATACGCCACCACGCACATAGAACTTTGCAGTAACACGCATAAACTTAGGTTGGGTGGCAGCTACCAAGTCATCCAGAATGCTATTGGTGACGGCTTCATGGAAGCAACCTTCATCGCGGAAGGACCACATATACAGTTTGAGGCTTTTCAGCTCGACACATAGTTGATCTGGAATGTAATCCAGATAAATGATGGCAAAATCCGGTTG
>JACCDS011914341.1_pt1 | contig 14686 bp, 12 predicted proteins | sample 7446441 | NCBI WGS metagenome assembly JACCDS01 (sample SAMN15323445, study PRJNA562643) | freshwater metagenome | isolation source: river surface water | place: USA:Blue River Watershed | collected 2017-08-17 | reverse complement strand
GTCCTAACACTGCACATTCAACTAACTTAGTTCCTTGTATCTTGTTAGATAATAGTGAATATACATTAAGAGACGGTGGATTAGCTGACATTGCTCCCACTATTCTAGCGTTATTTAGAATAGAAAAACCTAATGAGATGAATGGTGATAGTTTATTATTAAAGGCATGAAGAAATTAATTATTTATTGCATAATTGTTTTCCTATTTGCCTGTACTTCGGAAGAACAGAACAAACAAACTGTACAGCACTACCCTATCTCTATCAATAAACAAGTAGATTTGTTTAAGCAATCATTTCAATCGAATGAAATTAATAAATTGGTTTTGCAGCAAGGAATAATAGAAAAAAAACAAATTGATGCTACTCAACTATTGAATGATATCAATAGTTTCAAAGAATTTGATATAAATAAACCGGCTTGGATAAATTCGTATAAAATTATTCGAGCTGCGAATTATACTCGTTTTGAAGCTATCGAAAATAAACTTACTTTAAAACATATTGACGTTTATGGTGATGTAGAAAAACCCAACAAAATTTGCATTTATTTTCAAAACAATAACAACCTTTATTATTCATCTAAATACATCGTTTGGGATTTAAAAACTTCCTATAGCATCTTCAGCATACAAGATGTAAAGGGAATGGAATCGGATACTATTTATATTAAAAGCACTTGGAATTAAATAAGTTCCAAGGCTTCTTCTACGTTGTCTACTGGCAATAAACAAGAATTATTCTTACATACATAAATCAAGTTTTTACCCTTTACAAACCTCTCCATAAATAAAGGTAATTGGCTTTCTTTATTTGTATAATTGATGATAGCATTTGGGAAATAATGTTGCATTATTTCTGCATATTTTTGTTCAGCATCATCACCCGTTAATACCAATTCTAAACTTTCTGTTGATGATAATAATACATAGTTAGCCCATAAAGAAAACGAAGGTGGATACTTTTTCATTACTGGCAATATGTTAAACATCATTTGATTTGCGAGTTTCTTATAAGATTGATTTGCCAACAATATGCTTAGATGGTGTAAATTCAATTGCATGCTTGCATTCGATGAAGGTATCACACTATCATAATATTCTTGTTTACGAGCAACAAGATTTTCGGAAGATGATCCAGTGTAATAAAACATATTAGAACTTGGATCCAAAAATTCATTGATGCAATGATTAGTTAACTCATTAGCTAGTTGAAGGTATTTATCATCGGAACTAATCTCATACACAGCAATGAGCGATTGAATGAAGAAAGCATAATCATCTAAAAATGCATTTATTTTAGTTTCCTTGTTTTTGTAACTTCTATATAGTTTTTTATTAATATAAAACTTATCCAACATACTGTTTATGGTATTTATGGCAAGCTGTTTATACCCAAAGATATTAAATGCTTTGTAAGCATCACAGATACCCTTAAGCATTAATGCATTCCACGAACATAATTGTTTATCGTCTAAGCCTGGGCGTACTCTGTTTGCTCTGTAATTAAATAAGATGTATAACATTTGTTTATCTCTTTGCTCCCATTCTATTTCTTGTAGTTGATGTTTTTGAAAGAAGGCCTCACGTTCGGTGACCATAAACAAATTATTTAATCCATGTTCAAAATTTCCTTCATCGGTACATCTATAATACTCTATAAATAAATCAGCATCATCTTTTAAAAGTGTACGTATTTCATCGTTTGTAAAACAATAATACTTCCCTTCTACTCCTTCCGAATCGGCATCGAGCGCCGAATAAAATAAATGATCTTGTTCATTATACAGTTCACGTTTACAAAATTCAAAAATACTTATAGCTGTTTGTTTGTAGAGAGGTGTTTTATATTTTGAAAATGCTTCTGAGTATAAGGATAACATTTGAGCTTGATCATATAACATTTTTTCAAAATGAGGGATATGCCAAACTGCATCAACAGAATAACGATATATACCACCTCCTACTTGATCATAAATTCCACCACGTGCTATTCTATGTAATGTATGTTGGATATGATAATCGAGGGTATTTTGATGATTAAAATGATTGTATCTTAATAAAAATTGTAAGTTAGATGGTACAGGAAACTTAGGTGCACCTTGTGTTCCACCATTGTCGTAATCGAAAAAGCGATTCCAATTATTCATGTATTCCGACAAAAAATTATCAGGTATAACTTCTTCAGATGATTTGCTTGAGATTAGTTCCATCTGTTGAACTCCCTGAATTAATTTATCAGCATAGGCATACAATTCCTCAGGTTTATTTCTGAACATGGCAGCAATGTTCGAAAGTATATTTATCCAATCGTTTTTTCTAAAATATGTACCACCATAAATTGGTCGTTGATCGGGTAATAAGATACAATTCAATGGCCAACCACCGGTTCCATTCATTAATTGTAAAGCCGACATGTAAATTTGATCAATATCGGGGCGTTCCTCTCGATCTACTTTAATGTTTACATATAATGCATTCATTACTTCAGCCACTTCATTGTCTTCAAATGATTCGTGTTCCATCACATGACACCAATGGCAAGCAGAGTATCCAATACTAACCACAATTAATTTGTTCTCTCGTTTAGCTTTATCGAGTGCTTCCTGCCCCCAAGGATACCATTCTACTGGATTGTTGGCATGTTGAAGTAAATATGGGGAGGTTTCTTTGTGTAAAGACATTTGAGATGAATTACGAATTATAAATTACGAATTACGAATTAATAGCAAATTTAGGCTTTAATAACTTATAATAGCTATTCAAAATAACAAAAAATAATTTCTAATATCTAAATTCAGTGTTACCCAAATATTTCTATTTCCTACAATGATTTTAAATTTACTATATGTACCTTGTAATTCGTAATTTGTAATTCGTAATTCAACATGCGTTTCATCGACATCATAGAAATATTGGGAACCATAGCGTTTGCATTCTCAGGTGCTTATTCTGCGATGCAAAAACGTTTGGATGTTTTTGGAGTATTGATTATAACTTTCATCACTGCTATTGGTGGAGGAACCATTCGTGACTTACTAATTGGAAGTTTACCGGTTGCTTGGATATTAGACCTACAAATAATTACGACGATTTCAATAACTTATCTGGTGGCATTATTTTTTCTACCAAAGCTTATGCGTTTATCGAAACTATTGTTTTGGTTTGATACCATTGGCTTAGCTGTATTTTGTGTAGTGGCTATTGACAAAGGTCTTGACTTTAATTTACACCCTGTTGTATGCATTGCTTTGGGTACAGTAACTGGATGTTTTGGAGGTATTATTCGTGATGTAATTTTAAATGAAATACCATACGTATTTAGAAAAGATATCTATGCCTCTGCATGCATTGCCGGAGGAATTGTTTATTTCGGATGTTTAGCAATTGGCTTCGACGAAGGAACTACAGGATGGATTGCCGGAATTATTATCGGACTAATTAGAATCTGCGCCTTTTATTTGAAATGGAGGTTGCCTTTGATATATGTTAAAGATAAATAGTCGTTAGTAGTTAGTCTTTAGTCGTTAGAACTCAGTACTAGAGACTAACGACTAGAGACTAACGACTAAAGACTAAAGACCAGTTACTACTTACTCAATTCCGCAAAGTACTTATGGAACAAAGGAATGGTTTCAATGCCTTTGTAGTAGTTAAATAAACCATAATGTTCATTTGGTGAGTGTAATGCATCAGAATCTAATCCGAAGCCCATTAACACTGATTTTAATCCTAATTCTTTTTCGAATAAAGCAACAATAGGAATACTTCCACCACCACGAGTAGGAATAGGTTTCTTACCATAGGTTTGTTCCATCGCTTTACTTGCTGCTTTAAAGGCTACAGAGTCGGTAGGTGTAAGTACAGGCTCACCACCATGGTGCGGACGAACTTCTACTTTTACAGATGCTGGAGCTATTGATTCAAAATGTTTTTTGAAAATTTCAGTAATCTTATCTGAAGTTTGATTTGGTACTAAACGCATTGAAATTTTAGCGTAAGCCTTTGATGGCAAAACTGTTTTTGCACCTTCACCTGTGTAACCACCCCAAATTCCATTTACATCAAGTGTAGGTCTAATTCCAGTTCTTTCGATGCTCGAAAATCCTTTTTCTCCCCAAATATCAGCAACATCTAAATCCTTTTTATATTCTTCAACATCAAAAGGTGTTTTAGCCATTTCAGCTCTATCTTCGGCACTCACTTCTAACACATCATCATAAAAACCAGGAATGGTAATATGATTGTTTTCATCGTGCATGCTTGCAATCATTTTTGAAAGAATGTTAATAGGATTTGCAACAGCACCACCATAAACACCCGAGTGTAAATCGCGATTAGGTCCTGTAACTTCAACTTCTACATAACTTAAACCACGTAATCCACAATCGATAGAAGGTGTATCATTAGCGATGATTGATGTATCAGAAATTAAAACAACATCTGCTTTCAATCGCTCTTTGTTAGCTTTAACGAAAATTCCTAAGTTCGATGATCCTACTTCTTCTTCGCCTTCAATCATAAACTTCACATTGCAAGCCAAAGTGTTTGTTTGCATCATCAATTCAAAAGCTTTAACGTGCATATACACTTGACCTTTATCGTCGCAAGCACCACGGGCAAAAATTGCACCATCAGGATGTAAAGCAGTTTTACGAATTGTTGGTTCAAATGGAGGTGTTTCCCATAACTCCAATGGAGTTGCAGGTTGTACATCGTAATGTCCATATACTAAAACCGTAGGTAAACTAGGGTCGATCATTTTTTCACCGTAAACAATTGGATAACCAGCTGTAGGGCAAACTTCTACCTTATCGGCACCGGCCGCAATTAATTTATCTTTAACGAATTCTGCCGTTTTCATTACATCAGCACTGTACGCTGAATCGGCACTAATTGAAGGGATTCTTAAGAAATCTAATAACTCGTTTAAAAAACGGTCTTTGTTCGTATTAATGTATTGTTGAATATGTTCCATAATGCAACAAATATAAAATAAAAACCATTTAATTGAGGATAAATTGAACAAACAATATGCGTTCGAATGTTGAAAAAAATGCAGGAATTTATACCATTAAATATGCTTGCAAAGGTATATTTGTAATATTAAAATTTAAGGATATTGTGGGAAATGCATAACTACTTAGACGAATTAAACCCACAGCAAAGAGCTGCTGTTGAGACACTAAACGGACCCATGATGATTGTTGCCGGAGCGGGTTCTGGGAAAACAAGGGTAATCACATACAGAATTGCACATATGATCAACCATGGAGTTGATCCTTTCAATATATTGGCATTAACGTTTACCAATAAGGCAGCCAATGAAATGCGTAACCGTATTTCGCATATTGTTGGCCCTAATGCAAAAAACATATGGACTGGAACGTTCCACTCCATCTTTGCTCGTATTTTACGACAAGAAGCCGATAAGATTGGATACCCTGCTAACTTTACGATTTACGATAAAGACGATGCTAAAAGTTTATTAAGAAGTATCATAAAAGAGCAAAACTTAGATGAGAAAGCTTACAATGTAAATCATGTAATGCATCGTATTTCGAGTGCAAAAAATAATTTAATTTCTGCAAAAGAGTACAACGAAAATGATCAGATTCAAGCCGACGATCATTCGATGGGAAAAGGAAAAATAGGTTACATCTATTCCATTTATCAAAATCGATGTGAGAAAGCAGGTGCAATGGATTTCGATGATTTATTGTTTAAAACAAATGTACTCATCAGAGAGCATGCAGATGTATTGAATAAATATCAGCATAAATTCAAATACGTAATGGTTGATGAGTACCAGGATACCAATTTCTCTCAATATTTGATTGTGAAAAAATTGGTAGCCGTTCATCAAAATATTTGTGTGGTAGGTGATGATGCTCAAAGTATCTATGCATTCCGTGGAGCCAATATTCAAAACATTTTAAACTTCGAGAAAGATTACCCCGACTTAAAAGTATTTAAGTTGGAAGAGAATTACAGATCGACACAAAACATTGTAGAAGTAGCAAACTCGGTTATTGCGAAGAATCAAGACCAAATAAAAAAGAAAGTATTTTCGCAAAAAGAATCAGGTGATAAAATAGCTGTATACAAAGCATTTTCAGATAACGAAGAGGGTAAATTAGTGGCCGAATCTATATTACAAGAGAAGGCTAACAAAAATTTAAACAATCATGATTTTGCTATTTTATACCGTACAAACTCTCAATCGAGAGCTATGGAGGAAGCCTTAAGAAAGCTTAACATTCCTTATAAAATTTACGGCGGTCTGTCTTTTTATCAACGTAAAGAAATTAAAGATTTATTAGCATACTTTAGGTTAGCGGTGAATCATGCTGATGAAGAAGCATTCAAACGTGTGATTAACTATCCGATGCGTGGTATTGGAAAAACCAGTATGGATAAGCTTATTGTAGCATCAGGAGAACAGAATAAAACACTTTGGGAAATTGCTGAACAAGCAAATCAGTTTTTAGGTCCTAAAGCAGGTAATAATTTTGAGCAATTTGTTACAATGATCAAAAGTTTTAGCGTGCTCATCCATCAACAAAACGCATACGATGCAGCTTCACATATTGCTAAACAAAGTGGGCTCTTAAAAGATTTGTACGATGATAAGTCTATTGAAGGTTTAAGTCGTTATGAAAACATTCAAGAATTATTAAACGGTATTAAAGACTTTACAGATAGAGATGATATAGAAGATCATAGCTTAGCATTTTTCTTGCAAGATGTAGCTTTGTTAACAGGAGATGAAAAAGCAGAAGAAGAAAACAAAGACACTGTGTCGCTGATGACCATTCACTCGGCAAAAGGACTTGAGTTCCCGCATGTTTATGTTGTAGGCTTGGAGGAGAATTTATTTCCTTCGCAAATGGCTTTACATTCGAGAGCAGATTTAGAAGAAGAACGAAGATTGTTTTATGTAGCCATCACCAGGGCTGAACGTAAGCTGACCTTAAGTTATGCTGTATCGAGGTATAAATGGGGCTCTCCTATTTCATGCGATCCGAGTAGATTTTTAGAAGAAATTGATCCAAAATATTTAGAGATAAATTATTTACAGAAACCAATCGCTAATACTAGCTTTTTCGATGATGATCGTCAGAGTTATAATTCCATTGCAGGTAAGCCTAAACCGCTTATGCAAGCCACTAGCATCGCAAAATCGTATAACCATGTTGCTACAGAGAACTTCGAAGCATCGGATCCTAAGCTATTACAAGTAGGAATGGAAGTAGAACATCAGAAATTTGGCTTTGGTACCATTTTAGAGATGGAAGGCAACCAAGGCGACATAAAAACCACCATCAACTTTAAACAAGTAGGAAAAAAGCAATTATTACTAAAATTTGCTAAATTGCGGATTGTTCATTAGCTAATTATATATGTTTGATTATAATACAACAAGACCAGCTTTATTATACTCTGAATATGGAAGAAATATTCAGAACATGGTAAAGTTCATAAAGACTTTAGAAAGCAAGGAAGATAGAAATAAACATGCACAGGCCGTTATTGATTTAATGGGATTTTTAAATCCTCATTTAAGAGATGTAGCTGACTTCAAGCATAAATTATGGGATCATTTATTTATTATCGCAGATTTTGATTTAGATGTTGACTCCCCTTATCCTATTCCATCAAAAGAATCATTAGATACTAAACCTCAAAAAGTACCTTATCCATTAAATAAAATAAAGTACAAACATTACGGTAAAACGGTAGAGTTGATGATTAATAAGGCTCGTGAAATTAAAGACGAACCAGAAAGAAAAACAAGCATGATTGCTTCTATTGCGAACTTCATGAAGATGTCGTATGTAACGTGGAATAAAGACACTGTGAGCGACGAAACTATTATTAGCGACTTAAAACTTTTATCAAACGGAGAGTTAGTGTTAGATGAAAACATTAACCTAAACAAGGTGGAAGTTAGAAATCAACAAAATAATAAAGGACGTCAGAATAATTTCAAACAGAGGAATAATAAGAACCACAATAACAATAGAAAAAACAACGGAAAAGCACGATATTAAACAATATCGACAATAGTGAATAATATTATTTTACAGAATAAATAAAATCCTTTATCTTCAAAACCGATAAAGGATTTTTTTATACATGGATACTTTCGAAATAAGAGGCGGCAATAAGCTCAAAGGTGAGATTACTCCTCAAGGTGCTAAAAACGAAGCATTACAAATCATTTCAGCGGTTTTATTAACTGATCAAGAGGTTACGATTTCTAACATACCCGATATTGTTGATGTTAACAAGCTCATCGATTTATTGAGTGATATGGGTGTAAAAGTAGATCGCAAATCGAAGGACACGTATACTTTTAAAGCAGATAATATCGATTTGAATTTTTTCAAAAGCGATACCTTTAAGAAAAAAGGCTCAGCATTACGTGGATCTGTAATGATTGTGGGTCCTTTATTAGCAAGATTTAAACAAGCCTATATTCCTCGTCCGGGTGGAGATAAAATTGGTAGACGAAGATTGGATACTCACTTTTTAGGTTTTGAAAAACTAGGAGCAAAATTCAATTACGACCCGAAAGATTCATTCTTCAGTGTTGATGCATCTGAACTTAAAGGAACCTTTATGTTATTAGATGAAGCATCGGTAACAGGCACTGCAAATATTCTAATGGCAGCCGTATTAGCTAAAGGTACTACCACCATTTACAATGCAGCGTGTGAACCATATATTCAGCAATTAAGTAAAATGTTGAATTCGATGGGTGCAAAAATTACTGGCATTGGCTCGAATTTATTGACCATTGAAGGTGTTGAATACTTAGGTGGATGTACACATAGAATGTTGCCAGACATGATTGAGATTGGTAGTTTTATTGGATTAGCAGCCATGACTCAATCGGAAATTACCATTAAAAATGTTGGCTACGATCATCTAGGTGTTATTCCTGATGTATTTAAAAAGTTAGGAATTAAATTAGAGCGAAGAGGTGATGATATATACATTCCATCACAAGATATGTATGAAATAGAAACATTTATTGATGGTTCTATTTTAACTATAGCTGATGCACCTTGGCCTGGATTTACCCCCGATTTATTGAGTATCGTATTAGTGGTTGCAACACAAGCAAAAGGTTCTGTGCTTATTCATCAGAAAATGTTTGAAAGCAGACTATTCTTTGTAGATAAACTAATAGACATGGGAGCTCAAATTATTTTATGTGATCCACACCGTGCAAACATTATTGGATTGGCTCGCAAAAATCCTCTAAGAGGTATATCAATGACTTCGCCCGATATTCGTGCAGGTGTATCATTGTTAATTGCAGCTTTATCGGCTGAAGGCAAAAGTACCATCTCTAACATCGAACAAATCGACAGAGGTTACCAGGATATAGAAACTAGGTTAAAGGCACTGGGTGCTGATATTACAAGATGTTAATTAAACTGCTAATCTAACTTGCTTATTGTATTTGTTTCGATAATCTAAAGGAGTTAAGCCTGTTATTTTTTTAAAGATGGTTCTAAAAGCTTTGGAGTCGCTGTAACCTAATTCAATCATTACTTCGTTTATATTTTTACGTGTGCTCTCAAAACTTTTTTTGGCAGCCTCCATTTTAACACGTTGAATATATTCAAGTATAGAATTTTGTGTACTATTTTTAAATCTACGTTCTAAACTTCTTCTACTTAATGAAACTCGAGATGCTAAATCATCAATATTAAATTTTGAATAAACGTTGTTTTCAATGTAATTCTGAATACTAATTATATCATTGTCGAGATGGCTTTTTTGACCTCTAAATAATGTGAACACCGATTGACTATTTCTACTAAAATCGATGGCGAAATATTTTGAAGTTAATATGGCCATTTCATGGTTTGTATATTTTTCAACCAAATGAATTAATAAATTCCAATAAGAATTAGCTCCACCACTCGTATAAATTCTATTCTCGTCTGTAATTATCTCACCTGTTTGCAATTTTACGTTAGGAAAACGCTTGTTAAACTCTTCAGAAAAATTCCAATGTGTCGAACATTTTTTGTTATCTAATAACTGGGTAGATGCTAATACAAATGCACCTAAGCATAGTGATGCTAATTCTGCACCATCTTTGTATTGTTTAATTAACCAAGGAATAAAGTCTTTATTCGCTTGCAATGCAGTATCTATATCACCAAATATTGCTGGTATTATAATTAAATCATATTGGGTTGGACTTTCAATGGTATCATCTGTTTTAACAACAAATTGACCATCATTTAAACTCACCTCTGGCTTTAGTCCAATTAGTTTCAAATCAAAAGGAATTTCATTGTTTGAATTAATAGAAAATTGGTTTACAGCACTAAAACAATATTGTGGATCTGCAATGGCTTGCATTACCGAATGTTCTAGTACAAGAATGGCTATTTTCTTCATAAAATACTAATTGTCGCAAAACTACTTATAATTGTCGCAAAGCAACCGATTGATTGCTTATTTTTTTTATAAGTTTGTAGTATAAATTTAATAAAACAAAACACAATGGCAAATCAAAATTCAGGTTTTCTTACCGTAAAAACAACTGTAAATTCACCCGTAGAGGTAGTTTGGAGAATATGGAACGACCCTAATCACATCACAAAATGGAACAATGCAAGCGACGATTGGCATACTCCAAAAGCTGAGAACGATTTAAAAGCTGGTGGTAAATTTACATTTACGATGGCTGCCAAAGATGGTTCAATGAGTTTTGACTTTGGTGGAACATATACCTTAGTGAAAGAAAATGAACAATTAGAATATATATTAGAAGACGATAGAAAAGTAAAAATTCAATTCAAATCTAATGGTAACACAACTGAAATTATTGAGGAATTTGAACCAGAGTCAGAAAATACATTAGAGTTACAAGAAATGGGTTGGCAAGCAATTCTAACAAATTTCAAAAATTACACAGAAGAATTGCAACGCATAGAAACCTTGCATTATGAAGTGATGATTGATAAACCTGTATCATTAGTTTATAAAACCATGATTGCAGATGATACCTATAGATTATGGACTGCAATATTCAATGAAACCTCACATTATAAAGGTTCTTGGGATAAAGGTTCAAAAATATTATTTGTGGGAACAGACGAACAAGGAAATGAAGGAGGAATGGTAAGTAGAATAAAAGAAAATATTATTAATGAATTTATAAGCATTGAGCATTTAGGCGAGCTTGTTAATGGTGAGGAGCATTTAAATAAACCATGGGCTGGTAGTTTAGAGAACTATACTTTTAGAGAATACAATGGCAAAACACATTTAAGTATCGATGTAGATTCGAATCAAGAATTTAAAGAATACTTTGAAGGAATGTGGCCAGGAGCATTAGCTAAACTAAAAGAAATTTGTGAAGCTTAATTCAAAAAAATGGAAAAAGTAATCTACCCTTGTTTATGGTTCGATGGCCAAGCGGAAGAAGCAGCTAAATTTTATTGTTCAATTTTTCCGAACTCTTCCATCCTATCTACAAATCCTTTGGTATGTATGTTTCAGCTAAACGGCAATAAATATATGGGCTTAAATGGTGGACCGAAATTTAAAGCTAACGAAGCGATATCATTTGTAATAAATTGCGATACACAAGAAGAAATAGATCATTTCTGGTATAAACTTTCTGAAGGTGGTCAAGAAGATATGTGTGGCTGGTTAAAAGACAAATATGGAATATCTTGGCAAGTAGTACCCAGCATGTTGGGTACTCTTATGAGCGATGAAAGCAAACGAGAAAGAGTTACTTCTGCATTTTTAAAAATGAAAAAGTTTGATATAGCCAAACTAATGGAAGCTTAAGTCTCTCTTACTAATAAATCTTCCGATAGTTTCTTCAAAACGTTTTTTGCATCAATGTCTGCATTAATTGATGCTAAAATCTCAAATGCTTTATTCGCAAACTCATTTATTTTTTGAGTGCATAATTCGGGAATGCCAATTTCACTATAGATTTGGGTAATAGCATTTACTTTTTCTTCTGCCTTAAAAACAGTTAAATTTTCCCAATATTTTAATACTTCAAGTTGCTGGGGATTTGCCAAACGATGTGCTTCAATCCATAAAAATGTTTTTTTGTTAGCAATAATATCTCCACCCACTTGTTTGCCAAATTTTTCTGGATCAGCATATACATCTAAATAATCGTCTTGTAATTGAAAAGCAATACCCATTAAACGACCAAACTCATATAAGTCCTCCGCATCTTTCTTATTGGCACCGGCTATGATGGCTCCCATTTCTAAGCTACAAGCTAATAAAACGGCAGTCTTTAATTCAATCATTTTCAAATAAGCATCAACATTTACATCACGTTGTTTTTCAAACATCATGTCTATTTGCTGACCTTCACATACCTCAACAGCAGTTTTATTAAAGAGCTTTATTAATTGATGAAATACTTCTGGAGGATATTCTGAGAGCAGTTCGTAGGCTTTTACAAGCATTACATCCCCCGATAAAATTGCCGTATTATGATTCCATTTTTCATGGACTGTAGGCTTGCCTCTTCTCAAAGGAGCTTCGTCCATTATATCATCATGTATTAAACTAAAATTATGAAATGTTTCTACGGCCAAAGCAGCATTAAGTGCTTGTTCTTTTTTTGAAGAAAATAATTCATGGGCTAAAAGTACAAGCAAGGGGCGCATTCGTTTACCACCTAATGACATAATATAATCGAGCGGATCATATAATTCCTCTGGGTATTTAGAATATTTATGATTCGCAATCGCTTTGTTTACTAATTCTTGTAGTTCTACTATTTTTTGCATTCTTATTATTTTCTCTTTTTAGGTTTAGATGATCTTTGTACTTTTTCTTTACGTGTAAAATTCAAAGGCTCCTCACCTGTTACTAACTCAAAATCTATTTGTTTTTTCGTCAATTCTACTTTTTTAACTTTAATATTTACCTCATCACCTAATTGATATTTACGTTTAAACCTCTGCCCTACAATACTATAATTTTCAGGGTCTAACACATAAAAATCGTCATTTATATCTCGTAAGCGAATCATTCCCTCACATTTGTTTTCAATAATTTCTACGTAAATACCCCACTCTGTTACTCCCGAAATTATACCAACAAATGTATTTCCAACTTGTTCCGATAAAAATTCAGCTTGTTTATATTTTGTAAATAATCGTTCGGCATCGGCAGCTCTTTTTTCCATTTGTGATGAGTGTAGACACATTTTCTCATATGCTTCTGCATCAACCGTTGGTTTTCCATCCAAATAATGTTGTAATAAACGATGTGCCATCACATCAGGATATCTTCTAATAGGTGAAGTAAAGTGCGTATAGTAGTCGAAAGCTAAACCATAATGGCTTGTTTTTTTAGTAGTGTAAACTGCTTTCGCCATTGAACGAATGGCTAATTGCGTTAATACGTTTTGTTCTTTTTTACCTTCAACATCCGACATTAATTGATTTAATGATGTAGATATTTCTTTATGGCTTTTTGTATTTACTTTATAACCAAACCTTGCTGCAAACTTTGCAAAGCCTTGTAATATCTCTTCGTTTGGCGAATCGTGCACTCTGTAAACAAAAGTAAGTGCATTTTTCTTTTTTCCTTTTGTTGCAATAAATTCTGCCACTTTTCTGTTGGCAAGCAACATAAAATCTTCAATTAATTTATGTGCATCGTTTCGCTCTCTCACATATACACCTGTAGGTTTACCAGTTTCATCGAGGGTAAATTTAACTTCAGTTGTTTCGAAATTAATGGCACCATTTTTAAAACGTTGAGCTCTTAATGCATGTGCAATGGTATTCAACACGGTTAACTCTTCAACATAATCGCCTCTACCCGATTGTAAAATATCCCACACTTCTTCATAAGCATATCTTCTTCTCGAATGAATAATAGTTCTACCATACCACTCCTCGAGTACATTTCCTTTTAAATCCATTTTAAACACTGCCGAGAAACAGAACTTATCTTCGTTTGGTCGTAGTGAACAAAGCTCATTCGATAGTTTCTCCGGGAGCATTGGAATAACTTTACCTACTAAATAAACCGAAGTACCTCTATTCTCTGCCTCCTTATCAAGTTCTGTTCCAGGTTGAACATAATATGAAACATCGGCGATGTGTACACCTACTTCATAATTTCCATCCGATAGTTTTTTAAATGAAATCGCATCATCAAAATCTTTCGCATCTATTGGGTCGATTGTAATCGTTAGCGTATCTCTAAAATCACGGCGTTTCGCAATTTCTTTTGGATCCATTTTTTCAGATATTGCTTCCGATTCTTTTTCAACTTCTTTAGGGAATTCTAATGGAAAGCCATATTCCGCCAACACCGCAAACATCTCTGTTTTATTCTCACCTTGCTTCCCTAACACGTGAATTATTTCACCCATGGGATTTTTAGCACCTTCTGGCCATTCGGTTAACCGAGCTACCGCTTTATCGCCATCTTTACCACCTTTCAGCGCATCTAATGGAATGAATATATCGTGTAACATCTTTTTATTATCTGGCACTAAAAATGCCACACGAGGACTAATTTGCAATACTCCTGTAAACTCAGTTTTAACCCTTTGAATAATTTCTAAAACTTCACCTTCTAAATTCTTGCCATTTCGAGTAGCATACACAAACACTTTTACTTTATCACCGTGTAATGCATTGCGTAGTTTTCTTG
>JACCDS010045195.1_pt1 | contig 14686 bp, 13 predicted proteins | sample 7446441 | NCBI WGS metagenome assembly JACCDS01 (sample SAMN15323445, study PRJNA562643) | freshwater metagenome | isolation source: river surface water | place: USA:Blue River Watershed | collected 2017-08-17 | reverse complement strand
CGAAATAATATCCCCCAAAAGCAAAGAAATAACTGCCTAAGGGAAATGAAATAGAAACGGCTCAATATCAATAAAACACCAATAAACTAAAATGAAACAACCAGAAGTTCAAGAAAGTATTGTAAGCTCAAAGCTCGGAAGAGCAGCGAAATTAGTGGGAACTGGTGCGAAAATCGGTACCAATTACCTGAAATATTACGCCAAAAAGAGTATTACGGGAAAAGAAGATAAAGAAGAACTTCATATTTCGAATGCTGAAGATATCTATGATTCACTGAGTAATTTGAAAGGAAGTGCCTTGAAAGTTGCGCAGATGTTGAGTATGGATAAGAATCTCCTGCCTAGAGCATATACTCAGAAATTCGCCATGTCGCAATATTCAGCACCCCCAATGTCAGGCCCACTAGTGATGAAAGCATTTAAAAATGCGACAGGTAAATATCCTTCCGATTTATTTGATACGTTTGACACGAAGAGTTTAGCTGCTGCAAGTATTGGTCAAGTGCATTTGGCAACCAAAGAGGGCAAGAAATTGGCTGTGAAGATTCAATATCCAGGCGTTTCTGATTCCATTCAAAGTGATCTAAAACTGGTTAAGCCCGTGGCAAATGCTATGTTTGGTTTGTCTGAAAAGGAAATGAAAAAGTATTTTGAAGAAGTAGAGGAGAAGTTGATGGAAGAAACTCGCTATGAGTTGGAATTGACTCGTGGTCAAGAAATAGCAGAATCCTGCAAACATATCAAAGGGGTACATTTTCCGAAATATTATCCAGAATGGAGTTCCAATAAAGTATTGGTCATGGATTATTTGGAAGGCGACCATTTGAAGGAGTTTTTAGATAAAAATCCAAGTCAGGAAGTAAAAAATACCATTGCTCAAGCACTTTGGGATTTTTATGAATTTCAGTTGCATGAATTGCGTGCCATACATGCAGATCCGCACCCGGGTAATTTTTTATTTAATACCCAAAACTCGGTTGGAGTCATTGATTTTGGTTGTATAAAGGAAGTTCCTCTGGATTTTTATCATCAATATTTTCCATTATTAATTCCAGAGGTTCAGGAGAATTCTGATTTAATAAATAAACTTCTCACTCATATTGAAATTATTTTCCCTCAAGATACAGACGCTGTTAAAGAGGAGTTGACGACTGCTTTTTTGAAAATGACGGCCCTATTGAGTCGCCCGTTCAATAAAACAGAGTTTCACTTTACCCAAGAATTTATCGATGAAATTTACGCAACCGGTGAAGAAATTTACAAAATTCCCGAAGTGAAGAAACCCACTCAACCTCGTGGAAGTAAGCATGCTTTATATATCAATCGAACTTATTTTGGAATTTACAGCATGTTGGCCGATTTAAATGCCACTATAAAAACAGAAGCCGGCGCTTGGAAGCACCGACTTCTTGAAAAATGGGGAATGTAATTTATTAAGGATTTAATTTTATATCCAGCGATAATAAGATGGTTCTTCCATCAGCTGGCATTGCACCAGGGCCGGGATAACCACCGGCTCTGCGTGTGAAATAATGGGTGTTCATCACGTTATTAACCGCTAACTTCAAATAAACATTATTTAACACTCTTATTTTTGAGTTGAAATCCCAAATTCCGTAACTAGGGATTTGACCATTTTGAGCATTAGCTGTTGACTTTAAAGTATTCTGTGCATCGGTAAATACTGCGGAAACATACGAATATTGGATGCCTAATGTCAATAAACTCTGACCGTTTTTCTTTCCATATATATTATTTTCAATACCCGCTCTTAAAATATGCATAGGTGCGTTTTCTACGGCGTTTCCGTTTAAATTTTGCTTTACTGTTTCACCTGCTGAATTCTTTGTGGAAATCCAGAAATCGCCGTACTGCGCAACATTGTAAGAATATGAAATAAATACAGGTAGATCCCATGATTTATTTTTAATCAACTCTCCCTGTATTAAACCTTCAAATCCGTAAGCTGTACTGCTTCCAACATTGGTTCTTAATGTATATGCTTTACCTAATGAATCAAATTCTGTTAGACTTCCAATTCGATTATTGTATTGCATATAAAATATACTCGCATCAGCTTTAATGCGTTTGGTAATATGCCCCCTAAAACCTAAGTCTGCATTTATTCCGGAGGCATCCTTTAATTCCGGTGCAACCACAAAGCTTCCAGGAGAGGCCAACATATCGGAGAATAAAATGGGTCGGTATGCTTGATTCAAATTGAAATAAATTTCAGATTCATTTTTCAAATGATATTCAGCACCAATACCGCCAATTACTACACTTCTCGATTGTGTTTGAGGAACAAGTTTCGATTCAACTCCCTGATTGTTGGTGTTCAATGTACCTGTAGCGGTTGAGTGTATACTTTCCCAACGAACTCCAGGGATTATAACCAATTTTTTACTGACTCTGAAAATTTGCTCTGCGTACACAGAAATATTATCCGTTTCAAAAGTCAATCGCTGCGGGAATAAACCATCAATTGAGAAATCATCCGAAATTCCCGTGCTTCCCTTACCGTTTTTATCGCGATTCGTAATACTTTTAAAGAATCGTGTTCCTGCTGTGAACGATTGTTTTTGATTACCTAATTTAAAGTTATTGATGTAGCTTATTTCAGTACCGAAATTGTCGTATTTGTCAATGTCAACAATCCGATTATCGTATTGCCCTGTAGTTTTATTGATTGTATCTAAAATGTTTATTGCTTTTAAAAATCCAACACTGCTTCGGATTGCGCGCATTCCAAATGCTTGTACTTGTATACGACTACTTTTATCCATCTCCCAATTGAATTTAACCGTACCAGTTAACCATGGAGTTGAAAACCAATTGCGACTTCTGAAACTTTGAGTGGGATCATCTGAAATTTGTTGATCCAACAGTCCACCGGGTTGTTGGCTCAACATATTGTATTGAGTAACATTCGCACTGATTTCCATTCGGTTGTTAATGATGTAACCCATGGAACCATAAAAGGTTTTGGTTTCGTATTCGCTGTTTTTTCGGTATCCGTCCGCTTTGCGATTATCGTAAAACGCATAGTAATACAATCGATTTTTTCGTCCACTTACAGCCAAAAAATTATTGTATAATCCAAAACTTCCTACCGTTTGGGATGTGTGCAATACAAACGGACGGGTTTCATTTTTTCCATCACGCATAACATAGTTTATCAAACCACCAAACTGAGGCCCGTATTGCAATGCTCCAGCGCCTTTAATTACTTGGATTCGTTGAATTGCTTGCATCGGGGGATTGTAATACGCTTCAGGATATCCAAAAGGATCAGCAGAAATATCGGCTCCATTCTGACGAATATTGAATTCCCAAGAGCGATTTGGCGACAAACCACGGTGTGCAATACCGATTTGAATTCCTGAGCCATCGCTTTCCCAAATGTGAATCCCGGGAACTTTAGCCATAATCTGGCGCATAGAATTATTTACAACTACGGTGTTTAGGTTATCAAGAATTATGACTGAGTTCTTTTTTCCCGCATTAATTTTTGTACCTACCACTTCGGGCAAATTCAAAATATCGTTCTTACCACGTGCACCCACTAATGATATCTCACTTAAATATTCGATATGGCGCAGAGTATCGTCTGTTTGGGTTGTTTGTTTTATTTCGGGGGATGTTTTTGATTGAACCTGACTATTAACAAATACAGGCATTGCTAAGGCAATTAAACAAACGAAGTAAGCGAAGTGGTGGTTTATTGGGAAAAAAGATGTGAATTTAATCAACGATTTTCTCGAATTATTCTGTCTATTCTTATTCATCTGAAATCAATTCGGATGCAAAAATAATTTTATTTAGACTAATTACAAATAAAACACCGAAAATTATTTAATATTATTCTAAATAAGAGTAAATGACACAATAAAATTGAGCTTTTATACTTTGTATAATCGCCCTTTCCAATTGGTTTTTACAGGCAGTAGGAAAAATATTCCTGTTCCAATGGTAACTGCAAATAGATACAATTCATAACTGATGAGCTTCAAAAGATTGGGTGATTTTTGTCCAATCTTTCGGTAAATCTGTTGTATTTGAATGCTTTGAAGAACGAATTTGCATCCCCAGAGAAGTAAAACATACTTCAATACTCCTGGATTACTAATTGCGTTCAAGAGCAACGCAGGAATCCAAAAATAAAAGGTTCCATAAATAGCAAACAATATCCACCAGTAGAATGGTAATTCCTTACCACCAGATAACCAACGTTTACGCTGATGCAGCAAATTCATCCATCCACTGGTTTTTTCTGAATAGGCGAGAACTCCCGGATGCATAACATTGTTCCATAACCATCCTTTGTTGCAAATTTCAGAGTATAATTTATAATCTTCTGTTATGGAAAATCGAATATTTGCATAACCACCGGTTTCCCAATAAGCCGATTTTCTTACAATCATATTGTTGCCGACAGCTGTTGCTGGAATTCCTGCGTAGGAAATGGTATTCAGTAAACCCATGAAATACGCCCAATCAATTTCTTGTAGCCATCCATCCATACCGCTACTTTTAACCATGGTTGTTCCAGAACTCACTCCAGTATTGTGTTCCATGGTTAAAATCATCGTTTTCGCCCAATTCGGATTAACACAAACATCGGCGTCTGTGATTAAGTAAAATTCACCACTAGCAAATTGATCCATTTGAGCCATTACTCGGGCCTTGGCTTTTAGTCCTGATAGATCGTCGATTATATCAATTCGACGTATATTAGAATGAATGGCGCAAAATTGGTCAATAATTTCAGGCGTTAAATCCGTACTTTGATCATTGCCGACTAAAATTTGTACTTTATTTTTGGGATAGTCAAGCTCAACCAGTGCATTTAAACAGGCTGCAATATTTTGCTCTTCATTGCGAGCTGCCACCCATATACTGATTTTTGGCCAATCTTCTATTTTTTTTGTTAAATGGGGTCGGTATTTGAAAAGAAAAATGCACTGAATAGTTTGAATGAGAATGTAAAAAACGATGCTCCAAAAAGCAAGACTTATCCAAAAGCTTTGTTTAAATACTAATACATCCAAGACAAAAACAAAGACTTCTAACATGAATGCAAAGTTCATGAAAATTTATCAAAGCACTAATTAAAATTGATTGAATCAATCAATAGAATTAGTAAACGAGTATCCTTTTTGTTTCATGGAAACTATGTAAGTTTCTAACATGTGAAACAATTGATTTTCCGCTTTTTTGGAATCGTGGAATACTACAATGCTACCGTTTCGGGTTTTTTTGATGATGTAGTACAACGCGTTTTTCCAATCCAAGTTTTTGTCATAATCAAACGTGAGTATATCCCACATGATGATTTTTTTGGGGGGATGGAATTTCTGGGAAACTTCTTTAATCTGTGCTGGAGTTATTCTACCGTATGGTGGTCGAAACAAATTACTTGAAACCAGTTCTGGAAATTCGGAATTTGATTTTTTATTTTCTGTGTTCCATTCAGAAAGAATTTGTTCGATTTCTGTTTCGCAAACTTCAATATTCTGATAATACACATCATCTGAGGTATTCCAACCTTTTAAATGATTAAATGTGTGATTTCCGATTTTATGTCCAGATCGCAAGATTTGTTTGGTTACTTCTGGGAATTTCCGAATGTTCTCTCCAACACAGAAAAAGACGGCCTTGGCGTTATGACGGTCTAATATTTCTAAAACTAATGGAGTAACTGTTGGGTGCGGCCCATCGTCAAAGGTTAAATGAATTTCTTTCTTTTCGATAGAACCCCTCCAAATTAATGAAGAACTCATCCAAGTCAAGAATTTAGGAGGTCTGTAAAAGCGCATTTGATTTTTTTATTCTGTATGATTGATTTTTGGGCAAATATGCAACAATTTGGAATCAATACATCAGGTTGTTTGATTAAATTTGTAAAATGGGAGAAAAAATTATTTTAGTTGGTGGAGGATTGGCAGGAAGCTTGATGTCCATTTACTTAGCAAAACGTGGATTTGAGGTTCATTTATATGAGCGCAGATCGGATATGCGCAAAGGTAAATATGAAGGCGGTCGATCGATCAACTTGGCCCTTTCTACCCGTGGTATAAACGCATTGAATAAAGTAGGTTTAACAGAAGATATCTTGAACATCTCCATTCCAATGAAAGGGAGAATTATGCATTCTACAGGTGGAGACCTAAATTATCAACCCTATGGCCGCGAAGATCAAGCCATTTACAGTGTTTCTCGCGGAGAATTAAACGTGAGATTATTGCAATTAGCGGATCAATATGCAAATATTCACATGTATTTCGATCATCGTTGTACAAAAATGGATTTGGATACCAATACGGCTACATTTGAAACACCAAATGGTAGTTTTATTGATGTTTCGGGGGATGTTGTTCTGGCAACAGATGGCGCTTTTTCTGCTGTTAGAGATGCAATGATCCGTCACCCTCGATATAGCTATTCTCAAACATACGAGTCACACGGATATAAAGAATTGGAAATCGTACCAGGAAAGAATGGTGATTTTCAAATGGAAGAAAAAGCACTTCATATTTGGCCAAGAAGCAGTTTTATGATGATTGCATTGCCTAATCCAGGAGGAAACTTTACTTGTACGTTATTTTTACCTTACGATGGTGAAGTGAGTTTTTCTAAATTGAATACCGATGAAGAAATTATGAATTTCTTTAAAACGTATTTTAATGATGCAATTCCATTGATGCCGAATTTATTGGAAGATTTTAAAAAGAATCCAATTGGTCATCTCGCTACTGTTAGAACCTATCCTTGGGTATTCAATCGTTCTGCACTTATGGGCGACGCAGCTCATGCCGTTGTGCCTTTCTACGGACAAGGAATGAATTGTTCCTTCGAAGATTGTGTTATTTTGGATGAATGTATTGAGAAATATGCAGGTAATTGGGATCTTATTTTAGATGAGTATCAAAAATCAAGAAAACCAAATGCCGATTCCATCGCCGCTCTAGCCATTCAGAATTTTATTGAAATGAGGGATTTAGTAGGACTTCCCGAATTTTTGCATAAAAAAGGAATTGAAAAGAAGTTGATTGATGCTTTCCCTGGCAGATACCGTACTCAATACGAACGAGTTACATTTTCAAATGACAATTACTTGGATGCATTAAATGCTGGTGAAAAAAACGACCGGTTTTTAAATTATATTGTAGATAATCAATTGGAATTAAAGTTAGATGACCACAAATACATGAGTGATTTAATTCATGAGTGGTTCGAAGTATAATTCGCTAACCTATGTTGACTATCTAAATTGTGATCGATTAATCTGAAATTTGATCGATTAATCGAGAGCTATCTATTGATATCTATTCACAAAGTATTAATTGTTATAAAAAAAGCCTGATAAACAATTATCAGGCTTTTTTATAATGACTTATTAATGTGTAATTTCTACTTAGTATTACTCTTCTTTTTAGCTTGCATAACTGAGTCAACAAAATCAGGATTGTATTTGGTTTTGTATTGCAGTTTTTGAGAATATTTATGTCCTGTTTTTTTGCGATATTCACGGTTTGGAAGCAAAATAGTAATGTATGCCCATGTGGCTAATGATAATACCACGATAATAAACGATAAGCCTACAATTAGTTTATTTCTTTGTTGTTTTTCCATTTAGTGTCTTTTCTTTTAAGATAAAATTAATTGGTTTTTAACCAAGTTTGTAATGGCCCTTTTGTTGACCAAAAATCCGATTTATTCATGTCAGCGGTTTGACTTAATTTTATTTGATATTCGCTCATTAGAGAAAATTCGCCTACTAGTTGAAAAAGTAATCCATTTCTATTCACAATTAATTCAATTTGTTTTGGATTTTGAATCGATTGCCATGTATTCTCAATGGATTGATTAACACGAATTCCATTTAATCCGATAACTTCATCATTGACATTTAGTCCAATTTTTTGAGCAAAACCATTGGAATTAATATATTTCACAATGACTGCACCATCTGTTTTAGCTGTAGTTAATCCCCAATCTTGCTTTTCGATGGTTTTTTCTTGTACTTGAAGCCCCAGCTCATTAAAAATGCCCGTGTAATCTGGAATTTTGGTGCTATTTAACCATAAATCAAAGTCGGATTTAAAATCGATTCCAGCTACTTTTTCACAGATTTTTCTGAACTCTTCGTCGGTATATCCTTTTCCGATAATGGTTGAACTTTTGTCTTTGTAAAATTCGTTCCATAAAATTTTGAAAACATCATCCAATGATTTTTCACCATTCGTGGCTTTGCATATTTTGGCATCTAATAATGCGGCAATAATCAACCCTTTGGAATAGTAGGAATATGTGCTGTTTTTGGAATTTTCGTTAGGACGATATTCTTTTATCCAAGCATCAAAACTCATTTCATGAAGCGTTGCAACACGCGCACCGGGTCGATTTTCATGATTTGAAATATTGGCAGCCAACCCATTCAAAAATTCGGTACGGCTTTTGTATCCGGCTCTCATCATACCCAATTCATCATAATATGAGGTAATTCCTTCGGCAATCCAAAGTGAATGCGTGTAGTTCTCTTCATTGTAATTGAAAGGGCCTAGATTCCAAGGTCTGATTCGTTTCACATTCCACAAATGGAAATACTCATGTGCAATTAATCCCAAAAAGTTCTCGTAACTTCCTTCATTTTGATAAGCAAAACGTTGATTCATGACCACCGTGCTGTTTATATGTTCAATTCCGCCTCCACCAGATTCAACATTTTGTACAATAAAAACATAGGGTTGAACCAAATTAGAATTGGTTGGAACCGCGTTAAGCATAGATGGATATAATCTATTTTCTTTTGGGAATTCGCCAATAATATCTGCCATTGTATTACAAACACGCTCCATGTCCACTCGCAACTTTTTCAAATCTGCATTGTGGATACCGACCATTGCAACGCGGTGGGGGACTCCTTTAACATCGAATTCAAAAACTTCGAAATCCCCAATTTGAATCGGTGAATCATACAATTCATCTATCGATGAAAACTCAAAATTGGCTTCAATTAATTTTTGTATTTGAACTTGAGGATTAGTTGATGATTCAGTTGAACCAGAAGTTGATGATTCAGTTGAACCAGAAGCTGAAGCTGAACCGATAGTTCTAGAGTTGAATGCACCTAAATTAATGGGTTGCGATTGACCTCTTGCAGAGGAACTGGAAGAATTTTCTAAGGTATTTGAGCGGGAAGGATTAATGAAAAGCGGATTAGGAACCCAAGTTGTTGATTTAGTTGTACCTTCTGCATGATCTTTAATCCCTAGAAAAGGAAGAGACGAAATAATCTTTCTCGAATAATATTGCTCCGGGAAAATCACTTTCAGCGTACCCATTCTAATCATTTTATCGTGGTTGAAATACGGTAAAACGGAGGTTAAGTTTAATAGCGCTTGTTGGGCATTTATAAAAGATGTGCGTACGCTAAATTCATAACAATATACGCGGTATTGAACGCGGTAGATAATTCCTTTTTTGGTTTCAATTGTCCATTCATTCTTACTGTTTTTGGTAGAAGTTACATTTTTACCTGAAGATTCGAATACTTGAAATTCTTGAATGTTTTTGGAAAATTCACGTACCATATAACTGCCAGGTGTCCAAACGGGTAGTGCAATGTGAGCAAGCCCAGGTTTGTCAGCCGTAAATACCATCTCTACTTCAGCAAAATGACTGTTAGGATCTGAAATTTTAATTGTATAATTTATCATTTTTGAGAATACATTCTGTTGTAGTCCAATTAGGAACATTAAAAAAAGCCAAAATTTGGGTGCCTTCATGATACAAATTTCAGCATTCCTAAGTTCATTTACAAAGTTTCAGCATCAATTATTATATTTGAATAAATCATTATAAATCAACCCATGAAACCTATCGGAATAAGTGCACTTTTGGTCGTTTTGTTAATAATTTTAAATATCGGGTCTACTTCGTGTAAAAAAGAACCTGTAAAAAACAACGACACTATCCCCAAAGATACTGTGTATAATGACTCAGCAGCACGCGCATACATGGAAAAAATCTTTGAAGCCATGGTATTAAATCAGCCGATTCGAATCATTTTAGCAGTAGATTCTGCAGGAAATAATTTGACTGCGAATTACCAAGACATGGTTATTTATTTGCGCAAAGACACTTACTATGCAGGGCCACTTGAGATTTTAGCAAAAGGAACAAAACACATGGGTACTTGGAGTAGTAATTCGGATTATTCCCGTTTGAATTTAGAAATACAAGGGGTGCCGGAGTTCGCCATTTTTAACAGCAATCCATGGCGATTTACGTACAAATCCATCAATCTTTTAAAAATTGCTCCGGTGAGCAATCCGGGACAAAAAACGCTTCACTTAGAGAAAGTGTTGTAATACTCAATCTTCTGGCTCATCGCGTTCGATAATTACTGTTTTCCTTTGAATTTTCTTTTTATTAGGATCGAAGTATTCAGTATTTGGGGCGTTTTTTTGCCATGGATGGAAGTTGTTATCTAGGAATACATATTTTACAACAACACTTCCTTGGTGGGTTCCGTTAGATAGAATGTTGTATTGAGCACCGACACGGATGTTCTTCTGTCCGATCACTCCGCCAGCACCTACTGTCCATAGTTGCGTAGACACATAGTCAGAACGAATCCAATTTCTATATCTACGGATTTTTAGACCGTTATTATCATCAAATGGTTTTTCATCTACGTATGCAACTACGAAACCATCATCACTTAACCCTCCAGTATTGAATAGATAATTCACGTCTAAAAAAGCTTCAGCATTATGCCAGCTCTTCCCTAATTTTAATCCATAAGTTAATGTTCTATTGTAAAGGTCGATTCTAGACAAGGAATTAGTAAAATTGTAAGCAGTAAATTGATTGTTTCGAAGTGCGTAATCGTTATAAAACTTAACATTCTGAGTTAAGTTAATACTTTGATTCCAATTAGATATTTGGTAATAACCCGTTATATGCCAACCTTGATAATGGTATTTCTGCCACCAGTATAAGAAGTCATGTGCTAAATAAATGCAATAAAAACGATTCCTATTGGTTGTGGCAAATCCCGTTTCATTTTCGTTGGTTGAATTGTAAAGTAAGTACGTTCCACCTGCTTCGAAAGCATAGCCAGGAGCCCAACGAAGTGTTGCATTAAATCGCGGTGCTATTTTTTCATTAAGACCCAGTTGATTGAATGAAGGCAATAACCATTTTACGCTATCTCTACCATTAATGGTGGAATTTAGGGGTAATTGGTTTTCATCCAACAAAGTAAAATAAATTCGTTCTTCAGGTACAAAACCTTCATTGTACTGACGAAATTTTAATTTGGACGGTGTTCCATTGATAGAAACAAAAGACTGAATATTTTTGAATGTATCTAACTCACTGTAGGTTTTTTCATTAATTCGAGAAGGGTAATGTGTAATCATTCCTCCTCTAAATTCCAGTGAAAATGCCGACGGTGCCATCATTTGTGAGCTACCAAAGGTCATTTGAGATTGCGCAGGATAAACGGTCGTAAATAAATCTCTGGAATATAGGGTAGCGTAATGCTGATAAAACCGTTGAATTGTTTTGTGTTGTTGAACATTATCAAACAAATCCTGACTAAAAACAGAATTTAATTTCAATATTGAAAACAGAAAAAGTATAAGTTTAGTGCGAGAAGCCATTCGGTTGAAGGAAAGAACATTCAAATATAATTGATATTTTATGATAATCCCCTGAAACCAAAACCAAAAAAAGTTGTATAATTTTGTAACATGGAAACGGAATTCGTGAATAAAGTGGCTAATAGCGGTTTAATTACCATCAATTTGGAGAATTATTACCCCTTAGGCGAACGCATTTTATTGGATATAAAAGATCAATTATTCATGGGTATGGTGTTGAAGGAAAAAGACTTCCGTCAATTTATTAAAGAACATGACTGGCAACAATATCAAGGAAAGTTTGTAGCAGTGACTTGTTCTGTTGATGCCATAATTCCAACTTGGGCATACATGTTGGTGGCTTCTAAATTAACTGGTATTGCCAAAAAGATTGTATTTGGAACTCTTGCAACTTTAGAAACTGTATTGTGGGAAAATGTTTTAACTGAATTTCCAACTGAAGAATTCCGCGATCAAAAAATAGTCATTAAAGGTTGTGGAGATTTGCCTATTGGTGCCGATGCTTATTTGACGTTAACTTCTAAATTAGTGGAAGTTGCTTCGAGTGTAATGTTCGGAGAGCCCTGTAGCACAGTACCTGTTTTTAAAGCAAAAAAAGCCTAAAAATAAATTCTTAGCTATTTAAATAGTTGGGCAACTCCAATTATGGGAATAGCTATTTTACGGAAATAACGCAATTGTTCGAAATGCGCAATTCGCGAAATTACAAGAACCCAAATATGTTTTAAAAATCTGAAAATTACTCGACTAAGGTAATTTTAATCGTATTTGTCCGTTGCTTTTTCTTTAAAGGCATACTAGCACAATTGATTACATAATCTCCAGGTTGAACAAAGTGGTGTTCTCTGAGTACTTCAACAACATCATCAAAGGTCTGATCCGTACTGACAAATTTATCGTAATGAAATCCGCGAACACCCCAAACTAAATTTAAGGTATTCAACATTTTATCGTTGTCAGTAAAGATAAAAACACCTGCCTCCGGGCGATAACTAGCCACTTTGAATCCTGTATATCCACTTTTAGTCATAGCAATAATGGCTTTGGCTTTTAAGTGATCACTCATTCTGACAGCCGTAAAACATACTTCATCGCTTGCAAATGAGGGTGATGTTACATCAGGACGAGTACCTTTGTAGTAGGCACGTCGATCTTTTTCGATATCGGAAATGATATCCCTCATTATTTCAACTACTCGGATAGGATATTTACCCACTGAGGTTTCGGCAGATAACATTACTGCATCTGCACCATCCAATACGGCATTTGCAACGTCGGTAATTTCAGCACGAGTAGGCATTGAATCGAAAATCATACTTTCCATCATCTGAGTGGCAATAATCACTGGTTTGGATTGTTGTAAACACTTTTCAACAATGGTTTTTTGTATCAATGGAACTTTCTGAAGAGGGACTTCAACTCCCAAATCACCGCGTGCAACCATTATGGCATCGGTAACTTTGATAATACTATCAATATTTTCCACCGCCTCTGGTTTTTCAATTTTCGCGATTACTTTCGCTCTCGATCCACGCTGAGCAATAATATTTTTTAGTTCGATAACGTCTTCAGCTCTGCGAACAAAGCTCAATGCTATCCAATCAACATCCAATGATAGGCCGAACTCCAAGTCTTTTAGGTCTTTTTCGGTTAAACAAGGAGCTGATATTTGCGTATTGGGTAAATTAAAACCCTTGTTTGATGTTAACGGACCTCCATTTACAACACGACCCTGAAGATTAAATTCATCGATATGGCCTTCAATTACCAATTCCAATTTACCGTCGTTTAATAAAATACGCTCACCAACTTTCGCTTCAATCGGTAAACGGGAGTATGAAACAAATAGTTTTTCCGGTGTTGAAATACATTCTTGCGTGGTAATAATGATTGGATTGCCATCAACAAGTTGGATTTCTCCATCTACTTTTCCGATACGCAGTTTTGGCCCCTGTAAATCCTGTAGGATAGCCACGTGAGACCCTAATTTTTTATTGATTTTACGGATTCGTTCGGCTACTTCTTGGTGAACCGAATGTTCTCCGTGTGAGAAATTCAAGCGACAAACATCTACACCTGTTAGAATGATTTTTTCTAAATTTTCTTCTGAACTAGTTGCCGGCCCTATCGTCGCTACGATCTTGGTCTTGTTGAAATTCTCTTTGTACATCGTCCTGTTTTTGATATCTTAAATGGTGCAATTCGTTCACCCAGTGGAATTTTTTTGTTTTGTCTTTGGGGAAAATATAGGCGAGTTGAATACGTGTAACCCGATTTAGTGTTTCTAACCAATGATCAAAATGCAATATTACGTCCTCTTCTTCGAATATCAGAAAATAATCGGGGAGCGGCTTACTATTAACCAGACGCGATTGGCTGCCTTGATTTTGAATAAGCCACATTCTTGGATATTCTTCTGAGCCAAAAAAGTGGTATTCCGCATGGATTGAATCCAATTGATTTGGCAAATTTATTTGAAAAGGAGGGTTTTCACACACAAATTGCAAAGAAAAAGTGTCAAAAAGACACCATGCTAGTGAATACGGCGTAAAATCCGTATGAATGGCAATGATGGTGAAGTTAGTTCCATCAATTGAAATGGTCGATTTGTGGCGCTTGGTTGACAAAATTTATCACAAAAATAAAATTTTGATGCGTGTGTCAAGAAAAAAATGTTTCTTTGTAGCGCAAAAATTATCATTTACGAATCATGTCAGAAATCGCAGAAAAAGTAAAAGCAATCATCGTCGACAAATTAGGCGTTGATGAAGCTGAGGTAGTTACCGAGGCTAGCTTCACCAATGATTTAGGTGCAGACTCTCTAGATACGGTTGAGTTGATTATGGAATTCGAGAAAGAATTCGACATCAGCATCCCAGACGATCAAGCAGAGAAAATTCAGACTGTAGGTGAGGCCGTTCGATACATCGAAGAAAATAAAAAATAATTATGCAACTCAAGAGGGTTGTTGTTACAGGAATGGGCGCGATTACGCCCATAGGTAATACTCT
>JACCDS012388311.1_pt1 | contig 14687 bp, 14 predicted proteins | sample 7446441 | NCBI WGS metagenome assembly JACCDS01 (sample SAMN15323445, study PRJNA562643) | freshwater metagenome | isolation source: river surface water | place: USA:Blue River Watershed | collected 2017-08-17 | reverse complement strand
TGCGTGCGCAAGGCGCAAAAAATTACAGAGAGTTATAAAAATCAAGCTATGTTACAAATTGCATTTATTAGAGAGAATCAGGAAAAAGTAATCCAAGCTTTGGCAAAACGAAACATCGATGCCAAGGGAATTGTAGGCGAAGTAGTTCAATTAGATGAACAACGTCGTGCTACTCAAGTGGAATTAGACAACACCTTATCCGAATCTAATAAATTGTCCAAAGACATAGGCGAAATGATGAAAAGTGGTGAGAAAGCTAAAGCCGCTATTTTAAAAGAAAAAACCGTTTCGTTAAAAGAAAAAAGCAAAGATTTAGCCGAAAAAGCGGAGGCTTTAGCCGAAGAATTGACGCAAAAATTATATACGCTACCTAATTTACCTGCCGATATTGTTCCAGAAGGAAAAACTCCAGAAGAAAACCTAAACGTTTTTGAAGAAGGCGCTATTCCGGTTTTGCACGAAGGCGCGAAACCGCATTGGGAATTAGTAAAAAAATACGACATCATCGACTTTGAGTTGGGAGTGAAAATTACAGGAGCAGGTTTTCCAGTGTACAAAGGAAAAGGTGCGCGTTTGCAACGTGCTTTAATCAACTATTTTTTAGATAAAAATACGGCAGCGGGTTACAAAGAAATGCAAGTGCCACATTTGGTGAACGAAGCATCAGGTTACGGAACAGGACAATTGCCAGACAAAGAAGGACAAATGTACCATTCGACTATCGACGATTTGTACTTGATTCCAACGGCTGAGGTACCTGTGACTAATTTATTCCGCGATGTGATTTTAAACGAAAGCGAATTGCCTGTTTTGTGTACGGCATACACGCCATGTTTCCGTCGTGAAGCAGGATCGTATGGAGCTCACGTTCGTGGATTGAACCGTTTGCACCAATTTGATAAAGTAGAAATTGTTCGTGTGGAGCATCCAGATAAATCGTATGAAGCTTTGGATGGCATGGTAGAACACGTGAAAAATATTTTGCAAGAATTAAAATTGCCGTATCGAATTTTGCGTTTGTGTGGTGGCGATATGGGATTCACTTCGGCATTGACTTACGATTTTGAAGTATTTTCTACGGCACAAGACCGTTGGTTGGAAATTTCTTCTGTATCTAATTTTGAAACATTCCAAGCCAATCGTTTGAAATTGCGTTTCAAAGACAAAGACGGGAAAAACCAATTGGCACACACCTTGAACGGAAGTTCATTGGCATTACCAAGAGTTTTAGCTGGAATTTTAGAAAATTACCAAACCCCAGAAGGAATTGTAATTCCAGAAGTACTGCGTCCGTATTGCGGGTTTGATATTATAGATTAAAAATTTTACCATATAAGGCATATAAGTTCATTTAAGACTTAAATAAAAAGGAATGAATTTTGTCATTTCGACGCAGGAGAAATCACACAACGAGAATAGCAAATGTGAATTTAGCAATAACTTATACGATCTTATATGCCTTATATGGTTAAAAAAATAATTGTATCCAATGAAAAAACTACTCCTACATATCAGCCTGTTTTTTTCATTGATTGGTTTCTCCCAAAACGAGCAATTAGCGCAGTATTATTACGATAAAGGCGATTTTGAAAAAGCCAAAATCAGCTACGAAGAATTGCTGCAATCCATCCCTCAAAATTACCAATACTTCATTAGAACCATTGATTGTTACCAACAATTAAAACAGTTTGAACTTGCCGAAAAAGCCATTCAAACGCGTCTCGACAAGTACAAACAAAGTTCGCTTTTGGTCGAACTAGGCTATAATTTTAAAATCCAACAACAGGACGATAAAGCCCAAAAGTATTTTGAACAAGCTTTAGCTAAAATCAAATCCAACCCGAACGAAGTGTATGGCATAGCCAACTCGTTTGAGAGAAAAGTGTTGCTAGACTATGCCTTACAAGCCTATCAAATGGCAGTGGAATTACAACCTAATTTTAATTTCAATTACCAAATGGGATTGTTGTACGGGCAATTAGGTAATACGGATAAGATGATTAATACGTTTTTGGATGAGGCGTTTACTCACCCCGAAAGCACGATTTTGATTCAGAATCAATTTTCGCGTTTTATGAACGATGAAGGTGATGCGGGATTTTCGGCTAATTTGCGCAAAGCATTAATTACACGAACCCAAAAGAATCAAGACGTGTATTGGAACCAATTTTTGAGTTGGTTGTATGTTCAACAAAAAGAGTTTGGTAAAGCGTTTATTCAGGAAAAAGCGATTTACAAACGCAATCCCGAATCCTTGACTACCATTGTCAATTTAGCCCAATTGGCGATTGAAGAAAAAGACGAAGCAACGGCAAAAACTATTTTCAATTTTGTTTTGGAAAATACCACCGACATCGAATTATTGGTGCAGGCGAATGGGTATTTGATGCAACTCAAAATAGACACCACACCCGAAAAAGAATGGGGGACTATTGAACCTGAATTATCGGCTTTAGTTACGAAATACGGAATCAGTCCTTTTACCTTATCTTTGCAACTCATGCAAGCGCATTTTTTGACGTTCAATTTAAAAAAGCCTGAAGCGGGTAAAGCGATTGTCCGAACCGGGTTGGAATTGCCATTGAACGAATACGAAGTGGCTCAGGCAAAAATGGAGTTGGCGGATATTTTGTTGTACGAAGCCAAATTCAATCAGGCGTTGTTGTATTATTCGCAAATTGAAAACGATTTGAAGAACGATGCTGTGGCGCACGAAGCGAGTTTGAAAGCGGCTAAAACGAGTTATTTCAAAACCGATTTAGAATGGGCGTTGAAACAATTCAAAGAGTTGAAATCGGCGAGTACACAGTTGATCGCCAATGATGCTTTGGAGTATTTTTTACTCATCAATGACAATACCGTTGCCGATTCGACACAGGTGGCTTTGAAGGCTTTCGCCAAAGCGGATTATTTGGAATACCAAAATCGGAATCAGGAAGCGATTCAAGCTTTTCAAGCGATTTTGAAACAGTTCAAGGGCCAAGAAATCGAAGCTGTCACAAATTTACGATTGGGAAGAATTTACGAAAAAATAGGTGATTTTTCTTTGGCTTTAGGCCAATACCAAAGCATAATTGAGCAGCATTCGGACGGGATTTATGTAGATGAAGCGCTTTATTTTTCAGCAGAATTGTATAAAAATCAATTGCAGTTGCCCGAAAAAGCCAAGCCATTGTACGAAAAGTTAATTTTCAACCACCAAGACAGTATTTATTTTGTGGAGGCAAGACGAAAATTCAGGGAATTACGAGGGGATACTAATTTATAAAAAAGGTTATGTGGTTATTTGGTTAAACAAATAGCAATTTTTAAAATTTGAGAACCATTAAGAAATTAAGTTACATTAAGTAAGAGACTTCATAGGTTTGTGTATGATAAACCAGGGTTTACATTTCATCTTAATGATTCTTAATACCTTAATGGTAAAATCTTAAATAAACAAACACGAAATAAACAAAAAAATGATACTTTACAACGTTACAGTAAACATACACGAAAGCGTTCAAGACCAATGGTTACAATGGATGCAGCAAACTAGAATTCCAGCGATTTTGGCTACAGGAAAATTTTCTTCGGCTAAAATTGTAAAAGTGTTGATTGAGGAAGAAATGGGCGGAACCACCTATTCAGTTCAATTTACAACGGATAGCAAAGCCACTTTGGAACAATATTACGAAGAAGATGCACCGCGATTCCGTCAAGAAAGTTACCAGTTATTTGGCGAAAAAATGCTGGCTTTTAGAACGGAATTGGAATTGATTTCTGAACATAATTAAAAAAGCGAGATTGCCTCGTGCCTCGCAATGACTCAATGGAAAAAGTAAAAGCTAAAAAACATCTCGGACAACATTTCTTAAAAGACGAAAGCATTGCAAAAGCGATTGCTGATACGTTGAGTTTAGAAGGCTATAATGATGTGTTAGAAATAGGGCCTGGAATGGGTGTTTTAACCAAATATTTGTTGGATAAACCCACCAATACCTACGTGATTGAAATCGATACGGAGTCGGTGGCGTATTTGGATGCCAATTATCCGAAATTGAAAGATAAAATCATTTCAAAAGACTTTCTACGATACGATTGTAATGAAATTTTTGAAGGGAAGCAATACGCTATTATCGGGAATTTTCCGTACAATATTTCGACTCAAATTGTGTTTAGAACCTTGGAGTTTCGTCATCAAATCCCAGAGTTTTCTGGGATGTTTCAAAAGGAAGTGGCGGAACGTATTTGCGAGAAAAAAGGTAGTAAAACCTACGGTATTTTATCGGTTTTGGCACAAGCTTTTTACGATGCCGAATACTTGTTTACGGTAGATGAACACGTTTTTAATCCGCCACCGAAAGTAAAATCGGGGGTAATGCGTTTGAGACGAAAAGAAGACTTTAGTTTGCCTTGTGGCGAAAAATTATTCTTCACGGTAGTAAAAACGGCTTTCCAACAACGCAGAAAAACCTTGCGTAACAGTTTAAAAACCTTAAATTTGTCAGATAATTTAAGAGAAGATAAAGTATTAGATCTTCGTCCAGAACAACTTAGCGTTGAGGATTTTATAGCACTCACTCAAAAAATCGAAGCCGATGGAATTTAAAATCAGCAAAGAACTAATTCAAGAATTAGAGCAACTCATTCAAAATAAAAACGACCAGCAGTTGGAAGTTTTGTTGAATGACATGCACCATGCTGATATTGCAGAAGTTTTAGACGAGCTAGATTTTGATGAGGCAACGTATATTTTTAAAGTTTTAGATAGTGATAAAACGGCCGAAATTCTGCTAGAATTAGAGGACGATTTACGTGAAAATATCTTAAAAGGGCTTTCGCCAAAAGAAATTGCAGAAGAGCTTGACGAGTTAGAAACGAACGATGCTGCGGATATTATTGCCGAATTATCGCAAGAAATCAAGGCTGAGGTAATCTCGGAACTGCAAGACGTAGAACACGCCAAAGATATTGTGGATTTGCTTCGTTATCCTGAGGATACAGCGGGGGGAATCATGCACAAGGAGTTAGTGAAAGTGAATGAAAACTGGAATGTGCTGACGTGCGTGAAAGAAATGCGCATTCAAGCTGAAAATATTTCAAGAGTCCATTCCATTTATGTGGTGGATGATGAAGACCGATTGAAAGGACGCTTGTCGCTTAAAGATTTGTTGACTACTTCTTCAAGAACCCCGATTAACGATGTATATATCCGAAAATTGAATTCGGTGAATGTGGATACCGAAGATATTGAGGTAGCGCGTATCATGCAAAAATACGATTTAGAAGCCATTCCCGTTGTGGATGAATTAGGTCGTTTGGTAGGTCGAATCACCATTGATGATATCGTAGATGTTATCAAGGAAGAAGCCGACAAAGATTACCAGATGGCGGCGGGTATTACCCAAGACGTAGAAGCAGATGACAGCGTGTACGAACATACCAAAGCGCGTTTGCCTTGGTTGATTATGGGAATGCTAATTGAATTAGTAGCCTCGTATGTGTTGAAAGGAAATGAAGCGACTTCGCAAGAATTTTATACGTTGATTATTTTTATGCCATTGCTTTCGGCAACTGCGGGAAATATTGGGGTACAAGCCTCAGCAATTATTGTACAAGGTTTGGCTAATGGTACTTTGAAAGGATTTAGCAGAGACTATTTTAGTAAAGAAATTACGGTAGCCATGATTTCTGGAACTATTATTTCTTTACTCGTTTTGGCGTATCATACCATTATGTATGGGCAATTCCAAGTAGGATTAGCCATTTCGATTTCCATTATTGTAGTGATTTTATTTGCCGCTACTTTAGGAACTTTGGTGCCTTTATTTCTCCATAAGAAAAAAATTGACCCTGCTATTGCTACGGGACCCTTTATCACTACTACCAATGATGTATTTGGAATTATCTTGTATTTTACCATTGCAAAATTGATTTTGGGAGTATAAAATATTACAACAACACAACAACATAGACATGAAAGTACACATTATTGGCGGAGGTAATTTAGGAGCCTCAATCGCTATTGGGATTGCTAAATTTACCGAAGGCAATCAAGTAACCGTTACCAGAAGAAATACGGCAAGTATTTTACACTTAGAACAATTAGGTGTTACGGTGGCTACTGATAACAAACAGAATATCCAAGACGCAGATATTATTATTTTGACAATTAAACCGTATCAAGTAGATACTGTTTTGGCCGAAATCTTGCCTGTGATTGCTAATAAAACTATTGCTTCGGCAGTAAGTGGATTGTCTATTGAAAACTTACAAAATAAAATAGGTGCTACCCACCAAGCGGTGCGCATCATGCCGAATATTGCTGCTCAATTTGGAGCTTCGGCGACTTGTATTGCGTTTCAAGAAAACAACAAAGCAGCCGCTCAACAAGTAGTAACTCTTTTTGAAGGCTTAGGAACGGCACCAATTATTGACGAAAAATTAATGGATGCGGCTACTGTTTTAGCAGCCAGCGGAACTGCCTTTGCTTTGCGTTATATTCGTGCGTCGATGCAAGCCGGAATCGAAATTGGTTTTGACTGGCAAACGGCTTTGGCGATTTCTGCACAAACGGTTAAAGGCGCTGCCGAAATGCTATTAGAAGAAAAAACCCATCCTGAACAATTGATTGACCGAGTAACCACGCCTCAAGGATGCACCATTGCCGGTTTGAACGAAATGGAGATGCACGGATTTAGCTCGTCTTTGATTAGAGGAATTAAAACGTCGTTGAAACAGATTAAGGGGTAAACATATTTCCATATAAAATAAAAGGTCGCCGTAATAGCGCCCTTTATTATTTTTAATGATTTAAAAAGGTTGGTTTTAGCATTATAATGCACAAAGTCAGTAGACTTTGCGCAGCTGGGTTATCATTAGGCTTTAGCATAAATCATTGCCAATACAAATGGAATAGTTATAGCAATGGATACTATTAACGCCTTCCATATTTTTTTATATTCATAGTCGCCATCAGAAAAATGTTTTTTGAAGAAATACTCACTTAAAACTAATCCCCAACTCATATTTAAAAAATAGGTTGCTGAGCTGTTTCTCGTTTCTAAACTATTTACAATAATAATTGTTAAAGCAGAGAATAATATTGAAATAAACAAGACAATATTCCCTTCTTTCTTTTGGTCATTGTCAATTAAATTTTGACGTAATAAAAAACCTCCAAAAATGGGCGCAAAAAACATTGAAAACCCCAAAATTGCGTTTTTAGAATAAATTTTAATCGGATTCGCTTGATTAGATTCAGTAGATGTTAAATTAAATTCTTCCATGATAGTATAGTTTAATTAGTTATGAAATATTGATAGTACTCTTACAAGATAAAATTAACCTTAACGTTAGCTTATATTTGTAAAAGAGGCAAATTTTAAATAATCTGTAAAAGGAATACGACTTGGGGTCTATTGCAGTTACAGGGGCTTTTCAAATGTAGTAATTTTTTTAATTTGAAAATGAACTAATTTGAAAATTTGTAGGGGAGCAATTATTCTAGTTGAATTGTATGACTTCGTCGAATTTTATTTTGTGTGGTAATGGAGTGAGTTCGTCTGATTAAGATTAATTATTTGAATAGATTTTTGATTCTCTTAAAAATGCTTCTTTTTTTATATTTCACAATTACAACTTCACCCATTAGCATATCTTGACTTTGAACCATTTCTATTTTTAAGCTTTTATTAGCTTTAAAAACTTCAACTTCTTTAGGTTCCATACCAATATAATTAAATAGGAGTACTACTTTATCTTCAAAATCTTTACTAGGAATTTTGATGGAAAAGTCTCCATCAAAATTTGAAGCTACTTTGTTATCGGTGCCTTTTTGAACTATTGTAACCCCCGGAAGAGAAGCGTTTTTTTCATTAGTATTCAATTTTTCCAAAACTTTTCCAGACAACTCAATAAATTCAGTCGAATTCATTTCTACTTGTTGAGAAGTTAGTTTATTCTCAGTGATTTCAGTTTTTGATTTTTCATTTTGTGAAAAAACAGGTGTGGATAAAAGGAAGGATGTAAAACCCATAAGCAACGCAATGCTTTGATTTTTTTTTATTTGTGACGTGTGTAATGTTTTGTCAATTTGATTAGTAGAAAATCGCCCACAAATAGGTTCATTTTCATTTAAACTTTTTACAAGTTGATCATTGGAAAAATATTGGTAATTTAGTACCTCTTTTTTGCAATTTGAACAAAACATACCTTTTTCTGTTGAAGTCATTTTACTCCAATCTTCATTACAAGGTTTCGGGATTTTAATTATAAACTTCATCAATTATTCGGGGCTATTTTAATTTGAAATGGATTAATTTGAAAATGAGGGTTTTATTCAATTATCAAATGCTAGTTTAAGAGTTCTACGTTGGAACTTACAACTGTAAGGTTAATTTCAGCTGTCCGCCAAGTCCTTGTTGGATAATTTTCATTAAAGTAGATAGTCTAATGTCAGACGAATTATTTTCAATTCTTGAAATATAGGATTTATTGGTTCCGCATTTTTGAGCTAACTCTTCTTGTGTCATCCCTAGTTTTGTTCGGGCTTCTTCAAGTAGAATCCCAAGTCGGAAAGATTCAAACTCTTGTTCCCAATTTTCACGTTTTGGCGCTCCTTTTTTCCCGTATTTCGCGTCCAGAATTTGGTCTAAAGTCGTACTATTATTTTTTGTTTTCATCTTGATATTCTTTCATTATTTTTAGTGCTTTTTCTATTTCGTCTTTCGGTGTCTTTTGCGTCTTCTTCTGAAAAGCATTGCCAAGAACAACTAAATTTCCTTTATCAAAAAAAGAAAATATACGAAATATTGTATTCCCTACTTCAACTCTTACTTCATAAAGTCCTTTTGTACCTTCCAAATGTTTGAAATATTTTTTAGGAACTTGTGGAGTAACTTCGATTAATTTAAGAGTCCATTCTATTTTTGCTTGAACGGGATCAGATTGTTTCTTATAAAAATCTAGAAAATAGCTTTTATAAGCAATGACTTTTCTGTCGGTATCCATAATACAAAGTTAACTGATTAGACAACATTTGCAACTATTTTTTTGAAATTTTTAAATGTTCATTTCTGTATAGTAGAAATGACATTAACTTGCTAATAGCTGCATTAATTATTTAAAAATAAATCTGTAAAAGGAATACGACTTGGGGTCTATTGCAGTTACAGGGGCTTTTCAAATGTAGCAATTTTTTTAATTTGAAAATGAACTAATTCAAAAATTAGTATGACAAAAGTCTATTTCTTCAAACTCATTTTTAACCACAAAAAGCCTAAAGTTCCCGAAACAAACGAAGCAACCAAAATGGCGATTTTAGAGTAGGTAATCACGTCTTCACCATCATTTTTGAAGGCTAAAAGGGTAATGAAAATCGACATAGTAAATCCAATACCGCCTAACATTCCAGCGCCTAAAATTTGTTTCCATTGTAAATTTTTAGGCAAAGAACTAATGCCTAGTTTCACGCAGAGAAAAGCAAAAAGTACAATTCCGATGGGTTTGCCTACAACAAGTCCAGCCATAATTCCAATAGAATTGGCGTGAGCAAGTCCTTCTTGCCAATTACTATCTATAGCAATGCATGTATTGGCAATGGCAAATAAAGGCAAGATGACAAAAGCGACTGGGCGGTGTAAAGCATGTTGCAATCGGTAAGAAGAAGTAGTTTTTCCACCATCTCCATACGGAATGACAAAGGCCAAAAGTACTCCTGTAATCGTAGCATGAACGCCTGAATTCAGCATGCAATACCACATCAATCCACCGCCAATTAAATAAGGAAGTAGGTGGTGGACCTTTCTTCTGTTCAAAATAAATAGACCCCCCAGAATACTAAATGCTAATCCTAAATAGAGAAAGGAAATGGTATCCGTATAAAAAATCGCAATCACGAGAATGGCTCCCAAGTCGTCAATGACCGCTAAGGCGGTTAAAAATATTTTTAAAGACGTTGGCACTCGATTGCCTAAAAGTGACAAAATTCCAATGGCAAAAGCAATGTCGGTAGCCATAGGAATTCCAGCACCATTTTGTGTAATAGTGCCAAAGTTGAAGGCTAAAAAAATCCCCGCAGGAACAACCATTCCGCCGAGGGCTCCAAAAATGGGTAAAGTAGCATTTTTAATGTTCGACAATTCGCCGCCATATAGTTCGCGTTCCAATTCTAATCCAATCAATAAAAAGAAAATGGTCATCAAGCCATCATTGATCCAATGTGTAATGGAATGATGTCCTATTGGTGTTTCCCAAAACCCAATGTAGCTGGTTTGAATAGGAGAATTGGCTAATGCCAAAGAAAGTAGCGTAACCAAAAGTAATAGCAAACCGCCCGCTTTTTCGCTTTCAAAAAATTCTCGAAACAATCGGCTGGCGTTCATCTGTTTTACATTTTAATTAGAATGAGTGCAATTTACACATTTCGATTGCAAAGTTCAATTAAATTCGGATTTTAACCATTAAGGAATTAAGCTATATTAAGGCTTAATGAATCTTCATCCCTTAATGGTTTAATGTTGATTTTTAGTAAAACGCACTTCTTTTACACCTATTTTTTTTGTTAATTTGGGTTTGTAAAATACAATCCATTTATGGCCATACAAATTCTTCATATCGACAGCAACCATCCTTTGCTTTGGGATCAATTGGAACAAGCAGGTTTCGTGAATCATGAAGATTTTACGTCTTCCAAAGAGGCAGTTGAAGCTAAAATACATAATTACCAAGGCATTGTTATTCGTAGCCGATTTAAAATTGACAAATCCTTTTTAGATAAAGCCACTAATTTGAAATTTATTGCGCGTGTAGGAGCGGGTTTGGAAAGTATTGATTGTGAGTATGCCCAATCCAAAAATATTGCTCTCATCGCCGCTCCCGAAGGGAACCGGAATGCAGTAGCCGAACACAGTTTAGGTATGATTTTATCACTGTTTAACAACCTGAATCAAGCCGATGCTGAAATTCGAGCGGGGCATTGGAACCGAGAAAGCAATCGCGGACATGAATTGGACGGAAAAACGGTAGGAATAATTGGCTACGGAAATATGGGTAAGGCTTTCGCCAAAAAACTGCGTGGTTTTGAGGTGGATGTTTTGTGTTATGACATTCAGGAAAATGTGGGTGATGCCAATGCCAAACAAGTGAGTTTTGCCGAATTTCAAGAAAAAGTGGAGGTGTTAAGTTTGCATATTCCTTGGACGCCCGAAACTGATAAAATGGTCACTACTGAATTCATTAACGGATTTGCAAAGCCACTTTGGATTATCAATACTTCGCGCGGAAAAAACATTGTCACGGCCGATTTGGTTTTGGCTTTACAGTCGGGCAAAGTGTTAGGTGCAGGATTGGATGTGTTGGAATATGAAAAACTATCGTTCGAAACCTTGTTCCAAGAGACGACTACTCCCCAAGCATTTCAGTATTTATTGAATGCCAAAAATGTTATTTTGACTCCTCATATTGCGGGTTGGACATTTGAAAGTCACGAACGCTTGGCTCAAGTGATTGTCGATAAAATAAAAGCACTTTATTCGTAACTAAAAACTAATGGTATGGAAACTGTAAAACACGAAGCTTGGAATACTCCGCAACCACAATTTCAAAATAATAAGAAAGTAGCCTGTGGTATTTTCGCCCTTTTATTAGGTCCGCTTGGAGTGCATAAATTTTATTTGGGATACACAGGAACAGGAATACTTTGGCTTGTCTTAAGTATTTGCTCTTGCGGTGCATTGACTGGTTTGTTTGGCTTAATCGAAGGGATTATTTACCTGACTAAATCAGATGAAGAGTTTTATCAAACGTATCAAGTAGGGCAAAAGCACTGGTTTTAATTATTAGCAGTAACTATTTTTTCAACCATTAAGGCAATAAGAATCATTAAGAGTTTTTCTTAATCTAACTTAATATCTTAATGGTTCAATTCTAATTCTAGTCTTCTTTCTCGTTGGATTTTCGTTCTAATTCGGCTTGGTATTCTTCGATAACAGGCTTCATAGTGCTTTCAGGAATGTCCGAAATTCTAAGGTAAATCAATCCGTCAATTGCGTTATTAAACAAAGGATCCACATTAAAAGCTACCAAACGCGCATTCTGTTTGATGTATTTTTTAATCAAAACAGGCAAGCGTAAACTTCCTGGCTCCAGTTCATCAATAACTTTATCGAATTTGTTCAAATCGGCTTCCGTTTCATTGAAAACAAAATCTTTGTCGGCATCCTTTAATTTTACCTTGTATTCCTTTTTAGGGTGAATGTACTGCGCAATATACGGATCGTAATAATGCGATTTCATAAACTCAATCATCAATGATTTTGAGAAATCAGAGAATTGGTTGCTGATACTTACCCCGCCCAATAAAAATTTATGTTCTGGATAATGTAAAGTAGTATGGATAATTCCGCGCCATAATAAGAACAACGGCATCGGTCTTTGTTGGTATTCTTTAATAATAAAAGCACGTCCCATCTCAATGGACTTGCTCATCATATCATGTAATTCTGGTTCAAAACGGAAAAGACTATTCAAGTAAAAACCATTCATTCCGTATTTAGGATAGATTTCAGCTCCTAACCCCATACGGTAGGCACCAGCTAGTTTTTTTGCTTCGTCATCCCATAAAAAAAGATGGTGGTAATATTGATCGTATTGGTCTAAATCAATAGATTCATTCGTTCCTTCTCCCACTTCTCTAAAGGTAATTTCTCTTAAACGACCTAGTTCGTGAAGAATGTTTGGAATTTTATCTGCCTTGGTGAAGAATACTTCATAATTTTTGCTTTGTAACAAACGCGCGTCAGAGGCTCTTAAGGCATCCACTTCAGCAATCATTTTTTCAGTACTAGCAGGTGTTACAATTTCCTTAGGATTTTTATTCGAAGGTTTTAAGCTAGCGGCTTTTAAGAATTTACTTTTTTTCTCAAAAGGATTAGCTAACATATAGGTTTTCTTTCTCAAGAATTCCGAATATTCATCTAATGACTCGTATTCATTTTGTTCGGCTACCGAAATCGGTTTACCAATACGTACTTTAATGACACGGTGTTTTTGACTGAATACTTCCGAAGGCAATTTGGCTGTACGTAACGTACCGCTGATTTTAGAAAGGAAGTAAAATAAACCACTATTTTTGGCGTGGAAATAAATAGGCACCACAGGTACTTGTGCCTTGCGAATGACTTTGATAGCGCCTTCTTCCCAAGGTTTGTCCACCATTAATTTTCCGTCTTTGTAGGTCGAAACTTCGCCGGCAGGGAACATTCCTAAAGGCTTTCCATCGCTTAAGTGACGAAAAGTTTCTTTGATTCCCACCACACTCGATTTAGCATCCTTATGATTTTCAAAAGGATTTACCGGCATGATGTATTTTTTCAAAGGTTCAATGCGATGCAAAAGGAAATTGGCAATAATTTTAAAATTAGGTTCTCTTTCGAGCATTAATTTCAATAACAAAACACCATCAATTCCACCAAGGGGGTGGTTTGAAATGGTAATATAAGCACCCTCTTTAGGAAGGCGTTTTAAATCTTCTTCTGGAATTTCAAATTTGATTTGTAAATCGTCTAATACCCCATTCAAGAAAGCTACTTCACTTAAATGTTTGTTTCTATCATAGACATTATTCAATTCAGAAATCTTAAGTACTTTCATGAGTACCCAGCCCGAAAATGTACCAAGGAATCCGTATTTATCCGTATTTATTGCTTTCGCAACTTCTTTAGCAGTTACTAAACCCATATCATTTTTTGTGTTTGAGGCAAGTCACAAAGATAACAAAAAACTCCATTTTCTGACTTTTTTGGAATCAAACTTCTACTTTTTTATTACATTTGAAGACGGTATTATGCCACAACAGGGAACTATAAAACACCACCTTTCAATGAAAATTATTTCGTATAATGTCAATGGAATTCGTTCAGCCATTTCAAAAGGATTGCTCGAATGGTTGCAACAAGCTGATCCAGACGTCATTTGTTTTCAAGAGATTAAAGCGCAAGCGGATCAAGTGCCAACCTTGGATATTGAATTAGCAGGATATCCCTATCATTATTGGTTTCCAGCTACCAAAAAAGGGTACAGCGGTGTGGCTATTTTATCCAAAACAAAGCCTAACAATATCGTTTTTGGAACTGGAATTGAACACATGGATTTTGAAGGGCGCAACCTGCGTGTTGATTTTAATGACGTTTCTGTCATGAGTTTGTATTTGCCTTCGGGAACTAATTCGGAGCGCTTGGATCACAAGTTCATGTACATGGATGATTTTCAAAAATACATTGACAATTTGAAGAAGGAAGTTCCTAATTTGGTCATTTGTGGAGATTACAATATTTGCCACGAAGCCATTGATATTCACGATCCAATTCGTAACAAAAATGTATCTGGATTTTTGCCTGCTGAGCGTTCTTGGTTGGATAATTTCTTGAAAAGCGGCTTTATTGACAGCTTTCGGTTTTTAAACAAAGAACCCGATAATTACACTTGGTGGACGATGCGTTTTCCAACAGCGAGATTGAATAACAAAGGGTGGCGCATCGATTATTGCTTGGTAAGTGAGCCATTGAGAAACCGAATCAAACGTGCTTTGATTTTGCCCGAAGCCAAACATTCAGACCATTGTCCGATTTTGGTAGAAATTGAGTAGATTTGTTGGGAGCTTTTTCCTGCTATACGCTTTATCTTTTTATAAATTTCGGCTTCGA
>JACCDS010334108.1_pt1 | contig 14691 bp, 17 predicted proteins | sample 7446441 | NCBI WGS metagenome assembly JACCDS01 (sample SAMN15323445, study PRJNA562643) | freshwater metagenome | isolation source: river surface water | place: USA:Blue River Watershed | collected 2017-08-17 | reverse complement strand
TCGCGCGTCATGCCGCCGGTTTGGCGATCGAGGTGAAAACGCAAGCTCAGACCATGCAGGTGCTCGAAGGTTTGCAAGGCGATGCGGCGCGATGCGCCTTGCGTCGCCTCGGCAAAGACCAACTCGCGCAACTCGGTGAACAATGACACCGCAAAGCGCAACAAGCCATACCCCACCAGCAATGCCACCGGAACCAGCAACACCGCCACCGGGGTCTGGACCTGTGGTGCCATGGCGTCGACCAACTCTTTGAGCACCAGGGGCACGCCCACATTGGCCAGTTTGGCCGCCACCATGAAGGCCAAAGCGATCGCAACCCGCCACTTGTACGCCCACAAATAAGGCAACAGTCGGGCCAGGATTTCGCGGTCCTTGCGGGTGCGGGGCGTTTGCGGACCTGGGGCGCCGTGGGCGCCAGCGGTGATGGCGGGTCTCATGAGTGAAAATAGAGGGACAGGCCCACCCAACAGCGGGCAGATTAAGGAGTCATTGTCCCATGAGCACCCCACCCAGCGCACCGCCGGTCGCCAGTTTGCCCACCGACCAGGAATTGGTCATGAAGGTGATCCCGATGCCGGCCGACTGCAACGCCAACGGCGACATCTTTGGCGGCTGGGTCATGGCACAGGTTGATTTGGCCGGCGCGGTGTTGCCCGCCCGGCTCATGCGCGGCCGCATGGCCACCGTGGCGGTCAACGAGTTCATTTTCAAACAACCGGTCAAGGTCGGCGACATTTTGAGTTTTTTCTCCAAAGTCACTCGTGTCGGCCGCACCTCGGTGACCGTGGCGGTCGAGGTGTACGCCGAGCGCATCCGCAGCCAGGGGCAGTTTGTCAAGGTGACCGAGGCGCAACTGACTTATGTGGCGATCGACGAACAAGGCCGCCCCAAGCCGTTTCAGGACACGATGTAGGCCCCGGCGCCGGTGGACAGCAGTTTGCCATCTGCGCCCCTGAACTCCATCCGGGTCGAACCAACCCTCGAACCCAGTCGCATCACCTCGGCAGTCATTTCAAACCAGGCCCCAATGCCGGGGCGCAAGTAGTCGATGCGCAAATCGATGGTGCCCAATTTGGAAAAACGCTCCAAGCGCTTGCTGGGCGACTCGTCCATGTGACGGGCCCCGATGGCCACCATACAGGCCAATCCCCCCATGGTGTCCAGACAAGCGCTGATCACGCCACCGTGGATGCGGTTGTGCCCGAAATGCCCGATCAGTTCCTGGCGCATCTCAAGCCGCGCCTTGACCATGGTCGGGCGCATCTCGGTCAGGCGCAAGCCCAACACCCGGTTGAAGACGATTTTGTCCTCAAAAATCGAACGCACGCCCTCGATGAATTCGGTCTCGAACTCGCCCTCGAAATCGGCTGATTTGATCATCGTGTTCCCGATCTCAAGCATTGACTTTGGCAAAGTCGGGGCGCCGTTTGTCAAAGAACGCAGCAAAGGCTTCTTGGGCCGCCGGTTCGCTCAGCATGCGGCGGAACATCTCGCCCTCGGTGGCCATGCGATCGGCCACACTCTGAGCCTGGCCTGACTTCAGCAAACGCTTGGTCGCGAGCACGGCACTGAGTGGCTTGGCCGCCAACTTGCGCGCCCATTGCTGAGCTACGGCGTTGGCTTCGGTGGGTGGCACCACCCGATTCACCCAGCCCGACTCCAGCGCCGCCTCGGCCATGAACGGCTCGCCCAACAACAACGCCTCGGCGGCGCGGTGGTAACCCAACAACTGCGGCACCAACAGGCTCGAAGCGGCCTCAGGGCACAGACCCAGATTAACAAACGGCATCGAAAACGCAGCGTTGTCCCCCGCCACCACCAAATCACAATGCAACAGCAGGGTCGAGCCGATGCCCACCGCCGGGCCGCAGACCGCCGCCAGGACGGGCTTGGGACAGGTGGAGATCGCGTTCAAAAACCGAAACACCGGCGAGTCTTGGCCCGCAGGGGGAGCGTTGAGAAAATCAGCCAGGTCATTGCCAGCCGAAAACACCGTTTCATGTCCCTGAATCAGCACCACCCGCACAGCCGGGTCGGCGATGGCAGCCATCAGCCGATCGGCCAGCTCGGCATACATCGCTGCAGTCAGGGAGTTTTTTTTACTGACCCGATTCAGGGTCAGGGTCAAGACGCCGTCTTCAATGTGATTCAGGATATCGCTCATGGTGCTCTCGGTCAGTGGTCAGGGGGATGGGGTCACGGCTTCGCTGTGGTGCGCCCGCACCAGACGCTCGAACCCCATGCGAGCGCGCGGCAAAGCTTGTTCAGAATGTAAGAAACGCGCCTCGTAGTGCAGCGCCAGGATCAGGCCGTGGATTTCAAACGCCAATTGCGCGGCGTCGACATCGGCGCGCAAATGGCCCTCATCGCGCGCCTGAGCCACGGCCCGTCGCAAGGCCTGCATCCAGACATCGACCGAGCCTGCCAAGGCGTCCCGCACTGGACCCGGCCGGTCGTCAAATTCGACTGCACCCGAAATGTAAATGCAACCCGAGTCGATCTCGACGCTGGTGCGTCGCACCCAGTTTTCGAACAGTTGGCGCAACCGGGGCAAACCACGTGGCGTGCGCATGGCGGGGTAAAAGACTTCTTGCTCAAAGCGGTGGTGGTATTCACGAACCACCGAAATTTGCAACTCTTCGCGCGAACCAAAATGGGCAAACACGCCCGACTTGCTCATGCGCATGATGTCGGCCAGGGCGCCGATGCTCAAACCCTCGAGCCCCAGTTGCGTGGCCAAACCGAGGGCGGCATCCACAATGGCGGCCTTGGTCTGCTGGCCTTTGGCAGAAATGCGTGGGAGGGTTGAAGCAGGAGGCATGGCTGATTTTCGCACGACCGTGCTATTTTCAACGAAAATCTGAACTTTTGTGACTTGTGCCATGCAAACCACCCGTCTCATCGCCATCCGCCACGGAGAAACCGCCTGGAACGTAGACACCCGCATCCAGGGGCAAATCGACATCGATTTGAACGACACCGGTCGCTGGCAAGCTCAACAGGTGGCGCTGGCCCTGCGCGATGAAGGCATTGATGCCATTTACGCCAGCGATTTGTCGCGCGCCTTCCAGACCGCCCGGGCCATTGGCGCCGCAATCGGTTTGCATGCCAGGCCCACGCCTGAACTGCGCGAGCGGCACTTCGGTCATTTCCAGACCCGCACCTGGGCTGAAATTGAGCAAAACTGGCCGCAAGACGCTCAGCTGTGGCGCACCCGCGTGCCCGACTGGGCGCCCGAAGGGGGCGAAAGCTTGTTGACCCTGCGCGATCGCGTCAGCCAAGCCGTAAACACCTTGGCAGCGCGCCATATCGGGGAGCACATCGTGCTGGTGGCCCATGGCGGCATCATGGATGTGCTGTACCGATTGGCCACTGGCCAAGACCTGCAGGCGCCGCGCACCTGGTCGCTGGGCAATGCGGTGATCAACCGCTTGCTTTGGACACCCGAAGGTTTGCGGCTGGTGGGCTGGGGCGACGACCGTCATCTGCAAGAGGCCAGTCGCGACGAACACACGGCCTGAGATCAGGCGCCGGGGCTGCGTCTTAGGCTGGATCGGCGGCGCCGAACAACCCGCCGTGGCTGGCCAGCGGCGCCACACCCAGGTGTCGATATGCGGCCAACGTCGCGATGCGTCCGCGCGGGGTGCGCTGCAAATAGCCCTGCTGGATCAAATACGGCTCAATCACGTCTTCGATGGTGTCGCGTTCTTCGCCGATGCTGGCGGCGATGTTGTCCAGGCCCACGGGGCCGCCGTCAAAACGATGCACCACGGCTTCGAGCAATTTACGGTCCATCAGGTCAAAGCCTTCAGGGTCGACGTCGAGCATCTTGAGTGCCGCTTGTGCCAGCCCCTGCGTGATGTGGCCATCGCCCTTGACATCGGCATAGTCGCGCACCCGCCGCAAAAGCCGGTTGGCGATCCGGGGCGTGCCGCGCGAACGGCGGGCGATCTCCAGGGCGCCATCTTCGTCAATGGGCACTTGCAACAAGCCCGCACTGCGCACAACGATGCGGCGCAATTCGGCGGGGGTATAAAACTCCAGCCGAGACACGATGCCAAACCGATCGCGCAAGGGATTGGTCAGCATGCCCGCCCGGGTGGTTGCCCCCACCAGAGTAAACGGTTGCAGATCCAGTTTGATGCTGCGCGCCGCCGGCCCCTCGCCAATCATGATGTCGATCTGATAGTCTTCCAACGCCGGATACAAAATTTCTTCGACCACGGGTGACAGGCGGTGGATTTCATCGATGAACAGGACATCGTTCTTTTCCAAACCGGTGAGCAGGGCTGCCAGGTCCTTGGGTTTTTCGAGCACCGGACCGCTGGTCTGGCGCAAATTCACCCCTAACTCGTGGGCGATGATGTGGCTCAGCGTGGTCTTGCCCCAGCCGGGGGGACCAAACAACAACACATGGTCCAAGGCCTCGCCGCGCTTGCGCGCCGCACCGATGAAAATGTCGAGTTGTTCGCGCACCTTTTCCTGGCCCACATACTCTTGCAGCATTTTGGGTCGCAAAGCGCGCTCCAGCGCCTCTTCCTGGTGCGAAACAGGCGCTGCCGACACCATCCGGGGCACGGGCGCGAAATCGTCGGTCTGGATGCTCATGTCGGTTGGATTTTAGGGGTTGACCCGTTCAGCGGGCCAATTGGCGCAAAGCCCATTTGATGCCTTCGCTCACACCCACCTCGGCAGGCAGCCCTTTGAGTGCGGCCGAGGCCTCTTTCTCGCTGTAACCCAAAGCCATCAGAGCCTGGGTGATGTCGGCGTGCACGGGGGTCAGTCCAACGGCATGGCTGGTCGTGACGTCGGCCCCTAACTTGCCTTTGAGTTCGAGCAACAACCGCTCCGCCGTTTTTTTGCCGATCCCGGGGACCTTGACCAGCCTTGAAGCATCCTGGGCGCTGACCGCCGCCCCCAAATCGGCCACGCTCAAGCCGCTGAGCACGCCCAGGGCGGTGCGAGGGCCCACGCCCGATATGCGGATCAGTTGCCGAAAGGCATTGCGCTCATCGGCAGAGCCAAAGCCAAACAAAACCTGCGCATCCTCGCGCACGACAAAATGAGTCAGCAAGGCCACCTTCACCCCGATAGCAGGCAAGTTGTAAAACGTGCTCATGGGCACATCGACCTCGTAACCCACCCCATGACAATCGATGAGAATCTGGGGCGGATTCTTTTCCAGCAAGACACCGCTTAATTTGCCTATCATTGGAACACCTTTTTGCGGATTATCGACTTGATTCTCAAACACAGCTTCACCCCTGCCCACAACACCCGCCTGTCCCACCTGTGCGGCCCCATGGATGCGCACCTGCGCCAGATTGAGATGGGCTTGCGCGTCAAAATCGGCCATCGCCACGAGCACTTCCGCATCGACGGCCCCAAAGCACAGGCCGGGCGCGCCCTGGAAGTGCTCCAGGCCCTGTACGAAATGGCAACGCGCCCCATCAGCGCCGAACAGCTGCAACTCATGCTGACGGGCGAAGTCGGTGTACACACCGACGCGGACGGCGCTGCCAGCCTGCAAACCCGGCGGGCCGATTTGCGCGCCCGCACCCCTGGCCAAAGCCTCTATCTGGATCACATCGCCAGCCACGACATCACCTTTGGCATCGGCCCGGCCGGCACCGGCAAAACCTATCTGGCCGTGGCGTGTGCCGTCGATGCGCTCGAGCGCAGCGCCGTGCAACGCATCGTGCTGACCCGACCGGCGGTCGAGGCCGGCGAACGGCTGGGGTTTTTGCCAGGCGATCTGGCCCAAAAAGTCGACCCTTATCTGCGGCCTTTGTACGATGCCTTGTACGACCTCATGGGCTACGAGCGGGTGCAAAAAGCTTTTGAGCGCAACGCCCTCGAAATTGCGCCCTTGGCCTTCATGCGCGGACGCACCCTGAACCACTCGTTTGTGATTTTGGACGAAGCACAAAACACCACGCCCGAACAGATGAAGATGTTCCTGACCCGCATCGGCTTTGGTGCCAAGGCCGTGATCACCGGTGATGTCAGTCAGATCGATTTGCCCAAGGGCCAGCTCAGTGGCCTGCTCGATGCCGAACGGGTCTTGAAGCGTGTACCCGGCATCGCCATGACCCGCTTCACCAGCGCCGACGTGGTGCGCCACCCCCTGGTGGCGCGCATCGTCGACGCCTACGACGGTCAAAAACAACGCGCCCGCGCGTCCGAGGCCTGACATGGCCATGCCTGCGCTGCAACTTTCGCTGCAATTCGCACTGACTCAAAATGCGCATCGCCATCGCCAGGCGTTGCCGCGCCATTTTGTCAGCCGCTGCATTCGCCATGCGCTTGCGAGGGACGCCGAACTGACGGTGCGCATCGTTGACGAAGACGAGGGCCGACAACTGAACCAGGGCTTTCGGCAGCGCGACTACGCCACCAACGTGCTGACCTTCGATTACGCCCGTCAACCGGTGGTGCTGGCCGACTTGGTCTTGTGCGCTCCGGTGGTGGCGCAAGAGGCCAAAGCATTGGGCAAAACGCTGGCACAGCACTATGCGCATCTGCTGGTGCACGGCACCTTGCACGCCCAAGGCTGGGACCACGAAACCAGCCTTCAAGACGCTCACGCCATGGAAGCCCGCGAAGTCGAGGTATTGGCTCGACTGGGTCAGCCCCACCCCTACAAGTGAGGGTGATGGCCTGGCCCTGGATCGTCGAAATGCGCTTCGACGTCGCTGGGCAACAACTGAATGGTGGCGCGCAAACCGGGCACGGCGCTCATCAGCGCCAACTCGACATTGGTCCGCAATGCGGCGGCTCGACCCAACGACCACGATGCGGGCATGTGCATGTGGACGTCGACAAAACAACGCTGGCCCGCCTTGCGGGTGCTGACATGGTCAAACCGGATGATGGCGCTGCTACCCCGTTGGTGCTCAAAGCCTCGCAAGACCTCGTCGATTTGCGCCAACACCTCAGGCTCGACCGCTTCATCGAGCAGCGCCTGTGACGACGCATACACCAGATGCCAGCCTTCGCGCAAAATGTTCAGTGCCACACCGATGGCCACCAACGGATCCAGCCACAACCAACCGGTCAAGTGAACCGCCACCAGGCCCAACACCACGCCGCCTGAAGTCCAAACATCGGTGACCAGGTGTCGGGCGTCTCCTTGCAAGGCCACCGATCGATGCGCCTCGGCGGCCTTGAACATGGTCCAGGCCAGCAAACCGTTGAGCGCCGAACTGAGCAGGGACAAGCCCACCCCCAGCCCCACTTGTTCCAAAGGCTCCGGATCCACCAACCGGTGTGCTGCCGCCCAGATGATGCCCAGCGCAGCCCCGATGATCAAAATACCCTCGAAGCCAGAAGAAAAATACTCGGCTTTGTGATGCCCGTAAGGGTGCGCAGTGTCAGCGGGTCGCGCCGCAACCACCACCATCGCCAGACCAAACATGGCCCCCGCCAGATTCACCAGCGATTCGAGGGCATCCGACAACAAACTGACCGAATCGGTGACCCACCAGGCTCCAGTTTTAAGGGCAATGGTCAGCAAGGCCACCGCCACCGAGGCTTGCATCAGCCGCTTCGGGGTCCAGCGTTGGATCCAGTTCGCCATGGCCTGCTCAGTTCAGATGAACACGCATGAATTTTCGCTTGCCCACCTGTAAAACCAAAGAGCCGGCGGTCAGTTTCAACCCTTTGTCGCTGATCACCGTGCCGTCGATGCGCACACCGCCGCCGTCGATCAGTCGATTGGCCTCGCTGCTCGACGGGGCCATGCCCACCGCTTTGAGCAAAGCCCCAATCCCCATGGGCGCACCCGCCACAGTCTGTTCGGGGATCTCGTCAGGGATACCGCCCCGGCTGCGCAGCGCAAAGTCTTGCTCGGCAGCCTCGGCCGCCGCCGCGCTGTGAAATCGCGCGGTGATTTCGCGCGCCAGCATGACCTTGACCTCTTTGGGGTTGCGACCGCTCTGGACCTCGCGTTTCAAGGCTTCAATTTCTGGCAGGCTCTTGAACGACAGCAGGGTGTACCACCGCCACATCAGCGTGTCGCTGATCGACAACACCTTGGCAAACATGGTGTTGGGATCTTCGGTGATGCCGATGTAGTTGTTTTTGCTCTTGGACATTTTGTCCACGCCATCGAGCCCTTCGAGCAAGGGCATGGTCAAAATGCACTGCGGCTCCTGGCCGTATTCCAGTTGCAAGTGCCGCCCCATGAGCAAATTGAACTTTTGGTCAGTCCCTCCCAGCTCGAGGTCGGCCTTGAGGGCCACCGAGTCATAGCCCTGCATCAGGGGATACAAGAACTCGTGCACCGAAATCGGGGTTCCGGCGCTGAATCGCTGATGGAAGTCATTGCGCTCCATCATGCGGGCCACGGTGTACTTGGCAGCCAGTTGGATCATGCCCATGGCACCGAGTGGCAAGCTCCACTCGGAGTTGTAGCGGATCTCGGTGCGCTCAGGGTCCAGCACCAGGCTGGCCTGGCGGTAATAGGTTTCGGCGTTGGCCTTGATCTGCCCGGTGGTCAGGGGTGGGCGGGTGCTGTTGCGCCCCGACGGGTCGCCGATCAGGCTGGTGAAGTCGCCGATCAGGAAGATCACCTGGTGCCCCAGGTCCTGCAACTGGCGCATTTTGTTGAGCACCACGGTGTGGCCGATGTGAATGTCGGGCGCCGTCGGATCCAAACCCAATTTGATGCGCAAGGGCACCCCGGTGGCTTCGGCGCGCGCCAGTTTTTGCTGCCATTCGTCTTGGGGGATCAGCTCTTCGCACCCACGCAGCGACACCTGCATCGCGTGCAGAACCCGGTCTGTGACCGGAAATTGTGTTTTAACCTGTTGATTCATAATTACTTTTTTGAGTTTGGCAGAGATGCTGTCGCAGGTTATACTGGGGACTTACCGTGACCGATTCTATCGGCCTGAGTCTTGTTGTTTGCTGTTGGCAGCACAACGGAGCCCATTTTGATCCAGTTCTTCGAGTCCGCCTATCGTCGCATTGCGCTTTGGCCCACACGCTGGGCCGATGTGCATCGTCGTCACCCCCACAGGGTGATGGCGGCAATCGGGGCTTTGCTGCTGGTCGGTGGCACCGCATCCTATGCGGTCGCGACCCTGGGGCCCGATGCTGCGCGCATGCCCACCACCGAGTGGGTGCACAGCATCCCCCTGCCCCAACTCGATGGCACCCTGAGCAACCCGCCGGCTGATTTGCGCCTTTATCGCAGCGACACCACACGCAGCAATGACACCGTCGACAGCCTGTTTCAACGGCTCGGAATTTCTGACCCGTCGGCAGCCGAATTCATCCGCAAACACCCCTTGGCCCGTGCCCATCTGCTGGGCAAGTCCGGGCGTCAAGTGCGCGCCGAAACCGATGCCGACAACCGCCTGACCGAACTCACCGCCCGGTGGATCACCGACGAACGCAGCGACACCTTTCAGCGTCTGGTGATCAGGGTTCAAGACAGCGCATGGACCGCCGAAGTCCAAACCGGCGCCTTGCAAGCCACCACCCAATTGGCCGGTGGCTTCATCCAGACCTCTTTGTTCGCTGCCACCGACCTGTCTCGCATACCCGACTCGGTGGCCGTGCAACTGGCTGACATTTTCTCGGGTGACATCGACTTCCACCGGCAATTGCGCAAAGGCGACCGGTTCTCGGTCGTCTACGAGACCATGGAGGCCGACGGCGAACCCATGCGTGCCGGTCGCGTGCTCTCGGCCGAATTCGTTAATAACGGCAAAACACACACTGCTGTCTGGTTCAAAGAACCCCAAGCCAGCAAAGGTGAGTACTACAGCATGAGCGGCCAAAGCCTGCGCCGCGCCTACCTCACATCGCCCCTGGCCTTTTCTCGCGTGACCTCGGTCATGGGCATGCGCTTTCACCCGATCCATCAAACCTGGAAAGCCCACACCGGCGTGGACTATGGCGCCCCTACCGGAACCCCGGTGCGCAGTGTGGGTGACGGCGTGATCGAAGCCGCTGGTTGGCAAGGCGGTTATGGCAACACCGTGGTGGTGCGCCACCGCAATGGCCACAGCACCCTGTATGCCCACCTGAGCAAGATCCAGGTGCGCAAAGGTCAAACGGTGTCCCAGGGTCAAGAGATTGGTGCAGTCGGCGCCACCGGCACCGCCACGGGCCCCCATCTGCACTTTGAGTTCCGCGTCAATGGCGTCCACCGAGACCCCCTGACCCTGGCCCGCCAGAGCGAGTCCCGCCCGATCTCGACGGCCGCTCGCAGCGCTTTTGATCAGCGCGTCCAACAAGCCCGCATCGACTTGGCAGCGGCAGCGACGGTGCAAGGCTTAGCCTTCCAGTGACCCCCTCATGGCCCGGCTGTTCATCGGCCTGATGTCGGGCACATCGCTCGATGGAGTCGATGCCGTTTTAGCCGATCTCGCCGATCCCGCGCACCCCCAATGGCTGTGCCACGCCCATCGCCCTTACCCACGCCTGCTGCAACAAGCTTTGCTCGACTTGCATGTCAGCGGCCACGATGAATTGCACCGCGCCCAACGATTGGGCTTGCAATTGGCTCCCTTGTATGCAGGTGTGGTGCAAGACCTGTTGAGCCAGCAGGATCTGACCCCGCAAGACATCCGCGCGGTCGGGGTTCACGGCCAAACCATTCGCCATCAGCCCACCATCGATGGTGGCATCGGCTATACGCTGCAACTCAACCAGCCCGCCCTGGTGGCCGAATTGACTGGCATCTGCGTGGTGGCAGATTTCCGCAGCCGCGACATTGCCGCCAGGGGTCAAGGCGCTCCGCTGGTGCCTGCCTTTCACCGGGCCCTGTGGGGCGACCCGCACTCCCCCATCGCCGCCCTGAACCTGGGAGGCATCGCCAACCTCAGCCTGATCCCGCCCGACCAGCCCCTGCTGGGCTTCGATTGTGGTCCCGGCAACATGCTCATGGACGCCTGGGCCCAACGGCATCTGGGGCAAGCTTTTGACGCCAAAGGGGCTTGGGCCCGCACAGGTATCTGCCATGATGGCTTGCTGCACCGCATGCTGAACGAGCCCTATTTCAGTCTCCCCGCACCCAAAAGCACGGGTCGTGACTTGTTCCACCTGGGGTGGTTGGAAACCCATTTGAAAACCATGAGCGATCTGCCCGCTGCCGACGTGCAAGCCACCTTGCTCGAACTCACTGCCCGCAGTTGCATCGAAGCTCTGCTGCATGCGATGCCTGCCCCCGCCCAACTGATCGTTTGCGGCGGCGGCGCCCTGAATGATGCGCTGATGCAGCGCCTGGCCCAACTCTGCCCCTGCCCGGTGATCTCCTCGGATCAGTGCGGACTACATCCCTGTCAGGTTGAGGCCGCTGCCTTTGCCTGGCTGGCACAACGCGCTGTCGATGGCCTGCCCGGCAACGAGCCCAGCGTCACCGGCGCAAGCGGCCCCAGAGTGCTGGGCGCAATCTATCCGGCATGAGCCGGGATTATAAAAATCCAATGAAAAAACCCCCTGCCTGAACGAAAGGGGGTGATTCTTCGGGCGCCCTTAGGCGCATCAGGCTTTAGACCGAAAACGACGAGCCGCACCCGCAGGTGGTGGTGGCATTGGGGTTTTTGATCACAAATTGAGCGCCTTGCAGGTCTTCCTTGTAATCGATCTCGGCACCGACCAGGTACTGGTAACTCATGGCATCGATCAACAACGACACGCCGTTTTTGGTCATGGTGGTGTCGTCTTCGTTGGTCACTTCGTCGAAGGTAAAACCATACTGAAAGCCCGAACAGCCGCCGCCTTGCACAAACACGCGCAACTTCAGATCGGGGTTGCCCTCTTCGGCGATCAGATCGGCCACCTTGGCAGCAGCGCTGTCGGTGAACAGAATCGGTTCGGGCATTTCGGTGCTGACGGTTTCGGCAACGGCACTCATAGGCATTCTCCTAAATCGGTGTTAATAGTAGCGTAAACCACTCAACTATGCCATGTGTAGGGGTAATTGCCGCCCCATCCCACGCGAAATCACCTCTTTCATGATCTCGCTGGTCCCGCCATGAATGCGCTGAATGCCGGCGGCCTCATCCCGGAGCAGCATGTCGTCGTCCAAAAAACGCACCACTCAGGCCCAGGCAACAGGCAAAAAAAAGCCGCAAGGCATGACACCTTGCGGCTTTGTGAGGCGCAACAGAATCAGCGCTTGCTGAACTGTTTGCGACGACGTGCAGAGTGCAAGCCGACCTTTTTACGCTCGACCTCACGGGCATCGCGGGTCACAAAACCAGCGGCCGACAGGGCAGGCTTGAGGTTGGCGTCGTAATCGATCAGTGCGCGGGTGATGCCGTGACGCACCGCACCGGCCTGGCCGGATTCACCGCCGCCGTTGACATTGACCTGGATGTCGAAGGTCTCGACATGCTGGGTCAGCACCAGGGGTTGCTTGGCGATCATGATCGAGGTCTGACGGCCGAAGTATTCGGTGATGTCACGACCATTGACGGTGATCTTGCCAGAGCCTTTTTTCAGAAACACGCGGGCGACGCTCGATTTGCGACGGCCGGTGCCATTGTTCCAATCTCCAATCATGGCGGCTCCTTAGATGTCCAGCACTTTGGGCTGTTGGGCGCTGTGCGGGTGCTCGGCACCGCCATAGACCTTCAGCTTTTTGATCATGGCGTAACCCAGGGGGCCTTTGGGCAACATGCCCTTGACCGCCTTTTCCAGCGCACGGCCAGGATGCTTGGCTTGCATGTCGCGGAAGTTGGTGCCGTAAATGCCACCGGGAAAACCGGAGTGGCGATAGTAGACCTTATCGAGGGCCTTGTTGCCCGTGACACGGATCTTGGATGCGTTGATGACGACAATGAAGTCGCCGGTATCGACGTGAGGCGTGTAAATGGCCTTGTGCTTGCCGCGCAATCGGCGTGCTGCTTCGCTGGCAACACGTCCGAGCACCTTGTCGGTGGCGTCAATCACAAACCACTCATGCTTCACATCAGCGGGTTTTGCGCTGAACGTGGACATGGATATTTCCTGAAGTGGATTGTTGCGGCCCTTTTCCGCGGTCGGCGTTCCTCTGATCGGGAACCTCTTAGGCGGTGTGTCGTGCCTCGCCGCGGGGCCATGAAATCGCTGCGAAGCCCTCCATTGTAGCATTTTCGGCCGCTTTGCACCATGCAACAGCCACAGGCTGACCCCAGTTGATGCATCCTCAGGGGCACCGCCACCCGGGCAGCATCAGCGGTTACCATCGTTGCATGTTCAGTTACCGCCACGCCTTTCACGCCGGCAACCACGCCGACGTGCTCAAGCACGCCACACTCATTGCGGTGTTGCGTCACCTCACCGACAAACCTGTACCGATCACGGTGGTCGACACCCACGCCGGGGCAGGCCTGTATCGGCTCGACAGTGAGGCGGCACACACCAGTGGCGAATCAAACGACGGCATTTCACGCCTGCGCCAGCAACTGGCCGAGAAGGGGACACCTCCCACCGAACTCATCGCCCATTACCTGCAAGTGCTCGATCATTTCCAATCGGCTGCAGGCGATTCGTCGTATCCAGGCTCTCCATTCATAAGCAAGCACTTACTTAGACCCGATGACAAGCTCAAATTGTTTGAGTTGCACCCCACCGACGCCCGCCTGCTGGACAAGCACGTCGAGCAACTGAATGCGCACCGCCAGGTGGCGGTGTTGCGCGAAGATGGCTTTGAGCACAGCAAGAAATTCCTGCCACCTCCCAGCCGCCGCGGCCTGGTGCTGATGGACCCGAGTTATGAACTGAAAACCGACTACGCCAAAGTGGTCGACACCCTGAAAGACCATCTCAAACGTTTTGCCACCGGAACCTACATGGTCTGGTACCCGATCATCGCCCGCCCCGAATCCCAAGACCTGCCGCGCAAACTGAAGTCTTTGGCCATGCAAGCGGGCAAAGATTGGCTCTCGGCCACTTTGCGAATCAAATCGGGTAAGGTGGCCGATGCCCCCACGGTGCCCGGTCAGAGCCGGAGCCGACCCGGCCTGGTCGCCAGCGGGGTGTTTTTGGTCAATCCTCCATACACCCTGAAGCCCGCCCTGAAAGAAGCTTTGCCGCAACTGGTCGCCGCCCTGGGCCAGGACGCCCAATCAGGGTTTACGCTCGAAGGCAGTAATTAACCAACCAATCGGTCGGGTAATTGGTATGATGTCGGTTCTGTTGCCGCAGTGGCATCTCCCGCTGCGCCACTTCATGGAGGAGACATGTACACCCAAGCCATGGACCTGCCCGGTCAGCCCGAGGGCCAATCACCTGCAGAATCAGGCGCCAGCCAAGCTGCGCTGAGCGCACGCTTTGAAGCCACCATCGACGCCGATGGCCGCATCGAGCCCCAAGACTGGATGCCCGACAACTACCGCAAGACGCTGGTGCGCCAGATCAGTCAGCACGCTCACAGCGAAATCGTGGGCATGTTGCCCGAGGGCAACTGGATCAGCCGCGCGCCCAGCCTGAAACGCAAAGCGATTTTGATCGCCAAAGTGCAAGACGAAGGCGGCCACGGCCTGTACCTGTACAGCGCCGCCGAAACGCTGGGCACCAGCCGCGACGAGATGATCGCCGCCCTGCATTCGGGCAAAGCCAAGTACAGCTCGATCTTCAACTACCCCACGCTCAACTGTGCCGATGTCGGCGTGATCGGCTGGCTGGTCGACGGTGCGGCCATCATGAACCAGATCCCCTTGTGCCGCTGCTCCTACGGCCCCTATGCCCGCG
>JACCDS010981179.1_pt1 | contig 14693 bp, 10 predicted proteins | sample 7446441 | NCBI WGS metagenome assembly JACCDS01 (sample SAMN15323445, study PRJNA562643) | freshwater metagenome | isolation source: river surface water | place: USA:Blue River Watershed | collected 2017-08-17 | reverse complement strand
CGTGCTGCTGGGCGTGAAGGGCGAGCTGCCCGAACTCTCCCACCACACGCTCCTGTTCACCGAGGACTGGCGCACGAACTTCGCCGCCATCTTCGGCGACACGACCCGCATCCCGGATCCGGCGTCGCTCTACGTCTGCCGGCCCAGTGCGACCGACCCCTCCGTCGCACCTGAGGCCCACGAGAACCTCTTCGTGCTCGTACCGATCCCCGCCGACCCGGGCCTCGGCCACGGCGGCGTCGACGGGGCGGGCGACGTGGTCATCGAACGCGCGGCTGATGCGGCCATCGACCAGATCGCGGCCTGGTGCGGGGTCCCGGACCTGCGTGATCGTGTCGTCGTACGTCGCACGATCGCCCCCGGCGACTTCGAGAGCGACCTGCACGCCTGGCGCGGCAATGCCCTGGGCCTCGCGCATCCGCTCACGCAGAGCGCCCTGTTCCGGCCCCGCAACGCCTCGGCCAAGGTGGAGGGGCTGTACTACGCGGGCGCTTCCGTGCTGCCGGGGATCGGGCTTCCGATGTGCCTGATCTCCGCCGAGCTCGTCGTCAAGCGGATGCGCGGCGATCGCTCCGCCGGCCCTCTCCCCGAGCCGGTGGCCGAGGCGGTGTGATGCCGGGCCTCTACCTGCTGGCGCTGCTGGTCAGCATCGCCGGGGTGGCCGCTCTGGATGCTCGCTTCCGACTGGCCCTCTGGGCCCATCCGCGGCGCACCGCGACAGCCGTCGTCATCGGGACCGCCTTCTTCCTCGTCTGGGACGCGGTCGGCATCGCCACCGGTGTCTTCGTCAAGGGAGGCAGCCCTCTTCTCGTCGGCTTCGATCTCGCGCCTCACCTCCCGCTCGAAGAACCGGTTTTCCTCGCGTTCCTGTGCTATCTCGCGCTCGTCGTGCACGCCGCATCCCTGCGTGTCACGAGGCGCCGACGGGACACGGCATGACCTATCCGCTGATCGTGCTCCCCTTCGTGCTGGTGACCGCCGTGGTCACCGCCGCCAGCGCCCGCCGGCCCGGTTTCGCGCGAAGGATGCGGGCCAGTGTCGTCGCCGCCGTCGCGCTGTTCGCGCTGACCGCGGTCTTCGATAACGTGATGATCGCCCTCGACCTGTTCACCTACCCCGCGGAGCATCTCAGCGGCATCCGGATCGGACTCGCGCCGATCGAGGACTTCTCCTATCCCCTGTGCGCAGCATTCGGCGTTCCCGCCGTGCTCTCGCTGCTCCCGACTCGGAAGACCGAATGACCGACCTCCGCCCCGCCGGCGTGCTGCGCACGCTGTTCGTCTCGTCACGCCCCGTGAGCTGGATCAACACGGCGTTCCCGTTCGCCGCGGCCGTCGTGATGACCACGCGCACGGTGGATCTGACGCTCATCGTCGGCACGCTGTTCTTCCTCGTCCCGTACAACCTCGCGATGTACGGCGTGAACGACGTCTTCGACTACGAGTCGGATCTTCGCAATCCGCGCAAGGGCGGAGCGCACGGCGCCGTCCTCGATCGGCGGATGCACCGGATCACACTGTGGGCGGCGACGCTGTCGTGCCTGCCGTTCGTCGTGTACCTCGTCGCGGTCGGCTCGCCCGCATCCTGGCTCGTGCTCGCGATCAGCCTGTTCTTCGTGGTGTTCTACTCGGCGCCGCCGCTGCGCCTCAAGGAGGTGCCGTTCGCCGATTCGATGACGAGCAGCATCCACTTCTTCTCGCCCGCTGTCTATGGGCTCGTCCTGGCGGGTGCCGCCTTCACACCGGGGCTCATCGCCGTCATCGTCGCCTTCGCGCTCTGGGGCGTCGCCTCGCACGCGTTCGGCGCCGTGCAGGACGTCACCGCGGACCGCGAAGCCGGGATCTCCTCGATCGCGACCGTGCGCGGCGCGCGGTGGACCGTGTGGTTTGCGCTCGGGTGCTATCTCGCGGCCGGCCTCGTGATGCTCGCCTCCGCGTGGCCGGGGCCGCTCGGCGGGCTGCTCGTCATCCCGTATCTGCTCGCCCTGTGGCCCTACCGCTCGATCACCGATGAGACCTGCGAGCGGGCGACCATCGGGTGGCGGCGATTCCTGTGGCTCAATCAGCTGGGCGGTTTCGGCACCACCCTGCTGCTCATCTGGTACGCCTTCCTCACCGCCTGACGCTCCCTCTCCCTCTCACCCTCCTCGCGGGGAGGTGAAGATGAGCGCGCCGGCCCCGCGGAATGCGGGACCGGCGCGAGGCGAAGCGGATGCGGGTCAGCCGCCGAGCTGGATCAGCTTGTCGACCGCGGCCGTCAGGCGACTGTCGGCCTCGCCGTACTTCGTCCAGTCGCCGGCCTTGAGGGCCGCGTCGCGGTCGAGCAGCGCCTGACGGGCATCCTGCAGCGCAGCCTGGTAGTCGGGGCTACCCGTGCTGCCGCCCGACGAGCCGCCGCTGCCGCCGGTCTGCTCGGGCGAAGGCGTCGTGCCAGGATCGGGCGCCACATCCTGGTCTCCGGCGTTGGCGCCGGAGTCACCACCGAACAGCTTGTTCAGCGCGTCATTGAGGGTGTCCTCGAACGCGACCTCGGTGCCGAACGCGACCAGAACCTTCTGCAGCTGCGGCAACTGCGTTCCGCTGGAGGCCTGCACGAAGACGGGCTGCACGTAGAGCAGTCCGCCACCGACCGGCAGCGTGAGCAGGTTGCCGTTGATGACGTTGGACTGCCCCTGTTTCAGGATGTTGATCTGCGCAGAGATGCCGGGATCGGAGTTGAACGTGTTCTGCACCTGACCGGGACCGGGGATCGTGGCGCCCGCCGTGATCTCCAGGAGCCTGAGCTTGCCGTAGTCCGCGCTCTTCACACCCGCCTGGTCACCGGCATCCGAATCGACCGAGAGGTAGCCCATGAGCACGTTGCGCGACTCCGTCCCCGTCGACTGCGGGATGAAGCTCGTGAACATCGAGTAGCTCGGCTCGTCCTGACCGGGCATCTTCATGCTCAGGTAGTACGGCGGCTGGTTGACATCGGCCTTCTGCGGATCCGCCGGCGTCGACCACGCGTTGTCGCGCTCGTAGAGCGACTGCGCCGTATCGACGTGGTACTCGCCGAGCATCGCGCGCTGCACCTTGAACAGGTCGGTCGGGTAGCGCACGTGGCTCATGAGGTCGGCGGACATGTCCGAGACCGGCTTGATCGTGGTCGGGAAGACGTTCTGCCACGCCTTCAGCAGCGGGTCGGTGTCGTCCCACGCGTAGAGGGTGACCTTGCCGTCGTACGCGTCCACGGTCGCCTTGACCGAGTTGCGGATGTAGTTGACGTTGTCGAGCGCGACGCGCGGCGTCGGGTTGTTCGCGTCCTCGATGGCCTGCGACATGCTCGTCGCGGTCGAGTACGGGTACTGATCGCTCGTCGTGTAGCCGTCGACGATCCACACCACGCGACCGTCCACGACGCTCGGATACGGGTCGGAGTCGAGGGTCAGGTAGGGCGCCGCCTTCTGCACGCGCACCGCGGGGTCACGGTCGTAGAGGATCTGCGACTTCTCGTTGATCGAGTCGGAGAAGACGATCTGCTCCGACTGGAACTTCAGTGCGTAGATCAGGCGGTTGAACATGTTGCCGATGGACGGACCGCCGTCACCGTCGAAGGTGGTGCGGGTGTCGTTGCCGCCGTCGCTCGCCGACGGGTAGTCGAGCTCGATGGGCGTCGTGCCCTCGGGCGCGCCCACGATGGAGTAGGCGGGCGAGTTCTCGCCGAAGTAGATGCGCGGCTCGTACTTCTCGTCGGTCAGGAACCCGGATGCGGGGATGCTGCCCTCGATGAAGACGGGATCGCCATCGGTCGTGCGCTCGTTACCCTTGGCCACCACGAGTCCGTAGCCGTGCGTGTAGACCAGGGTGGAGTTCTGCCAGGATCCCGCGTCGCCGAGCCCGGCCGTGTTCACCTCGCGGACCGAGACCACGGTGTCCTGCGTCTGACCGTCGATCTTGTAGCGGTCCACGTCGAGCGGGTCCTCGAAGCGGTAGTACGGACGGTACTGCTGCAGCTGGCGCACGGTCGGCTGGATGATCGCCGGGTCCATGATGCGGATGGATGCGGTCGTCTCGGCGTCGGAGCGCAGCTGGCCGGGCTCGGCGTCGGTCTTCGCGTCGTACGCGGTCGTCTCGAGACCCTCGATGTTGAACGCGGTCTTGGTCGCCTCGAGGTTCCGCTCGAAGTAAGGCATCTCGAGCGTGCGCTGGTTGGGGCGCACCTGGACGGTGTTGAGGATCCACGGGTAGGCCACACCCACCACGAGGGACGTGACCACCAGCAGCGCGGTCGCGATCAGCGGGTAGCGCCACCGGCCGATGACGGCAGTGACGAAGAACAGCACGGCGACGAACGCGGCCACGATCGAGAGGATCGTGAGGCCGGGGATGGTCGCGTTGACGGTCGTGTAGCTCGCGCCCGTGATCCGGTCGCCCGCCTGCGTGAGAGTGCCGAAGCGGTCGAGGAACAGGCTCACGCCCTGCAGCAGCAAGTAGAGGCCGGCGATGATCGCGAGCTGGATGCGGGCGGGCTTGGAGATCCGCAGCTCACGCTGGCCGATGCGCACCGATCCGTAGAGGTACGAGACGAGGGCGGTGACCAGCAGCGCCACCAGCACGACCGCCGAGGCGAAGCCCACGGCCCCCTGGTAGAAGGGCAGCGCGAACAGGTAGAAACCGGTGTCCATGCCGAACTGCGGGTCGGCGGTGTCGGTGTGCACGCCGCCCAGCCAGAGCGCCGCCGTCTCCCACTGCGCCGAGGTCGCGAAGCCCGCGAAGAAGCCGAAGAAGACCGGGATCCCCCACATGGCGAGCCGACGCAGCGGCTCGACGACCTCCTGGTAGCGATCGAGCTGGGAGCTCAGACGCACGTAGACGGGGCGCAGCCGGTAGGCGAGCTGGATCGTGACCCAGATCGGGATGGCCATTCCGAGGAAGCCGACGACGAACATCGCGGCACGCCAGAGCCACTGCGTGGTCAGGACCGACGAGTAGCCGAGCTGGTCGTACCAGAGCCAGTCGGCGTACAGGCTCGCGAAGAGGAAGAACCCCACCGCGAGCGCCGCGATGACGGCAAGCGAGATGGCGATCACCCGCCGGGATCTATTGACAGGGACGGGCGTCGGCGCTGCGGTCGAAGTCACCCCCTCATCCTACGAGGGGCATACGCCAGCGGTCGCCGTGAGCCCGCTATGCACGGCGATCGGTCAGGTGCAGGTGGGAAGCGCGTCCAGGTCGCCGCCGGACGAGATCGCATCCAGCACGTCGACGGCGTCATCGAGCGTGGACACCGAGAACACGCGCAGGCCGTCGGGAACGTGCCCCACGACCTCGTCGCAGTTGGTCTCGGGCGCGAGGAAGTACTGGGCGCCAGCGTCGTGAGCTCCCCAGAGCTTCTGACGGATGCCGCCGATGGGCCCCACCTCGCCGTCGGCCGTGATGGTGCCGGTACCGGCGACCTGCGCGCCTCCGTTGAGCTCGCCCGGCGTGAGCTGATCGATCATTCCGAGGGCGAACATCATGCCCGCCGACGGTCCGCCGACGTTGTTGAGCTGCACCTGCACGTCGAAGGGGAAGGTGTAGGAGACGGTCAGGGTGATGCCGATCTGCCAGATGCCCGCGGCGTCGCCCGTGCCCTCCTGCGGTGTGACCGTGACGTTCTCCTGGGCGCCGCCGCGGTCGACGAGGATCTGGACGGGCGCGCCCGCGCCCTCGTTGATGACGCGGCGCAGCGCCTCGGCCGTCGTGACGGCCGTGCCGTTCGCCTGGAGCACGCGATCCCCCGCCTGGAGCTGACCGCTCGCGGGCGACCCGTCGGCCACGGCCGTGACCTGCAGCTGCGGGTTCACGTCGTACCCGAGATGGGTGAGGGCCGCCGCGGTGGCGTCGGCCTGCGAGTCCACCATCATCGCGGTGTTCTGCTCCGACCGTTGCTCGCTGGTCTGACCCGTCGGGAAGATCTGCTCCATCGGGACGACCGCCTTGGTCGGATCGAACCATGCGACCGCTGCATCCAGCCAGGACAACCGCTGCTCCGGTGAGCCGATGACCTGCACGGTCAACAGGTCCAGGGATCCCTCGGTCGGGTACGTCTCGGCGCCGTCGATCGCGATCAACGGCACGTCCTTGCCGTCGGCGTCGGTGACCTTGCCGAGGGTGTTGTAGACGGGGCCTGGCCGCTCGATCACGTAAGGGCTCGGCAGGAACGACATCGTCAGCAGTGCCAGCAGGGCGACCATCAGCGCCCAGATGCCGGCCACCGCTCCGCGGGGCATACGGCGACGCGGGGGCTCGGGCACGAAGGCGCCCGGGGTCTCGAACAAAGTCACTGTGCCTCTTCCGTCGGCCGTTCGCGGCCGGCGTACGGCGAAGTCGTGCTCGCCCGGCTGTGCGATGTATCCCTGCGACTAGCGTAGAACGGGACGTTATCCCCCGGCTGAAAGGCGCCTGACGTGGCAGACGAGGACGACCGGAGCCCCGAAGACCAGTTCCAGGAGCTGCTGCGCCAGCTTTTCGGAGCGGACGGTCTCGACCCGGAGCAGCTGCGACAGCTCCAGCAGATGGGCATCGACCCCGCGATGATGCAGCAGATGATGGGCCAGATGCAGCGTGCGTTCACGAGCTCCGACGGCTCGATCGCGTGGGATGCCGCCGAGCGGCAGGCTCTGCACATCGCGAACCAGAGCGACCTCGGCGTGGCGGCAGGCTCGCGCAGCGACCTCGACCAGGCGTTCTCGCTCGCCACCCTGTGGTTGGGCGAGGCGACGACCATCTCCGAGCTCGCCGAGACCCCCCGTGCGCTGACCCGCGGGGCGTGGGTGGAGGCGACGATGCCGGTCTGGCGCGAGCTCGCCGAGCCGGTCGCCACCAGCATCGCCGACGCGCTCACGGCGACGCTCGCCGAGCAGGCCCCCGAGGAGATGCAGTCCATGCTCCAGGGGGCAGGACGCATGATGCGCTCGATCGGCGGCTCGCTGTTCGCGACCCAGCTGGGCCAGGTCGTCGGACGACTCTCGATGGAGGTCGTCAGCGGAGGCGACGTGGGACTTCCCGTCATGCCCGCCGGCGCCGCCGCGATCCTGCCGCAGAACTTCGCCGACTTCGGCCAGGGACTGGAGATCCCCGAGGACCAGCTCGCGCTGTACGTCGCCACCCGCGAGCTCGCCCACGCCCGCCTCTTCCGCCACGCCCGCTGGCTGCGCCTGGATGTGATCGCGCAGGTGACCGAATTCGCCCGCGGCATCCACGTCGACACGAGCCGGCTCGAGGAACTCGCTGAGCGGTTCGATCCCAGCCAGCCCGAGGAGCTGCGCCAGGCACTCGAGAGCGGCGCCCTGCTGCCCGAGCGCACCGAGCAGCAGGACCTCGCCCTCACGCGCCTGGAGACCCTCCTCGCGCTCATCGAAGGCTGGGTCGACATCGTGACGGCCGACGCGACCCACCGGTTGCCCAGCGCCGACCGCATCGCGGAGGTCGTCCGTCGCCGTCGCGCGGTCGGCGGCCCCGCCGAGAAGGCACTGGGCTCCCTCGTCGGCCTCGAGCTGCGTCCGCGCCGGATGCGGGAGGCCGCCGCGATGTGGCGAAAGGTCACGGATGCCGTCGGCGTCGCCGGCCGCGACGCCCTCTGGGATTACCCGGACCTGCTGCCAGGTGCCACCGACATCGACGACCCGACGGCGCTCATCGAGCGCCTCTCCGCGCGCGCCCGTGGAGAGGCTCCGGAGCGCGACGCGATGGACGAGGCCCTGGAACAGCTGCTCGCAGAAGAGGAAGGCGGAGAGGGACCCGAGGGTCCGCGTCCCGTCTGATCTCTCCTCCCCAACCGGCCCCCGAACGGGCCCGACCATGTGGACAACGACGGCGTCGGTGCCGGCGGGAACAGAATCGGGGCATGCTCCGACTCGATCCCGCCTACCCGCCGGTCTGGCGCGACGAGCGCACGCTGCAGTTCGGAGGCGAGGCGCGCGCCGTGATCGCCGAGGCCGAGCCGTGGCACGAGTGGCTCGTGCACGCGCTTCGCACGGGCGTGAGCGCCAACGATGCGATCACGCTCGCCGCCTCGCTCGGGGCAGACCGCGCGGCGGTCGCGGGCATGCTGGAACAGCTCGCGCCCGTGCTGTGCTCGGACGCTCCCCGCACGCGCGTGGGCTTCGAGGTGTCCGACGCGATCGACGGTGCCGTCGCCGTCGCGGTGATCCGACTGCTCGACACGTCGGTGGAGCTCGTGAGCGATCCCGACGAGGACTGCACGGTGGTCATGCTCGAGTCGTTCGTCGCCGACCCCGGACGCTATCGGCGTCATCTGCGCGACGAGCGAGCGCATCTGCCGATCATCCTCGCGGGCGACCAGGTGCACGTGGGTCCGCTGGTCACCCCCGGCGAGGGGCCCTGCCTCGCATGCGACGCGGCGCACCGTCGTGACGAGGACGCCGCGTGGCCGGCCATCGCGGCACAGCTCATGTCCCAGCCCGCGCCGCCGGTGTCGGCAGCGCTCGTCGGAGAGGCGGTCGCCTATGCCGCGCGCCTGCTCACCGGTCAGCTGCCGGCGCCGGCCGCCCGCCGCCGGGTGACATTCGCTGCTTCCTCGCCCCGCCGGCGGTCGGTCTGGCCGGACGTTCATCCAGCGTGCGCGTGCCGATCTCTTGCAGAAAGCGCGAGGGCTGACGCGTCTGCCGCGCCGACTGCGATGCCCACGAGAGCGACAGGGTACGCGCGGCCCGCGTGATTCCGACGTATGCCAGCCGCCGCTCCTCGTCGATCTGCTCGAAACCCTGCGCGTAGGAGATCGGCAGCAGTCCTTCCGACAGCCCCACGAGGTGAACGTGGTCCCACTCCAGGCCCTTCGCCGCGTGCAGCGTCGCCAGGGTCACGGTGGCCAGCGACGGCTCGTGCTGGTCTCGCGCTCTGGCCATCAGATCGTCCGTGAACGCACGCAGCGTGGTGTCCTCGGGCTGCTCTTCGGCCAATGCCAACAGCGCGGCGCGCGCCTCCCACGCGTCACGCAGAGCCCCTCCGACGGCCGGCGGCTCATCGGTGTACCCGCATCCGCGGAGCACGTCGCGGACCGTGTCGCGGAAGCTCCCCTGCATCGGGGCCACCGTTGCGGCGCGCAGTGCCATGACTGCCTGACGCACCTCAGGCATGTCGAAGAAGCGCTTGCCGCCCATCACCGTGGTGGGAACGCCCGCATCCGCGAGTGCCGTCACCAGCTCCGCCGACTGCGCATGGGCGCGGTAGAGCACGGCGATCTGGCGGGGGTCCACGCCGTCGTCGAGTTGGGCACGGATGCGGGCGGCCACACCCGCGGCCTCGTGGGCGTCGTCGTCGAAACGCGTCACCGTGGGTACGGGAGAGTCCACGCCGCGGTCGGTGACCAGCTGCAGCGCACCGGGACGACCGCGCATGAGGGCATTGGCGACCCGGAGCACGGGCTGGTCGCTGCGGTAGTTGTGCTCGAGCGTGAAGCTGCGCGCGTCGGGGTGGTGTCTCGAAAAGTCCAGGAGGTAGTCGGCGCGGGCGCCGGCGAAGGAGTAGATCGTCTGGCTCGCGTCACCCACGACGCACAGGTCGCGCCGCTCGCCGAGCCACAGCTCGAGGAGTCGGTTCTGCAGCGGCGAGACGTCCTGGAACTCGTCGACGGTGAAGTGCCGGTACTGCTCGCGCACCGATTGGGCGACGCGCGGCTCCGCCTCGATCATGCCCGCACAGGCGAGCAGGACGTCTTCGAAGTCGAGCTGGTGCCGTTCGTCCTTGAGCTTCTCGTAAGCCGCGTGCAGGTCGCGGATCTGACCGGTGTCGAGCGTGCCGATCGTGACCGGACGGGTGCTTCCGATCTCGTCGATCCTCTGCATCGCGACCTTGCGCTGCTCGATGTGGGAGGCGACGTCGCGCAGGGTCGCGGTGTCGAGGTGCAGTCGCTGCTGCTCGGCCGCCTGAGCGAGCAGGCGCACCTTGTTGTCGACGATGCGCGGAGCGGGGACGCCCGCCACCTGCGGCCAGAAGTAGTTGAGCTGCGAGAGTGCGGCGGCGTGGAACGTGCGCGCGGCGACACCGACGATCCCGAGCGCCCGCAGGCGCCCGCGCATCTCGCCCGCCGCCTTCGCCGTGAAGGTCAGGGCCATCACACGGCCGGGTGAGTACGTCCCGCTGTCGACGCCGTAGGCGATGCGGCGCGTGATCACGCGGGTCTTGCCCGTGCCTGCGCCCGCCAGGACCCGCACCGGGCCGCGCACCGCCATCACCGCGGCGTGCTGCTGCTCGTCGAGATCGGCCAGGATGTCGACGCTCATGCACGCCCCTCGTACCAGTCGCGGATCAGACGCCAGGAGATCGATGCGGAACCGGGCAGCACGACCTCTCCCCTGCCCTCGAGCGCGTCCCCGATCTCCTCGCGGGTGAACCAGCGGACCTCGACGATCTCGTCGCCGTCCGGGCGAGCGGCGTCCGCGATCCGGGCCGCCGCGTGGAAGCCGAGCATCAGCGAACGGGGGTACGGCCAGGCCTGAGATCCGTGGTAGCGCACCCCGACGAGTTCCACCCCCGCCTCCTCCGCGACTTCCCGACCCACCGCGTCCTCCAGCGACTCGCCCGCCTCCGCGAACCCGGCGAAGCAGGAGTACCTGCCGGCGGGCCAGGCGGCATTGCTGCCCAGGAGCAGCCGGTTCGGGTCGTCGGCGTCATGCACTGCGACGATGATCGCTGGATCCGTGCGGGGGAAGTGCTCGCGTCCGCAGTGCGGGCAGTGACGGGCCCAGCCCGACTGTCGCAGCTCGGTGCGCGTGCCGCAGAACGGGCAGTAGCCCTGCTCGCGCAACCACACGCCCAGCGCCACAGCAGTGGTCGCCGCATCCGATTCCGCCTCCGGCAGAAGCCCGCCGATCTCCCGCAGCCGGGCGAAGGGCTCGGCGACGGTCTCGGTCACCGCCGCAAGGACACCCCGGCCGTCGACCGTGCGCCCGAGGAAAGCCCACTCGGATGCTGCCAGTCCGGCAGCGGCCACCAGGCGCACACGAGGGTCCTCGGCGCTCCCGGAGATCGACACGAGGTCGCCCGCGACGGCCAGGGCGAGGGTGGTCTCGTCGGCGCGCAGGGTATCGACCAGCGCCGGGTCCTGCCGCTCTTCCGCGGCACGCCGGAGCGGGAACAGAGCCTGTGCACCGGTGTCGGAAACGCTCACCGATACCTCCTCGACGGGCGTGGCGACCGGCTCGGGCCGGGGGTGGACGCCTACCCTGAGTGCATGCCACGCTCACCTCTCACTCTAGCCGCGTCGGTGACGGCGGCTCTTCCGGAGGCCGTCGTCGTGAGCGCGGGGCGGCTGGGCAGCATGGACGAGGCCGGCACCGCTGCGGCGCTGGTGGAGCTCGCCGACGGCCGCCGCGTCGTGGTGCGCGTCGCGGGAGACGACGAGGCGGGTCGCACGGCTCGCGCCGACGCGCGCGTGCTGTCCTCGCTGAGTGCCGGGGTGCGGAGCCTGCTCCCCTTCCGGGCGCCCACGGTGCTGGGCGAGACCACGATGGGTTCCGAGCACGTCATCGTCACCGACTACCTCGCCGGATACCGCGTCGACGCGGCCGATCTGCCGCCAGGCCCCGGGTTCACCGGACTCGTCGGACGTGCGATCGCCGCCGTGCACGATCTTCCCGTGACCGTGATCCGCGCCGAGGGTTACCCTGTGCGCTCCGCACAGCAGGTGCGCACCGACGCACGGCGCCTCGTCGAGCGCGCGGACGACACCGGTCGCCTCGTGCCCGAGCTCCGGGATCGCTGGCTGAGCCTGCTCGATGACGACGCCGCGTGGCGCTACGAGCCCACGGTCGTCCTGGACGGACTCGATGTGTCCTCCTTCGTCTTCGACGACGTGGACGGGACGCCCGAAGTGGTCGCCCTTCTCGACTGGCAGGGTCTGTCGATCGGGGATCCCGCCGTGGATCTGCGGTGGTTGGGCTCCGCGCCGGAGTCGGTGGAGGGCGTCCACGACGGATATGCGGCGGCCTCTCACCATTCCCCGGATCCGGCCCTGATCGCCCGGGCACGGTTGTTCGCCGAGCTCGAGTTCGCGAAGTGGCTCGTGCACGGCGTCGATCAGGGCGATGAGTTCGTCGTCCAGGACGCCACGAAGCTTCTCGCGTCGCTCGCCGATGCGACCACGGGAACAGAACTCGTGCGCGGACGCTCTGCCGACGTCGAGGATGCCATCGCGCTTCTCGGACGAGTGCCGGAGACCGAGCCGGGCAGCGGGCAGACCTCGATGCAGACCGACGCCTACGACCCTGTCGAGCTGGGCGCGTATCTCGCCGAGGAGGAGGATCGCCAGGGCTCCGCGTCTGCGGAGGGCATGCCGACGCTGCCGGTCGATCTGTCCGAGTGGACTGTCAGAGCTCAGCCCGCGCACGACGACACTGCCGACACCGCAGAGGATGACGAAGAGAGCCGCGAGGAGACCGCGCGCGCATCCCGCGAGGCGTTGCGCCGCTGGACCGAGGGCTGAGCAGACGCGAGCGCCGGCTCAGTCGCGGATGACGAGATCGTCGGCGACGTAGTACAGCGCCACGTCGATCTGCTCGATCGGGATGCCGTGGCGCGCGTGATAGGCCTGACGGTACAACTCGAGCTGTACCAGGCGCTCACGTCTCTCGGACTCCGACCGCGGGGCACGACCCGTCTTCCAATCGACGATCTCGATCCGATCTCCCCGCCGGTACACCGCATCCAGCTTGCACACCACGACGTGGGGCCGGTCGTCGATGCCGATGTAACGGAAATCGATCTCCGTCTCGACTTCGATCGGCTGCAGCGTGGCCCACTCGCTCGCCTCGAAGATCGCGACGAGACGCGCGAAGTCCGCGTCGTCTGCATCCTGCTCGATCTCTGTCGAGAAGAGCGGATCGTCGAGCGAGGCCGAGGCGCTCACCCCGGAACGACGCTCCACCCACGCATGGAAACGCGTGCCCAGCGAGGTCTGCCGATAGGGCCGCTCCGGCATCGGGCGCTCGAGCGCTGCGACGGCGGCGTCGTAATCGGCGACGAAGTCCTTGTACGCGGATGCCGGGATACGCACCGGTGCACCGGCTCGGGCGGGCCGCAAGCGCTCGGCGCGCTCGGCGAGCAGCAGGGCGAGCTCGTCGTCCGCCTCAGCCGGATGCTCACACGCCGCCTCCACCGCCTGGGCGGCGTCCGTCACGCGCGGCCTGCGCGACCCCAGAGCGTCCATGGGCCAGTGCAGCGTGCGCGTCGTATCCGCCGGCGGATCCTCTCCCGGATCGATGCGGGGATCGTCGTGTCCGAGGGCCTCAGCGATCTCGATCGTGAACCGGCTCAGCTCCCGCGGCTTCGTCGTCCCCGCCCACGGCGATCCGCTCAGCAGCAAGTGGTCGCGGGCGCGCGTGACCGCCCCGTACGCGAGGCGCCGATCTTCCTCGAGCGCACGGTCGCGGTGCGCGTCGACGAAGGCGATGCGGCGATCGCGCAGCTGCTGCTGGCTCTCGGCCCCCTGCCACGGATACGAGGGCAGCCATGCGGAGTCCCCGCGGAAGGCGTACGGCAGGACGCCCGCGCCGAGCCAGCCGCGCGTCTCCTTGGGCGTGGACGGCAACTCGCCCTCCACGAGCCGGACGACCGCGACCGCATCCCATTCCAGGCCCTTCGAGCCGTGGATGGTCAACAGTTGGACCACGTCGGATTCCGGCGGGTCGGTCCGCGGGGCCAGGTCGTCGCTGCGCTCGGCATGCTCGAGCCAGGCCAGCAGGCTCTGCAGCGAGCCGTGCTCGTCGGCTGCGAGGAAGGCGTTGACCTCGTCGACGAACGCGCGTATCTGGGCTGCGGCCGTGCGGGCCGGTCCGCGGCTCTCGTTGGCGGCGAGCTCGATGTCCAGTCGCAGCTCCACCTCGATCGCCCGCACGAGTTCTGTCAGGGGAAGGGTCGCCGCGACCTGACGGAGACCGGCGAACACCGCCGCCGCCTCTCGCAGTCGATCGCGAGCGGCCGGGGTGAACGGCTCGAACCACGCGTGGTCGGGACGGAGCCTGGTGAACAGATCGAGGGCGTCGATGAGCGACCCGCTCTCGGCGCGTGCGCTCTGCCGCAACCGCGCCAGCAGATCCGGCTCGCTCTCGCCGGCGGCCTGAGCACGCACCTGACGTCGGGCGAGATCATTCAGTGCCGCCATGTCGGCCAGCCCGATCGCCCACCGCGGGCCGCTCAGCAGGCGGATGAGGGCGGAGCCCTGCGCCGGGTCGCTGACGACTCGCAGCGCACTGACGATGTCGACGATCTCGGGCGTGCTCAGCAGTCCGCCGAGGCCGAGAACGCGATGCGGGATGCCGTGGCGGGCCAGCGCTTCGGCGAAACGCGGCATGTGCTTCTTGGCTCGGAAAAGAACGGCGCCCGTCGTCGGACGCCCCTCGGCGCCGCGCGCGGCGATCACCCGCCCGAACCAGCGTGCGACCGCATCCGCCTCGCTCTCCAGGTCGGGCTCCGTCACGATCTCTACCCGCCCGTGGTCGGCCCCCGGCCGCGCACGTAGCGTCCCCACCGCCACCGTGCTTCGTTCGGCGAGCGGCGCCAGCACGGCCGTTGCCGCGTTCAACACGGCCGGGGCGTTGCGCCAACTCGTGAGCAGGTCGAAGCGTGCGCAGGCGCCGTTCGCCGAGAACGCCTCCCCGAACCCCGCCAGGTTGCCGGCGCTCGCACCGCGCCAGCCGTAGATCGCCTGGGGGG
>JACCDS010696307.1_pt1 | contig 14693 bp, 14 predicted proteins | sample 7446441 | NCBI WGS metagenome assembly JACCDS01 (sample SAMN15323445, study PRJNA562643) | freshwater metagenome | isolation source: river surface water | place: USA:Blue River Watershed | collected 2017-08-17 | reverse complement strand
TTGCGGGCCATCGGCGGTTTGCTCTCTGTTGCACTGGTCGTAGGCTCGCGCCCCCCAGGCGTTACCTGGCACCCTGCCCTGTGGAGCCCGGACTTTCCTCCCCCTGCTTGCGCAGGCAGCGATTGCCCTGGCCAACTCACGGCGCGGATTATACGCAGATCTTTGGCAGAACGCAGCAAGCTTTCACTGCTTATTATCCCGAACGTTGCGATTCAACAGCACAATAAGATAATTACTTTCGACACATACACAATTTATGTAACATGAAGCGCTTTTGTTTTTATAAGGACATATCAATGATGTTAAATAAATCTATTTTCGGTTTTATGCTGCTGGCTGCAGGCGCTGCTCAGGCGGAATCAGCACATCCGCTGTACGCAGGGCTGGTGTTGCAATCCAATACGTTAAAAGTCACTGCAGTCACCGGTTACGCCAAATACGAACCTGTCATGACAGGTGTAACGCTTGGCTATGAATTTGCTGACTATTTTGCGCTGGAAGGTCGTGCGCTGCAAGACAGCAATTCTGATGAAATCGGCCCGGTACAACTGAAAGTCAACAGCCAATTCCAGCTGCATTTGCGCGCACATTACCCGGTGCTGGAGCAAGTGCGGGTCTATACCACACTGAGCCATGTTCGCTCTAACTATGAAATGCACGCAACACCAAACGGCAGCGGCGGTCACACCACGCGCTTTAGCCAAAGTGGCGCCGGTTATGCTGCAGGCATCGAATACCTGTTGGCACCACAATGGAGAGTCGCTGTCGAACAACAATGGTTACCGGAAGAAGATCTGACTGACCGTCTGACCGGCACCAATATCAGTACAGACGCCAAAGCACTGACGTTCAGCGCTAGTTACGCATTCTGATTGCTTCGCTCTGATCGCAAAAAAGCGCCTGTTGGCGCTTTTTTATTGTGCAGGTGGAATCATCGTTCACCTTGGGTCAGCGCTGCGGCAAAACCAGCCGTGCGCCATTATTCGTCCTGACCACTCCAGCTCAGCCCCAGCTTGTACAAAGCATTTTTCTTTTCACCATGAATTTCCGCAGTCAGCGCCGCGGCTTTTTTTAATGGTAATTCAGCCATCAATAACCGCAGGGTTTGCTGGACAGCCGGCGCTATGTCGTCGGCCGCTTTTTCCGCCGGCGGCGCTATCATCAGCACCATTTCGCCCTGACAACGCTGTGGATCGGCTTCCAGCCACTCTATGATACTGGTCGCGGTACCATGTTCGAAATGTTCAAAAGTCTTGGTCAGCTCTTTCGCCAGCACCAGTTCACGATCGGCGCCGTATACGGCCATCACATCCTGCAAGGTATCGATGATGCGCCGGGCCGCTTCATAACAAATCACAGTGCCGACACCGGCCGGAATGTCTTTTAACACTTGTTGGCGCTGGCCGGATTTGGCGGGTAAAAATCCGATAAAATGGAACTTGTCGGTGGGCAAACCAGCGCAGCATAAAGCGGCGATCAAAGCGCAAGGCCCTGGAATTGGCACTACCCGCACGCCGGCGTCGCGACATAACCGGACCAGACTATAACCCGGATCTGAGATCAGTGGCGTACCGGCATCACTAATCAGGGCGACGTTGTCGCCGGCTTTGATTTTCTCGACCAGACTGGCGGCGCGTTGTTTTTCATTGTGATCATGCAAGGACAAAAACCGCGCTGAGATGCCTAAATGGCTCAGCAACTTCCCGCTGTGCCGCGTATCTTCTGCCGCCACCCAGGCCACGTCACGCAACACCTGAATCGCGCGCTGACTGATGTCGTCCAAATGGCCAATTGGCGTGGCCACGATATATAAAACAGCTTCGGCTACAGACATGAAAATTCCCGGGTGATGGACAGAGCATTAAGGCAAGTTGGCCGGTTCTGCCACTTGCCAGCAAAAGGTCTGCTGCGTTGCAGGCAGGATGACCGGTCCGGACAAATGGTATAAACTAACGGCCATTCAATCAGCTATTGTACCTGCGCATTGTGAAATCCAGCAAACTCAAGCTTCGTTTATCTGTCCTGCTGCCGATTGGCGTCAGCCTGCTGACCGGTTGCGGCAGTACTCCGGCCCCAGTCGAAACGACGACTGCAGCACCAGTACAGCAATCAGCCCCAGTCAGTAAAGCGCCGACACCGGAAGCCCTGGCTGAGCCGCTGACACTGGAACCGGCCGAAGTCACCTATCAAGCTGTCACGACCGCCGACGAAGCGGTGGCACAAGACGCGGACGAACAGCTGCAGCGCGAATTGCTGCAACAGGCCAAAGCTGCGCTAAGTACCGATCCCAAACGTACGCTCGCCATCTGCTTTGAGCTGCAACAATCGCTGTACAGCCAAATCCGTGCGCAAAATCAGCTGCCACTATTACAGTCTGCTTTAGCCGATAAGCAGCACGCGTTGGTAGCCCGCTTGGCAGACCAAACTGCCTTTACTGACGTGCCGGAAGCCGACCGGCAAGCTTGGGCGCTGGCGCTGAGCGAGTATTTCCAGCAACAGGATGACAATGTCAGCGCGACCCGCACGTTATTAGCGCTGGATGCCTGGTTGGGCAACAGTGCTGACAGCACGGCGCAAGACCTGTTGTGGCAACAACTGGTGAAATTATCCGACGCCGAGCTGCGTGAACTGGGTGAGCAAAATCATCCCCGCGCGCAGGCCTGGCTGGAACTGTTGCAACTGACACAAGGTTTTGCCGGCGATCAACAAGCTATCACCCAGGCACTGACTGATTGGCAACAACGCCACCCGATGTTGCCGGCCGCGGATAAATTGCCCAAGGACGTAAAGCTGCTGAGTCAGACCCCGGCGTATAACCCGGAACGTATCGCCGTGCTGCTGCCGTTATCCGGCCCACTGAAAACACTGGGTGACGCCGTGCAATACGGCATGGCTGCCGCAGCCGCCAAACAACAACGCACGCTGGTATTTATTGATTCGACCAAAGCAGCGGCAGAATTGCAGGCTGAAGTCACTGCGGCGCAAGTGCAGTTTGTCATCGGGCCCCTGCTGCGTGAAGACATCGACAAAATTCAGCAATTGCCGGACTGGCAATGGCCCACTTTATTTTTAAATGGCAAAGGCGATTTGCCAGTGAAGCCGGAGCAATACTTCTTCGCGCTGGCCTGGGAAGACGAAGCAAGCCAGATGGTGCAGGTGTTCCGCCAGCGTCAATATCAGCACCCGGTACTGATTTATGCCGTCAATCCAATTGGTCAGCGTATGGCGCAGCATTTCCAGAGTCGCTGGCAACAAAGCGGTGGTCAGCCGGTCGAAACTTACAGTTATAGCTCGCAGGAACAGCTGCAGGCGCTGATTAACAAGTTCCTTGAAGCCGAAGCCAGCGAAGAAAGAGCAAAAGAAATCAACCGGTTAATCGGCCAATCTATCAAAGCTGAGCTGCACAGCCGCCAGGATATCGATGCGATTTATCTGATTGCCGATCCGGTACAGACGCGTTTTTTCAAACCATTTATCGATGTCACGGTCAGCCCGACGGCCAAGCGCCTGCCGATTTTTACCAGTTCACGTAGTCACAGTCTGAAAGTGGATAAAACCGATCAACGAGATCTGGCCGGTCTGACCATGACAGAGATGCCATGGTTGTTGCCGCAGGCCGCCATCGCGCCGCCGCTGCGGCAGGAATTCGACAGCCTGTTTGCCGAACAGGATGAACAATTACAACGACTGTTTGCTATGGGGCACGACGCACTGATGCTGGTGGGCCACCTGAAACAACAGCAGCAATTTCCGGCGATGGCGTATCATGGCCTGACCGGTAGTCTGCGTCTGGCCGACGGCCATAGTGTTCAGCGGCAGTTAACGCTGGCACAGTACCGTCAGGGTAAATTGCTGCTGGTGGACAAAAAAGCGCCGTGAGCCGCGACAAAGGTCAGTTTTTTGAAACATTAGCCGGGCAGTATTTGCAGCAACAAGGTCTGCAATTAGTGGCGCAAAACGTCAGCTGCCGTTTTGGCGAGCTGGATTTAGTGATGCGCCAGCAGGATTGTCTGGTCTTTGTCGAAGTGAAATATCGTCAGTCCAGCGTTTTTGGCAGTGCGGCGGCGATGGTGACCACAGCAAAACAACAAAAATTACGCGCGACCGCCCATTGGTATCTGCAACAACAACAGTGGCGGGGGGCAGCCCGGTTCGACGTGCTGGCAATTGAAGGCGAAGCGCCTTATCAGTTCAGCTGGCTAAAAAACGCATTTTAAGGATCCACACTGATGCAGGAACATATCCGGCAGCTTTTTTCCGAAAATATCCAAACGATGATTGCCACCGGCGAAGCATTGGCTGGACCGATTGAAACTGCGGCGCTGACGATTGTGCATGCGCTGATCAACGACCGCAAAGTGCTGTGTGCCGGTGAAGGCGCCGCCAATGCACTGTCCGGCCATTTTGCCCGGCTGCTGCTGGACCAGTTTGAAACCGAACGGCCTTGTTTGCCTGCCTGCGCGCTCAGCAACGACAGTTGCGGCCTGGTCCATCTGTCACAACAACAGGATTTTCTGGCCCGTCAGGTCCGTGCACTCGGCCAGGAAGGCGATATTCTGCTGGTGTTGTCATTAAGTGGCGATGAAAACAGCCTGATCCGCGCCGTTGAAGCGGCACTGACCAAAGATATGACGGTGATAGCGCTGACAGTCGACAATAACGGCGAGTTGTCCGGTTTGCTCGGCAATAGCGATGTTGAACTGCGGGTTCCGGCTCACCGGCCAGCCCGGGTTTATGAATGTTATGCCTTTTTATTACATTGTGTTGTTGAACTGATTGATAACACTTTATTTCCACAGCAAGATGTTGACCCCATCTAACAGGAGAATCTGATGTTCAAGCTGCGAAATCTGTTGAAAGTGGCTGCGCTTGCCACGCTGGCAATCGCACTACAAGGCTGTGCGGCCAAAGACCGCCGCACGCTGGGCTCTCAAATCGACGACAATAGCATAGTGATCAAAGCCGGCAATGCGATTGAAGCCAACAAAACACTCGAAGAAAAAGCCAATATCAATGTGTACAGCTACAACGGCGTGATCCTGTTAACCGGCCAGGCGCCAAATCAGGCGATGGTAGAAGAAGCCGGTGAACTGGTGCGGCCGGTGCAGGGCGCAAAAGATGTACAAAATCAAATCCGCGTCGGCAATCCAACCTCATTTACCACCCGCAGCCGTGACAGCTGGATCACCACCCGTGTCAAATCCCTGCTGTTGGCTGATAAAGAGATTAGTGCGCTGAACATCCGCGTCATCACCGAAAACGGTGAAGTGTTCCTGATGGGCATCGTTGGTGAGCAGGAAGGCGATAAAGCCGTTGAAATTGCGCGGCACGTTAATGGCGTATCACGCGTCATTAAAGCCTTCGAGACACAATATAACTGATTGATTAAATTGATAAAAATATGGGCACCTTATGAAGGTGCCCATATCTCTCATTCCCACTCTTAATTAAATCTTTTAGCCTGTCACTTTGATCTGCTTGCTGCTGAAATTGTTGCAGAACCTGAATATGCGCTCAGGCTCATACAGCGCTACGCGCAGGCTTTACAAAGAAAAAACGATAGTTCACTGCAGCAAATACGCAGGCAGCCCCCAGATAAAACAACGACCCCTTCGAACCTCCGGGTAAGAGTCCGCCATCGACAAACGGCAGCAAAGACTGCATGACATTTGGATGTGTATTGGCAGCCCAATGCAGTGCAACCGCCGGCCATACTGAGCCTGCGGAGCGCGGCACCAGATATACCAGTAACATTGACCAAGTCAGCAGATAGCCAAAGAAACTCAATGCCGGGTTCAACGACGCAAAGTGTGAAGCACTGTATAACGGCAGGTGCCAAAGCCACCAAATGCCACTAATCAGCAAGGCCGCCCAAAACGGCGCCATCCGACTTAATAGTTTGTGCTGCAGATAACCACGCCAGCCAAATTCTTCTGCGATGGGGCCTGTGATCAGTGCGGCGCTCAGGCTTAACGTGAGCACTGCAGCAGGCGACCATGGCGCCGCAAAAACCTGTACGCCTTGATTCAGCAAATAAGCAAGACCAAGCAGTACAGGCAACACTATACCGGCAAGCAGGTATGGCAGCGCAGGCACAACGGCAAAGACCCGCTGTGAAAACGCCAGCAGACTTTTTTTTCCGCCCTCGGCGAATGCCGCCAAAAATCCTGCCAGGCTCACAAACAGCGGGAACAGCCAAAGATTTAATTCGGCATCCCCAATCAACAACCAGCCTGCCCACGGCATACCGAAGGCCAGGCCGAAAAAAATCACAATTCCAATATTCGATTTAGCTGACATGTTTTGTCCTGTGTTTTTATGTTCGCCATCACATCCCTGCATGCCGCCGGTACAGGCTTTTTGGTCACTTATCCGGCTTCAGACAGTACATTCAATTAATTGTCCATGGCGTGGTCCGTATGCCTTCTTGCCAGCCAAAATAAACCACTGCCTGCAACACTGAACGCCAGCAATGTGAACCACGCCTGCATTGAAGCAAAGCTCATCAATATCAGGCACAACACTAAAGCGAACAATGGTATGAAAGACGCTCTTACCACAGCCAATCCAATTGGCCATAAACCCGCGCGTTTTTCTAACAAAGGCAAACTGGCAATGCAGAGTACATATCCGACTAAACGTACCAGTGTCGCCAGTACAGCTAAGTAAATAAAGGTATTGCTGACAGCCAGGGCCAGGCTGGAAGCACCGACAAATAAAATTGAATACATCGGAGTCGAGTAACGTGGATGCAATTCACCAAACCATTTGGGTAAACAACGGTCCCGCGCTAACGCGTAGGACATTCGGGGAGTTGCCAGCATGATGGACGATAAATTACCGGAAATTGACACGATAGCGGCAAATGCCATCAGTCCGGCCCCCCATTCGCCCAGTAATACCAGCGCCACATCGGCGAGCGGTTGTGTACTTTGGCCTAAGTCTGGCAAAACGGACATGCATAACCATTGCAGCAGGAAATACACGAATGCAGTAAACAAAACTGTTTTGACTAACGCCCGTGGAATATCGCGCTTAGGTTGTTGCGCTTCTCCTGCATTCACCGACCCACTTTCAAAGCCGACAAAAGCATAAAACAGCACGAGTATGGTTTCGCCCAGCACAGTCATCGCCGGAAGATCTGTGATTTCAGCTGTAGACCATGTCAGATGGGGAATGCCTACCGTTATCAACAATATAAGCGGCAACAGTTTTAAAACGGTCAGGATGAAGATCGTTTGTAGTCCCTGGCGCACCCCGACATAGTTCACAACTGTTAAGCCGCCAATCACCAGACAAATCATCGTATTGCGCGCCCACAAGGTGTTTAGTTCCGGGAAGAACCACGCCAGATAAGTCGCCATCAGATTGGCGTTAGCTGCCATCGCAATCACACGACCGATACAAAGTAACCAGCCCGTCTGAAAACCCCAAAACGGCCCAAAACTTTGCAGAACATAGACACTGGGCCCCCCTGTTTGCTGGAATAAACTCCCCAGCCGGGCAAAACACAGAACTATCGTCATAAACAACGTGCCGCAAAGTAAAAACAGCCATGGGCTGAGCCAGCCAACTTTAGCGGCTGCAATTGCAGGTAACACAAACAAACCACCACCGATCACACCATTTAAGGTAATTGCGGCAAACCCGAGTTGGCCAATTTCACGTTTTAGTGTGGATTCTTGCTTAATCATAACGCCCTCATATTTAATTCTGCCTTATCGCTTCTATCACCCCGCTTAATAACCCCGTTGCAGATCCACTGTTTGCGGCAAGTCACCTGATTTACGAAAGCGTTGAATATTTTCTGCGACGATTAGCGATGCAGTGCTGCGGTCAGTCGGGGCGCTGCAATGGGGCAGAACAGTGACTTGAGGATGTTGCCATTGCCATGCAGATCCCGCTAAAGGCTCAGCGGTAAACACATCTAACACTGCATGTGACAGGTGGCCTTGATCGAGTGCACGCAGTAAATCCGCATCATTAACGATGGCACCGCGGGCAAAGTTGATGATGGAAGCTCCCTTCGGGAGTTGTGCCAAAAACTGTCTGTCAATCAGCCCTCTGGTTAGGGGCGTCAACGGCAGCAGACATACCAGAATGTCGGTCTTTGCTAACATCTGTGGCAGCGCATTTTTACCACTGAAACATGTCACGCCTGACATCGACTTTGCACTGTGACTCCAGGCACATACCGTAAATCCGGCCTGCAATAAACTGTGCGCTGCCGCTTCGCCTAAAGCCCCAAGCCCGAGCAAACTGACGGTTCTTTGCTGCGCTTTTACGTAAGGCCGCGCTTGCCATTTCTTTTCTGCTTGTTGCCTGGCATACGCCGGGATCTCACGGTGCAGATACAGCACCCAGGTTAATACCGCTTCAGCCATGGTGTGGGCCAAGTGCGGATCGACGAGTCGTACGACTTTCAGTTCAGTCAACGAGAAGTCTGCGACCAGGCGCTCGACACCAGCCCAGACACTATGCACCCACTCTAATGCAGGGAGTTGTTGCAGTTGGGCCGGATCGGGGTTGGCAACAATGGCGATATTGCAAGTTGCTTTAGCTGATTCGCTCAGCGATTCAAAAGCAACAATATTCTCCTGTGGCATAGCGGCTTGCAGCGCTTCCACCCAAGCCTGGGTATGGGTGTAGTCAGGTGCAGATAAGAATGGAATGAAATTCATAATCTTAACCCTCGTAAACGCGGCTAAGATCAGAAAACCCTTTGAATTCCAGAGCATTACCGGATGGATCAACAACAAAGGCGGTTGCTTGCTGCCCGGCTTGACCAACAAAACGCATACCGGGTGCAATAACAAACTCAACATCTTGCTGCTCAAGTCGCGCCATCAGTGCTTGCCACGCAGACATGTCGAGAATGACGCCAAAATGCGGCATAGGCACATTGTGCGCATCAACACGTGAAGTGCTGGTGTGGTGTGCAGGGGTCCCAAGATGCAACGATAGCTGGTGGCCAAAAAAGTTAAAATCTATCCATTGTTCTGTGCTGCGACCTTCATCGCAACCAAGTAAGTCGCCATAAAACTGGCGGGCCAGACACAGGTCATGAACATAAAAAGACAGGTGAAAAAGAGATGACATTGAAGATCCTTACTTTGCTTTAGTCGGCGGACAGCATAGCGATCTCCATCCAATAGAGATAACATGTAATTCTTAACCTCTTCGAAAGAATAACTTATGGATAGTCGCTATTTACAAAGTTTGATCGTGGTCATCGATCGTGGATCCATCGCCGAAGCTGCACGGGTGGAAGGATTGACTGCTGCAGCGATTAGTCAGAGGATTAATGCGCTTGAGCGCGAGTTCGGCTTCGAACTGTTATCGCGTATTGGCCATTCGGCCAAACCGACCGAGGCTTGTTTAAATATCTTGCCGAGGGCAAGGCGCATCATCAAAGAGTTTGCATTGCTTGCGGGTGATAATGATCCCACGGGGCTCAGTGGTACGTTAAAAATTGGTGCCATATCAACGGCACTTACCGGCCTGCTTCCCCGGGCGATGCGCAATCTTGCGCGCGATACGCCCAGTGTTAAGCTGGAAATAATTCCGGGTGCATCGCAATTTTTATACGATCCGCTGTTGAGCGACGCTCTGGACGCGGCGATTGTGGCAGCGCCGCCTTTTGCATTACCAAAGTTGATAAAAGCCAGCTTGCTGAGGACAGAAGCCTTGGTGTTTTTATCAAAAAATAAGCCCGAAGCCGGGCTCGCCGAAATGTTGCACCATCAGCCCTATCTGCGCTACATGCCAGAGACATGGGGTGGGCGTCATGCCGCTGCCTATCTCAATGACCATGGCATAATGAAAACACCGATGTGTGATTTAGATGCGCTCGAAACTATCGCCATGTTGGTTGCCGATGATGTGGGGGTGAGCTTGGTGCCACACTGGCCTAATTTGGAACAATTGGCATCATGCTGCTACCTTACGCCAATTGCAGATGAGCGATATCAGCGCGATGTGATCTTAATCAGCAAGTTGCAGACCGCCCGCCCGAGCATGATCGCCGCGCTGACGCATGCACTGACAGACGCGCAGTGATAAAGAGTCATGATTCCACGATGGACAGGACTTAGGAGAGCAAGACTCTGAACAAGGCAACGACTTCCTGTCCCTGTCCCTGTCCCTACACATCCTGCAATGCTTTTAACGCCTTGGAATGAAACTCACGGTGTTTCATCACAAACAACACGACGACCGTTGCCGCCATAAACAGCCAGACATTGATAAACCAGGCCAGCGTTGCCAGCGAAAAATAAATCGCCCGCAAGCCGTAGTTAAATGAATGCGCAGCCTGATCTATCACCTTCGCGGCTTTATTGGCGTACAGACTGCGATCAGCCGGCGGCAACTCGCGACCATCCGGCGCGGCACCGATTAACACGCCACCAAAACCATACTGACGCAACGACCAGGTGAACTGAAAAAACGTAAACACGTAAATCAGCACCAGACAGAGAATTTTAAACTGCAGTAAGCCATCGACATGATCCAGCCACGGCATCACCTGCATCAACACCGCGGCGATTTTGTCACTGGATGCAAGCGCAGTCAGCAAACCGGCCAGGATCAGCATCGAACTGGAGGCAAAAAAACTGACATTGCGTTCTAACGTGGAGATCAGTGCGACATCTGCCATTTTGTTATCGCGGATCAGCATCTGCTCCATCCAGGCCGTGCGTTTGCGGCGTAACTCATACGACAAACAACTGACTTCACGGGCACGGCGTTTGGCAAACAGGGTATACCCCACCCACACACCGACAAACCAACACAACGCGATTAAATCCAAATAAGGTAACTGCTGCCAGCTCACGACAACTCCTGTTGTTGCACAGCAGCGGCTGCGGGCGCAGCATGCAGTGGTAATTCACAATAAAAACAGGCGCCACCCTGCTCGGCTTGCTGATAAAAAATACTGCCGTGCATCCGCTCGAGCAATTCTTTGCAAATCGCGAGGCCGAGGCCACTGCCGCTTTGCAACCGGCTATCGGAGCTGTCGGCCTGCGAAAATTTTTCAAACAAGCGCGGAATAAAATCTACCGGCACGCCCGGCCCTTCATCGCTGACCATCAACTGCACCAGGTCGCCGGTTAACAAAGCCCGTAAGTGTACAGTACTGTGCGGCGGTGAAAACCGGATCGCATTCGCCAGCAAATTCGCCAGAATTTGCAGCAGGCGGCTGCCGTCGATAAACAAAGTTAAATCCGGTGCGATCGCCGCTTCCAGCGTCAGTTTGACCTGGCGCGACAAAGCTAAAGCGCTGTGGCGCTGTAAGGCCTGTTGCAATAGCGGCAACAATAACTGCTGTTCCGGCTGCAGCGACAACTTGCCAGCCTGCAGTTTCTCCATATCCAGGATATCGTTGACCAGATTAATCAGTTGGTCAGCATTGCTGCGGGCGATATCCAACATTTGCTGCTGCGCCGGGAGCAAGGCGCCGACCGCACCAGCCGTCACCAAAGCTAAGGCGCCGTTGATGGCGGTCAACGGCGTGCGCAATTCGTGACTGACCGTGGAAACAAATTCGCTTTTCAGTTTTTCTATGCGTTTGCGTTCGGTGATGTCGCGAAACAGCAAGACTTGTAACGTCTGGTCTTGCAGTTGAATTTGCGTTTGCAGCAATTCCACCTGCAAAGTTTCACCGTGCAGCCGTTGCGCTGTCAGTTCCTGCGCGCCGCGACCTTGCTGCAACTCTGGTGGCTGTGGAAACAGGATCTGAAACGGCAGGCCACGCAGCTGCCGCGCCTGATAACCAAACATCTGTTCGGCGGCATTGTTAAAGGTATGGATTTGGCCGGTCGGATTTAGCACGACAATAGCGTCGTCAACGTTATCCAGCACTGTGCGGTAATATTTTTCATTTTGTTCAAAGGCTTTACTGGTGTCTTTCCAACGCTGATTGGCGCGGAACACACCGGCGATCAGCAACACCAGCATCAGACTGGTACTCCAGCCCACCAGTCGGAACCAGCCCGACAGACTGTCCGCCTGCAACAGTGGCCAACTGGCCAATTGCCAGTGCGCGCCGGCGATATTCAGATCCAGCACTACGGCCGGCGCCTGAAAATTCTGGATCTCACCGAACAGCATGTCGCCCCAGTTTTCGCCGCCAGCGCGGCGTAATGCCACACCAACATCCAATTGCTGTGCTTGTTGCTTCATCAGCCGCCAGACATCGTCAACGTTCAGCACAGTACTGACAATGCCCCAATAGCTGCCATCATGCAGATACACTGGGATGCGGTAAACAAAAGCACGGCCGCCCTGTGCCAGCTCTAATGGCCCACTTAGTTTGGTTTTGCGGCTACGGATCGTTTTTTCAATATCCGGCCATTGTGTGGCCAGATCGGGATAATACAGATTCAATGCTGCTTCATTGCCAGCCAGCGGATAGAGATAAGTCAGACGATTGCCGGGCGCTACGCCCATATTGCGGATATGTTTGCCCTGGCGAACCAGGTTGGGTAACAAAGTATTGAAATCTTCAGCACTGGCTTTGCCGGACAAGGCCTGCACATGAGCCACTAGGCCCTGACTGAGTTGCAATGGCGCATTTAACTCCATTTCCAGCAATGCACGTAAGCGGGCGGCACTTTCAGTGGTTTCACGCACCAGCAGCATGTCTTTACGCTGCTGCTCCTGACGAGCCAGATACTCAACCACAGTGCCAAACAACAACATCAGCACCAGTAACATCGCGCTCTGTAGCCGGGTAAACCCGAATTGCCCTGCATGCAAAATGCACCTGCTCCCGTAGTTTTTGCACAAATCAGGCGGGCTGAACGCTGCCTGCTCACTCCGATAATGATACACTCGCCACTCTATTGCGACAGTTAATTTTTCACCGAAGGAGCCTGCTGTGACCGAACTGCTGCTGACCACCCCAGACGACTGGCATTTACATTTTCGTGATGGCGATATGCTGAAAGAGACCGTTCCTGCCACTGCGCGTTGTTTTCAGCGGGCTGTAGTGATGCCCAATCTGGTGCCCCCTGTCACCACCGGCACTTTAGCCAGCGAATACCGCGCCCGTATTCTGGCAGCGCGCCCGGCCGGCAGCAGCTTTGAACCGGTGATGACCATTTATCTGACCGACACCACCACAGTACAAGACATTGCCGAAGCAAAAGCCGCCGGCGTGCTGGCCGCCAAGCTTTATCCGGCCGGCGCAACCACCAATTCGCATTCAGGTGTCTCTAGCCTCAGCAAGTTATATCCGGTGCTCGATGCCATGGTCGAACATGACATGTTGTTCCTGGTTCATGGCGAAGTGACCGACAACCACGTCGATATTTTTGACCGCGAAGCAGTGTTTATCGAACAGCATCTGCGCCAGATCGTCGACCGCTTCCCAGCCTTACGTATCGTGCTGGAACATATCACCACTGCCGATGCGGTGGAGTTTGTTAAAAACGCCGGGCCGAATGTCGCCGCCACTATCACCCCACAGCATTTGTTACTGAACCGCAATGACATGCTGGTCGGTGGCATCCGCCCACACAACTACTGTCTGCCGGTGTTGAAACGCCGCACCCATCAGGAAGCCTTACGCGCCATCGTCGCTAGTGGCAATCCGAAGTTTTTCTTAGGCACCGATTCCGCACCACACGCCAAACACCGCAAAGAAACCGCTTGCGGCTGCGCCGGTTGTTACAGCGCCTGGAGCGCCATTGAACTGTACGCGCAGGTGTTTGAAGAGCTGGGCGTTATTGAAAAACTGGAAGGTTTTGCCAGCCACTATGGCGCCGATTTCTACCGCCTGCCACGCAACAGCGGTCAAATCAAACTGGTGAAACAATCCTGGACAGTGCCAGAAGAAATCACGCTGCCAGACGGCAGCCCGATAGTACCGTTTTACGCCGGCCAGACCCTGCACTGGCAACTGCAGGCGTAGACCAACAAGTGACCTGCGCCAGTCTGGCGGTCTGTGACAGGGCCGCTATACTGGCAAAAAACTCTCTGAAGACATCGGATGAAATATTGCTGCTACGGACTGCTGGCATTGCTGAGCTTGTCTGTTGCTGCAATGCCAGAGCCTGCATTTGAACAACTGCGCGGGCCTTTGCTCAAAGGCGCTGGCGCCAATTACAGCCAGGCGGTACTCGACACCGACCAACTGCTGCAGCAACATAAGCTCAACCTTACGCTGGAACAACAGATCCGGCTGAATTACCACAAAGCCATTTTTCAGGACCGCAGCAACCAGACCGAGGCCGCCTTACAAACGCTGGCCTTGTGTAAAAGTCTGAGTCTGGAGTCGAAAGACCACAGCATTCTATACAGCTACCACAACATTCTGGCCGGCATCTTTGCCAATCAGGGCATGTATCAGCAAGCATTAACTCACTATCAGCAGGCGCTGCCGCTGGCAACCTTGTTACCGAATCCGCATTTTTTAGCGCAGACCGAAAACAATCTGGCGCTGGTATTACTGAAACTCGGCCAGACTGGCGAAGCGCAGGCTTATTTCCAGCGTTTTTATCAACAAGGCCTGCAAACCGGCGATGCCAGCGTGCAGGCGGTGGCGCTGAACAACCTGGGTGAAACAGCGTTGCTGGCCGGCGAAGTCAGCTCAGCAGAGCAGTATCACCAACAGGCACTGGCGCTGCGTGGCGCACATCAGTTAGACACCTCCTGGTCCTTTTTGAATCTGTCACGGGTCGCGCTGGCGC
>JACCDS011482176.1_pt1 | contig 14698 bp, 15 predicted proteins | sample 7446441 | NCBI WGS metagenome assembly JACCDS01 (sample SAMN15323445, study PRJNA562643) | freshwater metagenome | isolation source: river surface water | place: USA:Blue River Watershed | collected 2017-08-17 | reverse complement strand
GGGGTGACCTTCCGGCAGCAACACGATCCAGGGGGCCGCCAGGCCGTCTCCGGCCAGAAGGCGATCCATCGCGGCGTGGGCCAGCGCGGGGGAGCCGGCGTCAACCCAAAGCAAGGCACCCGGCTCGGCCAGCCGGCTGCGCAGTTCGGCCAGCACAAGGGCATCACCGGCGGCGAGGGCCGCCAGGGACCACGGCATGGCGCCGTCGGGCAGTGCCCAGGGGCTGCACGGCGCGGTGGTGTCGACGAGCAGGTGCACGAGAGGCCGGATCCCGCAGAAGTGGATGACATGCCAGGCGGTGGCGCTGGCGGTCCGCCGGATGCCCACGGTACGGTGGGTTTCCAGCCTGTCCAGTATGCACTTGAATCCGCGGAGCGGGGCCCGTGTCAGGTCGCCGTGCGCCTGCCGACGGACTCGTCTTCGCTCTCGGCGCGTTCAGGCGGGTTCGGCCAACAGCCGTTGGAGGTCGGCCGCCAGTTCCGCCGCCGGTGTGGCGTGGCGCACGTACAGGCGCAGGCGGCCCCGCGTGTCGAAGACGTAAGACGCCGCGGTGTGGTCGATGGTGTAGCTCGACTCGGTTTGCCCGGGCACCTTGCGGTAGAAGACCTTGAATTCCTTGGCCGCTTCAGCGATCTGGTCGGGGTTGCCACGCAGGGCGACCCAATTCGGGTTGAACTGGGTCACATAGGCCTTGAGCAGATCGGGCTGGTCGCGCTCGGGGTCCACGGTGACGAACACGCCCTTGACCTTCGATCCCTCCGGTCCCATCCGCTGGACGGTTTCCGCCAGGTTGGCCAAGGTGGTCGGACAGACGTCCGGACATTGGGTGTAGCCGAAGAACACCACGACCAGCTGTCCGGAGAAATCGCTCAGATGGCGCTCCTTGCCGTCGAAATCGGGCAGGTCCAAGTGGCGACCGTAGCCGGCACCGGTGATGTCCAGCGATTTGAACGTGCCGGACGCAGCAGGCCCGGTGGCTGCGTCACCGCCAGACAGCCGCTCGCAGCCGGACAGCCCCGCCAGCAAGGGCATGCCGAGCAGTGCACCGGCGGTCACCAGGCCTTGTCGGATCAGTGTGCGGCGAGGGCGGAAAACGGAGGGGGACACATGAACTCCGGGGGGCAGTTCCGGTGCGACGGCAAGGGTCGCGCGGCGGAGGGGACACAGGCAAGCAGAGGCGCCAGCCTACCTCAGCGATGGGATCCTGGGGGCGCTCGGGAACGCCCGTGGGGGTTTTCCGATTGATCGTTCGCAAGTGGCGGGGCCACGACGGAAGGCCCCGGCGGCGTGGGTTTTCTGTCCACCGAGAAGGGCGGTCAGCGCGAGGGCGAGGTTCCCGGCTTGCGCATCATTTCCCGCATGGTGTCCAGCGACACCCGGGTTTCGGCTTCGACCTTGGCTCGCGCCACCGGCCGGAAGGCGTGGCCGTACACGATCTCGAAACCCAGGTGCAGACGACCGTCCGGCCCGGACAGCGCTTCGGTCAGCGCTTGCTGCATGCGGGCGTGCCAACGGGGGGTGCGCAGGCCGGCGTGGCGTCCAGGCGCTGTGTTGCGGCCCAGCGTGCGCAGTTCGGCCAGCAGGGCGTCGGCGTCGGCCCAGGACAGGTTCAGGCGTTCCATGTCCATCACCGGATCGGCAAAACCGGCGTGCACCAGTTCGTCGCCCAGGTCGTGCATGTCGGTCCAGGTGCTGGCGGCTGGGCCCCATCCGGCCTGTTGCCAGATCTGTGACAGCCTGCGCAGGGTGTCCGGGCCAAAAGCCGAAAACATCAGGAAGCCGTCGACTTCTGTGGCAGCGTGCCATTGCCTCAGCTGCGCGGGCAGATCGTCCACCCAGTGCAGCATCATGTTGGCCCACAGCAGGCCGGCGGGGGCCGGGGGCTGGCCCGGCGCGTCGGTGGGGGCGCTGCGTGGGCGCAGGCGTTGCCACCAGCCCGGGGTCACGTCGGGGGAGCGCACGCGGCCATCCGCGCCCACCGGCACCACGCGGGCCTGCGGGTACTGGCTTCTGAGCACTTCGGAGCTGGTGCTGGTGGGGCTCCACCAATCGAGCACACGCTCCGGTGAGCGCTTCACGACGCTGAGTCGCTCGGCCATGCGGCGGGCAATCTCGCCGTGCAACCACGGAGAAGGGGCGTGGGCGAGGTGTCGCTGCAGCCCGGCCGGATCGACGCGGGTCCCTCGCAAGGGGGTGTCGGGGGGCGTGATTTCGGGGGACGCGGCAGCCATGGGTCGGTCAGTATAGTGAGCCGATCATGGGCATGCAGGTCGGTGGGCGATGGGCGGACAAGGTGCGCCGGGCACTGGGGGGCGGTCCCTGCGCGGTGTGTCGCACCTGGCAGGACGACACCGTCTGTGAGGCCTGTTTCCACCGCTTCGCCTCGGCGGCCACGCGTTGTCGGTGTTGCGCAGAGGAGTTGCCGCCCCCGTTGTCGTCCGGTTCGCCCCGACTTCGGGGGCCGTTGGAGGATCCGTCGGGACGGCCGGGCGCAGGGCCCGGCGGGCTCGACACCTGCGAGGCCTGCCGCATTCACCCCCCGCCGTTTTCGCGCACGGTCGTGGCCTTGCCCTACGACTTTCCCTGGGACGGGTTGTTGTCGCGGTTCAAGTTCCATGGGGCGGTGGATCTGGCGCCGGTCCTGGCGGCCAGTCTGGCCCAGGCCGTGGCGCTGGCGCTTGATCTGGCGCCTGACACCCGGCCGCACCGGGTGTGGCCGGTGCCGTTGTCGGACGCCCGGCTGCGTCAGCGAGGCTACAACCAGGCCTGGGAGCTGGCCCGTCGGGTGGCGCGGCATGTGGGCCTGCCGGCCCAGGCAACGGGATTGGTGCGCACACGGAGCACCTTGCCGCAGTCCGAGCTGTCCCGGGACGAGCGCTGGCGCAACGTGGCCGGGGCCTTTGCGGTGCGCCCCGCCGGGGCGAACCTGGCGGGGCAGCGGCTGGCGCTGGTCGACGACGTCATGACCACCGGCGCCACGCTGGGTGCGGCTGCGCAGGCGTTGCGAGATGCCGGGGCCCTCGATGTCCAGCTCTGGGTGGTGGCCCGGACACCGGTGGATTGAAGCGCACCGGGCCGACAATCTGCGCTTTTCCCGCTCCAGGAGCCGTCCGGCATGTTCCGCATTGTCCTTGTCCACCCCGAGATTCCGCCCAACACCGGCAACGTGATCCGTCTGGCGGCCAACACCGGTTGTGAGCTGCACCTGATCGAGCCCCTGGGTTTTTCGATGGACGACAAGTTGCTGCGCCGTGCAGGGCTGGACTATCACGAGTACGCCCCGGTGCGCCGACATGCCGACTGGGCGGCCTTCCTCGCGGATCAGCGGCCCGATCCCGACCGGATGTGGGCGTTCACGACACGCGGCAGCCGTTTATTGCCCGAGGTCCGGCTCCAGTCGGCCGATTGGCTGGTGTTCGGCTGTGAAACGGCCGGCCTGCCGCCAGAGTTGCGCGACACCTTCGATCCGGTCCAGCGTGTGCGCCTGCCGATGAGACCCGGTCAGCGCAGCCTCAACCTGAGCAACGCCGTGGCGGTGGCGGTGTTTGAAGGTTGGCGACAGGGCGGTTACGACGGCGCGGTCTGAGCGGGCACCGGGGATCGGTCGGCCGGTAGCAGCCGCCGCACCAGCGGGTGCAGCACCTTCTTTTCCGTCCCGATGGCGAAGAAGTGCTCTGCCACGTCCTCGCAGTGCCCGACACGGACGACGCCATAGTGTGCGAGCAATTCGCCCTCAGCCAGTTCGGCAGCGGGAAACACGCCCATGCCGCCGGCGCCGAAGGTCTTGAGCAGGGCACTGTCCTGGAACTCCCCCACCACTCGCGGCCGGACGCCCACCTGCTCGAACCAGGTTGATAAGCGAGGGCGCACAGCGGCCTGGGGTGTGGGCAGCAGCACCGGCACCTGGGCGAGAGATTGCGGAAAGCCCTGTCGGGCGGCATCGGCCCACGCCGGGGGCGCGTACCACCCCAGCCGTGAGGCTCCCAAGGCGTGGCTGTAGACGCGCACGTTGCGCAGGACCGGCGCGGGCTGATCGGCCAGCACCACGTCCAGCTTGTGCAACGCCAGTTCACCCATCAGCGTGGCGATGGTGTCTTCCTGGCACACCAGGTGAAGGTCCGGCGTGTCGAGCACCGGCTGGAGCAGGTTGTGCACCACCAGCTTGGGCAGCCGATCGGAGATGCCGACGGCCAACCGGACCTGCGGCAACGGGCCTGCATCTCGCACCAGGGCGGGGAGGGCCTCACCGAGCTGAAAGATCAAGTCGGCTTGGCGCATTGCGGCCTGGCCGGCTTCGGTCAGGGCCAGGCCGCGCCCGGCCGGTTGCAGCAAGGAGGTGCCCAGCTGGCGCTCCAGTTCGCGCACCTGCACGCTGACGGTTTGTACCGCCATGCCCAGGCGCTCGGCCGCGCGGCTGATGCCGCCTTCATGGGCCACCACCCAGAAGTAGTAGAGGTGCCGGTAGCTGAATGGGAGGCTCACGGTGGGAAAGGTTTCTGCAGAAATTCAGAAAAAAACGAACCCTGATTCATCAATTCTCTGCTTTTTCGGATGCTTTATGGGCCCTATCGTGGCGTCGTGCTTTCAACGAAATGGAGATGTGACATGCACGTGCTGATTGAAACCCGAGCACCACAGGCGGCCTCGTTGCGGGAGGTGGCGGAGCGGCGCCTGCGGTTCACCCTGCGCCGTCTGAGTGGACGGGTGCCGCACGCCAAAGTGCACCTGAGCGATCTGAACGGTCCCCGGGGTGGGCTCGACAAGCAGTGCCGGATTGAACTGCACGTGGGCGCCATCGGGCCGGTGGTGGTGACTTCGGTGGCCCGGAACTGGCACGGCGCGCTGGAACAGGCACTGAGTCGCGCCCATTCCGCCTTGGCCCGTCTGTGGCATCGCCGGCCTGTCCAGGGCCGGTCACGCGTTCGCGGTGGCGAGCCGGGTTGATCGGCGCCGGTCTTTCGGTTTGTCTGTTCGCGTCCTTCAGGAGATTCTCATGCGCACCTATGCCCCCGACAGTCCCCAAGCCGCCGCCCGCATCGTGGCGCTGGCCCTGGTGTCCGATGGTCACCTCAGCCGTGCCGAATGGCAGGTGCTGGAGCGGCTCGACGCATCGACTCAGCTGGGACTGCCGCCCCAGGAGATGCAATCGGTCGTGCATGCCTTGTGCGAGGACCTGTTGAGCGCCGCCCGGCTGAACTGGAGCGATGTGTGTCGCATCGATCCCGATCAGCTGGCGAACGTGCTCGACGAGATCCGCGATCCCGATCTGCGGGCCAAGGTGCTGCATCTGAGTGCCGCGGTGGTGCACGCCGACGCCCATCTGGCGGAAGGCGAGACGCGGCTGCTGGCGGCGGCTGGCGAGCGGTGGGGGATGCCGTGGCTCAGTTGAGCCGGACGGCTGTGGCCCGGGTGGTGGAGCGTCGGCGGAACCGGCCGGGCAACGGCATCAGCCGAGTTCGAGGCGTGCTTCTCGTTGCATCAACCGGCGCACCGCTTCCCGTGGGGCCAGCTGTCCTTCGAGCACGGCGACCACCGCCTGGGTGATGGGCGTCTCGACCCCGGCGGCCTGTGCGCGTTGCAGGGCGGTGCGTGCGGTGTAGACGCCTTCGGCCACGTGTCCGAGCGCGTCCAGGATCTGGGGCAGGGACAGTCCTTCGGCCAGTTTCAGGCCCACGCGCCGGTTGCGCGAGAGGTCACCGGTGGCCGTGAGCACCAGATCACCCAGTCCGGACAGTCCCATGAAGGTTTCCGGTTGGGCGCCCAAGGCCAGGCCCAGCCGGCTCATCTCGGCCAGGCCACGCGTGACCAGTGCGGCGCGGGCGTTCAGGCCGAGTTGCATGCCATCGGCGATGCCGGTGGCGATGGCCAACACGTTCTTGAGGGCGCCGCCCACTTCGACGCCGACCGGGTCGGCGCTGGAGTAGATGCGCAGGTGGCCGGCGTGCAGGGCCTTCACGGCACCGTCGCGCACGGAGGCATCGCCGCTGGCGGCGACCAGGGCCGTGGGCTGCTGGCGGGCCACTTCCTGCGCAAAGCTGGGGCCGGACAGCACCCCGGTGCGCAGGCCCGGGGCCACGTCCCGCGCAATCTCGTGCCCGAGCAGACCGGTGCCGGCCTCGAAGCCCTTGCTCAGCCACAGCACCGAAGCGGCCGTGCGGGCCTGGGCCAGCCGCTGCAGGGTTTCCCGCAGACCGGCCATGGGCGTGGCGATGATGATCAGGTCCTGCGGCCGGCCCGCGTGGGCGAGGGCTTCGTCCCAGTCGTGGGTGAGGTGCAGGGCCCCCGGCAACGGGGTGTCGGGCAGGTAGCGCTCGTTGGCGCCCGTGCGACGCATCTCCTCGACCTGGACCGGATCACGCGACCACAGCAGCGTCGGGTGGCGCAAGGCCGCCGCGATGGCCACGGCCGTGCCCCAAGCCCCTGCGCCCAGGACCGAGATGTGGAGGTCGGTGTCCATCGAAGGCACGGGATCAGTCCGTCAAGACACCATGCCCGGAGGGGCGTGAGACGGGACTGGCCGCAGGCTTTCTCATGGATCCGACCGCTGGTTTCAGCTGTTGAGTGCGCCGTTGGCGGCGTGCTGCTGCTGGGCCTCGTACATGGCCTGGAAGTTGACTTCGGCCAAGTGCACGGGCGGGAAGCCGGCGCGGCTGATGACGTCGGCCACCACGGCGCGCAGGTAGGGATAGACGATGCCCGGGCAGGCGATGCCCAGGATGGGCTGCATCTGGTCGGCGTCGATGTTGCGGATTTCGAAGATGCCGGCCTGCTTGGCTTCGCACAGGAACAGGGTGCGTTCTTCCAGCTTGGTCGTGACGGTGGCCGTCACGCAGACTTCGTAGATGCCGTCGGCCAGGGGCTTGCCCTCGACGCCGAGGTTGATGTCCACGGCCGGCTGGCCTTGCTCGATCAGGATCTCGGGCGAGTTCGGCTGCTCGAGCGACAGGTCCTTCAGGTACACGCGCTGGATGTTGAAGACGGGTTGCGCGTCGGCGGCGGCCTGGGTATCGGACATGGTGGGTGTTCGGCTGGAAGGTGAATGAGAATTCGATTATGGCAGTGCGTGTGCCAGCGACCACACCCCGGGAGCCAGGGCCAGGGCGGTCTCGCCCAGACCGGCCGGGGCCAGCGATCCGGCCTGGGCCGCCTCGACCATGCGCTGCAGGGTCGAGGCGTGCGGCAAGATGGTGCCGAAGAAGGCCGGCCGAGCGTCGCGCAGCAGCATGACGGTCGGAAAGTTCTCGATGTCCAGCGCAGCGTCGCCCAAGGCGTCGGCGTGCTCCTCGATGTCGATCCACACGAACCGCCAGCCCGGATTGGCCCGGCGCAAGGCGTCGAACGTCGCCTCGTAGGTCTGGCAGGTGCCGCACCAGCCGGCGCACAGGCAGGCCACGACGGACGCCGTCGTGGCCGGTGCCAGCGACTCCGCCTCGGTCGGGCGATCCCCTGCGTTCGGGGGCTGGGCCGAGGTGGGCGAGGAGTCGGGCATTTGTGGCGAATCGGCGCGGGTCGGCATCTCGGACATGGCGAGCGAGTGTGCCAGAGCATGGACAATCCCGGCCCATGTTCAAGAACCTCATCCTGTTTCGCATCGCCCCCGAATGGTCTGCTTCGCTGGAGCAGATCGAGGCGGCGCTGGACCCTCGCCGATTCATTCCCTGCGGCGCCACGCAGCCCGTTTCCAGCGGCTGGATTCCGCCGCGCGGCGACGAGCACGGCATCCTGGCCGAGTCCGTCGGCGGGCAGTGGCTGCTCAAGATGAAGGTGGAGCAGAAGGTGGTGCCCGGCTCGGTCGTCAAGCGCCGGGTCGAGGAAATTTGCCAGACCATTGAGCAGACCAGTGGCCGCAAGCCCGGCCGCAAGGAAACCAAGGAGCTCAAGGAGCAGGCCATGCTCGAACTCCTGCCGATGGCCTTCACCAAGCAGTCGACGCTGCTGGTGTGGATCGACCCGCACGCGCGGCTGATGGTGGTGGACGCCTCCAGCCCGGCACGGGCCGACGACGTGGTCAGCGTGCTGGTGCAGTCGCTCGATGGCTTTGCGCTCACGCCCATCCACACCGCCGTGTCGCCGCAGGCGGCCATGTCCGAGTGGCTGGTCAGCGGCGAGCCGCCGGCCGGCTTCACCGTGGACCGCGACTGCGAGCTCAAGAGCACCGACGAGATGAAGTCGGTGGTGCGCTACGCACGCCACGGCCTGGACATCGACGAAGTCCGCCAGCACATCCTCACGCAAGGCAAGGTCCCCACCCGGCTGGCCCTGACCTGGAGCGACCGCGTCAGCTTCCTGCTGACCGACACGCTGCAGGTCAAGAAGCTCACCTTCCTGGACGGGGTCTACGAGGGGCAGGGATCCTCCGACGAGGACGAGTTCGACGCCGATGCCGCCATCGCCACCGGCGAGCTGGGGCAACTCATCCCCGAGCTGATCGAGGCCTTGGGTGGCGAGCAGGCCCCGGGATCGATGCCAGCATTGCCCGGCGCGCCCACTTCCACCGTTGCTGTGGGCGCTTCCGGAACTTCCGTTGCTCAGGCCGTGCCGCCATCGGCGGTTCGGCCGGCCGCCCCGATCCCTTCGACGGGCGGGGCCGCGGATGTGCCGCCCTGGGAGGCCTGACGGCCCGAGGCGATGGGCCCGGAGCGATCCCGCCCCGGTGGGGTTGCGTGAGGTTTGGTGGGCGCTCCGTGGCCTCCCTCAAGGGGTGCCGATCGGTTGAATCGAAGCCACCGGCTCCGGCGCCAGCAGGGACCCATCGCGCAGACCCCGGACCGTCGCCAGGGTCAGGCTGAAGAAAATCAGTGAGGTCAGGGCCAGCAGCAGCGTGGCCAGCATCGACATGAAGCCTTGTGTACCGGCCAGGCGCAGGGTCAGCCCAGCCAGTGCCGCCATGGGGAACGAGGCGCCCCAGTGCGCCATCCCGAAGGGTGTGCCGCCCATGCGGCGCAGCAGCGTGCCCACCCACAGCAGCGTGAACAGGGCGATGCCCCAGCAGATCCAGCCGACCACCTCCGGAGCGCCGAGTTGCAGGCTCGACAGGCCGATGACGGCGGGCGGCGCGATCAGGATGAAGGTCGACGGCAGGAGACGGTCCGGCCACAGGCCTTGCAAGGCCAGGCGTACGGCCATCAGGGCGAGCACGACAGGCCAGAACAGCAAGCCGATGCCGAACTGCGCGGCGGCCCAGGGCGCAAATCCCAGTGGCACCCCGGCGAGCGGCGCCAGCACATTGCCCACGATGGGCACGAGCAGACCCGGAGCCACGACTGGCCAGGACAGCCCGCCCGACTTCGGGCCGGCCCACCAGCGCTGACACACCCACACTGTGGTCGCCAGCTGACCCAGGCTGGACAACCCCCACAGCCCGACCGTCATGCCGCGCAGGGAGAGCACGTCCCCATCGGCCTTCGCGGTGGAAAAGGTGTCCCCGAACAGCGTGGTCAGGACGGTGGCCAGCAGCAGTCCGGCCACGGGCAGGGCGGCCACGAACACGTGGCGCACCGGGTGCTTCAGGTCGTCGGCCCAGGCCTCGGGGTGGCGTTGCAGCCTCCGCAGGCTGGCCACCAGCAGGGCCACGAACAGCGTCGCGGCGACGGCCCCGAACAGCAAGGCCAGGCCACTGGCCGAATCGCCCATCAGGGGGGAGGCCCGGTGCCATGCCAGCGACAGGCCGGAAAACCCCATCACGGTCGAAAACCAGACTGGCGTGAGGAACTTCAGGGGGGCGGATGGAGTGCTCATGGACCGGGATCATGCCCGTGTCCATCGGATCTCGCCGTGATCTTTGTCGAGGGCGGTTTCCTGTTTCTGCCGGATTTGCCGGCTGGGCGACTCCCCCATGTGAGCCCCTTGACCGGAGGCCTTTGCGTCTGGTTTGTAAGGGATCGTGTCCATACACTGCCTCGGGTCAAGAAGGGTTGTGTCATGGGTTCGAAGATTCAATGGGTTCACAAGCCGCTCGCCTGGGTGAGCGTCGTCTCGTCGGCGGTGTTGCTCGCGGCGTGCGGCGGCGGCGGTGACGAGGCCGGTTCGGCGGCCTCGGCCGACCGGGTGCGGCAGTCGAGCATGGCGGTGGCGTCGGTCGGATCGGTGTTCATCAACGAGGTGAACGTGGCCAACTGGAAGGGGGTCGCCGACGAGGACGGGGACGTCCAGGACTGGGTGGAGCTCTACAACCCAGGCAACACCCCGCTGGACCTGTCGGGCTACGGCCTGTCGAACAAGGCCAAGAGTCCGTTCCGGTGGGTGTTTCCCAGTGGCACCGCGATTCAGGCCAAGACCCATTTGCGGGTTTGGCTGTCGGGCAAGGACCGGGCGGTCGTGGGGGCGCCTCTGCATGCCAGTTTCAATCTGGACAACGGGGCCGATGCGCTCACGCTATACGCCCCCAACGGCACCAGCGCGGGGCAATGGATGGACAGCGCCACGCCGCCCTTGATGAAGGCGGACACCTCGTGGTGCCGCATGCCCAGCGGGGACGCCGCCTCTTCGTTCGTGCACTGTGCCGTGCCCACCCCGGGAGCGGCCAACGCCGGGGCTTCCGATGCGGCCTTGCTGGCGTCGCCGGTGTTGTCTCTGGTCAGTGGGTTCTACGCCAGTGCCCAGACCGTGACGATCACCGGACCCGCGGGCGCGGAGATTCGCTACACCACCGATGGCAGCGAGCCGACGGCTTCCTCGACGCTCTACACCGGGCCGGTCACGGTCGGGACCTCGGTGGCGCTGCGGGCGGCCTCGTTCGCTTCGGCCCGCTTGCCCAGTCTGGTGGCGACGCGCCAGTATGTGATCGATGCGGACATGGCCACCCGGTTCGCCGGCCATCGCGCGGTGTTCGTGACCTTGCCGCCCGATGATGTGGCGCGTTACAACGCCGCCGATCAGGCCTGGGCCGGGCATTCGCATGTCGAGATGTTCGACGGCGCCCATGCCTCGGCGTTTGCCGGGGATGCGGAGTCGTCTTTGGCCGGCCAGCTGGGATCCACCGGGTGGCCTCAGAAGGGCATGAACGTCAAGTTCCGTGATGCCTTTGGCCTGAAGTCGGTGAAATACGCGGCCTGGCCCGAGAAGCCGGGGGTGACGACGATCCGTCGCTTCCGCCTGCGCAACGGCGGAAACGACTGGCCCATCACCCACCTGCGCGACCAGTTCTCGCAAAGCCTGGGCGCGCCCTCGGGCAATCTGTACAGCTCGTCCGGCACGGTCTCGATGTTCCTGAACGGCAAGTACTACGCCATGATGGATCTGCGCGAGGCCGAGGATGAGAACCTCATCGACGCCAACCTGGGTGTCGACAAGGACACGGTCGATTTCCTGGCCGATCCGCTCATGAGCACGCAGGACGTCAAGAACGGCGGGGCGGCGGCGGTGACCGGCTACCGGGCGCTGCACGACTTCGTCACCGGCAACGACATGTCGAACACGGCCAACTATGAAAAGGCCAAGACGATGATGAACGTGTCGGGCTATGCGCACGACATGGCCCTGCACATGTATTCGGTCAACACCGATTGGCCCAACAACAACGTGCACGTCTGGCGCAGTCCGGCCATCGACAACCGTTGGCAGTGGCAGGCGCACGACTTTGACCAGGCCTTTGGGCTGTTGTCGAGCAGCACGCCCCAGACCGACATGTACAACGTCTGGCGCAACCGGATGCAGGGCACGGAGATTGTTCGGGCGCTGCTGGCCCATCCCGAGTTCCGCGCCCTGTACATCAACACGGTGGCCGACCAGATGAACACGTCCATGACCCCGGCTTATGCCAAGGCTCGTCTGGACGTGATGGCCGCCGAGATGCGGCCGTACGTGAAGGAGCAGTGGGCCAGCCAGTCGTGGACGGGCCTGACCGTGGCGCATTGGGAAAACTACCTGCTCACCTTGAAGGGCTTCCTGGAGGCCCGCCCCGATGCGCACGACCAGTTCACCCGCGGCTATTTCGGCCTGTCGGCGCGGCAGCCTGTGACGGTTGCGGTCAATGACCCCGCCATGGGTACGGTGCAGGTCAACACGGTCAAACTCGACGCGTTCCTCACCAGTGCCGCCACCCCGTGGACCGGCCGGTACTACCCTGAAGTGCCCGTCACCTTGACCGCATTGCCCAAGCCTGGCTATGTGTTCACGGGATGGCAGGGCACCGCGGCATCGACTTCGCCGACCGTGACCTGGACCCCCAGTGCAGCGGCCAGCTACACGGCGGTGTTTGCTGCAGCTTCCTCTGTGGGGGCGCCCACGATCGCCGCGGTGGGGGCCCAGACCTTCTACACGGGCGACCGCGTGAACCTCCTGGTTTCGGCCACCGATCCCGCTGGCCTGCCCCTGACCTATACCGCCAAGAGCTTGCCCAGCGGCCTGAACATGTACGCGGGCAACGGCCGCATCTACGGCCAGATCTCCACGCCGGGCACCTACACCACGACCGTCACGGTCTCCAACGGCAAAACCTCCTCGACCTCCACCATCACCTGGACCGTGAGCAACCGCGTGGTGGCCGCGAGCAACCTGCCTCCCGTGATCACCCAGCCGGTGGCGCCGGCTGCGCAGGTCGGGGTGGCCACCTCGCTTCAGGTGCAGGCCGTTGACCCTGAGGCCGAAGCCTTGAGCTACAGCGCCTCCGGTTTGCCGCCAGGCCTGTCGATCGGCCCGGCCACAGGCGTGATCAGCGGTACCCCCACCCTGGCCGGCAGCCATGCTGTGCAGGTGACGGTCCAGGATGCGCAAGGGGCGTCTGCCGTCAGTCGGTTCACGTGGACGGTGGGGGCCGCCAATCAGGCCCCGACGGTGTCGGCGGTGGCGGCGCAGAGCAGCACGGTGGGTGTGGCGGTGAATCTGGCGCTGAGCGCATCCGATCCGGAAGGGGGCGCGCTGACGTGGTCGGCCACCGGCTTGCCGGCCGGGCTGGTGATTTCTCCGACGACGGGCGCGATCAGCGGCAAGCCGACCAGCGTGGGGGCCTCCACCGTGCAGGTCACGGTGAAGGACGCCCAGGGGGCCGGCTCGGCCGTGTCCTTCTCCTGGACGGTCAAGGCGGCCAACCAGGCGCCGACGGTGGCGGCGGTCGCCGCACAGACGACGCGCGTGGGCACGGCCACGAGTCTGGCCCTGGGGGTCTCCGACGCGGACGGGGGGGCGCTCACGTGCTCTGCCACCAGCCTGCCGGCCGGTTTGACGGTGAATGCCACCGCTTGCACGATTTCGGGCACGCCGACCACGGCCGGCACGCTCACCACAGTCGTCAAGGTCACGGATGCGGCGGGGGCTTCGGCCTCGACCAGCTTCAACTGGACGGTCCTGGCTGCTGTCCAGAACGCCAGCTTCGAGAGTCCGGTGCTGAGTTCGGGCACCTACCGCTCCGGATCCATCACCGGCTGGACCTACTCTGGCGGCGCTTACACGTCGACATCGGGCACCCTGTACACCTCGGGCGCTCCGGCGCCGGCCGATGGTCGGCAGGTCCTGGTCCTGCGCAACGACGGCCGGGCGTCACAGTCGATGCAGCTTCGATCGGGAGACATCCTGCGGTTCAAGGCCACTCAGCGCGTGAACTGGCGCACCGGGCTGCAGGGTCTCGGGGTGTACGTCAACGGGGTCAAGCAGGGCTCGACGCTCACGCCGGCATCGGGCAGCTGGAGCACCTTCAGCGTGCCGGTGTCCGTGTCGTCCACGGCGAATTACACGGTTGAATTGCGCGGGATGTCCTCCGGCCTGCTGGTGGATCGCACGGCACTGATCGACCTGGTGCAGATCGTGCGCTGACAGGTTTTCCTGGCAGGAAAAGCAAGCCCCCGACCGGTCATCCGGTGCGGGGGCTTTTCAGTCCGGCGGGAGGCAGTCAGCGCACCTTGCCCAGCAGGGCCTGGACGTCCTCCAACATGGCGTTGAGCTGCGGAGCCTGCTCGTCGGTGACGCCCAGGCGCTGGCAGAGCTCCTGCTGCATGAAGCACACCGTCATGCGCACGTAGGCGCTGTCGAGGGCTTTGCGCACGGCGGCCATCTGGCTGGCGATGTCCATGCAGGACTCGCCCCCTTCGATCATGCGCTGGATGCCGCGCAGCTGCCCCTCCGCCCGCTTGAGCCGGTTGAGCAAGTCGGTGCGGGAGCTTTCGTCCTGGAGCTGGGCCATGGTGCAGGAAGCCGTGATCGGCATGAAGGAATCAGAGGCCGACATTTTCCACACTCCTGCAAGAATCACTTAAGGAAGAAGGCGAAATCCTTAACGGCAGCAGGAACTGCCGCCCCCTTCGCCATCGGGCACCCCGAGCTTGCGCAGGATGGTGCCCAGCGGACAGATGTTGGTGAACCCGAACTGGAACAGGTTGACCCCCACGAAGGCCGTGAAGGCCAGGGCCCATTTGCTGACGAACAGCGGGCTGCCTTCCACGCCCAGGGCGAGGGAAATCAGGATGAAGCTGCCCGCGAAGATGCGGATCAGGCGGTCGACGGTCATGGTGGACTCCTTTTTTCAAACTCAGTCGTTCAGGCGCACGATGCCCAGGGCCTTGAGCACGTACTTCTCGAAGGCGACCTTGGCCAGGTGCACCCACTTGCCCTTCTTGAACCAGTTGACGTTGCGCGGCGGGATCTGCGGCAGCGCCACGAAGGCCGCACCGGTGTCGCCCATGTCGGCCAGACAGATGGCGTTCCAGGTGGCGGTGGTGGTGACGGGCTGGCCGGCCAGGTCCGCCACGATGTTGTGAACGATGGC
>JACCDS011000224.1_pt1 | contig 14698 bp, 19 predicted proteins | sample 7446441 | NCBI WGS metagenome assembly JACCDS01 (sample SAMN15323445, study PRJNA562643) | freshwater metagenome | isolation source: river surface water | place: USA:Blue River Watershed | collected 2017-08-17 | reverse complement strand
GCTTCTTCTGCGTCCAAGAAATTATCACGTTCAGTGTTATCCTCAATTTCTTTTTCTGTTTTCCCAGTATGTTTAGCTAAACATTGATTCAGATATTTTTTAGTTTTGGACAGTTCTGCCGCATGAATTTCAATATCCGTTACTTGACCGGTTAGACCACCGCCGTGAAGTAAAGGTTGGTGAATCATGATACGAGAACTCGGAAGGGCGCAACGTTTTCCTTTGGTGCCAGCAGAAAGCAGGAAAGCACCCATAGAACACGCTTGACCCATAGTAATAGTGCAAATATCATTTTTGATAAAATTCATCGTGTCATAAATCGCAAGACCTGCGGAAACAGAGCCGCCAGGCGAGTTGATGTAAATGTAAATATCTTTATTTGGGTCTTGATTTTCAAGAAAGAGAAGTTGAGCAACAATAGCATTGGCCATATGGTCATTGACAGGACCGGTCAGCATAATGGTGCGATCTTTTAATAGACGAGAGTAAATGTCATAGGAACGTTCATTGTTACCTTCTTTTTCAATAACGTAAGGAATGTTGTTTTGAATATCCAGTGCATTATCTTTTAGATTGCTAAAATTGATCATAGTGTTTCTCCATTAAGTTTTAGTATAATACTAGGTTTTAATTATTCTGTCAATAACTTTTTAAGAAATTATAAACGAGGTGGAGGTGGAGGTAATCCTCTCAAAATAGGTGTTTTATTTGAGACATTCACTTCATTTTTCATCTGAGAAGGTATTGATTCTTCAGACTTTTCTTCCTGAGTCACGACGATAAATTTATTGGTGATGTCAGAAGTAAACACTTGGATATCTTTTTTCTTTTTGAATAAATTATTAAGCGCAAATGCGTCGCTCCAAGGTAATTTTAATTTTGTTTGATTATTATCTTGGATGTATAGTGAGAATTTTTTATCACTCAAGGTATGTTTTTCTTGCCCAAAACTTACAGCTAGCATGGATAGTGCCAATTTTTTTTCTTCTTCGTCACGACTAGATAATTGAATGATAATGCCATCGGGAACACGTTGACATGTTTTTATAATGGGTGCATTAAAAACATTGGTGTTATTTCTCAATAAAGTACATATTTCGCTATTAGCCCATGCAGTAGAGCTGAATGTTATACCTAATATAAGCAAAAGTTTTTTCATATGATTATAATATCAGTGATTTGACTTTTTGCAATATAATTTCATCTTTTAAAAAAGTTACCCTGATAAAAACCATAGGTTTATAATAGAAATAGAGGTATTTATGATTACAATTAATTTTGAACAATTTAGTCTGTTTGTTGAAGACGAAAAATTTGGCGCGATGTTGAATTTTTTACATGCAGGTGTTCGCAATGAAGCTTTTGTTATGCCATATTTTAATAATCATTTGGTGTTAACAAAAGTACATGCGCATATGGAATTGCATCTCATATCTAAAGATAACACGCTCTGTAAATGGTATCTAACATCAAGTGATTTTAAACGTGTATTATTGAACATAATGAATGCCGTTAATAAATCTGTTGATATTATAAAGTCCTCTCTATAGGACATTTATAAAGTGACTTACATGTATGACAGTTTCTTGTAAAATGATTTCATGAACTCATCTCAATTTTTATCTATTAGCGATTGTGCTAAAAAATTAGGCTTTTCCGAAGTGGCATTACGCAAAAATTTGCATAGAAAATCTAAAAATGTACCACCCTTTCATAAAATAGGAAAAGTTTATCTTTTTATTGAATCAGAAGTTGATGCTTGGTTATCTACTTTACCACAAGTATATTTACATCAACATACAACAGAGGTTATCTATCGTGTGTATGATTCTAAAAACAAATTTAAATATCTAGAAATAAAAAAAGGTCGTCCAAAAGATAATACTTGAATTATTATACATTTCAGTGTTTATTGAACATATGAGAGGTTCGTATGTCATTAACCATTAAAAATAAAGTATTATTTTCTGTAGGAAGTGTTGTTGTTGGAACTTATGTATCTACTATTGCTTTTATTACATACAATAATTACCTCACACTTAAATCTGAAACGGAAAAACATGTTATAGATACAGTTCAAAGAGAGGCCAAGATTATTGGTAATGATTTACGGCAAGCTATGATTGCTGCGCAGTCGAATGCTTCTGTTGCTTTATCATTAAAAAGTCAAAATGTGTTAGATAGAAATGTGATGAACACAATTTTGATGGACTCTTTAAAAAGCAACAAAGGTATGATAGGCGTGTGGCAAGTTTGGGAACCTAATGCTTTTGATGGGAAAGATAACGACTATCGACTACAATGGGACTTTTATGACCCGACGGGTCGTTATCTTGCCTATGTAACACGTGATAATAGTGGTAATCCTAAATTAGATACTATTAATTCTAAAGAAATGATAGCTGGATTTGAAAAATTTAAAGATAATTTAGATGGTTTCAAACCTGAATATGAAAAATCTGGATGGGGCGATTTTTATTATGTTCCAAAACAAAGAAAAAAGCCAACGGTAACGGAACCATTTTATTATGAAGTTCAAGGTAAACAGGTATTAGAATCGTCCTTTGTCTACCCTATTATATCGAATGGTACGTTTTTGGGTGTATCCGCCTTTGATTATGCTTTATCCGATTTACAAACAAAGTATAATGATTTCCAGATTCTATCAGGCCAAATCGAATTGGCTAGTAATCAAAAATTTATCGTTGCTTCAAGTATAGATAAAAACATGATAGGCAAGCAATCTGTTTTTAATGTTGCGCCGAAACAAATTGTTGAACAAGACGGAAATATTGTTTTAAGTGAAACAATTGATACAGGTGTTGAAGACCAACCATGGCATATCAATTTTATTGCTGAAAAAGCAGTTCTTTATGCTGATATTCAGAATTTACTTTACAAAAGTATATTTTTAGGAATTTTAAGTATACTTATCATTTTAGTAACATTATGGCTTATTGTTCGCCGTTCATTAAATCCATTAAAAGAACTGCAAGAAAAAATGGATAATCTTGCACGAGGTGACGTTAATTTTAAATCAAGATTAGATGTTAAAAATCAAGATGAAATAGGTAAGGTTTCTGCTTCTTTTAATGTTTTTGTTTCTAATTTAGAAAATTTATTCTCTGATACGGACGCTAAAATTAAAGTTATTTATCATGCGTTATCGGACGTAAAAGAGAAAGTCGATCATGTTGCTGTATCATCTATGACTCAGTCAGATGAAGCGTCAGCTACCGCTGCATCTGTAGAACAAGTAACGGTCAGTGTGCAACATATAGCAGATTCTACCGATATGGTTAAAGAGACAGCGAATGAAACAATGAAAGTCACTGTGCATGGATATGATAAAGTTCAAACTATTGTCCGTGATATTCAGACCATTCAAAATTCCATGCATCAAGCGAATTTACGTATGGAGAACTTAGGTAGCCGTTCTCAAGAAATTAATAATATTTTAACGGTTATTAAAGAAATAGCAAGTCAGACAAATCTTCTTGCACTGAATGCCGCGATTGAAGCTGCACGTGCTGGAGAGCAGGGGCGCGGTTTTGCGGTTGTTGCGGATGAAGTGCGTAAATTAGCAGGTAGAACTGGTGAAGCTACATTAGAAATTTCGAATATTGTTCAAAATATACATGAGGAAACTCATAATGCGATTCAAGGTGTCAATCAAACATATAATTATATGACCAGCGCTGTTGATTCTTCGACTTTACTTGAAAATTCTATTAATGCAATCAAACATAATACAGAGCATTTGTTCGATCAAATTGATTCTATTGCTTCGTCTATTCGAGAACAGTCTATGGCAAGTGAAAGTATTGCTCAAAATGTCGAAATTATATCGACTCATAGTCAAGAAAATCATTCTTCTTCTGAATATATTCAGCAACAAATTGCTCAGATATATAAAGAACTTGAAAGCTTGAAAAATAATTTAGACAAATATCAATAAACCTCCACGTGGAGGTTTATTTTTTACCATGGTAAAGGCAGTTTAAAAAATACGTGTGCCGCATACCATCCCGCACTCATATAAAAAACAAAAACTATAAGAAGTTCATTATCACCACTTTTCCATAAATTTAAGGATGTTCTACGTTTTGTTGGCCATTTTAATGGGATACCCATAGGATTAGGAAAGTCGACTATCAAGTGAGTTATACCGCCTAAACAAAAGCTCCATATAAGAATGGGCCATCCTTGTTCAAAATTTAAATAACTCCATATAAGTCCTGCCAGCCAAAAATAAGGATAGTGTGTCCAAGTGCGATGTTTAATTAAACTACTTCGACCGCCTTGAGGGCTCCATTTTACAATTTCCATCCAATCAGGAGCAGTCGAACCGGGCACAGTAAATAAAAGAGCTAATATTGGCCATAGGTATGTTGGAACAGGGAGTGTTTGAGTGCTTAGCCATGCTGCATTTGCCAATCCTACAGCCCAACCTGTTGCCAAATGTCCAGGTTTGGTCATTATACAGGAAGTCCTCGAGCGATACGTTTACGTCTCCAGTTTTGTTCGCATGCGGGCCCGCAGAATAGTTTGGCATGTTTAAGAGGGTCATTATCTTCAAAAGGAAGGGTACAATCTTCGTCTTGGCATTCACCCGTAGGTGTGAGTTTTACAGCGTTTTTTTGTGCTTCTCGTTGCATGTCTAATTGCTTCTGTAAAAGCATTTCGGAGAGTTGACCTGCTTGGTCAATGGGGTCAGTATAAATTTCATTAAAATCATTTTCTGGAATATCGTTCATATTTTTTATCCTCGTAAAAAAATCGGCATGCGCCGTTTGATGTGACATTATTGTAATCTAAAAAATACACAAAGTCAATAGGTATTTATTCGGAGATTGTAACATTTATTGACAAATAAAATAAATAGATTATTGTTAAGATAAGGTGATTTATGTTTTCAGATACTCAAGTTTTTTTCGTTTCAGGAAAAAATAATAAAAATGATTATAAGACATCCATTATTCAATGTTTAACTAAAGAACGAGCTACGCAGATTTTTTTTGCAAAATATCAATTTTATCCTGAAGTTATTGTGTCCAAAGAAGAATTAACATTAATGATGGATTTATTGATACATGTTCAAAATGGATACACAGAAGTTCCAGAAGGAGTTGATGATATTCTTACAGATGAACTATGGAGTGATGAATGACTTTACCAGGTATAGCTGAAGTTTTTGTCTCAAGTTCTTTGATGGAGCGGCAAGATGCAGAACGGTATGTTGAATCGATGCTGTCATCTAAAACTTCATTTCTAGATGAGGTTTTAAAAGATAAAAAATACAATATGATGTCGTTAGCTGTCGCGCTTTCGGAGTATACAGCATTTCCAGTCATAGATTTAAAAAACTGGAAAATACCTGACGGTCTCGCTAAAGACATTGATAAAAAACCCTTTGAAGAAGCGGGTGCATTACCTTTATGGAAAAAAGATAATAGTTTACTCATTGCTATTTCCGATCCTATTAATGACTCTAAACTTAAACAACTGAAGTTTAATTATTCAGATTTATCTTACGTTATTGTTTCACATGATAAATTAATGTCAGCGTTTGCAACGTGGGGTAAGTCAGCCAATCAGCAAATGGATGAATTAACGAATAATTTAGAATTTTCAGATGATTTTGGTGAGGTTCCTGCTGAAGCTGAAGATGTTTCTGATATGAACATCGATGATGAACCAATTGTTAAATTATTCCATAAAGCAATATTGGACGCAGTTGCAATGGGCGCATCAGATTTACATTTTGAACCTTTTGAACATAGTTATAAAATTAGATTCCGTATTGATGGGGGACTTGTTATCTATGCAGAACCTCCGATTCATATTAAAGATAAACTTGCCAATATTATTAAAGTAAGAGCTCAGATGGATCCGACTCAAAAGTTTATTCCACAAGATGGTCGAATGAGTTTTAAATTGGGCGGTAATAAAAAAATTGATTTTCGTGTCAATACATGTCCAGTTGTTCGCGGCGAAAAAGTTTGTATGCGTATCCTAGATCCAAACTCTGTTAAAGTATCCATTGATCAATTAGGTTATGATCCTGAGCAAAAAGAAATGTTATTAAACGCAGTACATAGACCCTATGGTATGGTGTTAGTGACAGGTCCGACTGGTTCCGGTAAAACAGTTTCGTTATATACCTGCTTAAATATATTAAATAAACCAGATATTAATATTTCAACTGCTGAAGACCCTGCAGAAATTGATTTGCCAGGAATTAACCAAGTTAACGTTGATGAGAAAAAAGGCTTAACGTTTGCAGCGGCGCTAAAAGCGTTCCTTCGTCAAGATCCGGATATTATTATGGTGGGTGAGATTCGAGATTTGGGTACTGCTGAAATAGCGATTAAAGCAGCACAAACAGGTCATATGGTTCTTTCAACGTTACATACTAATACAGCCCCAGAGACAGTTACACGACTTATTAGTATGGGTATCCCATCGTTCAACGTCGCGTCAGCGCTTACGCTGGTAACTGCCCAACGCTTAGGACGTCGTTTATGTTCATGCAAAAAAGAAGTGGAATATACGGATAAAGTTTTATTGGAAATTGGCTTTAAAGAATCACAATTAAAAGAAAGAGGACCTATTTATGGACCTGTAGGTTGTGAGAAATGTCGTGGAACAGGGTATAAAGGTCGTGTTGGTGTGTATCAGGTCATGCCGATAACAGATGCTATTAAGCGTATTATATTAAGCGGTGGTAATGCTATGGACATTGCAGAACAGGCTCAAAAAGAAGGCATTAACGATTTAAGACAATCAGGATTAATTAAAGTATTACAAGGCCACACCTCCATCGAGGAAATTATGGCAATTACAAATGAGGATTAAAAAATGGCTCAAAAAATGATTGAAGAAAAAGTTTTTACTTATTCTGCAGTAGATAAGATGGGTAAAACGACAGAGGGTGAAATAACAGCACTTACATTAGATGATGCAAAACGTATTTTACAACGTAAATCATTAATGAATATTAAAGTGAAGAAGAAAGGTGCGTTGAAGGGTAAAAAAATTACGCTGATTGATATTGCGTTATTTACTCGACAATGGGGTACCATGATGAATTCTGGCGTACCCTTGATTCAAGCTTTTGAAATCGTAGCAAAAGGACATAACAATCCAGCGATGACTAAATTGTTACTGGATATTAAAAAAGACGTTGAAAATGGTTCTTCTTTGGCTCTTGCTTTTGGTAGATATCCACAATATTTTAATACCTTATATTGTAACTTAATTGCGGCTGGTGAAAAAGCGGGTATCTTAGAAACAATGTTGGAATCCCTAGCCGTTTACATGGAAAAAACTATTGGGATTCAAAAGAAAGTGAAATCTGCAATGGTTTATCCAGTATCTATTTTGGTGATAGCGTTTGTTATTACGGCTATTATTATGATTTTTGTGGTCCCACAGTTTAAATCTATGTTCGAAAGTTTCGGAAGCACGTTACCAGCGCCTACGTTGTTATTAATGCAGATGTCAGACTTTTTTGTTAATTATTGGTGGCTTGTTTTTGGTTCGATTGGCGCAACGATATTTGCTATTAAAAAAATTATTGCGACCAATGTTACAGTGCAAAATAAATTAGATGCGCTTGTATTAAAGATACCTGTATTTGGTAATATTGTTGAGAAGTCGTCTATTGCACGCTGGTGTCGTACACTAGCTACGACCTATAAAGCGGGTGTTCCTCTCGTTGAGGCTTTTGATACTGTAGGTGGCGCTGCTGATAATTTCGTGTTTGAAGAAGGTACCCGATACATTCAAAAGGAAGTAGCCTCGGGAACAAAAGTTGCAGTTGCTATGGAACAAACCAAATTATTCCCAAATATGGCGATTCAGATGTGTCAAATTGGTGAAGAATCAGGTAGTATGGATAAAATGCTTGAAAAAATCGCAGAATATTATGAAGAAGAAGTGGATAATGCCGTAGCTGCGATGTCATCTTTGATGGAACCATTAATCATGGTTGTGTTAGGAACTATCATTGGTAGTATTGTTGTTGCTATGTATCTTCCTATCTTTAAAATGGGTAGTGTTACATAAAAGACATTTTTTGAAACATCTTGACCTTTTGATATTAAACTCCTATTATCTTAAAAATAGGAGTTTTTTATGTCTGATAATAGCGTACTACGAGAACAATTAGAATCTTATACTTTTCATCAAACAAAGTATTTTTTTAATATGCATAAACATATGCTTTTAAATAAAGAAGACCCCGCGTTTAGCATTTGGTTAAATTTTATATTTCACAAAGCGATAGAAGATGCAGATTATCAATGGTTTATTGTTCAAACTTTAACATCAATAAAAACAAATATTTCACATTTTTTAGAAAAACCGGAATACAAATTAATGTATATGACTTTCGATGTTTGTTATTCCAAAGATATTTGGAATCAGATTCTACAGGAAGCTCCTTCTTATCCTCCCAAAGTTCGTAAAAAAATATACCATCTTATTGAAAACATTTATCCATATGAACAATCTCAATTATTACTTCATCATTTTGAACACTCATGTTCTTCACAACAAGTTCTATAAATAAAACCGCCATCTGGCGGTTTATTGATAAATGTGAGTAGCTCGTTGCTCGGCAAAACATTGGATATTTTTAGTATTTTTAGTGGTATCATCGCATTCTGGATTTTTTAATTCACCACCGACAACCGTTTGGATATTTTTTTCTGGTATACCATTTTTTATAAGTTCTTTTTTCACAGCTTCATTACGTTGCGTTATAAGCTCTTTATTATATGATTCGGAGCCAAAAGGATCGGAGAAACCCTTAAGTATGATTTCTTTATTATCAGATAAAGGTGCTTTCTTAAGTTTTTTCTTTTCATTATTACTTACTTTGGAACTGTCAAATGCAAAGTATGTAATGTGATTGGGTTTGACATATTGTTCATTTGATTCAGCGATAACGGGTTTGACATTCGAGACATCTTGATTCTCTTCTATCACTTCTTCTTCCGCTTGTTTTTTATAAGGTGCGACCAAAACACTTCTACAAATGGTTGTTTTATTAATTTGTGTGCATCCTGGAAAATCTTTTCGTACTGATATTCCCGCAGGTCCGGCTAAAAATTCTGTTTCAGCGGCGTTTGCGAATAATGGAAATAAAAGCGTTGTTATGGATAATGCAATTATTTTTTTCATAGTTAATCCTTCATATTGTATTATAAAACAAAAAAAATAACAATCAAATGTATTTTCGAGTATTGACATGAATTATTAATCTCCTTACAATAGTGCCATTAAGGAAGATATATGAGCGAACAAGAACAATTATCCACGGTTGCATTATTTAAAATGAACATTCAGACCGACAATCAAATGGAGGTAGAGCAACAACTTCAAGAAAAATACATTCAAGTTCTTCGTGTTTTTCAAGAACGTGGTTTTCAAACACAATTAGAACAAGCAGTGTTTACGATTGACCGCTGGACGACTATTGGACAAGCACAGGGTGAGGGCGGAATTTCCGCATGGCGGTCATCCGCACAAGTATTAACCAATATGGGTTTAGATAAAGCATTTACACCGCTTATGAACTGGATTTTAATTAAATATGAAAATCAATGGCATGTTTTAACTATTTCCGATCGTACAGATATTGCAAATATGATGAGTTCATTTTATGAGTTCGTTGATTTAAAAACCTTAGTTCGCTATGAGAATGAAATTATTGATGCGGAAGATCTTACTCGATGGATTGATGAACATCGTGTTGAAATTGAAAGTACGTTAACTCTGCCTGATTTAACAGAATTTATTGAAAATATTGAATTTTACATGCCTAATTATAATCTACGTGTAGAGAGAGCTTCAGTTTTAGTCTTTTTGGCCAAGAACTATCCTTATCAAGAGTGGCAAAAAATTCAAGAAGAAATTAATATTAATCCAGAAAAATTCAAACCTCAAATTGAAAAATACTTCAATGTTGTAAAAAAGAAACTTCATGTTAACATTTCACCAGAAATGCTGGATTTTATTCCGTCGTGATCTTGTTTTTATAAGTTCCATTCATTATAATAACCCCCAGTTTAGGGGGTTTTATGTTTAAAAAAACAATTATTTCATCATTATTTCTTGTATCAACATTAACGTATGCGAGTTCTGAACCATCCATTATTTTTCACAATTTGAACACTGCACCGATATCTAATAACGGTTCTCCTGTCATTAAATTTGAAAAAGTGGAAGCAATGCCCAAAGTAGAAAATATTGTAGTTGAAAAAAATGCAGAGACTACACCAGGTGTTACTGTTGTAACCGCGAAAAAAAATCATTATAAAAATTATTCCAATAAACCCAAGGTTTCTCCAAAGAACATTGTAGAAAAACCTGTTGAAGAATTAACGAGTGTTCCACGTAAAGATTGGGCCCTGATTAATGGACAAAAAAAACCTATTGATGTTAGTCAACCTTTAATGGTCGCTGATAAAAATTTAGAAAAGAAAATGAACACACCCAAAGTTTCCCCTCAAAGTGCATTGATTGAAGATAAAGTAAATTTAGTCACAGAGGTAGAAAAAGAATCTAAATTAATGACATGGGTTAAAAATATCCCGTGGATTACAGTGAGTATGATTTTTGGTGGTTTGGTTATATTGGCAGGTTTATTCATCGGAGTATACATGTTTTTTACTCGAGAAAGAGATGATGAATTATCCTTTTAAAATACTATGTTTGTGTGTTATTTCGACATGTATTAACCATGCATGGGCAACCACCTCGATAGGTGGTAATGCGGAAAAATATTGGGCATCTAAGTTGTCTCGTGAAAAATTGGATTGTGGCATTTCTTTTGATGCTTTTTTTTCACAACAACAAAAATTAACACAAGATCAAATCATGCAGCTTGAAATTGTATATAAAAATGCCTTATGTTACATGGATAGAAAAAAACCATCCAAGATTAATGATATGTTTTTTGCTTGGCGAAAAACGCATGAAAACCATGATTTTATTCAGGAGGATATAGCTTATTTTTATTATCAACATGTTATTGCGTTATTCACGACATATATCTTTTGGCAAAAAAAATTTGGCATGTCTTCCGAAGATGCATTAATCTTAGAGGCTTTCTCTTTAAAATATTTTTTATCAAAAGCACAATCCTTAGATAATTCAGATTTTATAAAAAAATATAATTCAAGATCTGTTTTTCTTGCATATCAAAAATATGTTACGAAAGATATGTTAAATGTTTTGTCGTTTCCCTATATAGGGGGTGATGTGCAAACTGTTGTATTGTATGCTTTCCAAAAGTATCAGGATAATGGGACAGTATTACTCTATAATGAAAAGCCACTTTGAGTGGCTTTTTTAATACGTGTATGTCTCATGTTTATTTCTATCAATAGAGGTCATTTTTCCGTGAACTAAATTCATAAATTCATGATTTAAATCGAATTGTATTTCTAAACCAATTCCTATTTCTTGACCTCTTTTTTTAGGTTGAATAAGAACAACCTCTCCTTGTAAAATATAAGGTATTTTTTTGTCTTCAAAAAAAATCACTAAATTAACAAAATCATTCATTTGAGGTTGTTTAATAGTACTGGTTAAATAGCTGGATGGAATAAAAATTCCACCCTCACGTAACCACGGAATATACATACTGACAAGATTTTCAATATTTTTTATATGTATCTCTAATGTTTGGGAAGTTTTCATGACTATCCTTTTTATGCTACAATAACGTATATGGAGTAATTATGCAACAAAATAAAACGGTAGAAAATTTACGTAAAATATTTGAAATATTAGATTCAGGTACAGAAAATGAACGTTATGATGTATGGAATAAAGTAATACCTAATCTTCAAAAAATGACAACAAGAGGTCCTGGGTATGGGCAGCTTCTGTTAAAATTTGTTCCCTATGTGGATCGTGATGTTGATTATGTTAGCAATTTAGTTGAAAAAGATTTACTAAACAGTCACCCGCTTTCTTTTGTGGTGGATTATGTGATTAATTTTGAAGAAGGTTTAATCCCAGAATTAGAAAAAAAGAAATTAATCAATGAAAATAATTTACTTATTTATTTAGAAAAAAATAGTGCAAGTTCGGCGGTTTTTTTAAAACGTGTGACTAAATTATATCAAGATCAAGAATTATCAGAAGCTCAAAAACGAGCTTTAAATGCTATTTTATATCGTGAAATTACTAATAAAGTACTTTTAAGTTTAGAAAAAGAAGAAGTTAAACATATTTCTAAAGAAGATGTTATAGACATTTTAAATACTTTAGATGAACATAAACCTACATTAGAAACATTAGGTGAAAGCTTTGTTAAAACCTATTTTACACAGGTTTATTTATTAAGTAATAGTAATATTCAGAAAGATTTAGAAGTACTCAATCGTATTTACACGAATTTATCATCTATTCCAGTTGCTCAATTAAATGATTTTCAAAGAAATTTAAGAATATTACAGTTAACACGATTAGAATTCAATAAATTAGAATTTTTTAATGAAGTTACTCAAAACAATCCAGTTTTATTAGATGAAATGATTTCACTTTCAGATATTGTGGAATCCGAGCGTGGCCGATTAACTCAAATGCAAAAAGAAAAACGTAAAACCAAAAAAATTAATGCTGAATCGATTGATCCTCAAGCTCCTCAGGCTTAATCGCGGTTAAATTATGTTTTTTCATATACTCTAACATATCAATCCATCCGGCATAGACATATGCCGGATTTTTTTCTGGATATTTTTGATAACATGATTCTAATGATATATTTTTTTGTGCACAGGCTGCGCCTAAAGCTTTACCTTCTTCATCAGGAATGACATACGATAATTCTTTACAGCCTGAGATACTTATCACTATTATAGCTAATAATAAGAAAGAAAAAAAACGAATCATGATAGGCTCTTACCTTTTATTGTTTAAGATTAACCAATGTATCAACAAAAATAAACATTTTATTGCAGAAAGAGATATTCTAAATTTTATCCAAAAATATCCTAAAGAAATTGAAAAGCTTTTATACCTGATTGACGATATAAGGTATGATTTTTTTTGGAAAAAACATGCTTCTTTGGTTTCACATATTATTTCTTTAATCGATAAAAACAGGGCCATTGAGATTGTCGATGACATTCAATTGGCGAGTATTTATAAAATTCATTTATTTGGATATTTGTTTTCACATGAAAAGATTCATAAAAAATGGCCAGCTCAAGAGCGTTTAGAATGGGTTGAACATGTACAAGAATGGTGGATTTGGCCCCATGGTGGCCCCAATTTATTCGCAGATTTCACATTTGAACAATGGAAACAAGTTGGATATCGCACACATAAAAACATTTATATGTATCCACCTAAAATTCAAAAAAGAGCGGATATTTATGATGTTTTTAATCATTTAAAAGAAGCAGTATTTTTGGGTTTAGATTCCTCCATTCATGATAAAAAGTATTTAGAACGATGGTTAATTTTTTTTGCGCAAGTTCAGCCCCATGTAAAGCCCTTGTCTTTTTATTACGGCTTGGCGGTTTTTTTAGATAAGACAGATTGGCATAATTTTGTTCAACATGAAGAGTATAATTTATTTTTATCTTATTTTATTCCAGAGAGTGTTCAAAAATTTAAATTTCAAGAACAGTTGCCATGGGTCGATGTTTTGCGTAAATATAATTATATAGATTAAAAATTAAGAGGTTACTCATGCAAAAAGGTTTTACATTGATTGAATTAATGATTGTTGTTGCAATTATCGGAATTCTTGCATCCATTGCTATTCCAGCCTATAAGGATTACACCATTAAAACGAAATTAGGAATTGTAACTGGACAAGTGGATAGTTTAAAAAAAGAAATTATTACTATAGCGAATACCAAAGGTGTGACAACACATGGCCAAAGTGATGGTATGGGTACTGAATTATTTAACGGATCTACCAAAGACGATATTTTTAGAGAAATGGGGCGAGATACAACGTTTGGATTAAAATATGCCAAAAATGTTGAAGTTTTAAAAGACGGAACTATTCTGTATCAGTACAGCGAAGTTGCGAATGATATTGATAATATCAATGTGACGTGGTCACCTATTGTACAAAATGGAACAGTGATTTGGAATATTAAAATTGCTGACAACGACTTGAATTTAGTAGCTAAAAATGTATTGTTATTATCAGACTCGAACCATGATTTAGATGTTTGATATGATTAAATAATAAGAAATGTCAAATTTTTGTTATTTAGAAAATAAAAAATAGTTGATTTAATATTTTTTTTTGATAATCTAAAATTACCTGAAAGGAAATATATATATGAAAATGATGCAAAAAGGCTTTACCCTTATCGAATTAATGATTGTTGTTGCTATTATTGGTATCTTAGCTTCTATCGCAATCCCTGCTTACAAAGATTACACCATTAAAACCCGTATGGGCGCTGCTGTAAGTTCTGTTTCTGCAATCAAAACTGCTATTATCGAAAAAGCACAAGCTGACGGTGTTACTCTTGGTGCTGCAGGTGCAACTATCTCTGGTGGTGCAAACTCTGCTGCAATTTTAGCTGATTTGGGTCAGACTGAAGTTAAAACTAAAGAAGTATCGGGTACGACTGTAAGTGCTGCTGGCGCAATTACTATGACCTTAGATTCTACTGTTGCAACAGAATTAGACAATAAAACTGTAACCTTC
>JACCDS010367264.1_pt1 | contig 14701 bp, 11 predicted proteins | sample 7446441 | NCBI WGS metagenome assembly JACCDS01 (sample SAMN15323445, study PRJNA562643) | freshwater metagenome | isolation source: river surface water | place: USA:Blue River Watershed | collected 2017-08-17 | reverse complement strand
GTCTGGAAAGCCCCGCGGACCGGGATGTCGGGAATCGAGTGCCCCCAGCAAAGCTGGCTGAAAAGCCCTAATATCGCGACGAAAAGGGGGCGGAGCAGGGTGGGCGACCTGGGCATAGTGGCACGATGGTCGGGTGACATTATAGATTCAACCCCGATTGTGGTTTGCCTTCGGCGACATGGCTCGAAAGATAAGGTCCACATCCCCATACGCACATGAAGAACATCCTCAGCATCCTTTCCGTCCTCGCCCTCGCCGCCGCCGCTCAGGCTGGTTGTGGCGCCACGGTCGCCTCGAAGGGCACCGTGAAGTCCTACGACGCTGAGAAGAAGGTGCTCGTCGTCACCGTCGGTGCCAAGGACGTCAGCTTCACCCTGACCCCTGAGACCGAAGGCGCCGACAAGGCCGCCGACCTCAAGGGCAAGTCCGTCGAGGTCAACGTCGACAAGCACAAGCAGAAGAAGGTGCTCTCCGTCGCCGTCGCCAAGTAAGCCTCGCGCAGAGCCTGGGCTCCGTGGTCATTCCCGGAGCCTCAACACCCGCCCCGCAAGTGGCGGGTTTTTTGTTTCCTGACAGGTCGGCTGGCCGGCCGGATCGGGATTGCGGAATCGGCGCTTTGCTTTGAGGTTGGGACATGGCTCCGCGTTCCCGCTGGCGATTCTGGCTCTGGCTGGGTCTGACGTCGTTCGGCGGACCCGGCGCGCAGATCGCGAGCCTACGGGCGGAAGTCGTCGACCGGCGGGGATGGCTTACCGCGGAGCAGTTCGATCGCGCCTTGGGGCTTTGTTTCTTCCTGCCCGGCCCGGAGGCCCAGCAGATGGTCGTCTGGACCGCTTGGAAACTCGATGGCTGGCGGTCCGGGTTGCTGGCCGCGTTGGCGTTCGTTTTGCCGGGCCTGCTCGCCTGCGGTGCGTTGGGCTACGTCTATGTCTTATGCGGACAGTTACCCTCGGTCGAAGCGGCCTTGATCGGCGTCAGGGCCGTCGTCGCCGGGATCCTCTTCGTGTCGGCCTGGCGGATCGGTTCGTCTGCTTGCCGGAGTTGGTGGCATGGGCTCACCTCGGTCGGGGCGTTCTTCGGGCTCATCCTCGGACTGCCCTTCGGCGTGTTCGCGCTCATCGCCGGAGCGCTGGGTTGGCGTCTGGCCAAGGATGACGAGGCCGCATCGGCCTCCGTGCCGCCGGAAGGCATCCTGACCCGGCTGGGTCGCGGCCTGCTGCCGTTCGCCATCCTGCTGGGCGCGGTCATCGCCTGGGCGGGAGGTATGGTCGGATATGGTCGGTTGGCCGCCGTCTCCGTCTTCGCCGTCCTGACCTCTTTCGGCGGAGCTTATGCGGCGCTCAGTCTGTGGCGGACGCAGGCCGACGCCGCTGGTTGGCTATCCGCCGGTCGCTTCGGCGATGCTTTGGCCGTCGGAGAGGCCACGCCAGGTCCCTTGATGCTCGCCGGCAGTTTCGTTGGCTTCGTCGCCGGTTATCAAGGCGCGTTAGTTGACGGGGGCGGGTGGGGTCCGGCCGCGCTCGGCCTCGTCATCCCGGCCGTCTTCACCTTCGGTATCTCCACCGCCTTGATCCTTGCGACCGCGCCTTGGGGCGAAGTCGGCGTGGCTTCGGGTCGTTTCCGGGGAGCGATGGACTTGATCGTCGCCGCCGCCGCCGGCGCGCTGGCCTGGATGGGCGCCATGATGGTGATCGGGGCGGGCGGACGTCCGTTGCCGGTCGTGCTTACGATCCTCGCCGCCGTCGTCAGCCAGTATCGTCTCCTCGGCGTGCTGCCTCTGCTCGCCTTGGGCGCGCTTGCCGGCTGGTGGCTGGGCTGAGTCGGCCGCAGGCGAATCCAGTGCTTACTGCGCGCAGGCCGTGCCGGCCAGGAAGCCCGTCGTCCAGGCGTTCTGGAAGTTGAAGCCGCCGGTCACCCCGTCGACGTCGAGGACTTCGCCCGCGAAGTGCAGACCGGCGCAGTGGCGGCTCGCCATCGTCTTGAAATCCACCTCCGCCAGCTTCACGCCTCCGCAGGTCACGAACTCATCCTTGAACATGCTCTTGCCGTCGACCTTGAACTCCGCGGCCGTGAGCTGAGTCGCCAGCGTCTGTAGGGCGGGGTTGCTGACGTGCGCCCAGGGGGTCGTGGTCGGGATGCCTGCGGCGATGACGAAGCGTTCCCAGAGACGTTGGGGCATCGCGACCGGGCTGAATGTGGCGACCTGTTTGCGGGCGTTCTGTTCGCGTACGAGCGCCAGCGATTTCATGAGCGAATCACGCGTGTGCGGCGGGACCCAGTTCAGGGTGATGGGGAAGGCGTAGTTTTTTTCGGCGAAGTCTCGGGCGCCCCAGGCGGAGAGCTTCAGGATACCCGGTCCGCTGAGGCCGGCGTGGGTGATGAGGACCGGGCCGTCGGTCTTCAATTTCGTGCCCGGGGCCGTGACCACCACGTTCTCGACCGAGATCCCGGCGAGGTCGGCCAGGCGTGGGTCGGTGATGTGGAAGGTGAAGAGCGAGGGCACCGGAGGCACGATCGCATGGCCGAAGGACTCGGCGATCGCGAGGCCGCCGGAGGCCTTGTTGCCGCCGGTGGCGACGATCAGTCGGTCGAATTCCTCGGTCGAACCATTGCCCAGCGCCAGCCGGAAGACCTCGCCTTCCTTGACGGCCGAGCGGACGGGGGTGGAAGCGCGGATCGCGACGCCGGCGCGGGCGGCCGCGGACAGCAGGCAGTCGACGATGGTCGCGGAGTCATCGGTCGTGGGGAACATCCGGCCGTCTTCCTCGGTCTTGGTCTCGACGCCGCGCGAACCGAACCATTCGATCGTGTCACGGGGCTGGAAGCGGTGGAACGCCCCGAGCAGTTCGCGGCCGCCGCGCGGGTATTTCTTCACCAATTCCGCCGGCTCGAAGCAGGCGTGGGTCACGTTGCAACGTCCGCCGCCGGAGATGCGTACCTTGGAAAGCAGGTGGGGCGTCGCTTCGAAGAGCGTCACGCTTCCCGCCGCGCCGAGCTTTTCCGCGCACGTGATCGCCGCGAAGAAGCCGGCGGCTCCTCCGCCGAGGACGGCGATGCGACGAGGGGAAGGCATGGGTGAAGGAAGGTGGGCCGAGGACAGAGTGCGGATGACAGATGGCAGATATGGGGCGTGGAGGGAAGGGGGATGTGAGAGTATCGAGTATGGAGGATTGAGCATGGGGGAAGATGCATCGTTTCGGGTGGCGGGTGGCGGCCCCAGGTGGCGGGTGGCGGGGGCAGATTAGAGGCCCGGAGGCTCAGAGGCTCGGTGGACCAGACCAAAGCAGACTAGTTGAACGGTTGATCAGTTGGCCGGTTGGCCAGATCAAGAGGCAGTGCGCAATTCGCTAAGAGCGGCGCGCGGCTGCATCTGAATTAACATTGCACGCACATGGGCTAGTTGAAAAAATACGGCATGGATCAATCCAAGCTCCGACTCGTCCTGCGTTTTCTCCTGGCGGCCTTGCTGGTGGTGACGGTCTTGGCCATCGGCCTGATCTTCCTCTCCGAGAAACTGCTACCCGAGCCTCTGGCGGAATGGTTCGCGGCCGAGCACGGCGGTGAATTCGAATGGCTGGACTTCGTGGCCATGCTTTTCTCCTTGGGCATGCTGGCGCTTTTCTTCGTGAGCATCGTCGGGCTTTTCTGCTATCAGCGCTGGGCAGGTTGGCTGATGGCCGGCGTGGTCGTGGTCTCCTCGCTCCAGCTGATCGCCAGCCCGACCGTCGAGCCCGGGATCGTCTCCTACCTCGGCAGCTTGTCCGACTTGCTGACCGGTCTCGTCCTCGGCCTCGTCTTCTTCACGGATGCCTTGGACGAGACGCGGGCCGGCTGAGGGTTCGTCGCCCCTCAGATGTCGGTCCAATCACCCGGCCTAGGCTGGGGTGACGGCGTGCCTTTGCGGGGGAGGTCGGCCACGGTCTGGATGGTCGCCCGACGACGGCGGCGGAGGGATTCCATGGCTTCGCGTACGGCGGGGTTGCAGGATGGCTCGACCGAGCTCAGGTAGACCCAGTGCACCGCCCGGGTCGCCGCCACGAAGAGCATCCGGCGGGCCGCGCTGGCGCGCGCCCGGATCGCCGAGCGCGTCACACCCGGCATCAGGATGGCGTCAAACGTCAGCCCTTTGGCGCTATGGTAGGTCAGCACCACCGGGCGGCCGGACGTGAAATCGATCGAAGGTCGGCGTCCCTGCGTGTCCGTCTGCGTCTGCTGGTCGGTCAGGATCCCTTGGTCCCGCAGGAAATCGGCGAACAGCCCGACCTGATGGAAGGTCGGGAACAGGATGGCCACCCGCTCGTTGCGCAGCAGCCGTTCGCGGAGGATGTCGACCAGTCGGCGTCGTTCGTCGGCTTCGTCCTGGGCGAGGTAGAGCAGCGGGAACTGACGCTCCGTCTGGACCGTCTCGGTCTGCGCGCGGAAAATCGCCCGCTCCTCCTCGTCGGCGATGAACTCGCAGGCCAGGTCGACCACGTAAGGGCAGGCGCGGTAGGTCGAGCGGAGGTCGAGCTCGGTCGGATTGCGTCCGAGCGACCGCAGGGCGTCCTGTTCCTCGGGTTCGCGGTACAGCGACTGCTTCGGGTCGAAGGCGACGGTCACGTGGCGGGCGGACAGCCGGAGCAGCGCGTAGCAATCCTCGTCGAGGTCCTGGCCTTCGTCGACCAGCACCGCATCCAGTTCGGGCGTCGTCGTCGTGGCGCGCAGGTGGGCCAACAGGTTGCGCCTCACCGCCAGGAAGTCGGGGTGCCCCTTCGCGTCGGTCGGAGGCGGCCCGAGCAAGGCCAGGTGGCGTAGCCGGCACCAATGGTCGAAGGTCAGGACGCTTTCGGCTTTCAGTCCCAGCGTCGCCGTCGCCGAGCGGATGAAGTCACGCAGGACGTTCGTGTAGACGAGGGTGGCCACCCGTTCCGGTCGGCCGGAAGCCTCGCCCAGCCGGCGGGCGCGGTGCAGCAGCACCACCGTCTTGCCGGAGCCCGGTCCGCCGCGCAGGATCAGCGGGCGTTCGGCGGGCGCTTCGACGGCCGCCAGCTGGGCCGGTGTCAGTTGACTGCGCGGAGGGAGCCAGGTCACGGCGTCGGGCGGTCCAAGTCGGACTCCAGGCGGGGGAGCAATCCCTCGACGGCGGTCGGCGCGGAGTTTTCCGTCTTCCGGCGGGCTTCTTCGCGGGCGGCCCTTTGGCGCAGGGCGCCGTCGGCGGACATCGTCGTCGCGGCCTGATACCAGGAGAACGTCACGTCATCGAGGCTGGTCAGGTCCTCGCCGAAGCGTCGGAAGGCGTCGCGCAGGGCCTCATCGCCTTCCTCGTTACGCCCTTGGGCGCGCAGGCAGCGGGCCAGCAGCACCAGGCCGATCGCGCTCGGTTCTTCGGCTTCGAAGCGACGGCATAATTCTTCGGCTTCCGTCCAGCGTCCCTTGCGCGTGTAGAGGTTGGCCAGATTGAGCAACGCCATCGAGCTGCCGGCCAGCACCGCGTCGAGCAGGCACTTCTCCTGCCGATACGCGTCACCTTTGCGGCCGTAGACGTTGGACAGGTGGCACAGGGCGCTCTGCCGGTATTCCGGTTGCTGGCGGATCAGCCGCTTCAAGAGGGCCGCGGCCTTGTCATGCATCCCCACCTTATCATGCAGCAGGGCGAGTTCGAGCATCTTGGCCGGGATGGCCGCGGGCGGGTACTCGCCCGCGCGCACCGCACGTTCGATGCGCAGGATCATCTCCCGGTCCTTGCCGGGGTTCACCACGTTATGCAGCGGGGATTCGATGGTGCCGGCGAACGTCTCGCCGCCGTCGGCCGCCGTCACGCCGAAGGAGAAATGCTGGTTCGCGTCGAGGTCGAAGGACAATGACAACGGCGTCCCCGCCTTGATCGGCTGCGTCACGCCGGTGAACACCGGCCGGGCTTCGACGCCGTCGCCGGCCCAGAACGCGATGCGGATCGGCCCGCCGGGGGCCACGAAGCGATGGCGGGACGACGGACGGAAGTCGCCGGCGAAAGGCAGGGCCTGTCCGCGGGGGATGATCGTGTGCAGTCCGCGGTCGGTCTGCAGGCTGAGGCTGTCGCTGGCCACCGGGGTGAGCAGGCTCCGGCCGTAGAGGTGGAGCAGGGCGGCGTGGTAAGCCGCGCCGCGGGCCACCGCGACCTGCATGTCGAGCGCGTCGGCGAAACGATGGACCAGGAACTCCCCGAAGTACCCTTGGAGCGCGCGGATCACCAAGGGGTTGAGGGAGCTGCCGCCGACGGCGAGCAGGAAGCCGATCTGCCGGGGCTGGAGCCGGGCGCGTTCCAGGGCGTCGGCGATCGGGGCGAAGATCGAGCAGCTCAGCGTGTATTCGTCTTCGTCGGCCTGGAGCGATTCGTCGTCGAGGAACGGCTGCATCAGTTCCGCGAAGCGGAGCCCGTCGAGCGACGGCGTGCGGAGCTGCAGCAGCGTCCCGTCGGTCAGCTGGAGCGTCTGGATGCCCGGGTAGGTCTTGACCGTATCGGCCAGCGCTTCCGTCAGGTCGACGCCGTGGGCGCGGCGATGTTCGAGCAGTTCGCAGAGCCCGGTCTTCAGCTGCTCCGCCGTCGCGAGCAGCTGCGGTTCGAGCTGCTCCTTGCGGGTCTCGTATTCCCAGTCGTCGAGCGACACGCCGTTCTGGCGGGCCAGTTCCGGGATCAGCACCTGGTGGACGATCGCGCGGTCGATGTCGGCGCCGCCGAGGCGGTGGTAACGCGAGACCGCGCGCGAGCTCACGCCCAACGTCCCGTCGGGCTGCCGGCGGAGCGTGAAGATCGCCACGTCGCAAGTCCCTCCGCCGAAGTCGATGACCATCGTCTCCGTCTCGTCGCCGACCCCGTCGAGGATGGCCGGACCTTGGCGGGCGACGAAGTCGAGGAAGGCGGCCAGAGGCTCGTCGAGCAGGTCGCCATGGCCTAGTTCCAGACCCGCGAGGTCGGCCGCCAGGAGCGTATCCTCGCGCTGCGTGATCTGGAAGGAGGCCGGGACCGTCACCACCGTCCGGGCGACCTTGCCCGGGGTCTGGTCCCGCAGGAAGCGGAGGACTTGGCCCGAGATCTCCGCGGGCGTGCGGCAGCCGGATTTCGCCTGAGGGTAGGTCCGGCCGATGCCCATCTCATTCTTCGCTTCGGCGAGGTAGTTCGCGTTCGGCCGCAGGCCCAGCTCCACGGAGCGGGACAGGCAGCGGCGGGCGCCTTCGCCGACCAGCTGACGGTCGGCGAGGTGGCTGACGACCGAAGGTACGAGCACCGACATGAAATCGCCGCTCAAGGTCGGCTGGGCTACCTCGAGGCACCGGGCGGGGGAGATCGTTTCGGGCGTCTGCGGAGACCAGCTCACCTCGGCCACCGTCGAATTGGTCGTCCCGAGGTCGATACCGAGGACCCGGAAGGCCTTGAGCCGTGGCCGGGGGTCGACGCCGGGCGGACGAATATGTGGCAGCGGATTCATCGGACGACGATCGGCCGAAACCCTAGCTTCGGGGCCTCGTATGGCAACCAAGGAGGCTGGGGCGGGCAGGGCGGGCGGCGTAATAGGTTGAAACTATCACCACCGCATGGGGTATAATCCTTAGAAACCCCTCTCATGCGTCCATTTATCGTCATGGTCCTGTTCAGCGGTGTTTCCATCGCCTTGGGCGCCCCGGAGAAGAAGTCCGCCAAGGAGGGCGCGGTCATCAAGGCCCAGCCCGCGGCCGGGCGGCCCGTCGAGTCCGTCCGTGACCGCGCGGCCATCTGGCACGTCTGGACGGACAAGGAAGGCCGGAAGGTCGAGGCCCAGTTCTGCGGTCTCTCCGGAGACTTCATCACCATCCAGACGAAGGACGGGCGCACGTATCATTTCCGGACGGACCTGCTCATCCCGGCCGATGTCGCGTTCGCGCGGAGCTGCCTCGACCAAGGGCGCGTGAGCCGGTTCTCCCGGGAGGTCATCGCTTCGGCCGCGGCCGACGTCGATCGCCTGGTCGGGACGGTCCTCGCCGCCAACAATCAGCGGCCCAACTCCCTCACCACCGACGCCCAGTTCCTGCGGCGGATCTACCTCGACGCCGCCGGACGCATCCCGACGGCCAAGGAGGCCGCGGCGTTCCTGGATAATCCCGCCCCCGACAAGCGCGCGCAGCTGATCGACGAACTCGTCTTCTCGCCCGGCTATACCATGCAGATGTTCAACTGGATGGCGGACCTCCTGCGCGTGAAGGACACCTTCGGCAAAGGCGTGCCGGCGTTCGCTTTCGAGGATTGGCTCAAGGCGCGCCTCGCGGCGAACACCCCCTGGGACAAGCTCGTCTCCGAGATGCTGACCGCGGACGGACGCCTGTGCGACGACGGCGCGACCGGTTTCATGCTGTTCGACGCCGAGATGCCCTTGGACGGCGTCTCGAACCTCATGACCACCTTCCTGGGGACCAACATGGCGTGCGCCCAGTGCCACGACCATCCCTTGGCCGAATGGACCCAGAAGGACTTCTACCAGATGGCGGCCTTCTTCGGCGCGACGGACGGCAAGAACGAAGCCGTCCTGCGGGAGATCCAGCGCGCCGCCAAGGGAGACGCCGCCCTGAACAAGGTGGCCGTGCGCCGGATCGCGGAGATGAACGCGTTCCGTCTCGAGGACCGCGCCAAGCAGACCCTCGTCCTGCCCAAGGATTACAAATACAAGGACGCCAAGCCCGGCGACGCCGTGACCCCGGCCCTGATCGCCTGGTCCGCGGCGGACAAGTCCCTCCCGGCCTACGGGGTCAACACCAAGGATCCCGCCAAGCTCCGCGATGAGTTCGCCCGCTGGCTGACCAGTCCCCAGAACCCGCGTTTCGCCACCAATATCGCCAACCGCGTCTGGAAGAAGGCCTTCGGCCTCGGCGTCATCGAGCCCGTCAACGACATCGACGACCTTTCGCAGGCCAGCAGTCCCGAGCTCCTCGCGCACCTTACCTTCATCATGAAGGCCGCGAAGTTCGACCTCCGCGAGGTCCAGCGCGTCATCTACAATTCCAAGACCTACCAGGCGACGGCGAGCCCGACGCCTGACCTCGGCAAGGCGAAGTATCTCTTCAACGGGCCCGTCGTGCGCCGGCTCACCGCCGAACAGGCGTGGGACAGCCTCGTCGTGACCGCCGTCGGCACCTATGCCGACAACGTCCTGCTCCGTCGCGGCGACGACCTCGCCGCCATGGCCCTCCCGGCCGGCAAGGTGACCCTCGCCGAAGTGAAGAACGCCGTCGACCGCACCAAGAAGGCCTTCGCCGGCGGCAAGGGCGTCGCGGGCAAGAAGGCTTCCGGCGGTTCCACGCTCGGCCTGGCCAACGGCTATGAAGGCGACAAGCCCGTCTCGCGTTTCTCGCTGCTGCTGGCCCGCGCCAGCGAACTTCCGCAGCCCGCTCCGGAGACCCACTTCCTGCGCCTATGGGGGCAGGGCGACCGGTTGCTCGCCGATTCCGCCACCAATGACGGCAGCGTGCCGCAGGTCCTCCAGATGATGAACGGCTCCGTCGCCAAGCTGCTGGACGATCCGCGGGCCGAAGCGCTGATCGCGGCCTCTTCCGCCAAGACGCCCGAGGGCCAGATCACCTCGATTTACCTTTCGTTCCTGTCGCGCCGGCCGACGTCCGCCGAGCTCGCCTCGGCCAAGGCCGCCTTCGCCGACGGCCTCGCCCCCGGCGACCTCGCCTGGGTCCTGGCGAACACCCGTGAATTCCTCTTTGTCCCATGAACCCCATGCCCTCCGCCGATCTGCTTCGTCAGCCTGAAGACCGTCGCCGCTTCCTCGAGAAGTGCGCCCTCGCCGCCTTCGGCCTGAGCGTCCTCCCCGGTCTGACGCGTCTCGCCGCGGCGGAGAAGAAGAACGCGGTCGCCGCGCCCAACGCCGGCCTGCCTGGTTTCGGCAAGGCCAAGCAGGTCATCTTCCTGCAGCTGAACGGGGGCATGTCGCACATCGACACCTTCGATCCCAAGACCGGTGCTTCGAAGGGCCCCGGCGAGATCATCTCGGCCAAGGGCGGCATGCAGCTCACCTCCTATCTCGCGGAGACCGCCAAGGTCAGCGACAAGATCACCGTCATCCGTTCCATGACCGCGAAGGTCGGCGTGCACGCCTCGGCCGCATACCTCATGCGTACCGGCTTCGAGCAGCGCGGCAGCGTCCAGCACCCTACCTTGGGCGCGTGGGCGCAGCACTTCCTCGGACCCAGCCACAAGACCCTGCCTTCCTCGGTCACCGTCAACCGTTCGGCCAACCATGGCAACGGCTGGTTCCCCGCGGCTTACTCGCCGCTGCCGATCCTCAATCCGGAGGACGGCTTGTCGGACACCCAGAGTCCCGTCGGCGACGCCGTGATGGCCAAGCGGGCGGCCCTGCTCGGCAAGATGGATGCCGCCGCGGTGGGACCGGTCCTCGATGAGAACGTCAAGGCCTACAATGAATTCTACGAGACCACCTTCCAGCTCATGAAGAGCTCCGACCTCAAGGCCTTCGACCTTTCGGCCGAGCCGGCCGCGGTCCGCGCCCGCTACGGCAAGAGCAAGTTCGGCCAAGGCTGCCTGCTCGCGCGTCGCCTGGTCGAGAACGGCGTCCGCTTCGTCGAGGTCGCCCATGGCGGCTGGGACATGCATGCCAGCCTCGACGACCGCATGGAAGACGTCGGCGGCGACTTCGACCGCGTCTTCGCCACGCTCATCCAGGACCTCGAGGCCAAGGGCCTGCTGGATTCGACGCTGGTCGTCGTCGCGACCGAATTCGGCCGGAAGCCTTCTTTCGACGGCGGCGGCCGCGGACACCATCCGCTCGTCTTCTCGACCGTCCTCGCGGGCGGCGGCGTGCGTCGCGGCTTCGTCCATGGCGCCAGCGACGCCAAGGGTTACGCCCCGGAGGCCGACGGCGTCACGCCCGGCAGCCTGCACGCGACGATCGCCCATGCCGCGGGCCTGCCCGTGCAGACCGAGATCCTGACCCCGGCGGGCCGGCCGATGGAGATCGGCAACCGCGCCAAGCCGCAGTTGGGCGTGTTCGCCTGAGCGTCCGGTCAGCGGACCAGCATCGCCAGGTCCCCGGGACGTTCCAGATGGACCGCATGCCCGGCGCCTTCGATGACGCTGTGGCGGGCCTTGGGGAGGTGGGCGCCCATCTCCAGGGCCAGGCGCGTGAACTTCACGTCCATCTCTCCCGTGACCAGGTCGACCGGGCAGCGGATCTCCTTCAGCCGCGGCCAGAGCGACGGCAGGCTGCCGGTGCCGACGTGCCGCAGGCTCAGCGCCAGTCCTTCCGGGTCATTGCCGGCGCGGCGTCCGAGGATCGGAGCGAGCTCCTCCGGCGGGAGCGCGAGCATCGTCTGGAAGAACGTCTGGTTGTGCCAATACTTGAAGAACGCTTCCAGTCCGCGCGTCCGGATGAAGTCGGCCAACGTCTCGTCGGCGAGCCGGCGTTCCGCCTGCGCTTCGGCGGTCGCCAGGCCCGGGCTCGCGCCGACGAGGATCAGGCGTTCGACCTGCTCCGGATGCGCGAGGGCCCAGTGCAGCGCGAGCCGTCCGCCCATCGAATAACCCAGCAAGGTCACCTTCGCGCCGGCGGCCGCGCCGTCGATCGTCGCGAGGTGCGCATCCATCGTATATTCCAATGGATTCCTTTGGAGGCGATGCGCGCCATGGCCCGGAAAATCGGGCGCGCGCAGGATGATGTCCGTCGGCAGATGCGCCTTAAGTGCCGTGAAGTCAGCGCTTTCTCCGGTGAAACCGTGCAAGGCGAGGAGCGTTTTCATCGTCGGTGGAGCGGGGCGGTCGGACTTCGCCTCCGAACTATATAAGTCACCATGGGTTGACGCGGACAGGATAAAAGGGAACAAATGACTTCCCTACGGGTAACCTACCCAACACCCATGCCTGGCATCCGCGTCAAACCCTGGAACCGTGTCGACGGTCCGATCTTCAGCCTGGCGACGACCGCCCACGGGAAGGGGAATCTCAACATCTGCAGTTATGTCACGCCGATCTCGATGAAGCCCAAGCGCTTCATCATCGGCGTGTACAAGGAGACCAAGACCTTGGCCAACCTCGAGGCCAATCCCGTCGGCCTCCTCAACTACATGGCCAAGGATCAGGCCAATCATATCAAGCTCCTCGGCAAGAAGTCGGGTCATTCCACGGACAAGGTCGCCCAGCTCGGGGACCAGATCGAGCACGTCGGCGACGGCCTTTATCTGCTGAAGGGCGCCATCGCGACCCTGCGGCTGCGCTTCATGGAACGGATGGACGCCGGCGACCATTGGGCCTGGCTGGCGCACGTGGACTCGTACGAGAACCTCCGCGAAGCCCCGCCGCTCACCTTGGACGAGCTGAAGCGCCTGAAGCTCATCCTGGCCTGAACTTCCGGGGGCAGACCTGCGCGGGCAGGGCGAAGAGAGCCTCCGCGGAATGAGGCCGGCGATGTCAGGCCGGGCTTACTTGCGCTTGGCCGGCTTCTTCGCCTTCAGCTCTTCCCGGTTCGGGATGAGGTAGGTGCGTCCGCGGATCAGGCGCTCGTAGAGGTCGACCATGGCGACGCCTTCGCGGGGGCGGACCGAATCGGCCTTGGTGGCCCGGTCGACCTGGCGCTTGAGCATGCGGCAGAGGTCCTCGGCGTTGTATTGGATCATCCCGAGGATGCGCTCCACGGAGTAGCCCGGGATGCTTTCCTCGATGTAGAAGCCGTCAGCCTCGTCGTCCTCGAGGAATACGTGGGCTTCGTTGACGCGGCCGAAGAGGTTGTGGAGGTCGCCCATGATGTCCTGGTAGGCGCCGACCATGAACGCGCCGACGTAGTAGGGCTGGCCTTCCTTGAGCGGGTGGAGGGCGAGCGTCTTGCGCACGTCCTCGAGGTCGATGAAGTCGTCCACCTTGCCGTCGGAGTCGCAGGTGATGTCGACGAGCGTGGCCTGGACCGTCGGGCGCTCGTTGAGGCGGTGGATCGGGGCGATCGGGAAGAGCTGGTCCAGGGCCCAGTGGTCGAGCAGCGACTGGAACACCGAGAAGTTGCACACGTACTGCTCGGCCAGCATCGAATCGAGGCGGGCCAGCTCGTCGGGGATGTCCGAGCCGTCCTTGAGGTCTTCGCGGATCTGGCGGCAGATGTCCCAGAACAGACGGTCGGCCGCGGCGCGTTCTTCCAGACGCAGGTTGCCGAGGCTGAAGCGCGCGTGGGCTTCCTCGCGCTTCTCCTTCGCGTCGTGGTAGCGCTCGAGCGGGTCGAATTTCCGTTTGTTCTTCCGGATCGCCTCGAGCTCGCGGATCAGCTGGTGCGTCTTGCCCTTGGGGGCGTCGACCTTGCCTTCGTCGCGGGTGATGCGGTCGACGGCCTCGAAGATCAGGATGGAATGCGGGGCGACCAGGGCGCGGCCGGATTCCGAGACGATGTCCGGGAGCTCCACTTCGCTCTCTTCGCAGATCTGCTTGATGTTGGCGACGACGTCGCGGGCGTAGACCTCCATGCTGTAGTTCATGGAGGATTCGTAGGCCGAACGGCTGCCATCGTAATCGATGCCGAGGCCGCCGCCGACGTCGAGGAGCCCCATCGGGAAGCCCATGCGCTTCAGTTCGCAGTAGAAGCGGGTGGCCTCGACCACGGCCTTCTTGATCGTGCCGATGTTCGGGACCTGGGAGCCGATGTGGAAGTGGACGAGGCGGAGCGAGTCCTTCATCTTCGCCTTGGCCAGGCGCTGGGCGACTTCGACGATCTCGGAGGCCGTCAGGCCGAACTTCGCGTTCTCGCCCGTGCTGTCGGCCCACTTGCCTTCGCCGGCCGTCGTCAGCTTGACGCGCAGGCCGATGTGGGGCTGGACGCCCATGCGGCGGGCGATGCGGATGATGGCGTCGATCTCGGACAGCTGCTCGACGACGATGATGGTCTGCTTGCCGAGCCGGCGGCCCATCAGGGCGAGCTCGATGTATTCTTCGTCCTTGTAGCCGTTGCAGATCAGCAGCGCCTTGCGGTTCTCGAGCAAGGCCAGCGCGATGATCAGTTCGGGCTTGGAGCCGGCTTCGAGTCCGAAGTCGTATTCCTCGCCCGCGTCGAGGATCTCCTCCACCACCTCGCGGAGCTGGTTGACCTTGATGGGGAAGACGCCGCGATAACGGCCGGAATAGTCCTCTTCCTTGATGGCGCTGCGGAAGGCTTCGTTGATCTGCGTCACGCGATGACGCAGCAGGTCCTGGACGCGGATGGTCAGCGGCGGCTTGAGGCCGGAGGCCTCGACCTCCTTGACGATGTCGGTGATGCGGATCTTGCGGTGGTCGCCCTTGGGGTGCACGCACAGGTGTCCCTGCGGGTCTACGGAGAAGTTGTTACCTCCCCATCGTTTGAAGCCGTAGTATTCTTCGGCGTCTTTGGTCGTCCAGGGCTGCGATTTGCTCACGTCGGTAGGAAAGGGGACTTTTTATCCTGCGGGGCCAAGCGCAAGGGGTAAATCGTGGCGCCCCGGCACGGCTTCCGGCTCGCCTCGGCGCCGGCGGCGACTTGTCTCAAGGCATGTCCGCCGACCCAGTCATCCGAGCGACGATCGCGTTACGGAAAGCCTTGGCCGGACGGACCTTCCCCTCGCCGGCGGATTTCGTCTACCAGCCATTGGACTACGCCTGGGCTTCGCACGAGGCTTATCTGCGGCGCTACGCCGCGTCCGGACCGAAGAAGGTGCTTTTCTTGGGCATGAATCCGGGCCCCTTCGGCATGGCGCAGACCGG
>JACCDS010937783.1_pt1 | contig 14702 bp, 10 predicted proteins | sample 7446441 | NCBI WGS metagenome assembly JACCDS01 (sample SAMN15323445, study PRJNA562643) | freshwater metagenome | isolation source: river surface water | place: USA:Blue River Watershed | collected 2017-08-17 | reverse complement strand
TCCACCCAGTCTGAGGCGGAGATGCGCATGCCCAGTGTGCCTTTGTAAACCGCACGCACAGCTTCGAAGACTTCCATGGGAAAACGTGTGCGGTTGTCAAAATTGCCGCCGTAATTGTCTGTGCGATGGTTGGCGATGGGTGACAAAAATTCGTGCAGCAGGTAGCCGTGTGCGCCGTGCAGCTCAATGGCTTCAATGCCCATGGCGTCTGCGCGTTGGGCGGCTTTGACGAAGGCTTGTTTGATGCGCGTCAGTCCTTGTTCATCCAGTGCGTGAGGCGCAGTTTCTTGTGCCAAGTGTGGAATGGCCGAAGGCCCAACGGTAGGCCAGCCGCCTTGTTCTAGTGTCAATAACTGACCGCCTTGCCAAGGCGCTGCGCTTGATGCTTTGCGGCCTGCATGTGCCAGTTGAATACAGACTGGAACTTGAGGTGCCAACTTGCGTGCGCGATGTAGCTTGTCTTGCAAGGCCGCTGCTGTGACATCGTCCCATAAGCCTAAGCACAGCGGTGTGATGCGGCCTTCCGGTTCGACAGCCGTAGCCTCAATGATGAACAGAGCCGCCCCACTGTTGAGCAAGCTGGCCCAGTGGGCCAAGTGCCAATCGGTGGCCTGGCCGTTGTCTGCCGAGTATTGGCACATGGGGGCGACCACCGTTCGGTTAGCCAGCGTCAACGGACCGCGAGGCGAAGTGAGGGTGAATTCAGAAAATAAGTGGCTCACAGAAAACTCCAGAAACAAAAAAGCCTGCGCATGAGGCAGGCTGCATCGTAATCAGGCGGGTTTCAAACCCGTGGCATCTGTGTGACAGTGCTCAGCCTAAATCCACTTTGAAGTCGTCGGGGTTGCCTTTGTCGAGCTCGGCATCTTCTTTGTGAACTTTTTCTTCGAAGTCGCTCAGGCGGCTGTTGAGCGCATCCACATTGTGTTTGATGCCTGCCAAGCGGCCATGGAAGGCGTCGTTGATTTGTTCGCGCTTGAGCTTGGCTTGGAGTTTTTCAGCTTCTGTCACGGGGGCGCGTCGCACTGCTGCAGGCTTAACTTGCGGTTTGGCGGGTGAAACTTTCGCGGCTGTAGCTGGGCTTTGTGCTGCACCGCTGGTGCTAGCGCCAGTTGGGAAATCAACTTTCTTGCGCTCAACCGTTTCAGACGGGAGCTGCTCGAAATGTGACTCGATCTTGCCGTTGTCAACGCCTTGGCGATTGATGCCAGGGGGCGCATCTTCAGGCGCAGCTTGTCGGTTCAAGATGGCGGCCTCTGCGGCGATGGCTTGGTTGTTCGGACCAATGCCTGCTGGGGTTTCAAGCGTTTGATTGTTAGCTGCCAAGTTCTCTTGAGGCAGCGGCTGCTTGTTGTCTTGAATGGCAAGCTTGGCAATGCCTTGCTCATTCGATGCGTTGGCGTTGCCTACGATGCCTTGTCGGTTGTCTGCATGGGCATCGTCTGGCAGTGTTTGGCGATTGTTGATGGGCTCATCAGCGGGCAGGCCTTGTAAGTTTGGCGCCGCAGCTGGCTCGTTGTCGATGCCTTGACGATTCGCACCCAGTGTGTCTTGTCCAACGGCTTGGTTGTTAGCGCTGAAACTGCTCGTGCTCAGGGTTTGGTGGTTGGCTGCAATCCCATCGATCGCAATGTCTTGCACATTGGCGGCAATGACATTGGTGGGAATGTTTTGACGGTTGGCTTCAATGGCTTTTTCGCCATTGATGTTCTGCAAATTGGCTGCGATATTGCCGCCGCCCACGTCTTGGCGATTGGGCGCAATCACGTCGGTAGGAACGCCTTGTCGGTTGTCTTGAATGCCCTTGTCGGCCTCCAGCTTTTGTTGGTTGGGGGCAATGACGTCGACCGACACGTTTTGCACATTGGCCGCAATGCCTTTATCCGCAGCAATGTTTTGGATATTGGCTTGGATGTTGTCGGTGCCGATGTTTTGAATGTTGGCATCGATCACATCTGTCGAGACGCTTTGCACATTGGGTGCTGCTGCGCCACCTTCGGCAATGGTCTGGCGATTTTGTGCTGCCTTGTCGGCTGCAATTTTTTGGATGTTTGCCTCATCCGCGCCGTCTGAAGCAATGTGCTCGGTATGTTCAGCCAATGCAGCGGCTAAGGCTTTTTTGGCCTCTAGCTCTGCAAGTGCTTTGGCTTCGAACGCACGTTTGCGAGCCTCGGTTTCTTCTTCGTGAGAAGCAACGATGTTTTTTGGGGTTTTAGCGTTACCCGTGTGTTCAGAAACAGAAACACTGTGCTGGGAGCCGCTTCTGACTATGCCGGTAAAGTCGTCGTCATTCATAGGTTTGATGGCGCGCTAACGAGTCAGGACGGTAGGAAATACCGATGGTGCCCGGGGCCGGAATCGAACCGGCACGCCTCGCGGCGGGGGATTTTGAGTCCCCTGCGTCTACCAATTTCACCACCCGGGCACGGGAGAGAAGAGCAATATTATGACACAAAATTCGCAGCCAAATAGAAAATCTCTCTATCGACTTGCATTAAGGCGTTGGTCATGCGGACCACATGAGGTGGGTGCCTCTTAAATTTCTATCTTGCTGCCCAGTTCAACCACTGCGTTGTTAGGCAGTTTCAAGAAGTCGGCCGCGGCACTGGCGTTGAGGTGCATTTGAGCAAACAGTTTTTCGCGCCACTCTGACATGCCTTCGCCCACGGTGGGCACGATGCTGTCGCGTGACAAGAAGTAGCTGGTGCGCATGGGCTCTAAGTCGCAGCCGCGTTCAGCCAAAGGGGCCAGGGCCAAAGGCACATCGGGGTAGTCTTTGAAGCCGTAGTGAATGACCACCTGCCAGCAGTTGTTGTCAAGGTACTGCACACCGAGACGGTCTTTGACGTCGACATACGGAATTTCATGGTTTTGCACAGTCACAAACACATTGGTGCTGTGCAGCACTTTGTTGTGTTTGAGGTTGTGGAAAAACGCATTGGGCACCATGCCAAACTGGGTCGACATGAACACCGCTGTGCCCTCGACACGCATGGGTGGCGAGCGGTGCAATCCCTCTAAGAATGAAGGCAGCATCATGGCGTGAGAGCGGTTGACTTGGCCCAGCAAATCGCGCCCATCACGCCATGTGAGCATGACCACCAAAATGCCACCTGCAATGACCAAGGGGAACCAGCCACCGTCAGTGAGCTTGAGCAAGTTAGATGCCCAAAACGCGAGGTCGACCAGCAAGAAGCCGCTCGTGGCCATGAGGCACAACCACAGGGGGTATTTCCAGCTGTAGCGAATCACAAAGAAGGTAAGCACTGTGGTGATGAGCATGTCGGTACACACTGCAATGCCATAAGCCGCCGCCAAGTTGCTGGACGAGCGGAACATGCCCACGGCTAGCACGATGATGGCAAACAAGCCCCAGTTCACAAAGGGCATGTAAATTTGGCCGGTGTCGTGCTCGCTGGTGTGGTCAATTTGCATACGCGGCAAAAAGCCCAGTTGAATGACTTGCTTGGTCACGCTGAAAGCACCCGAGATGAGGGCTTGCGATGCAATGACTGTGGCCGCTGTGGCCAGCACCACCATGGGAATGAGCGCCCAATCGGGAGCCATGTTGAAGAATGGGTTGGCCACCGCATCGGGCTCGCGCAAGAGCAATGCGCCTTGGCCAAAGTAGTTGAGGGTTAGCGAGGGCATGACCACCGCAAACCAAGCCAAACGAATGGGGTTTTTGCCAAAGTGGCCCATGTCGGCGTACAAGGCCTCACCACCCGTCACGCACAAGACCACCGCGCCTAAGATGATGAAGGTGGTACCTGGCTGCTCGATGATGAAGTTGAACGCATAGTGTGGGCTGATGGCCCACAAAATCGCGGGCTCTTGCGCGATGTGCAAAAGGCCCAAGGCCGAAATGGCGGCAAACCACACCAAGGTGATGGGGCCAAAGAACTTGCCAATGCCGGCCGTGCCATGCTTTTGCACGGCAAACAGGCCCAACAAAATGACCAGGGTCATGGGCATGACAAAGCGTTTGAAGTCGGGCGAAATTACTTCTAAGCCCTCGGCCGCCGAAAGCACCGAAATGGCTGGCGTGATCACGCCATCGCCATAAAACAAACAGGTGCCAAAAATGCCCACCACCAACATAGCGCGGTGCAGGCGTGGCTTGTCTTTGACTGCGCTTGACGCCAAGGCCAGCATGGCCACCAAGCCGCCTTCGCCGTGGTTGTCAGCGCGCAAGATCAGGGTCACGTATTTCAAAGAAATGATGACTGTCAGCGTCCAAAAGAAGATGGACAAAATGCCATACACGTTGGTCGGCGTGAAAGGCACATGGCCGGAGCCAAACACCTCTTTCATGGCGTAGAGCACGCTGGTACCAATGTCGCCGTACACGACGCCGACTGCGCCCACCGAGAGCGCCAACAAGGAAGATTTGTGTGATTGCATGAAGTTCTTCAGTTACCAAGAAGCAGCCCCTGCGACCAAGCGCAAGGGCGTGTGAGACAAAGAGGCGATGTGTTGTGGTGAGCCTGCGACCACGTAGCAGTCCCCCCACTCGATGGCTGTACCGTCTTTGACGGGCAAGCAGTCAAGGCCTGCACGTTGCAAGCCCAGCAATGCCACGCCTTGGTTGGTTTGCAAGTAATGCGTGTCCAAGGTGTGGCCCACCAACGCGCTGGGTGCGTACACCCGCGCCAAAGATTGCTGGGCATTCAGGCGCTGAGGTGCACTGAGCGCATCGGCTACCTCGTTGACCAGCACAGGGATGTGGTAGCTGCCATGGGTTTGCACCTCGGAGGTGTCTGACACATTCAGCACGGTCCAAATGGGCCCGAGTCCGAGATGGCTCAAACGTTGGGTGATGGCAATGGCTTGTTGGGTGGTGGCGGGTTTGCACACGACCACGGCCTTGATCGTGTCTTTGCTGAGTGACGACCAATCACCTGACTCGGCGATGGCCCGGGTATTCAAGCCTTTGGCGTTGAAGGCCTGTACCAAGCTGTCTGTGGCGGGGCCTAAGCCCACAATCAAAATTTGCTCTAAACGTGTCGGTTGCGACATGCCAACTTTCTGCTGAAAAAATTGGCTTCATCCTGTCAGAAAGCACATCAAGAACGCATAAAGATCAAATCACATACTTTCGCGTAAACGGTAGCCAACGCCTGGCTCAGTCAGTAGTCTTTTGGGCTCAGTTGGGTTGTCTTCTAGCTTGTTGCGTAGCTGGGCCATATAAACGCGCAGGTAGTGCGTGTGCTCCACAAATTCATCGCCCCACACATCAAGCAGCAGCTGGCGGTGCGTCACCACTTGGCCTGTGCTGCGCACCAATCGGGCCAGTAGCTTGAACTCGGTGGGCGTGAGCTTGACCGCTTGGCCTTGCATCAGAACTTCGTGGCGTGGCAGATCGATTTCGATATCGGCATCTTTGTAATGCGTGATGGGTGCAACTGCCGTTGTGCCCCTGTGGCGCAGGGCCACACGGATGCGGGCTAACAATTCGCTGATGCTGAAGGGTTTGACCAAATAGTCGTCTGCGCCTGCATCGAGCAAGCCCACTTTGTTCCATTCGTCATGCCGCGCCGAAATGATGAGGATAGGCAAGGCATAGTGCTGACGCGCCCAATGCAGCAAGGTGCTGCCATCGCCATCGGGCAGGCCGAGGTCCAGAATCAAAATATCAAATGCTTCGGCGGGCACGTTTTGGTTGTGGTGACGCAGCACCGCTGTGGCATCGGCGAGGCTGGCGCTGACGGTCACGTTGTAGCCCTCCACTTGCAAAGCGCCTTGCAAGGTTTGGCGCAACTCGCGGTCGTCTTCGACTAACAAGACGTTCAGGCTCATGCGGTGTCTCCCAACATCACTTCGGGTTGATGGCGCACAGGAAACGCTACGTACACCATTGTGCCGCCTAGAGGCGCGTCTTCAATCCAAATCTTGGCGTCGTGCACACGGGCGATGGCCCGGCACACGGCCAGGCCTAAGCCCACGCCTCGGCGCGTGGTGTGGTCGCCGTGCGACTCAAACGGCATGGTCGGTGTGTCAACACGCGCAAAGGCATCAAACACGCGCTCTTTCCACGCGTTTGGAATGCCTGGGCCTTGGTCGCGCACGCACACGCGCACTTGGTCGGGCAAAGTTTGTGTGACTTGGATGTCAATGCGTGCGGCCTCAGGGCTGTGCTTGACAGCGTTTTCAATCAAGTTCTCCAAGAGCTGGACCACCAAAATGGCATCGCAATGCAACAAAGGCAAGTGCGGCGACATGTCGATGTGAAAGTGCGCATCCAAAAAACGCTGCTTGGATTTATGAACAACGCTGCCCACCAGCTCTTGCAAAGACTCCCAGTCTTTGCGCACATCCAAGGCCGATGCATCCAGACGCGCTAGCTGTAAGGTGTTGTTGGTCATGCGGTTGAGTTGCTGCGCCTCATCCAAGATGGTGTGCGACAGCTCGCCCACGCGTGAGGGCGATAAACGTGAACCTTGGTCGTGAATGACGGATGCCGCGCCCATCAAATTGGCCAAGGGTGTGCGGTAATCGTGCGCAATAGCAGTGAGCAAGGTGTTGCGCAGCTTTTGGCTTTGCGCTTCTTCGTTGGCTGCTTTGGCGCTGCGAATGGCTTGTTGGCGCTCTAGCTCCAGACCGAGCAAATCGCACAGGGCTTGCAAGTGCGCTTGGTGGGCTTCGGGTTCAAGCGGGTCAAGAGGTTGGTGCGGCGCACCCAGTTGCACCACACCAAAGTGCTGAGCTTTGCCGCGTACGCTCAGCATCGCTGTCTCAGTGGGCGGGGTGTCCCACAACAACCGGGCGTTGGGGTAGCCCCACGTCGCCATTAAATCTTCTAGCAGCTTTGCGTGGGTGTTTAAGTCTTGGTTTTCGCGCAGCTGTTCGCTCAAGGTGCGCAGTTGTTCAGACTGCGTGGCGTGTAAGTGCTCCAGCTCGGCAGCGCGTCGCAAGCGCCACATGAGTGAGCTGACCACCACACTCACGCCCAGCATGGTGATGAGCAAAAAATAGTCGTGCAAAAAAAGCACATGGAAGGTGAACTTGGGTGGCACAAACAGCACGTTGAACAGCACCACCGACAGCACGCTGCTCAGCAGCGAAGTCCATGCACTTGACCACAGCGCCGCCACCGCGCTGGCCAACACCAGCAAGAGCGCCATATTGCCCAGGCTGATGGTTTCGTCCAACGTAAACATCAAGCCCCATGCCAGAGCCCAAATGAGCCAAGCGAGCCAACGGTGTTTGGAGAGTTTGAGCATGGAAACCAGAATTTGATGAAAACAAGGGCTTGGATAACCCTTGGATTGGCAATCCTAATGCCAATGCTGCAAGCTTTCTTTCAGCCCTGTACAACGGTCTGTGGCATAGTGACGGTTATGGGAAATACACCACATTATTTGACGATTGAAGACGCCATTGGCAAGACGCCATTGGTCGCTTTGCAGCGCATCGGCGTGGCAGACAACGCCAAGCGCGGCAACATTGTTTTGGGCAAGCTCGAAGGCAATAACCCAGCGGGTTCTGTGAAAGACCGCCCCGCCTTGTCGATGATTCAACGTGCGCAAGAGCGCGGCGATATCAAGCCAGGCGACACCTTGATTGAGGCCACCTCAGGCAACACCGGCATTGCATTGGCCATGGCTGCTGCCATCAAAGGCTATCGCATGGTGCTCATCATGCCCGAGGACTTGTCGATTGAACGCGCGCAAACCATGAAGGCGTTTGGCGCAGAGCTGATCTTGACGCCTAAGAGCGGCGGTATGGAATACGCCCGCGACTTGGCTGAACGCATGCAAAAAGAAGGCAAAGGTCGCATGCTCGACCAGTTTGCCAACGAAGACAACCCGCGCATTCACTACGAAACCACAGGCCCTGAGCTGTGGGAACAAACGCAGGGCCGCATCACGCATTTCGTGAGCGCCATGGGCACGACGGGCACCATCACGGGTGTGTCGCGCTTTTTGAAAGAGAAGAACCCTGCCATTCGCATCGTCGGTGCGCAGCCCTCAGAAGGCTCGCGCATTCCTGGCATTCGCAAATGGCCGCAAGAGTATTTGCCCAAAATTTACGATGCCAGCAACGTGGATGAGTTGGTCTACGTGAGCCAAGACGATGCCGAAGACATGTGCCGCCGCTTGGCCCGCGAAGAGGGCATTTTTGCGGGTATCTCGGCAGCGGGTGCTTGCTGGGTGGCCATGCAAATTGCGCAGCAGGTCGACGACGCCACGATCGCCTTTATCGTGTGCGACCGAGGTGACCGCTACTTGTCGACAGGAGTGTTTCCCGCATGAACTTCGATGTAGAAATTGACACACGCGGGCTGAATTGCCCGCTGCCGATTCTCAAAGCCAAAAAAGCATTGGCGGGAATGACCAGTGGGCAAGTGCTGAAGGTGGTGTCTACCGACACGGGCTCAGTGCGAGACTTCGCAGCCTTTGCCAAGCAAACTGGCAACGAACTGTTGTCGCAGACCACCGAGGGCAGCGACTTTGTTCATATCTTGAAGCGGCGTTAAAAATTAAGCGACGTTGAGTTGCTTCAAGTAATCGCGGAACTCGGCGCCCACTTCGGCGTGCTCTAAGGCCAGCTCGACGCTGGCTTGCAAAAAGCCCGCTTTGCTGCCGCAGTCGTAGCGCTTGCCTTCGTAGGCATAGGCCAACACTTTTTCGGTGGCCAACAAGCCAGCAATACCGTCTGTAAGTTGAATCTCACCTTGCACGCCACGCCCGCCTGCGCGAATGCGCTCGAACACCGCAGGGGTCAAGATGTAGCGACCAGCCACCGTGGTGCGTGAGGGCGCCACTTCGGCTTTGGGTTTTTCCACCATTTGCTGAATGTCGACTAAGCCATTACCGATGTCTTTGCCTGCTACCACACCATAGCGATGGACATGTTCCAAGGGCACTTCTTGCACGGCCAACACGGATGACTGTGTGCGTGCATACACATCGGCCATTTGCTTCAACACACCAGGGCCACCTGCTTTGCCGCGCATCAAATCGTCGGCCAACAAGACGGCGAAGGGCTCGTCACCCACCAAGTGCTCAGCGCACAACACGGCGTGTCCCAAGCCCAGTGCGCGTGCTTGACGCACGTAGACACATTGCATGTCGTCGGGCTGCACGCTGCGCACGATGTCGAGGAGGGCTTGTTTGCCCGCAGCTTCGAGTTCGGTTTCGAGCTCGTAGGCCATGTCAAAGTGGTCTTCGATGGCACGCTTGCTGCGGCCTGTGACGAAGATCATTTCACGAATGCCAGCTTCATAAGCCTCTTCCACCGCGTATTGGATGAGCGGCTTGTCCACCACGGTCAGCATTTCTTTGGGGCTGGCTTTGGTGGCGGGCAAGAAGCGTGTGCCCATGCCTGCAACGGGGAATACGGCTTTGGTGAGAGCTTTGGTCATACGTTAGAAATTGATTGTTTTGCCAAGTTTAACGAGGCTTTATTTCCCGAGTTTGACAAGCTGCTCTTGCACCTTGGTCAACGTCGCGGTGAAGTCGGCCACGCGTTTTTTGGCTTCTTGAATCACCGCAGGTGGGGCTTTGGAGACAAAGGCTTCGTTCTTTAACTTAGAGCCTGCTTTTTCAATTTCGTTTTGCAAACGCTCGACTTCTTTGCCCAAGCGAATCTTCTCGGCTGCCACGTCCACCTCGATGAACAGGCACACACGCAACTCGCCAATCACGGCCACAGGCGCAGCTTGCGCCGCTGCAGACCAAGCCGCTTCGTCGTCAAACACCTTGACTTCGCTGAGCTTAGCCAAGGCTTGTAACACAGGTGCCACGCCTTGCATGAACGCGTGCTCTTCGGCATTGCCTGCGAGCGCAAACAAGGGCATGCGCGTGGCGGGCGACACGCCCATCTCACCGCGCAAGTTGCGGCAGGCATCGACCAGAGATTTCACGCGGGTCACATAAGCTTCGGCTTGCTCGTCGATGCGCTCGGGTTGGCTCACGGGGTAAGCCGCGATGCTGATGGATGCAGCAGCGTCGTCAGCCGCTTTGCGACCTGCCACTACCGCCACGGTTTGCCACAGCTCTTCGGTGATGAACGGGGTGATGGGGTGAGCCAAACGCAGAATGGTTTCGAGTGTGCGGATCAAGGTGCGACGCGTCGCACGTTTTTGTGAGTCGTCGCCCACATTGATTTGCACCTTGGCAATTTCCAAATACCAATCGCAGAACTCGTTCCACACGAAGTCATAAATCGTGTTGGCCACGTTGTCGAGGCGGTACTCGGCAAAGCCTTTGGCCACCTCGGCCTCTACGCGTTGCAGCTTAGAAACAATCCAGCGATCGGCTTGGCTAAAGGTGAGGTAGCCACCGGGCAAGCACTCGGCCGCACCATGCTCTTTGAGGCCGCAGTCTTGACCTTCACAGTTCATCAGCACAAAGCGGGTGGCGTTCCACAGCTTGTTGCAGAAGTTGCGGTAGCCTTCGCAGCGCTTGCTGTCAAAGTTGATCGAGCGGCCCAGCGTGGCCAGCGCTGCGAACGTGAAGCGCAGCGCATCTGCACCGTAGGCGGGAATGCCCTCAGGGAATTCTTTTTCAGTTTGCTTGCGCACCTTGGGGGCGGTCTCGGGTTTGCGCAGACCTTGGGTGCGTTTTTCGAGCAGGGGTTCGAGCGTGATGCCGTCGATCAAATCCACCGGGTCAAGCACGTTACCCTCGGACTTGCTCATCTTCTTGCCTTGGGCATCGAGCACCAGGCCGTGTATGTAGACATGTTTGAACGGCACACGACCGGTGAAGTGCGTGGTCATCATGATCATGCGGGCGACCCAGAAGAAAATGATGTCGTAGCCGGTGACCAGCACAGAAGATGGCAAATACAAGTCGTAATCGCTGGTCGCACCATGGCTGCTGCCGTGAGCGTGGGGGGCGTGGGCAGGCGCAGCGACATTCTGAGCATCGCGAAGAGGAGCAAGACTGTCTGCGCCCCCCGCGTTCGCGGCAGTAGCCTGCCAGCCCAGCGTAGAGAAGGGCACCAATGCGCTGGAGTACCAGGTGTCGAGTACGTCTTCGTCGCGCTTCAAGGTTTTGCCGGCCCCCGCCTTGGCCTGTGCTTCAGCTTCGTCACGCGCCACATATACGTTGCCGTCTTCGTCGTACCAAGCTGGGATTTGGTGACCCCACCATAGCTGGCGCGAGATGCACCAATCCTGGATGTTATTCATCCACTGGTTGTAGGTGTTCACCCAGTTCTCGGGCACGAAAGACACCTGGCCGCTTTGCACAGCGTCAATCGCTTTTTGCGCGATGCTCTTGCCGGTGGTGTCGCCTTTGCCGACTTGGTTCATGGCGACGAACCATTGGTCGGTCAGCATGGGCTCAATGACTTGGCCGGTGCGGGCGCAGCGCGGCACCATGAGTTTGTGCTTTTTGACTTCGACCAACTGGCCAGCAGCCTCCAGGTCTGCTACCACGGCCTTGCGGGCCACGAAGCGGTCGAGGCCACGGTACTTCTCAGGTGCGTTGTCGTTGACGGTGGCGTCCAGGTTGAGCACGCAGATCATGTCCAACTTGTGGCGCTGGCCCACCGCGTAGTCGTTGGTGTCGTGCGCGGGCGTGACCTTGACCACGCCTGTGCCGAAGTCCTTGTCCACATACTCGTCAGCAATCACGGGGATGGTGCGGCCGCACAAAGGCAGGTTCACTTGCTTGCCAATGAGGTGTTTGTAGCGCTCGTCTTCGGGGTGAACCATCACGGCCACGTCGCCCAGCAGGGTTTCGGGGCGGGTGGTGGCCACGGTGAGCGAGCCAGAGCCCGCAGCCGCAAGGCCGCCATCTGGATCCACCAGGTCGTACCTGATGTGCCACATCGAGCCATCTTCTTCTTCGCTCTCGACTTCGAGGTCGGACACCGCGCTCATCAGCACAGGGTCCCAGTTCACCAGCCGCTTGCCACGGTAAATCAGGCCTTGCTCGTAGAGCTTCACAAAGGTCTCGGTCACCACCTTGGACAGCTTGTCGTCCATGGTGAAGTACTCGCGGCTCCAGTCCACGCTGTCGCCCATGCGGCGCATTTGTTGGGTGATGGTGTTGCCCGATTGCTCTTTCCACTCCCACACCTTGCTCACGAAGTTCTTGCGGGCCTCGGCCGGTGTGGGGCCCATGTCGTGGCGGCTGATGCCCTGGCCCTGCAGCTGGCGCTCCACCACGATCTGCGTGGCAATACCCGCATGGTCGGTGCCGGGAATCCAGGCGGTGTTGAAGCCCATCATGCGGTGGTAGCGCGTGAGCGAGTCCATGATGGTCTGGTTGAACGCGTGGCCCATGTGCAGCGTGCCGGTCACGTTGGGCGGGGGCAGCTGGATGGCGAAGTTTTTGCCCGCAGCGCTGGCCTCGGGGTTGGGTGCTGATGTGCCACGGTAGCCAGCCACGCCGTAGCCGCGCTTTTCCCACTCGGGGCCCCAATGGGCTTCGAGGGCAGCGGGTTCGAAGGACTTGGACAGGCTTTCAAGGCCAGGTTGGGCGGGTGTGTTGCTCATGTGGGGGCTTCAGACAAAAGAAAAACGGCAGCACAGGGCAGCCGTTGGACGCTGTTCGCGGGGATAGGCCATTTTACCTAGGTGTGGGCTAGGTAAATCCTGATGTGGCCCATACGTTGATTGGATAAATATGAGTAAAAATTAATTCATTAAATTTCTTCGAGTTAATCGGATTGAATCACTATGAGCTCTATTTTTAAAGTTGTCGTCGCGTTCTTGTGCGTATCCAGTGCTGTTGCTGCCACGAAAGACTTGGTTTACTGCGCTGAAGGCAGTCCAGAGTTTTTTTCACCCAGCATCAACTACTCGGCCACCTCGTTTGATGTGACGCAGCAAATTTTCGACACCTTGGTGACGTTTGAGGCAGGTACCACGCACCTCAAGCCTGCTTTGGCCACACGTTGGGACGTGTCAAGCGACGGTTTGGAATACACCTTCTTTTTGCGTCGCGGTGTGAAATGGCAAGCCAATGCCTTGTTTAAACCTTCGCGCGATTTCAATGCGGATGATGTGTTGTTCACATTGGAGCGCTCTTGGAAGTCAGATCACCCTTACTTTCACATCACGCACAGCGACCATCCCTACTTCAACGACATGGCGATGGGGGAGCAGATCAAGCGCATTCAAAAAGTGGATGACTACACCATCAAATTCACACTCCATGAGCCAGTGGCGCCTTTTGTTGCCAACTTGGCAATGTCTTGGGCAGGCATTCAATCGGCGGAATACGGGGCCGCTTTACTCAAGGCTGGTAAACCTCATCTGTTTGACCAGCACCCCTTGGGAACAGGGCCATTTCAGTGGCAGTCTTACAAAAAAAATGAATCGATTGTTTTTAAAGCTTTCGATCAGCATTGGGGCGGTCGAGCCAAGGTAGATCGTTTGGTTTTCACGATTGACACAGACCCAGCGCGACGTTGGGTCAAGTTGCAGTCTGGGCAATGCCATGTTCTTGGGCATCCCAACCCTATGGATATTCCGAGCATGCGACAAAACGAGGAAGTCAAAGTGCTAAGCCAGACAGGTTTGAATGTGGGCTACTTGGCTTACAACATGAGCAAAAAACCGTTTGACGATGTGCGCGTTCGGCGTGCTTTGAATATGGCCATCAACAAGCGAAAAATCCTGCGTGCGGTTTATCAACACACGGCAGTGCCTGCCATCAATCCCATTCCACCGATTCAATGGGGTTACAACCGCGATGTGGATGACGATGCATACAACCCTGAGCAAGCAGCGAAATTACTGGCTGAAGCTGGCTATCCGCAGGGGTTTCGCACTGAGTTATGGGCCATGCCTGTGCAGCGGCCTTACATGCCTGATGCGATTGCAGTTGGCAAACTGATTCAAGATGACTTGGCAGAAGTTGGTGTCAAAGTCGAGATCAAAAGTCCAGAGTGGACAGACTATGTGCGCGGCATGAAAGCGGGCGAACATCACATGGGTTTGTTTGGTTGGGTGGGCGACAACGGTGATCCAGATAATTTTTTAAACACGCTCTTGGGCTGCTCTGCCAAGAATGGTTTTAATGTGTCTCGTTTTTGCGATGCACGTTACGATGATCTGGTCAAGCAAGCCAAACGCACATCAGACATACAAGAGCGCAGCCGTTTGTATCAGCAAGCGCAAGCCATCGCAAAAGCACAGGCCCCGTGGTTGAGTATTTCTCATACGGTGCAGTTCAAGGCCGTGCGGCGTGAGGTGCAGGGCTTTGAAATCAGCCCGGTGGGACGATTGAGCTTTCACCGTGTGGACATTCAAAAGACGCCACGCTGAGGTCGATGCAGCCATTCATAATTCAGGCTTCCTTGTGAAGCCTTTTTTGTGCCATGTTGTTTGTACTTTCCCCCGCCAAAGCCCTTGACTACGACACCCCAGCAGGTGATGTGCCTCATACACAGCCCATGTTTGTCAAACAGTCGGCCGAGTTGATGGCCGTGCTGAAAGACAAAACACCGCACGACATTGCCAGCTTGATGAGTTTGAGCGACGCATTGGCTGCGCTGAACGTGGCACGCTATCAAGCGTGGTCGCCCAAGTTCACCACCAAAAACGCCAAGCCTGCCGTGCTCGCCTTCAACGGCGATGTGTACGAAGGCTTAGACGCCAAAACGCTCAAGCCCAAACAACTCGACTGGGCGCAAAACCATGTGGCCATTTTGAGTGGCCTCTATGGCGTGCTGCGCCCCTTAGACCTCATGCAGCCCTACCGTTTGGAAATGGGCACCTCGCTGGCCAACGCCAAGGG
>JACCDS010615658.1_pt1 | contig 14709 bp, 12 predicted proteins | sample 7446441 | NCBI WGS metagenome assembly JACCDS01 (sample SAMN15323445, study PRJNA562643) | freshwater metagenome | isolation source: river surface water | place: USA:Blue River Watershed | collected 2017-08-17 | reverse complement strand
GACGCCTGCGGCGAAGCTGTCGCGCGTGTTCATGTCGCCAGGCCCGATTTTCGATCCGGAAGGACGCGGCGCCGACTGGTGGCGTTACGCGCGGCCGCTGCACGCGCTCGGCTTGCGCAGCGGCGACCTGATCCAGAATTGCTTCGCATATCACTTCACGCCGGCCGGCCTGATGGTCGAAGGCGGCGCGGCGCAGCTTGGCTGCCCGGTGATCCCGGCCGGCATAGGCCAGACCGAGATGCAGGTGCAAGCGATGAACCTGCTGAAGCCCAAGGCGTATGCCGGAACGCCGTCGTTCCTGAAGATCATCATCGAGAAGGCGCAGGAAATGGGCGAGGATATTTCCTCGCTGCAGATGGCGCTGGTCGGCGCCGAAGCGCTGCCGCCGTCGCTGCGGCAGTGGCTCAACGAGCATGGCGTGCCCTGCGTGCTGCAGACCTATGGCTCGGCCGACATCGGCAATATCGCGTACGAGACCCTCAGCGACGGTAAGCTGAACCCGGGCATGCTGCTCGACGAAACGCTGCTGCTGGAGATCGTTCGCCCCGGCACCGGCGACCCGCAGCCCGACGGCGAAGGCGGCGAGATCGTGATCACCTCGTTCAATCCTGACTATCCGCTGATCCGCTTTGCGACCGGCGACATGTCGGCAGTGCTGCCCGGCGTGTCGCCGTGCGGCCGTACCAACACGCGCATCAAGGGCTGGATGGGCCGCGCGGACCAGACCACCAAGGTGCGCGCGATGTTTGTGCATCCGTCGCAGGTGGCCGACATCGCGAAACGCCATCCTGTCGTCAGGAAGGCGCGGCTCGTGGTGTCGGGCGAAATGGCGAATGACGAGATGACGCTGCATTGCGAGGTCGACGACGTGAATGGCTCACTGGCCGAAATCGATGCGATCATCGCGTCGATTCGCGAGGTGACCAAATTGCGCGGCAATGTGAAGCTGCAGGTCATCGGCAGCCTGCCGAATGATGGCAAGGTGATCGAGGACGCGCGCAGCTACCAGTAGTCTCCACCCGCCAGCGCGAGCGTTGTCACACCGAGACAGCGCAGGGCAAAGCTACTATTCCCGAACATCTCCATCGGATCGGCCACTGAGCCTTCAACCGGTCTGCCTTTGGAGATGTCGCCATGTCCCTGCCACCGACCACCTCGCTGTTGACGCCGGCGCGTGCCGTCGACTCGCCCGCGCCGGTCGAGCCGGTAGCGGGCGGCGGCGCTGAAGTCACGCCACTGGACCTGGTGATTTTTACCTGCGACTTCGACTGGAACGAGAACACCGATACCCTGTGCGATGCGGCTGGCCGGGCGGGCATTGATGCCGAAGTGGTGTCCTTTGAAGGCCTGACAGGCCACACCCCGGGCGAGCGGCTAGCCTGCCTGCACAAGATCACTGGCGAATGGCTGGCCAGCGGAAAGCTGACGCCGTCGACCGTCGTGTATGTTGACTTGCACGGCGGCCCCGCCGACGAATTCGACGGCCTGCCCGATTACTTCGAGGCGCGACCGGACCTGAAGGCATTTCATCAGTCGCTCGGCGATGCATCGGCGCAGTGCGAAGCCGCCTCCGACCATCCGTCCCTGTTTGTGTTCAGCGCGGTCGATCAGGAATTCCCCGGTTTCATGCTGGACCGGGCATTGCGACACGCGTCGCCGTCCAACGGCAGCCTTCAATCGGACTTCAGGGGCCTGATCGTCTGGGGCGCCTGCCATGCCCGAGACCTGAGCCCGAACCTGATGAACTCAGGCGGCGAAAACCTGCTGCTGGCAGGAAAAAAGCCGGTGCTATCCACGGACTCCGAAGACTGCATGCTGGAGGTGATCGATCTGCTCGGTGCGCGCAAGCGTGAAGCCCAGCCGCCGCTGTCAGGTCGCGATTACTGGATGCACCTGCGCAATGTCAGCGGCGAACATATCGCCTTTGTTCAGGAAAGCTCGGTAGAAATCAGCAAGGTGCTCGAAGCCGGGCACAGCGAACCGGTACTGCATTTGCGCACCGGCCGGGCCAGCGGGCAGGCGCGCCGGGTGCTCGATGCCAAACTGGCCCACGGCTCAGCTAAAGCGCTGCAAGCCGTATTCGACCAATACGGGACGGATGCCTTTTCCGGACTCGGCGATGAGGACCTGTTCCCGGTGCTCGCACTGGATGCGCAGTCGACCGACGAAGAATTTCAGAAGAAGCTCGATGTTCTGGCGCGGCACGGCTTCGGTTTGCGGAACGATGTCCGCAGCATGCAAGCCTTTCTGAGCGCCTGCATCGAAACGCAGAACGCCAGGATGCTGTCGACCGGCTTGCGCGCCCGGACGCATCCTGCACCCGGGCGTCTGCTGCTCGATGCGATCGATGCGCTGATCGAATCGACCGACACGGAACTGACCAGCCACCTGTATGAGCTGCTGGCCGAAAATACTGAGATAGCGCAGCAATGGTTCAGCTTGATTCAGCAGGCGCGGCCGCCGGAAATCCGGCGAGCGATAGAGCGTCGCCTGACAAACGCGTCGGGTGAGGACACCCGCGCAGAGCAGCAGATTCGATTTTGCGTGTCGGGCAGCGCTGCCTGCCTGCTGAACCTGCTCTACGATGCTTTTGAACGGGACCGGGATTTGAGCGCGGCAGAAAGCCTGCTGCCTCATGCTGCCGAATTCCCCAAGCCTTCGCGCTTGGCGTCTTACCTGAACACGCTGCTGCAGCACTCGCTGACGCAGTTCGAGCAGGCCGACCTGCGCGGCTTGCTTGGCCGGCACGGCATCACCGAAGTTGATGAAGCCGACTACGCCTCCACAGCGCAATATTTTTCCTACAAGCTGCCGTGGCTGAAATAGCCCGAATTCGACAGGCTGCGACGGTGGCTGGTCTGATATGGCTCATGCAATCAATGACCGCACCAGATTCTGCCGCCGATTGATAAACGTCAATCGCACAAATGTTCTCCCGTGAACGCTGGGGTGCAGGATCTGCATCCGATCCATCGACATCGATGAATCGTTCGACCAAAAACACAGGGAGACTTCCGATGCTTGGTTTAACCATTCGTTCATCAGCCATGTCGCGCACGCAGGCGCGGCAGGCGACGGCTCCGCTCTGCCGGCGGCCGACACTCCGTCATCGTCCTGCAAGCCCTTCTCCGGCCAACTGGCCCAAGCCGTCCGCAGCAAACCATTACTTCGACGCCGCATCCCATACTGCGCTGACCCTGCGCACCGCGCTCCACCCCCATCAGCAACCCGGTCCGGTGCTCGGCAAGTCGGATGAGAAGCTGATGGTCAATGCGGTCAACACGCTGGTATCGGCCACCTGCCCGCAGGGCGACATGGACAGCGAGAGCCATGCCTATTTTTCGCTGCTGCTGAACATGCACCTGTCCGGGCTGGAGCCGGAAGAACTGAAGTCGCTGGCACGCGCGCTGAAGGCAGCCGGGTATGACCGTGTCAGCGACCGGGCAGCGCTGCAACACGACATCTATGACGAATTCGGCTTCGTCAGCGGCAAGCCGCAGGATGTGGTGACGCTGCCGTCGGACTGGCATCACCTGCTCGACGACGCCATCGAACAGGCAGCAGCCATCGCCCGCCGCCCGCTGGCCGGCAAGCCGCCGGGCGACACCGAAGCCCGCGCCGCGCGCCAGTGCCTGCTGGACGCCGCATTGCACTGGCCCATCGGCAATCAGTCGATGACGGACGTCGTGGAGATTGGGCGGCAGCTGTCCGATGCGCTCGGCCTGTCGCCTGCGCCGCGCGTTGGCTGTTCGGCCAGCCTTACGCACCGCGGCAGCATGCTGGACTGGAAGGACGATACGCTGCTGATCGATGTGAAATCCTTCCGCGCGCTGGCCGGCGATGCCAATGGCAAGTGCTTCGCCGATCTGCTGCACGACCTGCTGGAGCTGCTCATCGCGCGCAAGATGTTCGGGTCGGGCGCGCATCCGTCTCGGCTGTGCGCGCCTGACCGCACCCGGCTGCAAAAGGCCATGAATGAAGTACTGGCAGCATCGCCATGCGCGCCGCAAGCGCCGTTGCGACAGGCAGCTGCGCGCGTGCTCGTGCAGGCCGGCGCGATAGGCAAGGTGCAGATACTGCCGACGGTCGGCGTCGCGCTTGGTCATGCGTGGATAGGCTCCGCACTGTCCGTGGTGCCGGACAAATCGACGCCGCCAGTCGGCATAGGCACACGCTACATGCATCCGGGATTTCAGCTGGAACCGGGTGAATGCCAGGTCATGCAATGGCCGATACGCTGGCTGGACGCGGACGAAAACGCGAAGCTGTTCGCGGACGAGCATGCGTGGCAGGTTACCGTCCCGGTCGAACGTGATCGCCTTGCCGAAGCCGCCAGCGAGGTGGCCGCCGAATGGAAAGCGCAGGCCCGGCCCTATCGTTTCATCGGCACCGCACCCGGTATGCCCAGCAGCGGTTGCCGCGCCAGCGTGCTGCAGGCGATTGAAAAAGGAATGGACAACGACGCGCGCGGGCTATTCGCGTATTTCAATGCGGGCCTGCCCGAGCCGGAGTCGCCCACCGAACTGGCCATGCGGATGAACCGCTTCATGGCCTGGCTGCAGACCGTCGCGTCTGGCCCGGCGCGGGAGACGCCATGCTCACCCTGATCAATGCGCACGCCACACTCCGCTCCGCAACGCACGTCTCGCCTGTCCGCAGCAACACGCCGCGCGCGCCGCGCATGCGCACATCGCATCGACCCGCGGGCCCCGCCCAGTGGACCGCGCGCGCGACGCATTATTTCGACGCTGCCTGGCATACGGCGCAGACGCTGCGGCATCTGATGCATGCCAGCCAGGCCGATGAAACGCTCGGCCTGACCAAAGCGCCAGAGCTGTTGATGCAGACGATGGAGGCGATGCTGAATTCGATCTGCCCCGGATTGCCCGACGATGCCGACAGCCTGAATTGCTTTCAGAAGCGGCTGCAGATGCACCTGTCCGAACTGACTGCCAGCGAGCTGTGCCAGTTACAGCAAACGCTGAAAGCCAGTCGCTTCGACTATGTCGTTGTCGAATCGGTCATCGATGATTTCATGGTCGTCGAGCATGGCTTCGCGAATGGTCCGCCGCACTGCAGGCAGCGCACCCTGATGTTCACGAAAGATCTGCACCATGCGCTCGATGAAGCGATGCACACTGCTTCCGGCGTCGAGGCCACGTTCGCTCGCGCCTGCCGGCTCACCCCCGCGCAGGCGCAGCAGGCCCGCGACGTGCTGGCAACACTGGCCGAGCGGCATGCGCGCGGCGGCATCACGCTGACCGGGCTGGCCAGTGCAGCGAACGAGCTCGCTCAGGCGACCGGCACCCCGATGCAAATCGATATGGCGGTGGCCGCTCATCCACTGCCGCCTGCCAGCGCCGTGATCTGGCAAGAAGGCCAGCTGATCATCGAGCTTCACACGCTGACGACACTGGCCGAAACCAGGAACGGCGCTCTCGACGCCGACCTGATGCGCGACTTGCTCGAGCTGCTGCTGGCGCACAAGCTGTTCGGACCATTGGCTGAGCTGATGAAGCTGTCGGTTGGCCAGCGCGCACTGTTGCAGCGCGAGGTCGAGCAGGTGCTGTCACGGCCGCCGAGCGTGAGCGGCAGTGCGATCCCGGTCCGCGCGGCCGACGTACTGGCCCGGCGCAGCACGTTCGGCACCATGCAGATCTTCCCCACCGTCGGCGCGACGCTCGGGCACGCGTGGATCTCACCGGTGCTGTCGGTCGTGCCGGACAAGTCACGCCGGGGCGTCGAAGCCGGCAAGCGATTCATGCGCTCGGGCTTGCGGCTGGAGCCCGCGCAATCCACGATCAACGAGTGGGATATCCGATGGCTCAGCCCGCGTGAAAACGACGACATGTATCCGGCCGCTCATGCCTGGCATCTGACGATACCCGCCCACTGGCTGAAGCTGCAGCAAGCAGCCGAACACACCCGCGAAGAATGGCAGCGCAAGCAATGGCCCTACCGCTTCATCGGCACCGCGCCGGGCATGCCCGCCACCGGCTGCCGCGCGACCGTATGGCATGCAGCACAACACGCGATGGATGACGATACACGCTCGTTGTTCGAGCATTTCACGCTGGGCCTGCCCGAACCGGAATCGCCGACCGAGCTGGCCTTACATATGGCCCGGTTCATGCGCTGGCTGAACGAACTGGGCAGTCGGGCTGTGGACGAACGCAGTGACCTATAATCGGGCAAACAATATTCCGTCGGAGACCCCGTATGGCCTTGCCCGCCGTCCTGCAGCATCTGCGCCTGCCCGTCATCGGATCACCGTTATTCATAGCCAGTTGCCCGCAACTGGTGATCGAGCAATGCAAGGCGGGCATCGTCGGCTCCTTCCCGGCGCTGAATGCACGACCGGCCGAGATGCTCGACCAGTGGCTCGACGAGATACAGCAGGCACTGGCAGCGCATCGCGCCGCGCATCCGGAAGCGATCATCGGCCCGATTGCGGTGAACCAGATCGTGCATCAGTCGAATGACCGCCTTGCGCACGATGTTGAAGTCTGCGTAAAGCACCGCATACCGGTCATCATTTCTTCGCTGCGCGCGCCGCCGAAGGAGATGCTCGATGCCATCCATTCGTACGGCGGCATCGTGCTGCATGACGTGGTGTCGATCCGGCATGCGCAGAAAGCGCTGGAAGCCGGCGTCGACGGACTGATTCTGGTCGCGTCAGGCGCGGGCGGGCATGCCGGCGGCTTGTCGCCGTTCGCGCTGGTCGGCGAGGTACGCAAATTCTTCGACGGCCCGATTGCGCTGTCGGGTTCCATCGCGACCGGTGATGCGATTCTGGCCGCGCAGGCGATGGGCGCTGACTTCGCTTACATAGGCTCGCGCTGGCTGGCCACGCAGGAAGCCAATACCAGCGAAAGCTATCGTCAGGCGATCGTTGAATCGACTGCCGCCGACATCGTCTATACCAACCTGTTCACCGGCGTGCACGGCAACTACCTGAAGAAATCCATCGTCAATGCCGGCCTTGATCCGGACCAGCTGCCGGAGGCGGACAAGACAGCCATGAATTTCTCCAGCTCGACCGGCGCGAAAGCCTGGCGCGACATCTGGGGCGCGGGACAGGGCGTGGGCATGATGGATGATGTGCCGACAGTCGCCGAAGTCGTGCGCCGACTGGAACGCGAATACAGCGCCGCGCGCGAGCGCGTGATGACTGCAGGGTATCCGCGCTAGCGTTTAATTCGCTGGTCTCGGCTGCGTATAATGCGCAAGTCGCGGCCTCGGTCGCATTGCCTGTCATTCCGATGAAAAAACCGCTGACTATCCTGTCTACGCTGCTGATCGTCGCGCTGCTGGGACTGGCCGCCTATACGTGGCTGGTGCTGAACTGGTCGTATTCATCCGGCGAACGTGCCGGTCTGCTGCAGAAATTCTCGAAGAAGGGCTGGCTCTGCAAGACCTGGGAAGGCGAGTTGTTGCTAACCAGCATGCCGGGCGCGATTCCGGAGAAATTCGAGTTCACGGTGCGCGATGACAGCATCGTCGATGCACTGAACCGCAATGCGGGCCGCAAGCTGATCCTGAGCTATGAGCAGCACAAGGGCCTGCCGACCTCCTGCTTCGGCGACACCGAATATTTCGTGAACAAGGTTTCGGTGTTCCGGGAATGAATCCCTGCGCTGCGTGTCCAAAGGTCTCCAGCCTGAACACCCAGCGCCATGAAAACCGACGGCAATGCTTTCCAGGTCAGCACGCAGCGCCCGCGACGTGGCGCGTCGCTGCCGCGCCTGCCGCATGAGCGGGACGAATCCGATGACAGCCAGCGGGGCGAGCCGCGCGATGACATGCGGCAAGCGTTCGAGGACATCATGTCAGGCCAGCAGGATACCGACCTGCGCGAAAGTCGCGGCGTCGAAGACGTGGTGAAAGACCAGATCAGTCGCCACCGCTGAATCAGCGCTTGCCTTCCACGTTCACCAGAAACTCGTCCTCTACCGCCAGCGCGCCCGCGCGCCGCAATTGCGTGATCGCCCAATGCGTCAGGTGGATCAGCCCGAAGTGCAGGTAGTTGCGGTTGGCGGCCGTCACCAGCGGTATCATCGCCAGCAGCTCGGGCACTTCGGTCAGCTTGATGCGCTGTCGTTCCATCAGCAGGAATTTCAGCAGCACCTTGATGCCGTTCTGCGCATTGCGGACCGGATCGCTCTCGAGATACGCGATGCGCGAATACGCTTCCTTCAAGGCCTGCTTTACATCGCTGAACGGACGGCCGTGACCGGGAATTACCAGCCTGGGCTGCAGGTCGTCGATCATGTCCAGCGTGGCGCGCACTTCCCTGAACCCGCCATGGCCATCGAGCGCGGGGAACACCACGCCAAAGCCTTTCTCCCACAGCGCATCGGCTGAGATCAGGATGCCATGCCGGGCGTTGTACAGCAGGTAGGAATACGGATGATGACCCGGTGCGCACAGCGCCTTCCATTCGAGGTCGCCGAGCTCGATCATGTCACCGGGATTGACCATCGCATCGGCGCGAAATTCCTCGCATTGCTGGCCGGTCGCGGCAAACGCGGGCTTCATGCGCGACCAGTTGTTCACGCGCTCGAACTCGGCCGCCGGCACATGGGTGAGCACCGCCGGGTAGGCTTCCTGCAGCAGGTGATTGCCGCCGCAATGGTCGGAATGCAAATGCGTGTTGTAGATCGCATGCAGCGGTCGGTCCTTCAACACATGCCGCACCAGCGCCAGCGTCTGGTCCTGATGCGTGCAATAGCCTGTGTCGACGATCGCGGTGCGATGCTCGCCGACGAACAGCACATTGTTCGACGACAGCCAGCCTCGCTCCAGCACGTGCATGGATTTCGGGAATTTCATCGTTTCATTTCATACGCGACCGAGATGCGGGCAAACTCGGTCAGCAATTCCTGGGTTCCGCCATTGAAGGTATAAAACGCGGTGCCGGTGCGAACGACCAGACGCGGCGGCGACAGCCAGCCGGCCTGCGGCAGGCCGATCAGCTTTGCGCTGCGCACATCGCCCCACACGACCTGCTTGCCGGGCCAGCCGCTTTGCGTGATGCCGTCCGCGTCGATGGTCACGGTCGCGCGCAGGAAACCGCGATAGCTCAGCAACAGGAAGACGATCGCCGCCGCCAGCAGCAGCATGCTCAACGTTTCGGCGCGATACCTTAGCAGGAAACTCGCGACATAGCCGCACAGCCCGAACACCAGCAGCGTGGCGAGCATCTTGAACCAGGGGCTATAGGCCGGTCCGGTCACGGGTGCGGCAGGACGGTAGCTCGCGACACGCTGCATGCTTGGTCACTGCGCCGCGCGACGGCATTCGAGCGCGATCCATATCTGGCGCTTGCGCGATTCGGACGCCGCACTCCATTCCGCGATCTCGTCTATCGTGCGCAGGCAACCCTTGCACCAGCCGGACGAACGATCCATCACACACACGCCGGTGCAGGGTGTCGGCAACGGGCCTTCGTGCTTGCGCGGGTCGAAAGGGGGCCGGGTCTCGGTCACCGGTTCAGCCCGGTACGCGCCGTGTTTTTTCGGCGAGCCGGGCGCTGAATTTTTCTGCGATGACGATCGCGCGCTCATGCTCGCCCTCGCTGATCTTGTCGTGCTCGTCCCAGGCCTCGACGCGAAAGCGCACGCGCCGGCCTTCGACCGCGGTCACTTCGCCGCGTATGGTCAGCTTCATGCCGGCCGGCGTTGCCGCCAGATGCGAGAAGCTCACCTGCGTGCCCAGACTTTGCTCGGCCGGCCAGTCGAGATGCGGCAGTATGCCGCGCGCGCAGGCCAGCTCGAGCAGCCCGACCATGTAGCCTGTGGCGAGCACCGGCGGCATCTCGCGCGCGAAAGCGATCTGTTCCGCGAACAGCACCGGCACCACCGCATGCTCCGGCACCGTGGTCTGCCATTCGAAGTGAAGGCCGGGTTGCAGCGAGTCTTTCATTGCGCGGCCTCCGAGGCGCGACGCGCGGCAATGGCGTTGCCGGCTCGGCTGGCCGCCTTTCTTCCGAGATGCTGCGATATGAATTGACCTGCATCGACGACTGCATCGAGATCGACTCCGTTGTGTATGCCCAAGCCGTTCAGAAGATACAGCACATCTTCCGTCGCCACGTTGCCTGTTGCGCCTTTTGCATACGGACATCCGCCAAGGCCAGCAACCGATGAATGGAAAATCGACACACCCATTTCCAGCGCCGCATAAATGTTGGCCAGCGCCTGTCCGTAGGTGTCATGGAAATGACCGGCGAGCCGGTCGATGGCGAATTCATGGCTGACATGCTCGAACAATCGCTTCACCTGAGCTGCGGTGCCGACGCCTGTCGTATCGGCGATATCGATCTCGTCGCAGCCGAGGTCGCGCAGGCGGCGCACCACGTCGGCCACCGCCTGTGGCGTGACCTCTCCCTGATACGGACAACCCAGCGTGCAGCTGATACTGCCGCGCAGGCGCAAGCCAGCGGCCTTGGCGGCAGCAGCAACTTCACGAAAGCGATCGATCGATTCGGCAATCGAGCAATTGATATTCTTTTGCGAGAAGGCTTCCGATGCGGCACCGAAAATCACCACTTCGTCCGCGCGTGCTTGCAGCGCGGCCTCGAAGCCCTTCATATTCGGCACCAGTGCCGAATAGAGGGTGCCGGGACGACGGTGAATCTTCTGCATCACTTCAGCCGAGGTCGCCATCTGCGGCACCCATTTCGGCGACACGAAGGACGCTGCCTCGATGTTCGGGAAACCGGCGGCCGACAGCCGGTCGACCAGTTCGATTTTCACATCGGCCGGTATGGTTTCCTTCTCGTTCTGCAATCCGTCACGCGGGCCGACTTCGACCAGCCTGACCTTGTCCGGCAAATTCATCTCAATCCTCTTGCGGCATGAATGACAACAGCTGCGCACCCTCGGCGACCTGATCGCCGACGGCATACAGTAATTCTTCGACACAGCCTCTGGCCGGCGCGCTGATCGTATGTTCCATCTTCATCGCTTCCATGATCAACAGCGGCGCGCCCTTGTCGACCATCGTTCCGGCTTCGACCAGCAGCTGGACGATCTTGCCCGGCATCGGCGCCGTCAGGCGACCGCCGTCGGACTCATGCTCGCCGGCGTGCGCGATCGGATCGCTCCAGTCGAACACGTAGTGATGGCCAGCGTGGAATACATGAAAAGTGTCGGCAACCCGCACCGCGTGGCCGTCGAGCCGCGCCGTGTCCATCCGCAGCGATGCGCCATCATCGCTGCGCGTCAGCAGCCAGCCATCACGCCGGTATTCAAGTTCGGCGTCGAAGCGCACGCCGTCTTCAGCGAAGCTCAGTTGGCGGCGGTAATTTCCGTTCAGGCGCCAGCCCGACGGAATATCCCAGGGGTCACTGCCGGGCGTGCCGGTCATCGCCAGCTTCGCGACTGCCAGCGCCACCGCCGCCAGCGGCGGCTTGCCAGCCAGCGGGAACAGCGCGGCATGATGACGCTCTATCAGGCCGGTATCGAGATCGGCGCTTGCAAAGGGCGGCGATTCGATCAGCCGACCGAGGAAGGCGACATTCGTCGCCGGCCCGACCACTTCGAAGGCCTGCAGCGCCTGCGCCATCCGCGCCAGCGCCTGAGGGCGGTCGTCGCCATGCACGATCAGCTTCGCGATCATCGGATCGTAATACGGCGAAATCGTGTCGCCCTCGCGCACGCCGGCATCGATGCGCACATCGCCGTTCATGAACTGCATCGCATCCGGCATACGAAGGTGCAGCAGCGTGCCGGTCGACGGCAGGAAGCCCTTCTCCGGATTTTCGGCATACACGCGCGCTTCGATCGCATGGCCGCGGATCTTCAGTTCATGCTGCTGCAGCGGCAGCGGCTCGCCGGCCGCCACACGCAACTGCCATTCGACGAGGTCGGTGCCGGTGATCATCTCGGTAACCGGATGTTCGACCTGCAGCCGCGTATTCATCTCCATGAAATAGAAGCTGCCATCCTGATTCGCGATGAACTCGACCGTGCCGGCGCCGACATAGCCGACGGCCTTCGCCGCATTGACTGCGGCCTCGCCCATCGCGCGGCGGCGCTCTTCGGTCATGCCGGGCGCGGGCGCTTCTTCGAGCACCTTCTGGTGCCGGCGCTGCACCGAGCAATCGCGCTCGAACAGGTAAACACAGTGGCCGTGCTGGTCGGCAAATACCTGAATTTCAATATGGCGCGGCTGCTGCAGGTATTTCTCGACCAGCACGCGATCGTCGCCAAAGCTGCTGATCGCTTCGCGCTGGCAGGAAGCCAGCGCGGCGTCGAATTCTTCGCTGCGACTGACGATGCGCATGCCCTTGCCGCCGCCGCCGGCGCTGGCCTTCAGCAGCACCGGATAGCCGATCGCATCGGCCTGCGTGCGCAGGAAATCGCTGTCCTGCCGTTCGCCGTGATAGCCGGGCACCAAGGGCACGTTCGCCGTTTCCATCAGTGCCTTGGCGGCTGACTTCGAGCCCATCGCGCGTATTGCGGAAGCCGGCGGGCCGATAAAGACCACGCCGGCCGCCTCGCACGCCGCAGCGAAGTCTTCGTTCTCGGACAGGAAGCCGTAACCGGGATGAATGGCCTCGGCGCCGCTCGCCTTCGCCGCAGCCAGGATGCGCTCGATAACGAGATAGCTTTCCTTCGCGGGCGCTGCGCCGATGTGTATAGCCTCATCGCAGGCAACGACATGCTTCGCGCCGGCGTCGGCATCCGAATACACGGCCACCGTGCGCACGCCGAGACGCCGCGCGGTGGCGGCGACGCGGCACGCGATTTCACCGCGATTCGCGATGAGTATTTTCTTGAACATGTATTGCTCCGGTCATTTTTCTTCTTTTAATTAAAGACACTGGATTCAGGCGACTTTTTCCAAAACATCCAAGGTTCTGTCACCAAGCCAGACCATCTCTTCATCCGACAACACATAAGGCGGCATCCAGTACACCGTCATCCCTATCGGCCGCAGCAGCAATTCATGGCTCAATGCCTCGGCAAAGAAGCGCCGCGAAAAACCTGCAGTCACCGCGGGCTTCACATCAAACGCGCAGATCATCCCGCGCTGCCGCACATGGCTCACCGCCGGATGCTGCGCCACCTTCGCCAGCGCATCGCCCAGCTTCTGCGCGCGCTCGCGGTTCTTCACGATCGCATCGTCTTCGTCGAAAATGTCCAGCGTCGCCAGCGCCGCGCGGCACGCCAGCGGGTTGCCGGTATACGAATGCGAATGCAAAAAGCCGCGCGCGATGTCCGGGTGGTAGAAGGCCTGATAGATGGCATCTGTCGTCATCACCAGCGACAGCGGCAGATAGCCGCCGCTGATGCCTTTCGACAGGCAGACAAAGTCCGGCCAGATGCCCGCCTGCTCGCAGGCGAAGAAAGTGCCGGTGCGGCCGCAGCCGACCGCGATCTCGTCGGCCACCAGATGCACAGCGAATTCGTCGCACAAGGCGCGCAGCTTCGTCAGGTATGAAGCTTCGTACATCGCCATGCCTGCCGCGCACTGCACCAGCGGCTCGACGATTACCGCCGCAATCTGCGAAGATCGCTGCTCGAACAGTTCGCGCATCTGCTTCAGCGCCTGTTCCTCGCCAGCTGCCGCCGGCGATGCGACCACATGCGCGCGCCGATACATGCCGCCATAGGCTTGCGTGAAGATCGGCACATCGGTGACGCCCAAAGCGCCGACCGTCTCGCCGTGATAGCTGCCGGACAGGCAGACGAATTCCTGCTTCTGCTCGCGGCCGGTATTGCGCCAGTAGTGAAAGCTCATCTTCAGCGCAATCTCGACTGCCGACGCGCCGTCGGACGCGAAGAAGCAGTGGCCGAGCGCATGGCCGGTCTTCGCGGCGAGCCGCTCGGACAGCTGCACCACCGGTTCATGTGTGAAGCCGGCCAGCATCGCATGCTCGAGCTTGTCGAGCTGGTCTTTCAGTGCCGCATTGATGCGCGGGTTCGCATGGCCGAACAGGTTCACCCACCACGAGCTGACGCCATCCAGATAACGACGTCCTTCATGGTCAAACAGCCACGCGCCCTTGCCGTGGCTGAGCGCGACCAGCGGCAGCGTTTCGTGGTGCTGCATCTGCGTGCACGGATGCCAGACGCTGGCCAGACTGCGTGCGACCCAATCGGTAGCTTTTGCGGATTGATTCATTACATCCTGAACAGGCCAAATTTCGTTTCCGGTATCGGCGCATTCAGCGCGGCCGACAATCCCAGGGCGAGCACGGTGCGGGTGTCTGCCGGATCGATCACGCCATCGTCCCACAGGCGCGCGCTGGCATAGTACGGATGGCCCTGTCGTTCGTACTGCTCGCGGATCGGCGCCTTGAACGCAGCCTCGTCATCCGCGCTCCAGCTGCCGCCTTTGGCCTGCAGACCATCGCGTTTGACGGTGGCCAGCACCGACGCCGCCTGTTCGCCGCCCATCACCGAGATGCGCGCATTCGGCCACATCCACAGCATGCGCGGGCCGAACGCGCGGCCGCACATGCCGTAATTGCCGGCGCCAAAACTGCCGCCGATGATCACGGTGAATTTCGGCACCTGCGCGGTCGACACCGCCGTCACCATCTTCGCGCCATGCCGCGCAATGCCTTCGTTTTCATATTTGCGGCCGACCATGAAGCCGGTAATGTTCTGCAGGAAGACCAGCGGGATCTTGCGCTGGCAGCACAGTTCGATGAAGTGCGTGCCTTTCAGTGCAGATTCCGAGAACAGGATGCCGTTG
>JACCDS011120629.1_pt1 | contig 14710 bp, 13 predicted proteins | sample 7446441 | NCBI WGS metagenome assembly JACCDS01 (sample SAMN15323445, study PRJNA562643) | freshwater metagenome | isolation source: river surface water | place: USA:Blue River Watershed | collected 2017-08-17 | reverse complement strand
AGTCATTTATCGGAATTATCAGTGCGAAGTTCCTGAGGGATATTATACTCTACCTGAAGGTAAGGCTGCTGTTCATGATTTCGGGGATGAAGTGGTTATCATTACCTATGGTTGGGCGGTTCACAAGACTTTAGAATATGTACAATCCGAGAATATTCAAGCAACCATCATTGATTTGCGCACTTTGATGCCCTGGGATCAAGAAAGTGTTCTAGAGCAAGTGAAGCGTTGTAATAAGGCAATGGTTTTAACTGAAGACACGCTTACTGGAAGTATCGCATCGGATATAGCAGCATGGATTCAAGAAAACGCTTTCCAATATTTGGACGCTCCGGTAATTCGAATTGGTGGATTGGACACGCCCATTCCATTATCAAAAACATTGGAAGATCAATTCCTACCGTGGAATCGCATGAAGGAAGGCTTGGATAAACTCCTTAAATACTGAAAAACCTCTTAAATTTTGAACACGAACGAATAGAATTACACGTTAAAACGGAAGTGCATGCAATCTCCGTCTTTTACAATGTATTCTTTTCCTTCTACACGTAGTTTTCCGGCATCGCGACAAGCTGATTCAGATCCTAAGGAAATAAAATCATCGTATGCGATAACTTCAGCGCGGATGAAACCTTTCTCAAAATCGGTATGGATTACACCGGCTGCCTGGGGTGCTTTCATACCATTTGTAATGGTCCAAGCACGAACTTCTTTAACACCGACAGTGAAGTAGGTAATGTAGTTCAATAACTTATAAGCTCCGTGAATTAACTTTTCAACTCCTGATTGTGTTAATCCCATTTCTTCTAGGAAAATTTTTCGGTCTTCAAAACTCTCCAATTCAGCGATTTCAGCTTCAATAGCAGCAGAGATAATTAAGATTTCTGCATCTTCATTTTTCACTGCTTCGCGAACTTGATCCACATACGCATTCCCATTGGTGGCGCTTGCTGGATCTACATTACAAACATATAAAACCGGTTTATCAGTCAACAGATTTAATTCTTTAATGGCAGCGCGCTTTTCTGCTTCCATTTCTAATGAACGAGCGTTTTTACCTTGCAAAAGATGTGCTTTAAACGCTTCACAAACCTCTAAAACTCGAGCAGCGTCTTTATCTCCACCTGTACGAGCTTGCTTAGAAACTTTTGAAATTCGGTTTTCAATGGTTTCCAAATCCTTCAACTGCAATTCCGTATCGATGATTTCTTTATCGCGAATGGGATTGACTGAACCATCTACGTGAATGATGTTATCATCATCAAAACAACGAAGAACATGAAGAATAGCATTGGTTGTACGAATATTTCCCAAAAACTGATTCCCTAAACCATCTCCTTTTGAAGCGCCTTTGACTAAACCCGCAATGTCTACAATTTCAATGGTAGTAGGTACCAAATTTTGAGGATTAACCAATTCAGCCAATTTATTCATTCGAATGTCGGGAACAGTTATGGTTCCCACATTGGGTTCGATAGTACAAAAAGGGAAATTTGCAGATTGCGCTTTTGCACTCGATACTGCATTGAAAAGAGTTGATTTTCCTACGTTAGGCAAACCTACGATACCACACTGTAATGACATATTTGACCGTTTATTTTTGGGGGATGTAAATTCTGATTTAATTATTCGATGATATCTCCAATATCTTGAAGAATCTTTTTCGTTAGATTTTCAGCGGTAGTTAAACTTGCACTTTCAGCATAAATGCGAATGATGGGTTCGGTATTGCTTTTCCGCAAGTGTACCCAATCATTATCAAATTCAATTTTAACGCCATCAACCGTATTGATAGGTTGTTTTTTGTATTTTTCTTGGATCTTCTGAAGGATCATATCTACGTCTGTACCCGCCTGTAGTTCCGCTTTATTCTTAGACATTTGATAGGTTGGATATTGAGATCTTAAACTTGAAATCTTAATTCCCTTTTCTGCCAAATGACTTAAAAACAGTGCAATACCCGCTAAAGCATCTCTTCCGTAGTGCAATTCAGGTACAATAATCCCACCATTGCCTTCACCACCTATAACCGCATTGTTTGCTTTCATTACCTCTACCACGTTCACTTCACCAACAGCTGATGCAAAATACGACTGTCCTGCTTTTTCAGTGATATCTCTCAATGCACGAGTACTTGATAAATTACTAACGGTTGCCCCTGGCTTATGTGTTAAGTAATAATCAGCAACGGCAACCAAGGTATATTCTTCTCCAAACATTTCACCATCGTCGCTAACAAAACACAAACGATCTACGTCTGGATCAACGACAATTCCTAAATGGCATTTTTCAGATTTCACCACGGATGCAATTTCACCCAAGTGTTCTGCTAGTGGCTCTGGATTATGCGCAAAATAACCGGTTGGTTCCCCGTTTATCATCACAACATCATCTACACCAAGCGCTTTTAATAATTCAGGGATTGCAACACCTCCAACACTATTAACAGGATCCACCGCTACTTTCAAATTGGCTTTTTTGATCAACTCCGGTTTAACTAAATCCAATTCGAGAATTTTCTCAATGTGATAAGACAAATAATCCTTGGATACTCGTTTTCCCAATTGATCAACGGTAGCAAATGTAAATTCACCTGCTTCTGCTATTTCGAGAATACGCTGACCTTCTTCTGCAGAAATAAATTCACCTTGAGCATTCAATAATTTCAAAGCATTCCATTGTTTAGGATTATGACTTGCAGTGATGATGATTCCGCCTTGAGCTTTCTCAGCAGGAACGGCCATTTCAACTGTTGGGGTTGTAGCTAATCCTAAATCCACCACATCTATCCCCAAACCTAACAATGTTTGAATAATTAATTCACTCACCATAGGTCCACTAATACGGGCATCTCTACCAATTACTACAGTACTTTTACCAAATGCCGAGATCAACCAACTACCGTATGAAGATGCAAATTTTACTACATCAACGGGTGTTAAATTGTCTGAAGGTGCACCACCAATGGTACCGCGAATTCCTGAAATGGATTTGATTAATGTCATAAATTTTGGGGGCGCAAAGATACCAATTTTTCGGGGATAAAACTAAATTCAGTAACTTTGTACTATGCAGAAATTAATTGAATGTGTTCCAAATTTTAGTGAAGGACGCAATCCCGTAATAATCAAACAAATCACAGACGCTATTGAGTCGGTTGAAGGAGTAAAATTATTGAATGTTGATCCAGGTAAAGCCACCAACCGTACAGTTGTAACTTTTGTTGGAACACCAGAATCTGTAATCGAAGCTGCATTTCGAGGAATAAAAACCGCTTCTCATGTCATTGATATGTCGAACCATTCTGGCGAACACCCAAGAATGGGTGCAACAGATGTTTGTCCACTAATTCCTATCTCAGGAATTTCAATGGAAGAAACGGCTGAATACGCTGTGAAATTGGCTGAACGTGTTGGAAACGAATTAAATATACCTGTATACCTATATGAAGAAGCGCAACCCAATAAATCGCGTTCTAACCTATCCGTAATTCGTGCCGGCGAATACGAGGGCTTCTTCGATAAGATTAAATTACCCGAATGGAAACCAGATTTCGGACCATCTGTGATGAATGCACAGTCAGGTGCTACCGTAATTGGGGCACGTGATTTCTTGATTGCGTACAATGTAAATTTAAATACCAAAAGTACCCGAATTGCCAATAGAATTGCGTTTGACATTCGCGAAGCTGGTCGTGTAAAACGCGAAGGAAATCCCATCTCCGGAAAAGTGGTAAAAGACGAAAATGGAGAAGATGTGAGAATCCCCGGAAAATTAAAATTTGTTAAGGCTATCGGTTGGTATATTGAAGAATATGGTATTGCTCAAATCAGCATCAACTTAACCAATTTCCGTCATACTCCCCTTCATCAAGTATTCGAAGAAACATGTAAATCAGCCGACGAACGTGGTGCAAGAGTAACCGGAAGCGAATTAGTGGGATTGGTTCCGTTGCAGCCCATGTTGGATGCCGGAAAATATTTCCTCGAAAAACAAGGACTCAGTGTAGGAGTGGATGAAGCCACCCTTATTGATATTGCCATAAAAAGCATGGGGCTCAATGAACTGTCCAACTTCGATCCCAAAACACGCATCATTGAGTATTTATTGAAGGATATTCAATCTGAGCGCTTGGTTAATTTGACCGTTAAAGGTTTTGCAAACGAAACAGCAAGTGATTCTCCCGCTCCAGGTGGTGGATCAATCGCTGCTCTTTCTGCTGCTCTCGGAGCATCTTTAGGAACTATGGTTGCCAATTTAAGTGCTTCCAAAAGAGGTTGGGAAGAACGAGTAACGGAATTTTCACCTTGGGCAGAAAGGGGTCAGAAATTAAAAGATGAATTACTTCATTTGGTGGATGAAGATACCCGTGCATTTGATGGAATTTTAGCCACATTCGGTCTTCCTAAAGACACAGATGAACAAAAAGCTGAGCGTAAATTGGCCATTGAAAAAGCCAGCCAATATGCTACTGAAATTCCATACAAAACCATGTTAAAAGCCTATGAATGTTTGCCTTTATTGAAAGAAATGTCAGAAAAAGGCAATCCCAACAGCTTGAGCGATGTAGGTGTGGGAGTGATTTGCATCAAAACCGCAGTTAGAGGTGCTTGGTTCAATGTTATAACTAATGCAAAAGGACTAACCGATCGTGGATTTGCAGAGAAAATAGTAGCCGATGCTGAGGCTTTGCTTCGTAAAAATCATTTGGAATGCGACGCAATTGCAAACGATATTGAATCCCGTCTTCGCTAAGCGGAAGCCTGAGATGAAGTCTGGATTTTTCCATATTCTATTTATTTTACTTTTCGGGGGATGGATTTCTGCATCGTATGCTCAATTCAACTCCATCCCCGGAAAGCCGAATAGTATTGCTATTCACGGTGATTCAAATTGCTTTGTCAACTGGGCTTCGACTGGAATAGCTTACCCCGGTTTACGGCAAATAAATGTACCTGATTCAGGATACGCATCGGTTGGAACGATCAACTCTGCATTCGGGAAACATCGAAAAAATGGCGTAATTAGCTTAGGAGATGGCGGTGCTGCCGTTTTGGGATTCTCCCAACCCATAATCAATGGCCCCGGTTTCGATTTTGCCGTTTTTGAAAATGCTTTTAACGATAGCTTTCTAGAATTAGCCCATGTAGAAGTTTCAGAAGATGGAAAGCGCTTTTTTCGATTTCCATCCATTTCTTTGTCGCAAGTTTCAAATCAAACCGAACCGTTTGGAACAACGTATCCCGATTCTATTCATAATTTAGCTGGACGTTTTCGAATGCCTTACGGCACTCCATTTGATTTAAGTGATTTTAATGACACGCCTGATTTTCCCAACATCATCAATTACGTGAAAATTGTTGATGTGGTGGGTAGTATCAACTCTCTTTTGGGGACTAAAGATTCCAAGGGTTCTGTAATCAACGACCCTTGGCCTACCAATTTTGCATCATCTGGTTTTGATTTGGATGCCGTTGGAGTGATTAATCAACTTCCTGTGAATTCAATAATTCCGATTACATCAGAGCCTTTTATAGTTTTTGAAAATCCTCAAAATGCCTTGGATCCAATTTATTTCAACATTACAAGTCGAAATCTACGATTGAACACTATCCATTCCATTCAGGTGGAAATATTCGATGCATCAGGAAACCCCGTTTTCAAAACCTCAACCATCCCTTCAAAATCAACCGAATCAACTTACACAGTGGAATTGATTCCCGATTTGAAGCCCGGTTTGTACCTCATTCAATTTTCTGGGGAGAATATACCTTCAACCCCGAGATATAAACTTTTACTCCAATAATTTCACCATTTCGGCAGTGCTTAAGAAACGACCGTAAACATTATTGGTCAATACCACAAAGCACTTATCATCGTCCAAACAGCGCCAGTAATACGTTCTAAATCCTTTCCACCAACCGTTGTGAAATACCCATTTCTGGTTGTCAATCCACTTGACTCTCCAACCCATAGAATAATAGGCCCCTGGACCAGTAACGGTTTGAGGTGTCCACATTTCTTCTTTAGTAGCTTCATGTAAAATATAAGATCCGCGCAAAGCACGATCAAACAAAAACATTTCAAAAACATTGGAATACACACCCTTATCACCCGTAGTTCCATTGAACATTACATCATCAAAAACACTCCAATTATTATATCCTTGAACGGGATAATTCACGAGTGGAAGGCTATCAAAGTTGCAAATATGGGAATACTTCATATCTGCCATTTTGAAAAGATGTTCTTTGACATAATCCCTAAAATCTTGTTGAGTAATTCGTTCAACAATTAAACTCAAAAGAACATAATTGGTATTGCAATAATCATAAAAACCTTGGCGACCGTATTTCCTGTATGATTGATTGTTTATGACTTCAATAATTTGCTCATTTTTCATGTGAGACTCACCTTCTGCCAATGAAAAACCCTTATAATCGGCATAAAAATAATCTGGCAATCCGCTGGTATGACTCAGCAATTGTCGGATGGTTAAATTCTTTGGATTGAGCTCGGGCAGATACCAATGAACCGAATCATCAACATTTAAATAGCCATCTTGGTGAAGTTGCATCACCGCAACCCCTGTAAACACTTTAGAAACCGATGCGAGTTGGAAAATATCATTGGGTTCAACTGAATCCAAATTACTATAAATGGCATACCCTCTAGAACCATAAATGAGGCTATCTTGTTTAAACATCAGATAGGTCCCATTGAAATTTCCCATTTTCTGATGTCGATCGAAGAAAGCTTCAATTTTTTTGGCAGTGGAATCAGAAAAAGTGAAATACTGCTTTCTCAGCGCGCGTTCAATTTGTGGAATTTGTGTCTGTGAAGAAGGTGTAAGAGCATGTGTTAGATTCAAAGCTCCAACTTGTGCTAATTCCTGTGATTGAATTGAAATTTGGTTCTGGATTTGAATGGAGTTTTGAGCCCAAGATAAATTACTGGAACAGAATACCCATCCACCAAAAATAAAAATTGCCCAAAACCGAATCAAGTCCACTCTCTTACGAAACATCTTTTCAATTATAGCTTCTATTAAGGAATTCCTATATACTTATGAGTTTGAAGTGATATATGCCAGTGTGGATTTTTCTTAACATATTCCACAATAAGGGGTGTCATTTCGTTGCGTTTATCCCATTCAGGTTGCAAGTACTTGCGACAATTGGCGTCGCAAAGTTCTGCCCATTTTTCAGCCCACTCGAAATCTGATTTGTTGAAAACAATTATCTTCAATTCGTTTGCTTTCGATATTTCTGTTTCCAATGGAAACTTAAACTTCTTAGGAGAAATAGTTATCCAATGAAATTTACCGCGAATTGGATGTGCTGCGGAGGTTTCAATATGCACAAAAATTCCTTCATTGATAAATAGTTCACAAATTGGATTCAAATCATACATTGCTGGTTCTCCACCGGTAATTACTACGCGATCAGCCCCTTCATTTTTCACCCATTCCAACATTTCGGCTGCGGTATATTGAGGGTATCCTTCAGTATGCCAGCTTTCTTTCACATCGCACCACACACAGCCCACATCACAACCAGCTAAGCGAATAAAATATGCTGCAAATCCAGAATATGCTCCCTCACCCTGAATGGTGTAAAAATGTTCCATTACTGGAAATTTCATAATAATTGACGTTTTCTTGCTTTTAATGTATTGAATAATAATCCCGTAATAGTCATTGGACCAACACCGCCTGGGACTGGAGTAATAAAACTTGCATGCTGTGCTGCTGTTGCAAAATCAACATCACCCGCCAAACGCCATCCCGCTTTTTTGCTTAGATCGTCTAAACGCGTTGTTCCAACGTCAATGACCACTGCTCCAGACTTTATCATATCACCGGTTAAAAACCCGGGCTTACCAATTGCAGCAATTACAATATCTGCTTGAGAAACTATTTCTTTTAAGTTCGTTGTTCTTGAATGACACAATGTAACGGTTGAATTTCCGGTTTCTGAAGAATCAGACATTAAAATACTCATGGGTCTTCCGACAATATTACTTCTACCTATAACAACGGTGTGTTTACCAGAAGTGGGAATATTATAGTATTTCAACAACATCGTAATTCCCAAGGGAGTAGCGGATATATAACCCGAATAATCTCCTTTAGTTAGCTTACCCATGTTGATATCATGAAATCCATCAACATCCTTTTCCGGTAAAATGGCTTGTGTAATCGCATTCTCATCGATATGTTTCGGCAAAGGCAATTGCACAATTAAACCATCAATGGTCGGATCCGTATTAATCCGATGAACTTCACTTAATAATTCATTTTGTGTGATACTCTCGTCAAAATATAAAACCGTACCCGTAAAACCTACCTCGTTACAGGCCTTTTCTTTAGCCCCAACATACGTTTTACTTCCTCCGTCATTTCCAACCAAAATTGCTACTAAATGAGGCGCGCGATGACCAGAAGCCACCATTTCTTGTACTTCCGTGGCAATTTGTTGTTTAAAGTGAGACGAAACCGTTTTTCCATCTAAGATTTGAGCCATACCACAAAGATACATCAAAGCCCATTGAGTTTATTAACATCCCCAAGCAATGTATCCTCATTTTAATTTGCAGAATATCAAAATATTCGGACAAAAAACACTGTGATTTTGTGCTTTTCGCCTAGTTTAATTCAAAACGACTATTGTGCAACCATCACCCCCATTAAATTTGTCTTCGGAATGATAGCTTTTAACAAAATTTAATGACTTCAAATGATTCCTCACCGTACGACGTAAAACACCCGTACCCTTTCCATGCACAATTTTCAGTTGCCTTCTCCCTAGAGCATATCCTTCTCCAAGCCATTTAGCAATAACATCCAAACTTTCATCTGGTTGTACACCATGTAAGTCCAAAATATCGGAAAAAACACTTTGCCTTTCCACCCAGTTGTATCCCGAATTGGCACGCTGCTTGGGTCCTCCCTGTTTTTCTGCTGAAGCCTGTAATTCCGACAATGGAACCCACATCTTAATCAGCCCAAACACCACCAATACCTTATCTTTCTTTACCTCTAACACCTCTCCCGATTGACCATTTACGCGATTTTTAACTTTAGCGCCTGGTATGACCGATTTCGGGTCTAAGACCGTTGGTTTTTCTTTATTTTCCTTTTCGGGGGATGTGGGAGTTGCTTGGATTTTCTGTCCTACACGTTTCTCCAAACCAGCCTTAAAACCATCGAGTTTCTCCCGTGCTTTATTGGTTTTAACTTTATCCGCTGAATTTTCTCGAATAATTCGGATAGTTTGTTCGATTTGTTGATTCGCCGAACTCAATAATTGCTTTGCTTCAAACCGTGTCTGCTCTAAAATTGCTTGACGCTTAGAATTGATTTTTTCTTTTAATTCAGTATACTCTTGGATTAATCCTTCCAAATGCTGAGTGCGCTTTTCGTTTTCCTGAATTTGTTGCAATAGATGCTGATTTTGGCGTTCTAAATCCAACATCAGATCCTCCGTTTTACCCAGCGACTCGCCCGACAATCGCTCAATGGTATTCATCCAATGTCCATCAAAACCCGTTTTACGCATTAATTCCAGCGCAAAACTGCTTCCCGGCTTACCCATAACAAACGTATATAAAGGCTTTAAATGGATAGCGTCGTATTGCATACTCGCTTGTATAACCTTGGGAATCCCTCTACCCCATTCGCGGATTTGCGAAAAGTGTGTTGTAGCAATCACAAATGAAGATTTATTCAGCAATTCTTCTAAAACTGCTTGCGCAATTGGAGCACCATATCGCGGATCTGTTCCCGTCCCCAATTCATCCAATCCAACAAGTGATGTTTCATCGGCCATTTCCAAAATAGCCTTTAAGTTTTTCAAATGTGCGCTAAAAGTACTGAGACCACTTTCAAGTGATTGACCATCACCGCTGTCGATGGCTAAATTAGAGAAATAGCCTAATTCACTGTCGGGGGAAGCAGAAATATAAAATCCACATTGTAGCCAATATTGAAGTAATAATGTTGTTTTTAACACTACACTTTTACCGCCCGCATTGGGACCGCTTACCACAACTACTCGCTTCTCCTCCATTTCAATTTGCAATGGAACAACCTTTTTGTTTTGAGCAGCGAGCTCCCGATGCAACACCGGATGATAGGCTTTTTTTAAACTTATTCTAGAATGCTGGCTAATTTTGGGACGTTCGGCACGATAGCGATCGCACAACAGGTATTTAGAAAAGACAAAATCGGCTTGTGTAACTGAATCCATCAAATGCAGCAATTGATGCGTTTTGGGACTTAATTGAGCCGTTAGATTTTTGAGGATGCGTTCGCGTTCGCGCTTTCTTTCGGCATACAGTTCTTTCAATCGATTGTTTATTTCCAGTATGGCGGCTGGTTCTACGAATAACACCTTTCCCGTTGCCGAAATATCCTTCACAAATCCCTGAACTTTGCGTTTGAATTCAGCAAGAATGGGAATAACCAATCGTTCTTCTCTAACGGTAACATCTGTATCTGCAACGTATCCTTGGGCTTTCCATGCTTTAAAAATGGAATGTGTTTGGACACGGGCTTCGCGGTCTAAACGGGCAATTTCTTGCGATAATTTCTGGTAAGCAGAGGATGCATTTACTCGAAGTTTACCTTCTCGGTCAACCACCGCTTCAATCAAATTAATGGTGGGTAATACTGCATCGTTTGCAGAAAAGCGTTCATAAAACAACGGAAATTCATCTGACCTGCTTTTTAACGTATTAGTAAACCGTGCATATAGGTGCAGAATTTCCAAAATACCTGCAAATTCATCCTCCGCTAAAAAATAACCCTCCACGCTAACGTATTTCAGCCAAGGTTCGATATCTGTAATTTGTGTCCAATGAAATAAAGACGGAAATAGTTCCTGTATGCGTTTGCATTCGTCTAAATCGTCCAAATCATGAAGGATATATGATATATCGGAATGCATTTGAAATTCACCTGCTTGTTTTGCGGATGATTCCAATCTGCATAATTGGATCAGTTCTCGTCGAAGCGAATCGAAACCAATTACTTCTTCAAAATTTGGAGGATAAATCATTATTAGGTTCTGGGAGTAATTTTAACAATTCTATTGGAACAAAGTTCGAAAATTGACAAGGATTTAACGACGAAAACGTTTAATCTCCTCTTCTTGAAGTTCATCAATTACTTTTCCCATTAAATCTGAAAATTCGGAAGGATTGCGTTTATAAAATTCCAGAGTGTTTTTAAAGTCAGAGGAATCAATATTGTGTTTTTTCAAAACAAAAGAATAGTTCAGTTTCCAGATTGAATCTGAAAGCGTCATATAATTATATTCAACCTGCTGCGAAGCTTCAAGTCTCAAAACATCCGCCATCAGAGGAATCATTTTTTCTTGGGGGATGCTTGGCTTGGTTTGACACGAAGTAACATTCAGCAGAAAAACCATCCCAAAAAACAGAAAAGAAACACCCTTGACTGCACTCCAAATATTGCATTGTTTCCACACTAAATTTTCAAACTTTATTGACGGAAAGCGTGTTATTTTGCGGCAGGAAGTAGGCATAAAGTGCAAATTTAAATAAAATGAACCGGATCGCAGACAATATTCGACGTATAGAGGCAACCTTGCCACCAAGTACGCAATTAATTGTGGTTTCAAAATACAGAACCATTCAAGAAATTAAAGATTGTTATGATGCGGGTGTGCGCATTATGGCGGAAAATCGCGTTCAAGCACTACTCGAGAGAAAAGATGATCTGCCAGAGGATATTCAATGGCATTTGATTGGACATTTACAAACCAACAAAGTCAAGTACATTGCTGAATTTGTATCCATGATCCATTCTGTAGATAGTTTAAAATTACTTCTCGAAATCAATCGGTTCGGGATGAAATTCAATCGAAAAATTCCCGTTTTAATCCAATTACATGTTGCTCAGGAAGAAAGCAAATTCGGATTAACAATAAGCGAATTGGATGGATTCTTCCAGTCACTAGAAGTCTTAAAATTGGAAAACGCCTTGCAAGGAGTTGAAATTTGTGGACTCATGAGTATGGCTTCATTCACTCCGAACGAACAACAAATTCGGGCTGAATTTACTGCCGTCCAGCAGGCATTTGTTGATATACGTAATCGTTATTTCAATGATTCCTCTTCATTCAATCAACTTTCCATCGGAATGAGCGGCGATTACAAAATTGCTTTAGAATACGGCAGCACAATGGTTAGAATTGGTACTGCCGTATTTGAATAAACTATATAAAAAAACGGAAAAATTACCGTTTGAAAAGATTAATTAAATCTAAACTTTGCACCTACTTGCAATCCAATATTTGCAATTCCCATAGTGCCACTGTATCCATCCATTGAATTATATTGTCCTGCTCCAATTACCAAAGTTGGTTCAGCGAACAATTGAATATTATCAGTTATACCCAAATTAGTACCCACTCCAAAATTCATAGTATAATCACCATCATTACCAGAAGAATTCAAAGTAGGATCAACAAATTCATACGTAAACTGACTAATTCCCACTCCGGCTTTCCAAAATAAATTGAAAGATTCTTCAGCATCACCAACAAAATATCGTCCGTAGCTTACATTTATATTCAAATAATTCAATTTCTCATGTCCATCTTCCCATTCATTGCTATAGCTAGGGAAATTCAAGTCTAATGAAACCAGTGATTCATCATCTAACTCATATTGAGCTTTAATTAATGGATTAACAATTGAGTTAAAACCAACGAAGTAACGACTGGGAGCTAAACCAGCTCCAACACTTAGGTTTTCAATGTCAAATTGTGCTTTTGATCCCGCAATAAATACGAATGAAGCCGCGATTAGGGTAAATACTTTTTTCATAATTACATTTTTAAATGTCAAAAGTATCCAAAAATACCCATGAAAAAAAACGAGCTGTATTTTTTCGATACAGCTCGTTTTTGATTTTGGGGAATCCCATTTATTTATGTTGTAAATTAGAAATTTAATCCTTGGATCTTTAATTTCTAACAATCAATTGATTGATTATTTCAAATCAATAATTATTCAACATCATCGGCATGATCAACATGGTGATGTTTTCTTTTTCGTCTTTCTCCAATGGAACTACCAATCCTGCGCGGTTTGGCTGAGAAAGTTGCATTTGCACTTTTTCACCATCCAAGGTAGATAGCATTTCTTTCAAGAAACGAGCATTGAAACCGATTTCCATATCTTCACCATCATATTCACATGCAATACGCTCAGTTGCTTCATTAGCCATTTCTAAATCCTCTGCAGAAATAGTCAATTCGGAACCCGTAATTTTCAGACGAATTTGGTGTGTAGTTTTGGAGGCAAAAATGCTAATACGATTGATTGAGCTCAATAGATCCATACGAGATACATTCAATGTATTCGGATTTTCAGTTGGGATTACCGCGTTGTAATCGGGATATTTCTCATCCAACAAGCGACAAATCAGCTGTGTATCCCCAAAAGAGAAAAACACATTGGTGCGGTTGTAATCAACTACCACCGGAGTTTCGTCGTTTGGTAAAGCGGTTTTTAATAAGTTCAACGGCTTTTTAGGAATGATAAAACTGTGCTCTACTTGAGGTTGAATGTCAGATCTTTTATATCGAACCAATTTATTCGCATCAGTAGCAACGAAGTTTACGTAGTCTTTCTTCATTTCAACGAATAAACCAGTCAAGTTCAAACGCAATTCATCGGTACCGGCAGCAAAAATGGTTTTGCTAACAGCACGCAATAAAATGTTTGATGAAGCGGTAAAACTACCTTCTCCGCTTTTCTCAGGCAATGTTGGATATTCGCTACCATCTTGACCTGCCATTTTATAACGACCATTATCGTTAACTACTTCGATAGCAAACGTTTGAGGATCAATATTAAATGTAACGGGATTATCGGGTAAAGAGCGTAAAATATCAATAACCATTTTACTTGGCACTGCTACACGCATACTTTCGTTAGAAGTTACCTCCATTGAAGTAGTCATACTGGTTTCTAAGTCAGTACTGTAAATTGTTAATTGGTTTTCGCCTATTTCGAACAAGAAATTTTCCAAAATTGGAATAATTGGCTTGGACATAATTGCACCATTCACCGTTAGTAAATGTTGCAAAAGTTCGCTTGATGAAGCTATAAATTTCATACGTTATTATCGGTTTATACGGTTTTTGTCTTACTGCAAACCTATTGACCTAATTCCAATAGAAATGCACATTATATATTATTTTATAAACAATTTTTAGGGAATCTTTGGGGATGATTGTACACCAACCATGTACTACACAAATATTCCCGGAAACTTATTTTTTTCTAAATCAAATTTAATCCTCTTCCTCTGGATCAACAATAATGAATACTTCCTCATTGTCTTTCTTCATAAGATACTTTTCGCGAGCAAACTTTTCTAAATTTCGATCGTTTCCAAGTAATTCTTTTTTCTGGCGACGAAGTTCCTGAATTTTTTCGTTGTGAATTTCAATGCTCTCTTCTAATCGCGAAATTTCGTTCGATAATTTTATGCGATAAATGAAACTGTTATCGTCAAAAAACGTCATCCACACCAAAACGAGTGTCAAAACGATTACGTATTTGTATTTCAATACTCCATTTTTCATTTCAATTTCGCATTTTTCACAAAACAAAATTCCACTAATTTTCGCAGATTCCATTAACAACATTTTAGGCTGTCAACTTTTTTGTT
>JACCDS011583774.1_pt1 | contig 14714 bp, 10 predicted proteins | sample 7446441 | NCBI WGS metagenome assembly JACCDS01 (sample SAMN15323445, study PRJNA562643) | freshwater metagenome | isolation source: river surface water | place: USA:Blue River Watershed | collected 2017-08-17 | reverse complement strand
GGCGTAGTATACTCCAAGCTGCCATAAGCACTGGTAAAGTAGTTTACATAGCCATCATATCCGTTGTAGGCGAAGGCCTTCACGTAGTATTTGGTTGCCCCCCAAATGTTATCGAAATTGACATTGGCCAAGGCTCCGGCATGCATCACGCGGGCACCGTTGAGGTATTCGCCGCGTTGATAGCCAACACCATCTGTTGGTGTGGCGGTAATGGGAGATGTACTTACAAGCACCAAGTAACCGTCGGCATCGGTTCCGGTCATTCCGAGTACCGATTTCCAGGCCAAATTAGATACCAAATTCAAATTGCTCGGTGCCGTGGTTGGCTCAGTGGCCAAGCTTCCGCGAACGGCAAATACGTTTACGTTGAAGGGCAATTGCAAGCTGTCGTTGCTCAAAATTCCTACGGTGGCTTTCAAAGATCCGGAGGTAACGGCTTGATTGACATCAATGCTCAGCGTGGTTGATTCGCCTGCTTTTACGGTAATGGGGAAAGATGCGGTTGTGCTAAAATCACCCGCATTGCTACCCGATTTTTGGATACCCGTAACGTTCAAATCACCCAGGGTGCTGTTGTTTTTGATGGTTAAATCGAAGGAATTGGCATTGCCCACCTTGATTTCGTTGCCACTGAGTAGGGTTTTTCCGGCATACTCAACTTTGATTTCGGGTTTGGCTCCACCTTTACCTGGACGTACTTCGATGTCGTCGATGGCCAAATTGTAACCAGAGGTTTTCGCAGTGAAAATTAAGCGAGCGTAGCGAGCGGTGCTGCCCACTTGCGCAAACAACTGCTTGGTACCCATAGGCATATCCGTATCCACGAATTTTTTCACAGATGTCCATGTACTTCCATCAGCACTCGCCTCAACATCAAATGTACCCTTCCAAGCGGTTACACCCGAAGCGCCTGTACCCGAAGCATAAAACCACAAAGTATCTGCAGTGCCTGTCCAGTTGATTTTAATCCACTCACCGGTTACATCCAAACGAATCGCCGCAGGTGTACTCTTCACCAAGTTGGCGGATGTATAAACAAAGGTTCCCGAAGTGCCCTGATTCAAGGTAAAGCCTGTTGGCGCACCCGCTGGGTCATTGCAGTTCCAAAATGCGGGTAATGTAGCTTGTGAAAATGCCATTCCGATACCCGCAAAGGCCGCAACCGCAAATCCATATATTTTTTTCATGTTCATATTTTCTGTTCGATTTTAATAGGTGATTCTGATTCCCGTCGTAAAGCGCAAGCCCTGCGAAACATAGACTTCCAAATTCTTGGGGTTAAAGGTGTTGATGGGGTTTCCATCCACGTTGCGGTGCTGACCGTCGCTGATGTACAAATTGTTGGTTACGTTGTTGACCATGCCGTAAATCTGCACTTTCATGCCCCCTTTCATCGTCCATTTGTACCCTCCCGTCAAGTTCATGTACCAGTAACTGGGCAATGTGAATGACTCCTGTCCTTTATAATCGCCCCGCAATGCAGTAGGGTCAAAATCGGCATAATGCTTGGCGAATCGAATGTACTGTGCCGTGAAATAGGCCCCTTTCAAATAGGTTGGCTCCCAACGCATCAACAATGCAACCTGCTGCTGCGCCGCATCGCCCACGTGAACACCGGAAGCATCAAAATCGACTTTGGCGATGCTGTCGCCCAAATCGTTCCGAACAATCACCTCCGAACCCGAATTCCAGATCCAATCGCCCATGCTCAAACTGCCCTCCAATGTAATGCCATCGCCTGCCCGGAAAGAAGCCTGCAACTCAGCACCCATGTGACGTGCACCCAAACCATTGATGTTGAAACTGTAATTGTTACCGTCCAAATCCGTAAAAGTAGACAGGAAATCCACCGGCTTGTTCATCCAAAGGGTGTAGTAAGCATTGAAGTTCAAGGCCAGACGCTTCGATTTGTAGCCGGATCCGCCCTCTACCGCCATCACCCGCTCATTGCGAATGTCGCGCACCTGCACGTTTCGGTTGTCGAACACATTGCTAAATCGTGTTGGTCGGTTCAAATATCCCACATTCCCAAAAAGGTTCAACTTGCGGCTAATGTTATGGTTAACTCCGGTTTTAAACGTGTATCCCTTGCGCTGAACCCAGTCCGTTTTCTGTCCGTACTGACTGTCCAAATTCAACTTGAAATAGTCAATGCGCTGCAACCAAGTATTGGAAACACTCACATTCACGAATGCCGTTGTGCGATTCTTGCTGTATTCCAACTCGCCAAACAAACCTGCCCACCGCACCAAACCATCGTTGTTGTAGCCAAAAATATCGCCCTCGCGGTACATGTGCTTGGCGTCGTAAGATGGATTCTTTTCTGCCTGACTGGGGATGAAATAATCGCCGCCCAACAAATTATAGCCCTCGCGGTAGTGCCTTCCACGGTATGTGCGCAAGTCGATACCGCCTGTAAGCGACCACAAATTGTTCAACTTGTGTTGGGTGGTATTCAACAGACCATACCAGTTGTGGTTATTCACGGCGCGCTGCAAAATCCCGGCCGATTTGTTCTCGGTAAGCGAATATTTGGGATCAATGGGTGTAGTAAAATCACTGCCCGATGAGTTCAGGAAGTAAATACCCTGAAAATCGTACTGCCCATAGTTTTGCGGCAATTGAGGAATCTTCAGTGTACTATTCGAACTCACCCCACCACCGCGACCATAGGAAGCATACGCCGTAGTTGTCACCAATGTCTTTTTCGAAACTGACCAATCGTGCTTTACATAAAACTGGGGTTTGTGGAACATATTCTCCCGCTCGTTCAAGGCGTACCGACGCGCCCAGATGGTATCTGTTTTGTCAGCACTCACCGTTGCCTCATTCAAATAGCCCCAATGTTGGTTGTAGCGATTGCCTTGGTTGTAGGCCATGCGCGGCAATACCGTATCGATGCCCAATTCCTGCGCCATTGCCCGATCGTACATCGAAAGTCTGGCCCTGAAACTGCGCTGACCATGGCTCTGTGGCGCACCTACGCCCACAAAACTCAGGGTATGCGAGCCATTTGATTTGGTCTTCCATTGCTTTTCTACCTTGCCGAAATAAGAATACATATCGTCGTAGAGGTAGTCTACATAGCCCGTACTCTGGCGTTTGGTCACACTCAACAACGCACCCCAACCGCCTTTGAGACGACCGCTGCAATAGTTCATTGAAAACTGTTCGTATTTGCTATCCCCCAATTCCACATTGGCTTCCAATCGGGCTTGTTGCGATATTCCTTTGGTGATGATGTTCATGGTACCACCCACAGCAGGGTTGGCGATGCGCGATGATCCGAGTCCCCGCTGCACTTGGGTCAATGCCGTAACACCGCCCAAACCAAACCAATTGCTCCAATACACCTGTCCGTTTTCCATGTCGTTCACAGGAATGCCATCCACCATCACTGCAATATTTCGCTGGCTAAAACCACGAATGCTGATGCGGGCATCACCAGCACCGCCTCCCTGAGAAGTGGCGTAAACACCTGGCGTTTGGTTCAACAACAACGGCAAATCGGAACTACCCAATCGCTCGGCAATGTCTTTTCCCGTAAAGTTGGAATAAGCAACGGGCGTTTTTCTGTTTTTGGCAATGCTCGTGGTAATTTGTACCGCTTGCATCGCTGCGCTTTGGTTATCAAGTTTAAAATTGACGTCTGTGATCAAATTTCGATCGGCCTGCAGGAAAACACTGTCGTTATCGAAACCCTCTAATTTGGCGACCAAAACATATTCGCCCATGGGCAATACCAAGGTATAACTGCCGTCTTTGGCCGAAAGGGCTGTTTGGTTGCGGGTTGAAATGGACACGCCTTCAAGCAGTTCCCCACTGATGGCATCCATGACTTTTCCCTTCACCGTGACTTGGGCCGTTGCCATGACCGACAACAGCGTACCCAATCCCAACAGGAAGATCTTACGCATTATTTGATCAATTTGGCCGAAGCCTTAGCGCCATGCTGTCCGATGAATTCCAACGTGTAAACTCCCGCAGAAAGATGGGCTACATCCAAGCTATACTGCGACATGTCATCCATGCCAACATGATTGTACTTCACTGATACAACTTGTCCAGCGGCGTTCAAACAAACCAATCTTTCCATTTCAAAGGACAAGAAAACCGTGGCGGAAGTAATTGCCGGATTGGGATACAATGCTACTTGACTGATGAATGGGGCCTTTGTTGATGCACTTGGTCCTTGTGTGCACATGCAACGGTGGAATCCCAATGAATCAAACATATCGCGGGGATACAACACCCATTCCAATTTGGGGTTGAATTCCAATGGGTTCTTGGCAACACCTGTCATCACACTGTCTTTGCGAATCAATGTTTTGTCCATGGAATACCATGTACCTGTTCCAGTGTATGGGGGCTTGTCGCTCCAAGCGGGACTAGGACGCTCGCCAATTTTTCCAAAAATATCTACGGGAACCCACTTGGCAGTGGCGTCGTTGTATTTATCAATCGACATCGCATCATCGCCGTTGAAGCTCATGCTGTAGCTGGTGTTATAATCTTTGCTCAAAAACAAATCTGCCTTCAAACGCAATGGCAATACCACAGGTGTATCTTGTCCGGTTTGGGTGGTATCTCTGCGATCAATCACCAAGACCATCACGTCTTTGGGTTGGATGGTTCCCGATAGCAGGTCCGACATTTGGGCTGTCCATGCGGCTGAACCATTCTGCCAGCGGGTAACGCGGTATTTACTCAAATCAATGGCGCTGCTGGTTGGGTTGTAAATTTCCAACGCCTTGTTGTTGCGAGAACCCTCTACATACTCAGAGATAAAAATTTCATTACACTGGGCTTTTGCCTGAAACACACCCATAAGGGCGATGCAAAAAATGCCAATCGTTTTTTTCATAATGCAAAAATCACAAAAAAAACACCACTTTAAGTCCAATTCACCAATTATTTAGCAAGAAATTCACAATGCAAACACCAAATTTGTGGTAGCAATGAGAGAACATGGTTACCACATCGGGAAAATGACCCAAAGAAAAGGCCTGCCAACGCTCTTTTTCATTGGCATCTTGTTGATTTTCAGCGGCTGTTTTGCCAAAAAAACAGGCCGTTTTCACGAGACTTCTTTCACAGCGATCAACAATATTGCAGTCAATGATTCAGTGGCCGATGATTCACTGACCACTGTTTTGATTAAACCCTATCGATCGGCCATGGAAACACAGATGTCTGAGTACATCGCCACCATCGACTCCCCCTTTTCCAATGCTTTTTTCGTTGGCAATTTGGGTCGGTTGGCCGCCGATTACATGCTCCTCAGTGCCAACACAATCAGCATCAAAGAATTCGGGGTACCCTGTCATTTCGCCATTAGCAACAACGGCGGGTTTCGTACCGGTTTCTACCCCGGCCCAGTGACCATGCAGCAATTGTTCGAGGTGATGCCCTTTGAGAATGAACTGGTTTTGGTAAAACTGCCAGGCATCTACGTGGATAGCCTGTTCCAATACATCGCCCAGTTACAAGGCACACCCGCATCCGGTTTTCTTATGTCGTACAGCAAAGGCGCCACCCGAAAAGAGAATCACTACCGATCAGTCAAACTGAATGCCCAACCCTGCAATAGCATCCAAGACCTGTTGAAACCCCAGTACACCCAGCCGTTGGATACCCGTCGCGATTACCTGATTGCCGTGAACTCATACATGGTGGTGGGCGGCGATGGCTTCACCATGCTCAAACACGCCAAGAAAATCCATTACACGGGCATAAACTTGAGAACGGTTTTGGCGCAACAGTTGAAGGCCGAATACGAAGCCAACAAATTCATCGATCCACGCAAACAAATCCGCATCTACCATGAGCCTCAATAGAAAACGCTTTTTGCATCAAATGGCAATCATTGCGGCGGGTGCGGCCTTGCCCATGAATGCGATGGCAAAAACACTGCAATCAGCTTCGGACAGTAGCAAAAACAAACCGCAAGACCGCCTAGACTTGCTCGTGTTGCACACCAATGACTTGCATTCCCGCATCGAACCCTTTCCCGCCAACCATCCTATGGCTGGAAAAGGAGGCATTGCCAACCTAGCGACCCTCATCCAACAACACAGAAAACTACACCCCCATGTACTGTTGTTAGATTGTGGCGATGTTTTCCAAGGCACCCCCTATTTCAACCTGTTTGGTGGCGCAGTGGAATACCAATGGATGCAAAACATGGGCTACCACGCCACAACCATGGGCAATCACGATTTCGACAATGGCATCGAACACTTGGCCAATATGCTCGAGAAAAACCCCGGCGTTGGAATGCTCAATTGCAACTATGACCTATCCAAAACTCGATTAAAGGAATTTGTAAAACCCTATCGATTGGTGAAAATGGGTGGCAAAACCATCGGTATAACCGCTGTGGGTATTAGTCCAGAAAACTTGATCCTCGACCGCATGATCCCCGGCCTTGGGTACCAAGACCCGGTTACAACCCTCCAAAAAACAGTGGATTACCTCAGAAACGATGCCCATTGCGATGCGGTTTTTGTGATTTCTCATTTGGGCTATTCCTACGATACCGATAAAATCGACGACCTAAAACTTGCTGCCCAAACCCATGGTATCACTGCAATTGTGGGCGGACATACCCATACTTTTTTGGAAAAAGCCACAGAGGTTACCAATGCCAAAGGACAAACTGTTTTGGTAAATCAGGCCGGTTGGGGTGGATTAATGCTCGGACAACTGCGGTTTAGCATTTAATTTGCACCGTGAGTTTAGCAGAAGAAGAAATCCTCGATGAAGGATTATACGAACACTACGCGTTTACCGCCGATCCGGGGCAAGAGCAAATGCGCATCGACAAGTGGTTGATGCATAAAATTGCGAATGCAAGTCGCTCCAAAATCCAAGCAGGGATCGAATCTGGTGCCGTGGTGGTCAATGACAAACCCACCAAGAGCAATTATAAAATCAAACCGAACGATCATGTTCGTGTATTGTTGCCAACTGCACCCCGCGATACGGAAGTTTATCCTGAAAACATTCCCATCAACATCGTATATGAAGATGATGACTTATTGGTGGTGAACAAAGTGGCAGGCATGGTGGTGCACCCCGGGCATAACAACTATTCTGGCACCTTGGTCAATGCGTTGGTTTACCATTTTGGACAGCTTCCAACAAAAGACCAATACCACAGACCGGGACTTGTGCATCGCATCGATAAAGACACCTCTGGATTGTTGGTCATCGGCAAGACCGATTTTGCCCTATCGCACCTGGGTAAACAATTCTACGACCACAGCATTCACCGCAGGTATTGGGCGCTGGTATGGGGCGAACCCAAACCCAAGGATGGCACCATTCGCAGTTATTTGAACCGCGATCCATCAGACCGCAGGAGATCTAAGTGTTTTGACTCAGAAGAAGAAGGCAAATTGGCCATATCTCACTACAAAACCTTGGAGAATTTTTACTTCGCTTCATTGGTTCAGTGCGAATTGGAAACAGGAAGAACCCACCAGATACGTGCCCACTTTGCAAGCATCAAACACCCCTTGTTTTCTGATGAATTGTATGGCGGTTTGGAAATTCGGAAAGGTTCTGCACTGCCCAAATTCAAGCCGTTTATTGAAAATTGCTTCACCATCATGCCGCGCCAAGCGCTGCATGCCAAAGAGCTCGGATTCATCCATCCAACAACCGGCGAAAAAATGTTTTTCAGCAGCGAACTACCCGATGATTTCAGTACGGTCCTCAACAAAATTAGGAAGTATACCCAAGCGGCGCCAGCAATGGAGGCCGATGATGAATAATGGTAACCGATAATTGGGAGCGGAGACCATTCATGAGCGAAGAAGACCGGGATGAAGATGGCCAAAGGCCATGGTTCATTATTCGTATTTTAAGGTAATTTCAGCACTGCGGGGTACTGACTGACAGGTAAGTACATACCCTTCAGCAATTTCTGCATCGCTCAAACCTTCTCGCTCCAACATGTGCATTTTACCCACCGTCACTTTGGCCCTACAAGTGGTGCAAACACCCACTGTACAACTATAGGGTGGATCAATGCCCTGTTTCATGGCAGCATTCAAAATGGTTGTATTTTGATCGCAAGTGATGGTGTGTGTTTTGCCGTAAACAGTCAATGTTACTTCAGAAACCCCATTAAAATCTGTGCTCTGTGATGGTTTTTCATCCGCGGCACTCTTGCTGCTAGGCGCTGCAAAATACTCTGTATTCACACGATCTCCTGAAATACCCAAATTCCGCAAACCGTCTTTGATCACCTCCATCATTGGACCCGGTCCGCAAATGAAATATTGGTATTGATCAAACGAACCGCCAATTTTGGACTTCACGATGGATTGCACCTTGTCTACATTCAGCATTCCCTTTAAACCAAAATAGGTGAGTGGTGCTGTGTCATAGTTGTGATGAACCTTGAAACGACCATTGCTCGCCTTTTCCATGTCGGACAGGGTTTGTTTAAAAATCACTGAATCTGGATTTCTGTTGGCATACACCAAAGTCACCTTGCTGTTGGGCTCATCGGCCAAAACGGCTTTGGCAATACCCAGAACAGGCGTGATACCACTACCCCCACCAAACAGCACATAGTGTGCAGCACGGGAGGCATCAGGCACAACGGTAAACTTACCCATTGGCGGCATCACCGACATCACATCGCCTTCCTTGATTTCTGCGTTCAAATAATTACTCATTTTACCGCCATCGACCCTTTTCACGGTTACAGCAGGCATTGCATCAACACCGGAATAAGTGCACAATGAGTATGAACGACGAACTTTCTCACCCCCCATCTCAACTTCAAAAGTCAAATACTGTCCTGCTGTATACGTAAAAGTATCTTTCAGGTTTTCAGGAATTTCGAAGTACAAAGTGGTGGCATCCGCGGTTTCACGAACCAATTTCTTCACGGTTAAGGGGAAAAATCCTTCTGTCATATCAAGTGCAAATTTAACGCTGTTGCGCCTACATGAACACAATTAATCTGAATTGGTTCAGCATTTCACCGAAAATCACATCAAACGCTGATAAGCGCGCCACCAACGGTCTGGCATTTCATCGGCACACACTTGCTCATAATCTCGGTACGAACACCCAATGAAAAACGTGCGTGCATCATACGGGTGTGGAATTTCCATCCACCAACGATTGCTCTTCCTGCTCTTGTAGAATACAATTTCATGTCCCGTAGAACTCAGCCGGTTCCGGTAAATCAAAAAATCGGTTGAATCATGGGTGGGATGATCGTGGTAGCGACTGGTGAAACCATCCACAAAATACCATACCATTTGCGACAATAAATCCACAGTGGCTTCATCCTGCGCGTCGGGTTTTAACCCATAGAAAAAGGCCGACGATAACTGATTGGAAATCCCGGCATATCGCGAAATTCTGGCTGCTTCCTCTGCATACAGTCCATTGGGCGATCCCAAAATCGTGGATGGAGCATCACAGCGACGAATCGCATTCAAATCAAATTGCAGCATGTGCGCGCTGCGCAAAATAGGCTCTGTTTCCTCAATCGCATCCCGAACCTCTCCCAAACGATGGTTTTCAAAATACATCTTCTCCAGCAATGCTGCTGTGCTCTCGGAAATATAGTAGGCTTGCGTACCCAAAAAATCAATGTTGAACAAATTTGAAGGCTTCTCCACCAAAATCGAACGCAAAGGCGTTCCCTCTTCCATGTCAATACCTGGCGTTACCTGAACAATTTCAACGGGTGTTTCATGCTGTCGGTAGGCTTTGTAATGACCATACATCAGTCCTGAACCGCCACCAACCACAACCACGTGTATCCCCATTCCCAGCAATTCACCCATGGCTTCACTCAGCGCAAACTGTCGCTGTGTTTCATCTTCGGTCTCTACCAAATTTCCCAAATCGGCCATCAGCAAATCGCCAAATCGCCATTGCAATCGATAAAAGGATTTGCGGAAAGCATCGGCCTCCGGACCATTGCCAATCAAAGCCAGCTTGGTTTTCTTCAATTTGGGGAAAGATTTCCCATGAACCAACAGCTTACCACCAACCGTTTCTTTGCGATCGCGGTGTGGGGCCCAAACCGACTCATCAATGGAAGTAAAAAATGCGTCCAACATGCAACACGAAATTCAAACAAGCTGGCTCGTCTGACAAATCAATGAATCCACATGACTATAATAGTGGAATCGCAAAATGCCACTGCCTAACGGCGGCGGGATTTAGGGCACCAAAGAAGTTTCTACCCAATCATAAGAACCCAATGCGCCAACCGCATCATTGCTCCAATTGGAGAATAACAGCACGGGTTCCGCGAATGGATTGTCTGAAATTTGCAAATCGCGCAGGTATCGCTCCTTGTAACCCTCATCCATCACCCAAAAAGTACCAACAACTTCTCTCAATGTCAATGGATCTGTGGCATTATTGCTACCACCTCCACCAAAGCCACCCATGAAAATGCGGTCATTGAACAAATAGCGCAGCGTATCACTGGTTTTTCCCTCGGCGATGCCTTCGTTGCTAAAAAACAATTCCGTACCATAAAAATCACCCAATCCATCTTCCAAGACCAATTCAAATTTGGGCGCGTAGTAAAATCCATTCAGTGTGGTGCCCGACTTCAACTCCAAACCCACATTGACCTCTTGTCCGCCCCAATCATTGGTTGCCAACTTTCCGATGCGATACTCACCAATTTTCAAATCGGTCTCCTTCAATGCCGGTGGAACCTTGGTCTTTGACCAATGAACCGTTCCGTCTTTCAAGATTACATCCACCCGATACTCATGCCCGTTCACGATGGGCAATGCAAACGCCCGAATGCGGTACAACATAATTGAAGAATCAAAAGGCAACAACACCGATTTGTTGGCTGTTAAATCTGTGACAGTCACCCTCGCATCACCAATTCTTGGAATTTCGCTGGTTTGCTTACCGAAATACGGCATCGTATGACCCAACTCAACCGTGATGTTTTGGTCCTTGGGCGACAAATAACAGGTAATGGCAGTTCGTTTGTTGTAGGTTGGTAAATCAACCTCCGCGTCTTGATCGTAACAACCTGTGTTTGCCACCAACAGTAACCCCAATATCCAATGGAAAAAATACTTTTTCATGTGCTTGATTAACGAAATTTAAAGGTCCAACTCAAAGAAGGAATCATTGGAAACAAAGTAGCCTTTTTCAAGGTTCTCACTGTGCCCGAATCATTCAATTGTCCGTAGTAAAAGAACGGATTGAATCGATTGTATGCATTGTAAAAACTCAATTCCCAAGTTTGAATACCCCGTGTTTTTTCCTTTCTAAACTGTAAACCCACATCCAAACGGTGATATGCCTCCATTCTGAAACTGTTGCGCTTGCCATAATCAATCAACTCATTGTTGAAAAACCCACTCGCCGCATCCCAAACCTCAGGAAAAGAACCCATGTAATGGCCGGATCCACGCAAATACCCCTGTGGCATGGTGATCGCATTGCCCGTGCCATAAACCCAAGTGGCCGAAGCCGTAAACATCTTATTCAAACGATAAATACAGACGATTGAAGCATCGTGTCTGCGATCGTACTTCGCATAGTATTTCATCCCTTGGTTCACCGCATCAAATTGCAGTTGTGTCCAACTCAACGTATACCCAATCCAACCACTCAACTTACCCACCTGTTTTTGCAAGAACACCTCTGCGCCATAGCTCCAGCCCAATCCGCTGGTGACCTGATTCTCCCACGCTTTATCATTGGTGGGAACGCCTGGGTTAAAAAAGTCATCGCCCAACAAAAACGATGCCCCCTCTTTGTAAGTGATCACATTGGTCATGGTCTTGTAATACCCCTCCACACTCAACGAATAACCCTTATTAAAATCCTTGGCAATACCGGCGGCCAATTGCTGACTCTGCATGGGCTTCACATTCGCCGTCGCAGGCACCCACAAATCCGTCGGCAAACCAATGCCCGTGCTACTCAACAAGTGAATGTATTGATTCATCAACGCATAACTGCCCTTCAATGCCAAATCCTTGCGGATGTTGTAAGCCAAACTCATCCTTGGCTCAGGATTGATAAGCTGTTTGCCATCCACCACATAGTGACTCACCCGCATCCCCGGATAAAAATTCCAAGCGCCCTCCCGCCACTGATCCTCCACATACACCCCACTTTCGTAGGTATTGATCACTTTGATTTTGCGGTTAAAATTGAAATTCAAACCCACCTTCAATACGATGGCACTGGGGCTGAACTGATGGTTAATCGTTGAAAAACCCGCCCTAACCATGTGCTTCGGATTTGGGCGATAATCTACATCGTATTTCACACCGTAATCATTGATGGTGCTGGAATAACCCAACTCAAACTGACTCGTGTCATTCTCCTTTTGCAAAATATTGATGCTCAAATCATAATGGCTGTATATCAAAGCGGCATTGGCAAATGTGCGGGGATTGAACTGATGGTTCCAACGACCCGTCAAAGTGCTGTTGCCCCAACCAAAATTGGTCTTGAACTGGGATTGATTCTGTTTGTCGTTCAGGTAAAACTTATCGCGACCGAAATAGCCCGACACATACAATTTGTCCTTGTTAGATAAAATGTAATTGGCCTTGGCATTCATGTCGTAGAAGTAATATCCCGCATTGGCTCCGTTGGTACTGGCCATGATCAACGGCTGCACCAAGGCATCCAGATAAGTCCGTCTGCCAGATACCATGAAGGAACTTTTGCCTTTTACGATGGGCCCTTCGAAAACGGCCCGAGAACTGATTATCCCAATACCCACCTCACCAGCGAATTTTTTGTTGTTTCCCTCCTTCATGTTCATGTCGATCACACTCGACAAACGTCCGCCATACCGCGATGGGAATCCACCTTTGACCAATTCCACACTCCGCAAGGCATCGCCATTGAACAGCGAAAAGAAGCCAAACAAATGACTGGCATTGTACACAATGGCCTCATCCAATACAATCAAATTCTGATCGGGTCCACCACCGCGAACATAGATGCCCGATTGTCCTTCACCCCCCTTTTGCACCCCTGGCATCAACTGAATCACCTTCATCACATCTTTTTCACCCAACAAAGCCGGAATGTCCTTGATTTGCTGAACAGGAATATCAATTCTGCTCATATCGGCCCGATCGGCAATCGTGGTCTTTTTTGCACGAATTTCCACCGCACCCATCGATTCCACCGTTTGCGTAGCCGCCAATTCTATGTTCACAGCCGTGTCCGATTTGGCAGACCAATACAAACTATCGGTATCAAAGCCCGGAAAACGGAAGTACACCCATTGTGCCTGTCCTTTTGCCAATGTGATTGAAAAGAAACCATAGCTGTTCGATAAAGTTCGACTGTTGTTTGGCGCAGCTGCAACCACCACATTGCCCAACATTTCACCGCTGCTCTTTTCGCGGAGATAGCCGCTAATACTCGCTTTTTGTGGAGGGGTTTGGGCTTGAAGCACAGTGGTAAACAAACCAATCACCAAACACCCGATTCTACACAAATGATACTGGAATCGACAATTCATAAAGTTACAAATTTAGGGAAGCGCAAGAGCATTGACGCTGATAATCGCCGACAGTTCGACGAAATAACCGATTAAATGGCCACCGGTGCTTTGATACCGGGGTGCGGATCGTAGCCTTCCAGCGTGAAGTCCTCGAAAGTAAAATCGAACAAATCCTTCACCTCAGGGTTCAATTTCATGGTTGGATAGGGCCTTGGTTCTCGTGACAATTGCAGTTGAACCTGCTCCATGTGATTGCTGTAAATGTGGGCATCACCGAAAGTGTGAACAAAATCGCCCGGCTGTAAACCGCATACTTGGGCCATCATCAAGGTAAGCAAAGCATAACTGGCGATGTTGAACGGAACTCCCAAAAACAAATCGGCACTGCGCTGGTACAATTGACAGCTCAACTTTCCATTGGCCACGTAAAACTGAAACATCGTGTGGCAAGGCATTAACGCCATCTGCTTAATTTCACCCACATTCCATGCATTCACCAAAATCCGACGGCTGTCGGGACTGTTTTTGATGAGCGACAAAGCCTCCGAAATTTGGTCAATCACGCTGCCGTCTTTTGCTTCCCAGGAACGCCATTGTTTGCCGTAAACAGGACCCAAATTACCTTCCGCATCGGCCCACTCATCCCAAATGCTCACCCCGTGTTCTTTGAGGTAGGCGATGTTGGTTTCACCCTTTAAAAACCAAAGAAGTTCGTAGATGATACTCTTTAAATGTACCTTTTTTGTGGTGATTAACGGAAATCCTTGCTGCAAATCAAAACGCAATTGTCCGCCAAAAACACTCACTGTACCCGTTCCGGTACGATCCGATTTGTGATCGCCGTGGGCCAAAACATGCCGCAAAAAATCTTCGTATACAAATGCTGAACTCATGGGTTGATAAGGGGTTGCACAAAATTAACCGATTCACCCGGTTATGTTCACCGCGTACAAGAATATTCTCCAAAAACATTTCAACAACTCGTACGAATTGCATCGCCCAAAGACCTTACAAGCGTTAAATTGACACTTATTGCTTGGTTTGGTGTCCAAAATCCCCGAAAAACTCCACAAGAATTGATAAAATCAGCAGGCAAAATACCTTGTAGAAGTAAAAAACGCGTAAGTTTGCAAGTCAATACGATTATGGCAGAAGTTGTTAGATTACCCAAGATGAGCGACACCATGACAGAAGGTGTCATCGTTAAGTGGAACTACAAAGT
>JACCDS010347500.1_pt1 | contig 14714 bp, 13 predicted proteins | sample 7446441 | NCBI WGS metagenome assembly JACCDS01 (sample SAMN15323445, study PRJNA562643) | freshwater metagenome | isolation source: river surface water | place: USA:Blue River Watershed | collected 2017-08-17 | reverse complement strand
CTGACCAGCTGGAAAGCGGTGTTGACCCACCCTTTTCAAATGACTTTTTGGGCATTCCTGATCTTGGGTTTCAGTTTGCTGGGCATTTTTTCCCTGTTGTTGGGCCTGATCCTGGTGGTGCCCATGCTGGGGCATGGCAGTTGGCATGCCTACCGCCACATGGTGGATGTGTCGGAGTTGCCCGAGCGCCTTTCAGGGCAGGGTGAACCGTGATGTTCGGCTTCAACGAAGAACAATTTGCCTGGTTTGGCCTGACCATCGGTGTCGGTGCCTTCATGCTGTACATGCTGTTCATCATCATCCAGTTGGCTTGGGAATCCAAAGCAGGCAAATTCGGCACTTTTGTGCTTTTTCTTGGACTGGCTTTTGGCATGTTGGGTTTTGTGGCCAAAGGTGTCATCCAATGGGCCATTGGGGGCTGAAAGCGGTTTTGGTACAAGGCTGTGGATAAGAAAAGGGCAACACGGCACTTATCCACAGCGTGATCCGCTTTGCGCAAGTTGTTCATTGTGACGAGACAGCTCAAAAGCAGACCCACACACAGGCTTGAAAAATACGCAAGCCTCTGTTTTTAAAGAGAAAATTTTGCTTATCCACAGAACAGCCCTGTGCTTACCTACTACTGCTATTTAAAGATATAAAACTATAGAGAGATAAGACAGAACAACAGCACTGTTAAGATTTGGCACTTTCCAACCTTGCAGCACCATGGCTATCGTTTCAGAAGAAGCACGTTTATCCTGTTACGACATCAAAAGCGCTGACCTGTCCATGGTGGCTTTGCTGTTGAAGACCACGGACATTCAAGCCGTGTCACGCGCTTTGAGCGAACAATGTGCCGAAAGTCCGGGTTTCTTCGACCATGATCCTGTGATCATTGATTTGACAGCTCTGGACACCCGGGAAGAAGGCTTTTTCATCGATATCCCTGCCCTTATGCAGGTGCTCACACAACACGCTTTGGTGCCCTTGGCAGTCAAAGGCGCTGAAGGCGCTGTTTGGGATCAGGCCAAGGCAGCAGGTCTGGTGGATGCCTCAGATGCCCGTATTCGTCGCGTTGTGGCCGTTTCGGAGCTTGTGCCACCCGACCCCACATCATCACTGTCTGAGGCGCCTGTAGCACCTGTGGTGGTGCCCCAAGGGGCCATGGTCGTGGACAAGCCCTTGCGTTCGGGTCAGCAGGTTTACGCCAAAGGCCGTGACTTGGTGGTCATGGCGATGGTGAATCCAGGTGCCGAAGTGATTTCTGATGGCAATATTCACATTTATGCGACTTTGCGTGGCAAGGCCATCGCAGGTGCGCGGGGCAACACCGAGGCCCGTATTTTTGCCTTGGCCATGGAGCCCGAACTGATTTCGATCGCAGGTGTGTACCGCACCAGCGAAAACGCTTTACCTCCAGAGGTATTGGGCAGACCTGCCCAGGTTTGTTTGCAATCAGGCCCTGATGGCGACAAATTGCTGGTGACGCCGCTCAAACCCTGACCTTTGTCATTCACCTCAGTCCAAGAAAGAAAATCCCATGGCAAAAATCGTCGTTGTGACCTCTGGCAAAGGCGGTGTGGGTAAAACCACCACCAGCGCCAGTTTCGCTTCGGGTCTGGCGCTCAAAGGCTTCAAGACCGCTGTCATTGACTTTGATGTGGGTCTGCGCAATCTGGACCTGATCATGGGTTGTGAACGCCGCGTGGTGTATGACCTGATCAATGTGATTCAAGGCGAGGCCAACCTGAACCAGGCGCTGATCAAGGACAAGCAATGTCCAAATCTGTTTGTTTTGGCGGCTTCTCAAACCCGTGACAAGGATGCTTTGTCACAAGAAGGCGTGGAGAAAGTTCTCAACGATCTGAACGACATGGGTTTTGAGTACATCGTCTGTGATTCCCCCGCAGGCATTGAAACTGGTGCCTTGATGGCCATGCATTTTGCCGATGAAGCCTTGGTGGTGACCAACCCTGAGGTGTCTTCGGTGCGCGATTCGGACCGCATTCTGGGCATGCTGGGCAGTAAGACCAAGCGTGCGATTGAAGGCCTGGAGCCGATCAAGGAGCATCTGCTGATCACACGTTACAACCCCAACCGGGTGGAAGACGGTCAGATGTTGTCCTTGCAGGACATTCAGGACATCTTGCGCATCAAGCTGCTGGGTGTGATTCCTGAAAGTGACAATGTGTTGCAGGCTTCTAACCAGGGCACGCCTGCCATCCACATGAACGACACCGATGTGTCAGAAGCCTACAAGGATGTGATTGACCGCTTTCTGGGTGAAGACAAGCCCATGCGTTTCACGGAAGCGGTCAAGCCTGGCTTTTTCAAGCGCATGTTTGGAGGCAAGTGAACCATGTCGTTTCTTTCCTTCCTGCTGGGTGAAAAGAAGAAGACCGCAAGCGTTGCGAAAGAACGCCTGCAAATCATCTTGGCCCATGAGCGCAGCGGTCGCAATGCCGCCGAGCCCGACTACCTGCCCGACTTGCAACGCGAGCTGGTGGCTGTGATCAGCAAGTACATCAAGATCAACCCTCAGGACATCAAGGTGAACCTGGAACGCCAGGACAACCTGGAAGTGCTGGAAGTCAAGATCGAGTTGCCTGACGCGCGCTGATCTGATTTCGTCACACCCGACTCGATCGGGTGTCCATGTCTTCGCTCACCCTGGATACCCGCATGCGCGGGTATGACGAATTCACCAAGATTGGTTTGTTGTGACTCTGTCACACCCGATTTGATCGGGTGTCCATGGTTTTCAACGGGTTCAAAGAGGCATCGTCAATCATTGCGCCCGCAAGGAAGCCCACAAAGCCCGTGCCGCCTTGATGTTTCGTTCCTTGATATGGCCAAAGCCTTTGATGTTTTCAGGCACTTGTGCCATGCGCAAAGCCTGAGCATGGTTTTCAAGGTTCAGGCCTTGAATGGCTTGCCACATGTGCTGCATGTATTCCTGGATCAAGGCGCGCTCGGTTTGTCGTTCTTCAGTGCGTCCAAACACATCAAACCAGGTGCCACGCAAGCCCTTCAATGAGGCCAGCAATTTGAAGCCCGTCAACATGGCGGGTCCGAATTTCTGTTTGATCAACTCACCTTTGTTGTTGCGTTTGGCCAAGAGCGGTGGGGCCAGGTGGTAATGCACTTTGAAGTCACCTTCAAAGCTGTTTTGAATGCGCGCCAGAAAATCTGTTTGGGTGTGCAAGCGGGCGACTTCGTATTCATCCTTGTAGGCCATCAGCTTGTACAAATGACGTGCCACGGTTTCGGTCAATTTGCTCTTTCCCAAAGGGGCTTCGGCTGATTGAACCTGGGCGATGAATGCCTGGTAGCGTTTGGCGTAATCGGCATTTTGGTAATCGGTCAAGCGTGCCATGCGGTCGGCGATCAGGTCTTCCAGCGATTCACGTTTCTTGAACTGGACCACTTGCGCAGGCTGGATGGCTTTCATCAGCACATCCAGTTGGCAAGCGGCGTGGCGGCCCCACTCGAATGCGGCGAGGTTGTTTTTGACCTGCACGTCGTTGAGCTCAATGGCCCGCACCAACGATTCGCGGCGCAAAGGGACCCAGCCTTTTTGCCAGGCGTAGCCCAGGATCATGGGGTTCACATAAATCGTGTCGCCCATGAGTTGCTTGGCCAGGGCATCGGCGTCAAAAGCGCCCACGCCTTCCACGCCCACTTGTGTGGTGATTTCGGCCACGCATTGCTCGGCCGGGTTTTGCCAGTTGCCGTTTTTCACAAAGGCGGCGGTGGGTGTGCTGTTGCTGTTCAGGGCCACATGGGTGCGGCCTGCACGCATGCGCAAGGTGGTTTCCTTGGAGGCGCTCACGATCGGGTCGCAACCGATGATCAGGTCGGCTGCGGCCATGCTCACGCGGGTGGTGCGGATCTCGTCCTGGCTGTTGGCCACCAGAATGTGGCTCCAGGTGGCGCCGCCTTTTTGCGCCAGACCGGCCGAGTCTTGCGTGACGATGCCCTTGCCTTCGATGTGTGCGGCCATGCCCAGCAGCTGGCCGATGGTGATGACGCCTGTGCCGCCCACGCCTGCGACCACCATGCCCCAGGGTTGGGTGATGAGGGGCAGTTCAGGTTCTGGCAAAGCGCCCAAATTGGCGGGGTTCAAGGTTGTTGTTGACGAAGCTTTCTTTTTGAACGTGCCGCCTTCCACTGTGACAAAGCTGGGGCAGAAGCCTTTAAGGCAGCTGGTGTCCTTATTGCAGGTGCTTTGGTTGATGGTGCGCTTGCGGCCCAAGGGTGTCTCTAAAGGTTCGACCGACAAGCAGTTCGATTGCACACCGCAGTCGCCACAGCCCTCACACACTTCTTCGTTGATCATTACGCGCACCGCAGGGTCGACCATGGTGCCGCGCTTGCGGCGGCGGCGTTTTTCGGTGGCGCAGGTCTGGTCGTAAATGATGACGGTGGTGCCTTTGATCTCGCGCATTTCGCGCTGGATGCGGTCGAATTCATCGCGGTGGAACACCCGCACGCCTTCGGCCAAAGCCACGCCATCGTATTTGTCCGGTTCGTCGGTCACGACCACGATGCGCTGAGCACCTTCGGCCTTCATGCTCATGGCAATTTGCACCACACTGTGGCCTTCGGGGCGCTCGCCGACTTGCTGGCCGCCGGTCATGGCGACGGCATCGTTGTACAAAATTTTGTAGGTGATGTTCACACCCGAGGCCACACTTTGGCGCACCGCCAAAATGCCGCTGTGGAAATAGGTGCCGTCGCCGATGTTGGCAAAAATGTGCTGGTCGGTGCTGAAGGGTTGTTGGCCCGACCATGGCACGCCTTCGCCGCCCATTTGGGTGAAGCCCGTGGTGCTGCGGTCCATCCAGAGGCTCATGAAATGGCAGCCAATGCCCGCCATGGCGCGTGAACCTTCGGGCACCTTGGTGGAGGTGTTGTGCGGGCAGCCTGAGCAGAACCAGGGGGTGCGCTCGGCAGCCGCGCCCAGGGTCAGGGTTTGGAGCGATTTTTCCTTGGCGTCCAGAACGGCCAGGTGTGCGTCGATGCGGGCGGTGGTGTCGGCGTCCACACCCATTTTCTTCAAGCGCTTGGCAATGGCCCGCGCAATCAGGGCCGGGGTCAGGTCGGCGTTGGCCCGCAGCAGCGTGCGCTCGGTCGGGTTGGGGATGGACCATTCACCACCCGAGATGTCGCCGTCGGCTTCATCGAATTTGCCCAGGATGTTGGGGCGCACATCGTCACGCCAGTTGTACAGCTCTTCTTTCAGCTGGTATTCGATGACTTGGCGCTTTTCTTCGACCACTAAAATTTCGCGCAACCCGGTGGCGAATTCGCGGGTGGTTTGTGCTTCGAGCGGCCAGACCACGCCCACCTTGTGCACCCGGATGCCCAGGCGCTGGCAGGTGGCGTCATCCAGCCCCAGGTCCAGCAGAGCCTGGCGCGTGTCGTTGTAGGCTTTGCCGCTGGCGATCAGGCCAAAGCGGTCATTCGGTCCCTGGATGACGTTGTGGTTGAGCTTGTTGGCGCGGATGTAGGCGAGAGCCGCGTACCATTTGAAGTCGAACAAACGGGCTTCCTGCTCCAGCGCGGTGTCGGGCCAGCGGATGTGTACGCCGCCGGGGGGCATGACGAATTCGGGCAGCACGATTTGCACACGCTCGGGGTCGATGTGCGCGGTGGCACTCGACTCGACGATTTCCTGAATCGTCTTCATGCCCGACCAGATGCCCGCAAAGCGGCTCAAGGCGAAGGCGTGCAGACCTTGGTCCAGGATGTCCTGCACGCTGGCCGGGAAAAACACGGGCAGACCGCAGGCCTTGAAGATGTGGTCGCTTTGGTGCGCGGCGGTGGAGCTTTTGGCCACATGGTCATCGCCCGCCACGGCCAGCACGCCGCCCCAGGGCGTGGTGCCCGCCATGTTGGCGTGCTTGAACACGTCCGAGCAGCGGTCCACACCGGGGCCTTTGCCGTACCAGATGCCGAACACGCCATCGAACTTGTTGGTGCCGGGCGGCGCAAAGCCCAGTTGCTGTGTGCCCCACAAAGCAGTGGCGGCCAGCTCTTCGTTCACGCCGGGCTGGAACACGATGTGCTGGGCCTTCAGGTGGTCCTTGGCTTTCCACAAGGATTGGTCGTAGCTGCCCAGTGGCGAGCCCCGGTAGCCGCTGATGAAGCCGGCGGTGTTTTTGCCCTGCAGGGCGTCGCGCTGACGTTGCAGCATGGGCAGCTTGACCAGGGCCTGCACGCCGCTCATGAAGGCGCGGCCGACGTCGAGGCTGTATTTGTCGTCCAGCGTCACGGTTTCCAGAGCCTGGCGAATCGATTCGGGCAAAGGGGCGTTCATGGTGTGTCCTGTGGCGATCAATGGAAAACACAGTGTAGGACGGCCAAGCCGACAAGTGCTTGCTTTCTGCGACAGGATTTGCCCTATGATTTGAAAGAATCTTGCTCAAAGAGGCCTATTTTGGAAACACTGGATAAATTCGACTGGGCGATATTGAATGAACTGCAGCGCGATGGGCGCTTGACCAACGCCGAGTTGGCGCAGCGAGTCGGCCTGTCGGCAGCGCCGTGTTGGCGGCGGGTGCGGGCGTTGGAAGAGGCGGGCGTCATCAAAGGCTACCGCGCTGAAATCGACCGTCAAAAAGTGGGGCTGGACGTGTTCGCCTTCGTGCGCCTGGATGCCGAGCGCAATCGGGGCGACATCACACGCCAACTGGAGGAGGCGATCCTCAAGATCCCGGAAGTGATCTCTTGCCACTACATCAGCGGCACCGGCACCTTCGAGCTGCAGGTGGTCAGCAAAGACCTGAACACCTTCAGCCAGTTCGCTCGCGATGTGCTGATCAACCTGCCTAATGTGAAAGACCTGCACACCAGTTTTTCGCTGGGTGAGGTCAAGGCCGCAGGGGCCTTGCCTTTGAAGCCTTGAGCGCCTTGCTTGATGGACAAACGGTCTTTTGGGTCTGTGCGTAAAAACCGGATGTCAGGGGTATAAACCGCGCAATTCGCGCGCTTGCAAAATGCGCGTGCAAGCCACGATGAAGGTGGCGGTGCGCAGACTGACGCGGTGCTCGTCGGCCACTTGCCAGATGGCGGCAAAAGCTTCGCGCATGATGCGCACCAAGCGGGTGTTGATGTCATCTTCGCTCCAGAAAAAGCTGGAGAAATCCTGCACCCATTCAAAGTAGCTGACGGTGACACCGCCCGCGTTGGCGATCACATCGGGCACGACCAGGATGCCGCGTTCGTGCAGGATGTCGTCGGCCTCGGGGGTGGTGGGGCCGTTGGCGCCTTCGATCACCATGCGGGCCAGGATCTGGTGGGCATTGGCGGCGGTGATTTGCTGCTCCAGTGCGGCCGGGATCAGGATGTCGCAATCCACCCCCCAGAACTGCGCATCGGGCAGGGTCTCTGCAGGCGTGAACCCTTTGACGCTGCCGTGCTCCCCAACATGCCGCAGCAGAGCCGGCACATCCAGTCCTGCGGCTTTGTAAGTGGTGCCGCCGTGGTCCTGCACCGCGACCACCGTGGCCCCGGCCTGCGCAAACAGCTTGGCCGCGATGCCGCCCACGTTGCCAAAGCCTTGCACGGCGATACGGGCCTTGGCGATGTCCAGACCGATGTGTTGCGCGGCTTCCTGACCCACCGTGAAGACGCCCCGCCCGGTGGCTTCACGGCGACCCAGAGAGCCGCCCAAGGCCAAGGGCTTCCCGGTCACCACGCCCGAGGCGGTGGCGCCTTCGTTCATGGAGTAGGTGTCCATCATCCAGGCCATGATCTGCTCGTTGGTGTTCACGTCCGGGGCCGGAATGTCCTTGGTCGGGCCGATGATGATGCCGATCTCGCTGGTGTAGCGGCGTGTCAGGCGCTCCAGCTCGCCGCGAGACAGGGTTTTGGGGTCGACCCGGATGCCGCCCTTGGCGCCGCCAAAAGGCAGGTTGACGGCCGCGTTTTTCACCGACATCCAGGCCGACAGGGCCATGACTTCGGACAGGGTGACGTCCTGGTGAAAGCGCACGCCGCCTTTGCCCGGGCCTCGGCTGGTGTTGTGCTGCACGCGGTAGCCTTCAAAGTGGGCCATGGTGCCGTTGTCCAGTTCGATGGGCACGTCCACGATCAGGGCGCGTTTGGGGCGTTTGAGCGTTTCGACCCAGCGCGACAAGCTGCCCAGATAGGGCGTGACGCGGTCAACTTGCTGCAGGTAAATCCCCCAAGGACCGAGGTGCTCTGGGTTCAAATAAGAGGGCAGTGCATGGGCGCTTGTGGCGGGGAAGCCTGCAGGTGAATTGGACATGTTTCGTCGCCTTTCTTGAAACTGACGGTTTGTCGGTGGTGCAAATGGTAGGGCGGGCACGCGCCGCCGTCCAAGGCCGCTTGGCTGTCAGGTCATGCGTTTGGTGCATAACCGCAAGGGCCGCAGGCCTGACCCCCTGCCTGTAAAATCAGCAGCTTCAGCTGACCCCGTGGCAGGGCGGCCCACGGCGCAGGCGGCGCCCATTTTTGGCCTTCATTCAAGGCGGACTTCTCATGCTTTACCCTCAAGAATTCGATGTGATCGTGGTCGGCGGTGGCCATGCCGGAACCGAGGCTGCGCTGGCGGCTGCGCGCATGGGCTGCAAAACGCTCTTGTTGACCCACAACATCGAGACGCTGGGTCAGATGAGCTGCAACCCCAGCATTGGCGGCATTGGCAAGGGGCACCTGGTCAAAGAGGTGGATGCCTTGGGCGGCGCCATGGCGCTGGCCACTGATGAAGGCGGCATCCAGTTCCGCATCCTCAACTCTTCCAAGGGCCCGGCCGTGCGCGCCACACGCGCCCAGGCCGACCGCATCCTGTACAAGGCGGCGATCCGCCGCATGCTGGAAAACCAGCCCAACCTGTGGCTGTTCCAGCAGGCCGTCGATGATTTGATGGTGGAGGGTGATCGCGTGGTGGGTGCCGTCACGCAGGTGGGCATCCGTTTCCGTTCGCGCACCGTGGTGCTGACGGCAGGCACCTTCCTGGACGGCAAGATCCATGTGGGCTTGCAGAACTATTCAGCGGGCCGAGCGGGTGACCCACCGGCTGTCAGCCTGTCGGCGCGCCTGAAGGAATTGAAGCTGCCGCAAGGCCGCCTGAAAACCGGCACACCGCCGCGCCTGGATGGTCGCACCATCGATTTTTCGAAATGCACAGAACAACCCGGTGACGGCGTCCCCGGCGGCATGAACTGGGATGAGGAGAAGGGGGGCGGGGTGCCCGTGTTCAGCTTCATGGGCAAGGCGGAGATGCACCCTCAGCAAGTGCCGTGCTGGATCACCCACACCAACGAGCGCACACACGAGATCATCCGCTCCGGCTTTGACCGCAGCCCCATGTTCACCGGCAAGATCGAGGGCGTGGGCCCGCGTTATTGCCCGAGCGTGGAAGACAAGATCAACCGTTTTGCCGACAAGGACAGCCACCAGATTTTTCTGGAACCCGAAGGCCTGACCACGAACGAGTATTACCCCAACGGCATCTCGACCAGCTTGCCGTTTGACATCCAGTACGATCTGGTGCGGTCGATGAAGGGCTTGGAAAATTGCCACATTCTGCGCCCGGGCTACGCCATCGAATACGACTATTTCGACCCGCGCTCACTGAAGAACAGTTTTGAGACGAAGCAGATCAACGGCTTGTTCTTTGCGGGTCAGATCAACGGCACGACCGGTTACGAAGAAGCTGCGGCCCAGGGCCTGTTCGCGGGCATCAACGCTGCGCTGCAATGCCGGGGCGAAGCCGCCTGGACACCTGCACGCGACCAGGCGTATTTGGGTGTGCTGGTGGACGACCTGGTGACCCAGGGCGTGACCGAGCCCTACCGCATGTTCACCAGCCGGGCGGAGTTCCGCCTGCAGCTGCGCGAAGACAATGCCGATGCCCGTTTGACTGAAGTGGGGCGACAAATGGGCCTGGTCGATGACGCCCGTTGGGACGCGTTCAGCCGCAAGCGCGATGCTGTTTCACGTGAAACAGAGCGCCTGAAATCCACTTGGGTGAACCCGCGCAACCTGCCCGCAGCGGAATCCGAGCGGGTTTTGGGCAAGGCCATTGAGCACGAGCACAACCTTTTCGATTTGCTGCGCAGACCGAATGTGAGCTATCCGGCGCTGATGTCTTTGGACGGCGGGCGCATGGCCAGCGCCGATGTTTCACGTGAAACGCTGGGCGACTTGAGCCCCTCGGTGATCGAGCAGGTCGAGATCGCGGCCAAGTATTCCGGCTATATAGACCGGCAAAAAGGGGAGGTGGAGCGGGCTGCCTTTTACGAACACCTGCGCTTGCCCGAGAACCTGGACTACATGCAGGTCTCGGCCTTGTCGATCGAAGCCCGCCAGAAGCTGGCCAAGCACCGCCCCGAAACCTTGGGCCAGGCCTCGCGCATCTCGGGCATCACGCCCGCCAGCGTGTCCTTGCTCTTGATCCACCTGAAGAAGGGTGGGTTCAAAGGCTTCATGCAAGCGGCTGAAGAAGGCGTGCAGGCATGAGCGTGAATCTTGAGGCTGGGCTGCGCTCGGGTGCGCAAGCCTTGGGTTTGGCTTTGACGGATGCACAAATCCAGCACCTGCTGGACTATGCGGCGCTGATTCAGAAATGGAACAAGGTCTACAACCTGACCGCGTTGCGCGACCCGGCGGACATGCTCACGCACCACCTGTTGGACAGCCTGACCGCCATCGCCCCGTTGCGCCGATACACCCAGAGCCAGCCCGTTCGGGTGCTGGATGTCGGTTCGGGTGGCGGCCTGCCTGGCGTGGTGCTGGCCATTTGCATGCCCGAGTTGAACGTGAGCTGTGTCGACACGGTGGCCAAAAAAGCCGCCTTTGTGCAGCAGGTGGCGGTGAGTTTGAAGCTGCCCAATTTGCGCGGTGTGCACGCCCGGGTCGAGTCCCTGACCGATCCGTACCAGATCATTTGCTCCAGGGCCTTTGCCTCTTTGCCTGACTTTGTCACCTGGTCCCGTTCGGCACTGGCCGACGGCGGGGTGTGGATGGCCATGAAGGGCAAGCATCCACAGAGTGAAATCGACGCACTGCCGACGGATATTCAGGTGTTTCACGTGGAGCCTTTGAAGGTGCCGGGCCTGGACGTGGAGCGTTGCATGGTCTGGATCAAGCCCCAAACGCCATGAATGCGAGCGTGTTTCACGTGAAACACGCTGTTTGAGGGGGTGCCCGAAGGGCATCACGTACACTCGCCACATCCCCCCCCTGAAAGTGCAGACATGTTTGGTATCTCGGATTACGGCGCATTCGCTGCGGCCTTTGTCCTGCTTTTGTTTTTGCCAGGCCCCGGTAACCTGGCGCTGATCAGCTCGGCCAGCAAAGGCGGAATGCCGGGTGGCCTGGCTTCGGTGATGGGGCTGCTTTTGGGGGACCAGATTTTGCTGTGGCTCACGGTGGCCGGTGTGGCCGCCATGCTCAAGACCTACCCGCCTTTGTTCATGGCCTTGCAGTGGCTGGGGGCGGCTTATTTGTTGTGGCTGGGTGGCAAGATGCTCATGTCCAAGCCGGGCGAGGGGCCCAGCCTGCAGATCACGCCCGGGCATTATTTTCGGGAAACATTGCTCATCACCTTGCTCAACCCCAAGGCGATCATGTTTTATTTGGCGTTTTTCCCGCAGTTCATCGACCCGGTCCAGCACCAGGGTTGGGTGACTTTTGGTGTGATGGCCGGGACCATCGCAGCGTTGGGATTTGTGTACTGTTTGGGGGTGGTCTGGGTCACCCACCACATGGCCGAACGCCTCCGCGCCCATCCCAAGTTGTCATCCTCCTTGCAAAAACTGGCGGGTTTGTGCCTGGTGGGTTTCGGTTTCAGGATGGTGTTGGCCAAATAAGGCGCGCACCAGACGGTCTCATTTTTCGGAAAGCTCTTCATGTTTTTTGGCATCTCGGATTACGGCGCATTTGTGGCGGCCATCGTGGTGTTTCTGGCCATTCCTGGCCCGGGCAATCTGGCCCTCATCACCTCCACCAGCAAGGGCGGCGTGGCCGGAGGCCTCATGGCCACCCTAGGCGTGATCGCCGGGGATCAGGTGCTCATGTGGCTGGCGGTCGCAGGTGTGGCGGCGGTGCTGACCACCTACCCGGCGGCATTTGTGGCCATCCAGTGGTTGGGCGCGGTGTACTTGGCCTGGCTGGGCTGGAAGATGCTGTCTGCCAAACCGGGTGATGCGCCTGTGCTGAACATCCGGCCTCGCCAGTATTTTCAACAGGCCCTGGCCATCACCTTGCTCAACCCCAAGGCCATCGTCTTTTATATGGCCTTCTTTCCATTGTTCGTAGACCCCCAAACCCATCTGGGTTGGGTCAGTTTTGGCGTCATGGCGGCCACCATTGCCGCGTTGACCTTTTTGTATGGCCTGGGCATGACCTTGCTCACGCACCACCTGGCCGAGCGCATGCGCGCCAACCCTTTGGTGGGGCGGGTGCTGGAAAAGGTGGCCGGCATTTTTCTGGTCGGCTTTGGCATCAAGCTGGCCATGTCCAAATAACCCCGAAAGCGCAGCATGGCCAAGATTTTCTGCATTGCCAACCAAAAGGGTGGCGTTGGCAAAACCACCACCACCGTGAACCTGGCCGCAGGCTTGGCTAAAGTCGGGCAGCGGGTGCTGCTGGTGGACCTGGACCCGCAGGGCAATGCCACCATGGGTTCGGGCATCGACAAACGCGCGGTTGAGTTGAGCGTTTACGATGTCTTGCTGGAGTCGGCCTCGATCGCCGAAGCCGTGGTCAAGGCCGACAAATGCGGTTACGACGTGCTGAGCGCCAACCGCGAACTGGCCGGTGCCGAGGTCGAGCTGGTGCAGCTGGAACACCGCGACCAGCGCCTGAAAAATGCCTTGGCCGTGGTCGATGCCGATTACGACTTTGTGTTGATTGACTGCCCACCGTCCTTGTCCATGCTCACGCTCAACGGCCTGTGCTCGGCCCATGGCGTGATCGTGCCCATGCAGTGCGAATACTTCGCGCTCGAAGGCCTGACCGATCTGGTCAACACCATCAAGCAGGTGCATGCCAACCTGAACAAGGACCTGAAAATTATCGGCTTGCTGCGTGTCATGTTCGACCCGCGCATCACCTTGCAGATGCAGGTCAGCGACCAGCTCAAGGCCCACTTTGGCGACAAGGTGTTCGACACCGTGATCCCGCGCAATGTGCGCCTGGCCGAAGCGCCGAGCTACGGCTTGCCGGGCGTGGTTTTTGACCCGCCTGCCAAGGGCAGCCAGGCCTATGTCGACTTTGCGCGTGAACTGGTGTTGCGCGCGCCCACGCTCTGAGCGGTTTGACGATGTCGTTTCAGGCGCAACCCCTGCCGCTCGATGGTGCTCTGGCCCAAGCGGCCACGGTGCTGATCTTGCCGGGCTGGCAAGGCAGTGGTGCCGAGCATTGGCAAATGCGTTGGGCGCGTCTGCATGGCTATGCCGTGGTCGAGCAAAACGATTGGCTGCACCCCTTGCGTGGGGACTGGTTGGCGCGTCTGGACGAGACCGTGATCGATGCGCCAGGACCAGTGGTTTTCGCCGCCCACAGTCTGGGCTGCATTTTGGTGGCTGCCTGGGCCTCTGTGTCCCGGCACACGGCCAGAGTGCAAGGGGCTTTGCTGGTGGCTCCGGGGGACACCGAAGCCCCTGAATTGAACCACCGCCTGCCCGGCTGGTCGCCCATCGTGCGCCAGCCATTGCCGTTCAAAAGCATCCTGGTGGGCAGCCAGAACGACCCCTATTGCGCTGCCCGGCGTGCCCAAGGTTTGGCCCACGATTGGGGGGCCACTTGGGTGGACTTGGGTGAAGCCGGGCACATCAACGCCGATTCATCGCTGGGCGATTGGCCACAGGGCCATGCGCTGTTGCAAACATTACTGAAGGATTGACCATGGTCACCAAAAAACCCAAAGGCCTGGGCCGCGGACTTGAAGCCTTGTTGGGCCCCAAAGTGCAGGACGCACCCGTTGCCGACATGACGGCCGAAACGGGTGTGCCCACCCAGCTCAAGCTCGACCAGATGGTGGCTGGCATGTACCAGCCGCGCACCCGCATGGACGAGGGCGCTTTGTACGAGTTGGCCGAATCCATCAAGGCGCAAGGCATCATGCAGCCGATCCTGGTGCGCCAGCTGAGCGAGGGAGACAACGCGGGCAAGTACGAGATCATCGCTGGCGAGCGGCGTTTCCGCGCTTCGCGTCTGGCGGGGCTGGAGTCTGTCCCTGTTTTGGTGCGTGACGTGCCCAACGAGGCCGCCGCGGCCATGGCCTTGATCGAGAACATCCAGCGCGAAGACCTCAATCCGCTCGAAGAAGCCCAAGGCCTGCAACGCCTGATCAAAGAGTTTGGGCTCACTCACGAGTCAGCCGCGCAGGCGGTGGGCCGCTCACGCAGCGCCGCCAGCAACTTGCTGCGTTTGCTGAATCTGGCCGATCCGGTGCAGACCATGTTGATGGCGGGCGATCTGGACATGGGCCATGCCCGCGCCTTGTTGTCGCTCGACAAGGCCGCCCAAATCACCGCCGCTAACCAGATCGCGGCCAAGAAACTGTCGGTGCGCGAAGCCGAAAGTCTGGCCAAAAAGCTCGGTGCCGAATTCAACCTGGTGCATCAAAAACCCAAAAAGGAAAAGTCCCGCGACATCCGGCGGGTGGAAGAAGAGCTTTCGGATCTGCTCATGGCCGAGGTCGAGGTGCGTGTGAAAAAGCGCGTCAAGCGTTTGGGCAAGATCGAAGAGATGGG
>JACCDS010521555.1_pt1 | contig 14717 bp, 12 predicted proteins | sample 7446441 | NCBI WGS metagenome assembly JACCDS01 (sample SAMN15323445, study PRJNA562643) | freshwater metagenome | isolation source: river surface water | place: USA:Blue River Watershed | collected 2017-08-17 | reverse complement strand
TGGTTTTGCACAGGGAAAGCATTAAGATAGCTGGCTGAGCATTTTACTTTAAGGGCTGTACCGTGAGTGACAACAAGACAACCGGACAAGAATTCAAGACCTGGATGTGCCTGATCTGCGGCTGGGTCTACGACGAGGCCGCCGGCCTGCCGGAAGAGGGTATTGCGGCGGGCACGCGCTGGGAAGACGTGCCGATGAACTGGACTTGCCCTGAGTGCGGCGCGCGCAAGGAAGATTTTGAAATGGTCGCCATCTGAGCGTCTGTCTGACAACCTGACGAGCGACCTGGCTTCGGTCCGGTCCCACTCGGCGGCTACCTCCCCCTGTTGAAAGCATGAACGAACACTGGACCCAGTGTTCGACATCCGATTTCTATGGTGATGCGGGTGCGCACACGCCCGTGCCTGAGAAAGCGCTGCGCTTCTTGCCGAACTGTCGCCAAAACACCGACACGACACGAAGTTTGATCTTTCGTCGTTTTAACTAGTTGCCATTTTTGTTACATTGCGCGCCGTTGCGTGAATTCGTTCAACGGGTGCGGCGATGGCAGCTTCGCAAGTCGGTTCGGAAATTCTGGTCATTGATGACAGCAGCACGATACGTCGTTCTGCTGAAATCTTTCTATCGCAGGCCGGCCATCCGGTGATTCTCGCCGTCGATGGGTTTGCCGCGCTGTCCGTCATCGTCGAGCACCGGCCCGCGCTGATCTTCTGCGACATCCTGATGCCGCGCCTCGACGGCTTCCAGACCTGCGCGCTGATCCGCGCCAGTCCCGCGAGTGCACATATCCCGGTCGTGATGCTGTCGTCGCGCGACGGCCTGTTCGATCGTGCGCGCGGCCTGCTTGCAGGCGCAACCGCCTACCTCACCAAACCGTTCACGAAGGACAGCCTGCTGCAGGCGGTGCGCGAGCATGCGCTGACCCCGGCAGCGGCTGCCTGATGCCCCTCACCGATTTTCGCCGCGGACCCCCCATGCCAATCAAGCACATCCTCGTGGTTGACGACTCGCCCACCGAACGCCATTTCCTGTCCGAGCTGCTGACCCGCAATGGCTATGAAGTCAGCACTGCCGACAGTGCCGAGGCGGCACTGCGGCTGGCGCGCCAGAACCCGCCACAGCTGATCCTGATGGATGTCGTGATGCCAGGCCAGAACGGCTTCCAGGCCACGCGCGAGATCTCGCGCGATCCGGCGATCTGCGGGGTGCCCGTCATCATCTGCAGCAGCAAGCATCAGGAGACCGATCGCATCTGGGGGCTGCGCCAGGGGGCGCGTGACTATCTGGTCAAGCCGGTCGACCCCGAACTGCTGTTGCAGCGTGTGGCCGCGCTGTCGCGCGCCGGTGCCTGAGCGCCGCGTGGAGCCGGCCGTCGCATCCGCGCGCCATGCTGGCTTGCGCGACTTCCAGCAGCAGCTTGCGCGCCGCCTGCAGCAGGCCGCCAGCGTGGGCGGTGCGACGCAGGACTGCATTGCTGCATCGAGCGGCACCAGGCACTGGTTGTTCGACCTTGCGCATGCGGCCGAGGTGATCGCCGTCCCCGCACTGGCGGCCGTGCCCTTCACCCGGCCCTGGTATCTCGGACTGCTCAGCCATCGCGGCGAGCTGGCCGGCGTGGTCGATCTCGACGGGCTGGCCGGCGCACCCGTGCGCCCCTGGGGCGAGACCGACCGGCTGCTGGTGTTGTCGCCGGCCTTGCCGCTGCGTTGTGCGCTTCGGCTGTCGCAGGTGGCAGGCATCGTCGATCGCGCCGCCATGCACGCCGTCGTACGCGATCCTGCCCTGCCTGACTGGTCGCCGGCGAGCTTCGAAGACGCCGGCGGCGTCCGACGTGCCTGGATCGACATCGATGCGCTGATGCGCGATCCCGCTTTCATCGACATCGGCTGTCGCTGATGTCCGGCCCATTCATCGTTACCGGAGTCCCGCATGCAACCAGACCAGCGCCATGAACTGATGGCCGTGCCCGATGCATCACGTCTCGCATGGTGGCGTCGCTTGCAGGCGGCGTGGCATGAGCGGTTGCGGCCGCGGGTATCGGTGGCGCCGGGCCGCTGGACGCTGCCGCTGGCCCTGCGCGCGCTGCAGGCCATGCTTGCGCTGTCCTTGCTGTCGCTGGCCGTGCTGGCCTGGCTGTATGCGGATGCCACGGTCACGGCGGCGCTCAAGACCCAGATGGCGGGCGAACTCGTGATGCATTCGCAGCGTCTGGGCAAGGCGGCACCGAATGCGATCCAGGGCAATCGCGATGCCTTCCGGCAGCTCGAGCACAGCCGCGCCGAGATCAACAGTGCGCTTGCGGTGCTGGCCGGTGGCGGCGACTGGGCCGGCCGCCCGTTGCCGGCGGCTGATGACGCGTTGCTGCAGCAGATCGAGGCGATCCGGCGCGCGTGGCAGCGCTCCGACCAGTCGGCCGCGCAGATACTCGCGCTCGAGAAACAGCTGACCGGGTTTCGCGGCACGCTGAAGACGCTGAATACGCTCAATCCGTTGCTGCTGGAGCTCGCCGAGCAAGTCGCGACACTGTCGGCGAACAACGGCGCGTCACCGCGCGAAGTCGCGGCCGCCGGCCAGCTGGTGATGCTGACGCAGCGACTGGGCAAGAGCGCCAACGAATTCCTGACGCCGGACGGCATCAACCAGGACACCGCCTTCCTGCTCGGGCGCGACGCCAGCACCTTCGAGGACATCATGAACGGCTTCATCAGCGGCAGTGCGGTCCTGCGGTTGCCGCCGACCTCGAACGCCGATGCGCGTGCGCGCCTGCTCGAACTGCAGCCCGCATTCGCACGCTATCAGCGTGAACTGTCGAGCATACTCGGCAACCTGAAGCAATTCATCGCGGCGAAGGAGGCGGAGCGCCGCATCTTCGACGACAACGAGGCATTACGTTCAAGCCTGCTTGGCTTGCAGGAGGGCAGTCGGGCCGATGAGGGCGGCGGCTGGATGCGCTGGGCGCTGGCAGCGCTGGCGGTGCTGGCGCTGGCGCTTGGTTTGCTGTGGGCCGCGCTGCAGTTGCGCCACGGCTGGCAGCGCGCAGCAGCGGCCGAACGAGCGCGCGTGCAGGCCGAACAGCAACGACAGCAAGCGCTGGCCGACGAGGAAGAGGCGCGCCGGCTGAACCAGCAAAACCAGGCGGCCATCCTGCGGCTGATGAACGAGCTGCAGGCCGTGGCCGAGGGTGACCTGACGGTGCAGGCAACCGTCTCCGAAGATCTCACCGGCGCCATTGCCGATTCGGTCAATTTCACGCTGGAGGAATTGCGCCGGCTGCTCGACAAGGTGCGCGGTACTGCGCAGCACGTCGGCGCCTCCTGCGCGAGCGCGCGCAACATCTCCGACGACTTGCTGGCGCTGGCAGCCCGCCAGTCGGACGAAATCCAGCAGACCGGCAAGGCCGTGTTGCGGATGACCGAGCAGATCCACCAAGTGTCGCGTGCAGCCAGCGAGTCGGCTGACGTGGCCCAGGCCTCGGTGACTGCGGCCATGCAGGGCGAGGCGGCCGTGCAGGAGGCGATCGCCAGCATGCAGCAGTTGCGCGAGCAGGTGCAGGAGAGTGCCAAGCGCATCAAGCGGCTGGGCGACTCGTCACTTGAGATCGGCGACATCACCGACCTGATCGCCGGCATCACCGAGCAGACCCATGTGCTTGCGCTGAACGCGGCGATCCAGGCGGCGTCGGCCGGCGAGGCCGGACGCGGCTTTGCGGTGGTGGCCGAAGAGGTGCAGCGGCTGGCCGAGCGCTGCGGCGATGCCGCGCGCCAGATCGCGCAGCTGGTGAAGACCGTGCAGGTCGATGCGCAGGAGGCAGTGGCCGCGATGGAGCGTTCGACGCAACGCGTGGTCGATGGTGCGCGCCGCACTGACGGCGCCGGCGCCGCGCTGGCCGAGATACGCCGCATCTCGCAGCACCTGGCCGAGCTGATCCGGGGCATCTCCGGCGCGGCCAGCGAGCAGACCGCGCTGGCCGATCATGTCGCGCACACCATCGACAGCATCCTGACCGTCACCGAGCACACCCGGCAGGGTACCCAGATGACGGCGGCGTCGGTGCAGGAACTGGCGGCGCTGGCAGTCGATCTCGGTGGCGCGATCGACCGTTTTCGCATCGAACGCTGAAGGCCGGTGCGGCCCATGCAAAGCGGCATCGAAGAAACGATTGCGGCGCGCGCGGCGCTGCTGGCGCTGGGCGCAACGATCGGCGCAGAGCTGGCGCAGGTGGTGGCATCGTTGCGCGGGCGCGAGCCGGCCGATGCCTGTCACGGGTGGTCGGACGAGGTGTTGCATGCGCTGGCCGAGGTTGAGGGCGCGCTCGCACACGCGGGCCAGTCCGGCCTGCGCGCGCTCGTGCGGCTGTTGCGCATGCAGTTGCTGGCCGCCGAGGGAACCGACGCAGTGCCACCGGCCGACCTGGCCGATTCGGCGCAATGGCTTGCGCACACGCTCCAGTCGGCATTCGAGAGGCTGCTGCAAGCAGGTGAGGTGCAGGCGGCCGACCTGCTTCCCTGCTGGCAGCGACTGGCGGCGCTCGGCGGCGCCATCGATGCCAGTCCGGCAGAACTGCTGTCGCTGAGACTGTTGCCCGGGGAGTTCTTGCCGCTGCCATCGGCGCCGCCGTGCGTGGATCCGCTGGCCGATGCCGAGCGGGCCTTGCTCGCCTGCCTGCGGGCGTATGATGACAGCGGGCGGGCGGGCGCGGTGCATGCTTTTGCCGAAGTGCTTGCGGCGGTGGCCGCGCAGGAGCCGGCGCAGCGCGAACACGCATGCTGGCGCATCTTGCATGCGTATGTGCTGGAACTTGCGCAGGCCGGTGGCCTGCTGCCCGTGCGCGACAAAAAGATCCTCGCCGCGACAATCAGGGCGTTGCGCCAGCGCTATCGCTATCGCGATTGCGCAGAGCTGACTGCGGTACTGGAGCCGCTCGCGCGCGAGGCCCTGTTTGCACTTTCGGCGCAGCGTCGCCGGACGCAAGCCGGGGACATGGTGGCGCGGCTGTTTCGCGTCGACATCCAATGCGCTGCGCTGATGTCGGACGGGTGGTGCGCATCGGGCCACGATCATTCGGTGGCGTGCGTTGCCGCCTCGGTGGCACGCGCGATTGCCGTGCTCGATAGCGATGGCGCGCGTCTCGGTGAGGCGGCCGTCTGGCACGCGCTGGCCGCGGATGCCGGGCGTGCGCCGCCGACGGCGGCACTGGCCAGCCCCCTCAATCGGCTGGCGGCACGCGTGCCTGATTTCCGCGACGAAGCGCGGCGCGAGTTGCTGGCGGCTGTGCTGCTCGGCTTGCAGGCGTGGGCGGACGATGGCGGCGGCGATGCCATCGGGCTGGCTGCTGTGCTCGACCTGGCGTCCCAGGCCGATACTGCAACCGCAACGCAGGCGCTGTGCAGGCACATGCAGGCCATCAGCATGCGTCGGCGACTGGTCGGCCTGTACGACACGATATGCACTGAACTGGCTGCCGCCGAGCCGGCGCTGGAAGCAGCGTGGCAGGGCGTCGGCAGTGCGTCCGCACTGGCGGGCGTGGACGATGTACTACGGCAGGTCGCCGGCGCACTTGCCCTGTTTGGGCAGCATGACCACGGTGACGCCGTCGCGCAGCTGCGTGCGTTGCTGGCCCGCGTGACGCCAACGGCAAGCGATCTGCAGACGGCGATGCAGCCGCTGGCAGAGGCCTGGGTGCAGCTGTCGGCCACGCTCGCGCTGCGCCCGGCACAGGTCAGCGCGCCGCCGACCGATGACGCGCCGGCGGCCGGTCTGGCGGCTGCCGCCGATCGCGATGACCAGGCATACGCACGCCTGTGCGCGATTTTCATCGAGGAAGCCGGTGGGCATCTGCGCAACGTGCGCCGGCTGGCGGGCGACGCCTGTCTCGAACAGGAACGCGCAAACGCATTGCGCTCGGTGCACACGGTGGCCGGCTGCTCGGCAACCATCGGGCAAACGGCGATGGCCGGCCTCGCGCTGGCGCTGGAAGATCATCTGATGGTCGATGGCTGGCAGCCGGACGATGCGTTGCTGGGCGAGACGCTGAATGCGCTCGATGCGATGCTCGACGACTTCGTGGCGCGCGGACAGTGCGAGCCGCAGCCTGCGCTGCTGGCACGATTACAGGCCGGCCTGGAACCGCCGGACGGGTGTGATCAGGTAGCGTCTGACGACGCCGTCTGTCATGCGCATGCTGGCCAGCATGAGTGCCTTGCCGGAGCTGATGATGAACCGGCCGGCGTGGATAACGTCACATCGCTACCGGCCTGTCCGCTTCAGGCCGGCGTCGACGCCACGCCCGCCGGGGATACGGCGATGCTGTCGCTGCCTGCGCCGGCATCGTCGCAGCATGCGGCGCCGGCTGACGAGGGCGAGACGCCGGAACTGCAGGCCATCTTCGATGAAGAGGCGGCCGACCTGCTACCCCAGCTGGAGTTCGCGCTGTGCGCTTGGCAACAGCAGCCAGACAGCCGCGAGCCGCCGATGCAACTGCTGCGTGTACTGCACACGCTCAAGGGCAGCGCACGGATGGCAGGGCGGCCATTGCTGGGTGAAGAATTCCATCAGGCTGAAGCCGAGGTCGCAGCGCTTGCGCAGCAGGCGCCAGCCATGGTGTTGCAGGCACTGCCGGCGTTGCAGGAACGAATGGACCGTTGGATGCCACAGGCCGATGCATTCGATCGGCCCGCAACGGGGACGGCATCTGACGCGTCCGAAGTGGCCGAGGTCCATGTGGCGCCCGCTGCCGGCGTTGCGCGAACATCGGTAGCTGGGCCGTTAGTCCGGGCTGAACCGGTGGCGGTGCCGCAACTGCGTGTGGCCGCCGGCCAACTTGCGCGGGTGGCCGATGCGGCCGCCACGCTGTGGGTTGGTAACGCCAGCATCCATGATGCCGTGCAAGACCAGCGCCATGCCGTCACGGCGCTGTCGGGCGACCTGGCGCGGCTGCGCACACAACTGCGCGAGCTCGAGATCGAATCCGAGTCACGCATTGTCTCGCGTGCGGCGCACGGCAATGACGCCGGCTTCGACCCGCTGGAGTTCGACCGCTACACGCGCCTGCATGAGCTCACGCGCATGATGGCCGAAAGCATTGGCGACCTGGCCGGGGCCCAGCGCGGGCTGGCGCGCCAGGTCGAGCGGCTTGCTTCGTCAGCGGCTGTGCAGGCGCGCGACATGCGCCAGCTGCAGCTCGACTTGCAGGCGATGCGTTCGCAGCCCCTGGGCTCGGCCGAACCACGGCTGCGCTTGCTGCTGCGGCAGGCGGCGCGCGATGCCGGCTGCGAGGCGGAACTGGCCCTGTGCGGCGCCGACGTCGAGATCGAGCGTAGCCTGCTCGACCGGCTGGCCGGGCCGTTCGGCCATCTGTTGCGCAACGCCGTCGTGCACGGCATCGAGCCGGCCGAACAGCGTGCGGCGCTCGGCAAGCCACGCGCGGGTACGGTGACGATCGGCGCGACACTGGCTGGAAATGAATTGCGGCTGTGGCTTGAGGATGACGGCCGCGGCCTCGACCTGGACCGCGTGCACCGCCACGCAGTTGCCGCCGGCCTGCTGGGGCCGGACGAATTGCCGGACGACGCTGCACTGGCCGCACTGATCTTTGCGCCCGGATTTTCAACCGCCACCGAAGTCACGGCATGGTCCGGACGCGGCATCGGCATGGATGCGGTACGTGCTGAACTGCAGGCACTCGGCGGTCGCATCGCGGTCGACAGCGTGCCAGGGCAGGGCTGCCGCTTCACGATCACCGTGCCAATCGCGCTGGCCAGCCTGCCGGTGCTGCTGGTAAGCGCCGGCCTACGGCGGGTGGCCCTGGCGGTCGCCCAGGTGCAGCAGGTCGTGCAGCCGGGACCGGGCCAGATCGAATGCAAGGCAGGGGGCTGGCAGATTGGCTGGCAAGGACAGTGGCTGGCTTTGTGCAACCTCGGGCAGGTGATCGGCGCGCCCTCTGCGGCCCGCGCTGATGATGCCGCGCGGCTGCCGGTGGCGATTGTGCAGGAAGGCGAACGCCAGCTTGCGCTGCAGCTCGATGCCGTGCTCGGCCAGCGTGAGGTGATGGTGAAGCATCCCGGGGCGCAGCTGGCACAGGTGCCGGGGGTCGCCGGCGCGACCGTGCTGGGCGATGGCGGCATTGTGCTGATCCTCGATCCGTTCCGTATGCCCGCTACACCGCCGGCGCCGACCGAACCAGTGCCGGCGCGTCCGCTGGTGCTGGTGGTCGACGATTCACTGACCGTGCGCCGTGCGAGCCAGCGGCTGCTCGAGCGCCATGGTTATGCGGTTGTACTCGCGCGCGATGGCATCGAGGCACTGGAACGACTGGGCGAGGTACGGCCAATGGCGCTGCTGCTCGATATCGAGATGCCACGCATGGACGGGTTCGAGCTGTTGGCAGCACTGCGCGCCGACGCCGGTTTGTCGGCCCTGCCGGTGCTGATGATCACGTCGCGCATTGCGGACCGGCATCGAGAGCGCGCGCAGCAACTGGGAGTGCTCGCCTATATGGGCAAGCCCTTAGACGAGCAAGCGTTGCTGGCGCAGTTGGCGGGCCTGCGCTGCGACGCGAAGCTGGCCGCGTGAGTGCGCGCCGGCCGCCCTGCCGGCAATGTTCCGTTGGGTGCGGTTTCACAGGGAGTGGAGGCATGATGAAAGTCGAATGGAAAGCCAACCGGAAGAACACCGGCTTAAAGCGCGCGCATGGCCTGATCGCGCTGGTCTTGCAGGGCGGCGGCGCTTTGGGCGCCTATCAGGCCGGCGCGTTCGAGGAACTCGCTGCGACCGAATTCGAGCCGGACTGGGTAGCCGGCGTCTCGATCGGCGCGATCAACGCAGCGATCATTGCGGGTAATCCGCCGGCACGGCGCGTCGAGCGGCTGGCCGAGTTCTGGCACATCGTGTCGTCCGGTACGCCGCAGTTCGCCGACCCGACCTCGCTGATGCCCTGGCTGCGCGCGCTGACCGAGAACGGCGAGCAGCGCGGCGCACTGCACCAGTTCAGCGCCTGGCATGCCGCGTGGGTCGGTATCCCGGGCTTCTTCCAGCCGCGCATCCCGCCGGCACCGTTCCAGCCGCCGGGTACGGCCGGCGCGCTCAGCCTGTACGACACCGCACCGCTGCGCGCGACACTGGAGGCGCTGGTCGATTTCGACCTGATTAACGACGGCACGATCCGGCTCTCGCTGGGTGCGGCGAATGTCCGTACCGGGAATTCGCATTATTTCGACAGTACCCAGACCCGCATCGGGCCGGAGCATGTGATGGCCAGCGGGGCATTGCCGCCCTCGTTCCCGCCGGTTGAGATCGACGACGAACTGTGGTGGGACGGCGGCATCGTGTCGAACACACCGCTGCATCATGTGCTCGATCTGCGCGACGACGACCAGAGCCTGCTGGTCTTCCAGGTGGACCTGTTCAATGCGCGCGGGGACGTGCCGCGCAATTTCGACGATGTGCTCAAGCGCCAGAAGGACATCATGTACTCGAGCCGCACCCGGTATGGCAGCAACATGGTTGCAGAGCTGACCAACACGCGTTGCGCGATCGCCGAGCTGCTCGCGAAGCTGCCTGACGACCTGCACAGCCATGCGGCCGTGCATTACCTGAAAGACTTCGCCGAGGTTGCGCCGCTCGACATCGTGCACCTGATCTACCGGCAGGGGCCGCACGAGCTCGAGTCGAAGGATTACGAATTTTCGCGCGCGACGGTGCTTGAGCGCTGGGAGGCCGGCCGGCGCGACCTGCGCGACACGCTTGCCCATCCCGACTGGCTCAAGCGCTCGGGCCGGGACGGCGGCGCGACCCAGTATGACCTGACCCGCCACAGCCGCCCCGTGAGCGGCCAGACCAGCTAGGCGTGGCGTGTCCCGGCCGGCCTATTTTTTTACCACCGCATAGCGCTCCAGCGTGCGTTTGCGCGCCACGTCATGCGCCACGACAGGACGCGGATAATCCTTGCCCAGCACGATGCCGGCCATCTGCAGCGTCAGCTCCGGCGCCAGCCACGGTGCATGGATGGTTTTCGCGTCGAGCTTTGCGAGCTGTGGCAGGTAACGCTTGATGAACTTGCCGTCCGGGTCGAACTTCTCTGACTGCGTGACCGGGTTGAAGATGCGGAAATAGGGCTGCGCATCGCAGCCGGAAGACGCTGCCCACTGCCAGCCGCCGTTGTTGGCGGACAGATCGAAATCGTTCAGCTGACGCGCGAAATACGCTTCGCCGCGCCGCCAGTCGATGCCAAGGTCCTTGATCAGGAAGCAGGCGGTGACCATGCGCAACCGGTTGTGCATGTAGCCGCTGCGATTTAACTGCAGCATGGCGGCATCGACCAGCGGGTAGCCGGTGCGGCCCTCGCACCAGGCCGCAAAGGCGGCATCCGCGTCCGGCCCCTGTTCCCAGGCAATGCGGTCGTAGTCCGGTTTGAACGCTGCGCCGCTGGCCACCTGTGGATGGTGATACAGGATCATGAAATAGAACTCGCGCCAGACCAGTTCCGACAACCAGACCATCGCACCCTCGGCGCCGTTGCCCGAGCGGATCGCGTCCATCGCATGGCGCGCCAGTGCGCGGATCGATACCGTGCCAAAGCGCAGGTGCACCGACAGGTAGGACGGCCCTTTCAGCGCCGGATAGTCGCGTGCCTTGCCATAGCGGGCGATGCGCGGCAGGAAGTCATCGAGTAGCGCCTGTCCGCCGGACATGCCGGTCGGCAGGTTCAGTGCGGCGAGGTCGCAGTCATCAAAGCCCAGCTGCGCCAGCGCCGGCAGCGCGGTGGCGGTGGCCGGCAGTATCAACTGGCCGGGCGCCGGCGTGCAGTCGAAATACGGCAGCAGGCTGCTGTCGAGCTCAGCGGCCGACGACTGGCATTTCTTCAGCCATGCGTTCTTGAACGGCGTGAATACCGAGAAGGGTTTGCCCGACAGCGACAGCACCTCGTCCTTCTCGAAGATCACCTGGTCCTTGAAGCTGAAGAACTGACGGCCGGCGTCGCTGAGCGCCTGCTGTACGGCGCGGTCGCGCGCGAGCGCTGCCGGCTCGTAGTCGTGATTGCAGAACACCGCATCCACGCCGAGCTCCTGGGCAAGTTGCGGCATGGCGTCCACGGCGCGCGCATGACGCACGATCAGTCCGCCGCCGGCGCGGCGCAGCTCCGCATCGAGTTCCCGCAGGCTCGCATGAAGGAAAGCGACCCGCCGGTCCAGCGTGCCCGCCGCCAGCAGGGGGTCGAGGATATCCTTGTCAAAAATGAAAACGCACATTACCTGCCGGCTGGCCGCGAGTGCCGCGTGCAGTGCTGCGTGATCGAAGTGGCGCAGGTCGCGTCGAAACCAGACCAGTGCACGGTCGAATTTTTTCATGGTGGTGGGCCTGCGATGGTGCATTTCGGGAAGCCGGCAGTGTAGCCGCGCTTCGGTGGCTGCGTGCAAAGCTGCTAAAATGTGCGTATGGCCAAGCAAGATAAGCCACTATTCCCTGTGTCCTCCGCGCCCGGCGCGGAGACGACCGATTTTTCCGCCACTACCCCCGAACTCCAGCTCACCGATCATTTCCTGATCGCGATGCCGTCCATGCTCGACCCGATTTTCGGCGGCACCGTGGTCTACCTCTGCGAGCACCATGCCGGTGGCGCGTTGGGGATGATCATCAACCGTCCGACTGACATGACCATGGATGTGCTGTTCGAGCGGCTCGAGCTGTCGCTCGAGATCAGCCCGCATGCTGCGTCGCCCGAGCGTCACCCGGTGCTGTTCGGCGGTCCGGTACAGGTCGAGCGCGGTTTCGTACTGCATGCGCCGGACTACACCTTCACGTCATCGCTGAAGGTGTCCGGCGAGGTCGCGCTGACGACCTCGCGCGACGTGCTCGAGGCGGTATCCGAAGGACGCGGGCCGCAGCGGCTGATCGTCACCCTCGGTTGCGCCGGCTGGAGTGCCGGCCAGCTCGAGGAAGAGATCCTGCGCAATGGCTGGCTGACGGTACGAGCCGATCCGGCGATCATCTTCGACACGCCGATCGAGGAACGTTTTGCGGCCGCGATGCAGTTGCTGGGAATCGACCCGAACTACCTGGCCGGGGAAGCCGGCCATGCGTGAGGAAGCCCGGTTTCCCTGCGCATGAGCACGGTGATCGCATTCGACTTCGGCCTCAAGCGCATCGGTGTGGCCGTCGGCAATACGCTGCTGAAGCAGGCGACGCCGCTGGCGTTGATCGACGAGCCGACCAATGAAGGCAAGTTCAAGGCGATCGGCGCCCTGCTCGACGCCTGGCAGCCCGACACCGTGGTGGTAGGGCTGCCGTTGCATCCGGACGGCGCCGAGCACGAGATGACGCTGCGCTGCCGGCGCTTTGCCAACCAGATCCATGGCCGGTACGGATTGCCCGCCGTGCTGGTCGATGAGCGTTACACTTCCGCGGTGCTGTCGCCGCAGCGCGGGCAGCGTATCGACAGCGATGCTGCGGCACTGATACTCCAACAATACTTTGACCAACATGATCACCTCTGAACTCGATGCCGAAGCGCTGTATACCCAGCTGGAAGGCAAGGTCGCAGCCGTGCTCGGCGGCACCGACAAGCTGGCGGTGGTCGGCATTTATTCCGGCGGTGCGTGGGTGGCGGACCGGCTGGCACGCGCGATGGGTGTGGCCGATGTCGGCTATGTCGACGTGTCGTTCTATCGCGATGATTACGCCGAGCGCGGGCTGTCGCCCGAAGTCAAGCCGAGCCAGATACCGTTCGAAGTGAATGGGGCGACCATCCTGCTGGTCGCCGATGTGCTGTACACCGGCCGCACGACGCGCGCCGCGATCAATACACTGTTCGATTATGGCCGCCCGGCGCGCGTGATGCTCGCCGCGCTGGTCGATCGCGGCGGTCGCCAGTTGCCGATCGCCGCCGATTTCGTCGCCCATACCGCAACGCTGGCAGACCACGAGCGGCTGGTTTTGCAGCAGGCTGACGACGGCCGCCTTACCCTGACGATAGACCATGCATAACCCGCAACTGAACAAGCACGGGGAGCTGCAGCATCTGCTCACCCTCGACGGCCTGCCGAAGGCCATCATTCATCGCATTCTCGACACCGCCGCTTCCTTCGTCAGCGTCAGCGACCGCGAAGTGAAGAAGGTGCCGCTGATGCGCGGCAAGAGCGTCTTCAACCTGTTCTTCGAGAACTCGACGCGCACCCGCACCACCTTCGAGATTGCGTCGAAGCGTCTGTCGGCTGACGTGATCAACCTGAACATCTCGGCGTCGTCGGCGAGCAAGGGCGAATCGCTGCTCGATACCATCGACAACCTGTCCGCGATGCATGCCGACATGTTCGTCGTGCGGCACGCGCAGTCAGGCGCGCCGTATCTGATCGCGAAGCACCTGACCGACACCGGGCAAGATCATGTGCACGTGGTGAATGCCGGCGATGGCCGGCATGCGCATCCGACGCAGGGCCTGCTCGACATGTACACCATCCGTCACTACAAACAGGATTTCAGCAACCTGACGGTGGCGATTGTCGGCGACATCCTGCACAGCCGGGTTGCGCGCTCTGACATTCACGGCCTGACCACGCTGGGCGTGCCTGAGGTGCGGGCGATCGGCCCGCGTACGCTGCTGCCGGGTGGTCTGGAGCAGATGGGCGTGCGTGTCTTCACCGACATGAACGAAGGCCTGAAGGGCGTCGACGTCATCATCATGCTGCGGCTGCAGAACGAGCGCATGACCGGCGCGCTGCTGCCGTCAGCGCAGGAATATTTCAAGAGCTACGGCCTGACGCCGGAGCGTCTCGCGCTGGCCAAGCCGGACGCGATCGTGATGCACCCGGGACCGATGAACCGCGGGGTCGAGATCGATTCGGCAGTCGCCGACGGCGCCCAGGCCGTGATCCTGCCCCAGGTGACCTTCGGTATCGCGGTACGGATGGCGGTAATGAGCATGCTGGCCGGCGCATGAGCGACGGGCGCCGGAACGAGACAAGACAATGAGCATGAAACTGCAGATAAAAAATGGCCGTGTGGTCGATCCGGCGAACAAGATCGACGCAGTGCAGGACGTCTGGGTGGCCGACGGCCGTATTGCCGCTATCGGCGCCGCGCCTGCGGGCTTCGTGGCCGACCAGGTGATCGATGCCAGCGGACTGGTGGTCGCGCCGGGCCTGGTCGATCTGTCCGCGCGGCTGCGCGAGCCGGGCTATGAATACAAAGCGACGCTGGAGTCGGAGCTGAATGCGGCGCTGGCCGGCGGTGTCACCACGCTGCTGTGCCCGCCTGATACCGATCCGGTGCTCGACGAGCCTGGCCTGGTCGAGATGCTGGTGCATCGCGCGCGTATCCTGAATCAGTCGCATGTGTATCCGCTGGGTGCGCTGACCGTCGGGCTGAAGGGCCGCGAACTCACCGAGATGGCCGAGCTGACCGAGGCCGGCTGCGTCGGCTTCTCGCAGGCTGAGGACGCCATCGACGACAGCACCGTGCTGCTGCGCGCGATGCAGTATGCAAAGACCTTCGGCTACACCGTCTGGCTGCGCCCGCAAGATCCTCATCTTGGCAAGGGCGGCGTCGCGCATGGTGGCCCGCTGGCGTCGCGGCTTGGCCTGTCGGGCGTGCCGGTGATCAGCGAGACGATTGCGCTGCACACCATTTTCGAGCTCATGCGATCGACCGGCGCGCGCGTGCACCTGTGCCGGCTGTCGTCGGCCGATGGCATTGCGCTGGTGAGAGCGGCGCGTGCCGAGGGC